>OCVV012835499.1_pt1 | contig 40230 bp, 23 predicted proteins | sample 1539721 | NCBI WGS metagenome assembly OCVV01 (sample SAMN02144230, study PRJEB22623) | gut metagenome | biome: sheep rumen | host: Ovis aries | place: New Zealand | reverse complement strand
ATATTTGAAGAAAGCAAAAGACGAAGTGGCAGAGATGCTCCAGCCGAAAGACAGTCCCAAGACAGCCTTCATCGGCAAGCAATACACCGACCTGGAAATGGCAGACCCCGACGGCAAGATGCACAAGCTGAGCGAACTCGTTGGAGAAGGCAAGTGGGTGCTCGTCGATTTCTGGGCATCCTGGTGCGGACCATGCCGTGCAGAGATGCCAAATGTGCTTGAGGCGTACAACAAATACCACGCCAAGGGTTTCGAGGTGATAGGTGTTTCCTTCGACGAGAGAAAAGATGCGTGGGTGAAAGCCATCCGCCAGCTCAAAATGCCGTGGTTGCAGATTTCCGACCTGAAGGGTTGGCAATGCGCTGCCGCTGCACTTTATAAGATTGACGCTATCCCTGACAATATCCTCATCGACCCTCAGGGAAAGATTACAGACCGCGCTCTTCGTGGAAAGCCTCTGCACAAACGTCTGAATGAAATCTTCGGAGAGTAAGCTCGTTAACGAAGAAGAAGCCTCACCCCCAACCCCTCTCCAAGGGGCGAGGGGAGTAGTTAGATAGGCTATGTAAAATGAAGAATGAAGAATAATCTTAGCTAAATGACTTCCTTTTTCTTTAGCTACAGTGCGCTTCGGTTTTGCCGAAGCCATTCTTCATTCTTCATTCCTCTTATGTTTGGTTTTGCGAGTATAGGTTTTTTTTGACTTGTGAAGCCTGTTGAAGCTGTGGAAACCTGGACCAAGCAGTTCTTGCTGTGCCTCTCGGTTTCCGCGTCTCATGGCTTTGATGGCATCCATCATGGTAGCTTTGGCTACCTTTTGTTTTTTCTTTTTCATGTCGTTTTCTTCCTTTTCGTTGCTTTGAATAGACGGTGATTCAGGCAAAGATAAGCAATTATATGCATTCAAAATGGATTGGAATGCAGTTTTTTGGAGAAATATGACGGTTTCACTGGTTATTTGCTGGCACTCACCTTCGATTGTGCTGGCACTTTTATTTGATTCAGCTGAACTTTTCCTTTGATTTTACTGAAGAACCGAGCCCTCAACGTAATTATAGCGAACGTTCGGCGATGCAACAGCGAAGGCTCGGCAAGTCGATGACGAGCCTTCGGCAACTAGTTAAATCCAAAGGAAAGGTTCAGTATATCCCCAAATGTGCTTCTGATTATCCCCGAATGTGTTTCAGTCAATCCACGAAAGTAGCCCCCTCTATCTCCCCCGAGGGGGAGGAAAGCCATCCGGATATTACTCCTCCCCTCGGGGAGGTTGGGAGGGGGCTACTAACCCATTATGATGCAAAAGAGTGGCGTTAGATTGGATGAAAAACTCTGTTTTTGTATAAATTCCTTATTTTTTCAATCTAATTTCTTTTTGTTTTATAATTTTTTTATATCTTTGCCGCACTTATTATAAGTTGCAATTCTCGCACTTAAATGCCTGAGTTACTTACAAAACACTTATAAACACTTATTTCTGTATTTAATTCATTTAATTAATCTGTATTTACTTCGTTAAAGAAAGGGTTTTATTATGATTGATAGTATAATTAACAGGACCTATCTAAGGTCTATGTTTCTTTTGTGTTCTTTGTATTTGTTACTCGAAAGGTGGAGCTTTCGTGTAATCAAAGCTTGTTTTAGCAAATTCTCAACATCCAGTATCTGTGCATTCCTCTTATTGTTGTGCCTTGGTCTTTTCAGCTCAGGGAATGTTTTGGCACAAGAAGAGCCTGGCGAAGAAAATATTAAGTGGAAAGGTATAGATGTGACTACTGTGCTAAACCATTCTGAGTATGCTAAAAATGGTAAAGAAATCTATCTTTACAATGTCGGTACAGGTCGCTTTATCATCGAGGGGGGTAACTGGGGAATGGAAGGAAGACTTTTCCATGAAGACTTCGGCAGACCAATGTCTCTTATGAAAGATGGCTTTATTAAGAGTGGTATTACGGAAAAATCAGATGAAAAGTCTTGGTTTGGTTGTAATGCCTCAGGTGCTTTCCATCCAAATTCTTGGTCTGATTGGAACAAATACAGTTATACCATTATGATGGATGCAAGAAAGTCTTATCGAAACGGCTGGGTGTTTGAACGAGTCGAGGACTCAAGCAATACAACTACATATACTTACTACATGTACGAAACATCTACACAAAATGGTTACAAGAATAATAAATACTATTTAGGTGCAGCATACGGAGATTGCTGGGCTGTTGATGCATCAGGAAATCCTGCTTGGAAAGGTAACGGACAGCTTTTGCCTATGGATGATGACCGTGCTACTTGGACAATCACTGACCCTCGACACGTTCAAACTGAATATTTGGTAAATGATAAAATGGTTACCTTAGACGAGCTTTACCAATGGCGCGTTGTGTCGAAAGAACAGTTCTATGCGCTGCTTGAAGAAGAGGTGACAGGATTGAATCCTAGTGTATCGGCTTTGATACCCGACCGTGATTTCGCACGAAATTCTGACAATTTCGACACATACTGGGTGACGGAGGAAAATGATGACGCCGTTTATTCTGGGATAGGACGATGGGGATATACTTTCGGCGTTTATACAGGAAAGACTTTACAGAATAATAGTACCTTTCCTACTGAAGCTTGGAACAAGCCGCTACGACTGAAAAACGTATTTGAAGGAGATCTCCCTTATGGTTGGAAAAATGCTAAATATGGTTTTTTGACCTTTGAGGGAGTAGGTAGAACCTACACTGAGTTTAAGGTTTCTCACCCAGGATGGTACATGGTGCAATGTTATGGTTTCATACAAAGTGATAACAATGAAGCCTATATTTTTGCCAGGGTGGTAGATAGAACAAATAATCCTAATACTGTTGTTGGCGAGTCGAAAAATAATTTAGTTAAAGTGCCCTCTGATACATACCATAACAAAAATAAAAAAGATAGTTGCCTTGTAGTGGGTAATCATCTTACTATACCTGGTGATAAAAAAGAATCGTATAAGAACACTTTGTGGATATTCGTTCCTTCTAATCTGTTCCCCGATGATGAGACACAGTCATCAAATGTTGTGCTTCAGATAGGTGTAGGTAAGGACGCAGCAACCCGCAGTAGTAACTCGAAAAAGGATCAAGATACAAATACAGACTGTTACTATGATACCGATTGGGTTTGTGTGGATGACTTCAGAGCTTCATATTTAGGACTGGGACCTTGTTTCTTTTATGAGGATGAGGAAGACTTGGAGTATTTGCGCTTTGATGAACATAATATAAAGCAGTTTCAGAGTGCGGCACCTGATAACCATTATGGTGGTGCTGTGTGTTTGGAGCGTACATTAAATAAAAATAAGTGGAACTCATTCTCGTTCCCATTGAAAATCACTGGCGATCAGATGCGCTCAGCATTCGGAGATGAGGCGCAGTTGGCCAAAATTAACAGTGTCGGCAATTTGTCGAAGAATCCAAACGTCATTGACTTTGAGACGGTAAGTCTGTTCACCACTGAAACTGTTGTTGAACCAGGCCATTTCTATCTGCTAAAGCCAACAAAGGAACCGACAGAAGGCATCGACCCTCGTGGAATTGAAACTACCTACTACGAATTGGGACGCATGTTCTTCTCCGTAAATGAGACTGAACCTGAGACTTATAAACATGAAAGGATGTCCTTGAACACAAAGAAGGTTGCGGATGAGGACATTCCTTCATTTGACAACAACCACAATGGCACTGCCCATGTAAATTATGTTCAGACTCCTAATTATAATACTATTATGGAAACTCATGTTTTTGATGATCTCACGCATGGTATTTACGCAGATGAGGGTGCTTATGTTGTAAGTAACAATACCATCTTCCATATCAACAAAAATACACCTTTGAAAGGATTCCGTGGATGGATTGTCCTTGATACTCCTATTGGTCCTTCGGATGCAATGACGATGTCTGTACATAACAGATTTACTGGTGAAAAAGAAGATACCAGCGTTGAGTCTCTGCCAATGGTAGTTACCCAGCTGAGTGCAGACACAGAGGTCTATGACCTGTGTGGACGTAAAGTTGGGGTTCTTGGTTCGAACCTACCAAAGGGTATCTATCTTGTAAATGGTAGAAAATATTTTGTTAAATAGAAATACATGCCCTGTGTTATGAAAAGGATATATATAATACCAAGCATGGACAGTGCTCCCATGATTTCTCTTCCTTACATGCTCCCACCGAGTCGGGAAGAAAAATATGGTTGGGCAGTTGATAACAAAAATGCCGATGACAATTTAATCGACCCAATTACGGAGCAGACAGATGATGATTATGGTTGGTACATAGATATAAATTGACGTCGTCGAGCTCTAAGGTTGATGAACTTGTCTTTGACTAATAGTTTCATTTCTATGGTAGCACCACCTTGCATCCATTCTGAATGTAAATGCCCTTCTTGAGAGGTCCTTTCACGATGCGACCTTGAAGGTCGTAGGTGATGATATGGGCAGGGGAGGAGGCGAGTGAAGAAATACTGCTTGCTTCATCTACGGGAAGCAATTCGAAAGGAAAATCTGTGACGGCGGACTGAGTGTTGATACTCAGTTCGCCGTTTTCTGTCACCGACCAATAGCGTGCGGAAGACCCCATTCCGCTGTGCAGTGCATAGCGGTTGATGCCTTCTGCTCCTTCGAAATAGAACGGCTTGAGGACCGTTGATGAGGTATTGCCTAAGATGTTCAGCGAAAGGCTGTCGAGCAGCGATTGCAGGGAGTGCCGATTGGAGGAGGAGTTGATGTACCACATTTGGTTTTGCTGAGGACTATCTACACAGCCTTCGGTGAATGTGACAGGTTGCTGCAAACCGTTGCAGGTGAGATAGGTGTCTGTGGCTGCATGGCGAATCATGTAGTTGCCCGAAGGGATGATGCGCGACGTGTCATCGCCTTTGACGAATACCTCGTAGTTGATGGTTTCGCTGTGTCCTTCCCAAGAGATGTTGACGCTGAGGATGGCGGACGTCGAGACGTTGCCCAGCGAGAGAGAAGCGTCGGTGGAACCGTTGCTCCATGCGTAGTTCACCTTTCCGAGAGCTGTCGGAACGTATGGTTGCAGAGTGATATTGTCGCCTACAGATGCCACAAGCGTTGTGGTGTTTTCCAACAGGGAACCATTGACCACCATATTTGGCTGAATGTACTTCAGGTGAATGTGGAAATCGACGACTTCCTTGCGCTCCCCCTGACTGAGTACGTAGGCACGGATGGTGCGCTCTGTGGCGATAGGTCCGTAGTTCACCTGCGAGCCACGCATTCCGTTGTCCCATTCCACGGCTGGATACCATCCTGCTGCATCGCCAGCGGAGAAACTCAGCTTCGTGCCATAGAAGACGGTGGCGGCAGTGTCGCCCACCTGAGTGCCGTTGGCATAGATGCCGTAGTTCAAGCGACTTGGCACACAGTCACCTTCGATGGCGATAGTGAACGCCTGTTCGCTCTCAATGCCCTTCGCATTGGTGTAGGTGACGCGATAGACGTAACTGCGCTGAGCTGTGATGCTGAGGTCCTTCGTTGTTTCGCCTGTGTTCCATCGCCACTGCCCTGTGTCCTCTTCGCCTTCGGGCAGCTGAGGCATAAGTTTGATGGTGGTGCCGAGCGCTACAGGCTGAGTGCTTTGCACCACGTAGGTGTTGCGCAGTCCGCCCAGTTCGTTGTGGTCGGTGGTCTTGCCATTCACTTCCATGCGTGGCTTGAGCAGTGTTGGACGCTGGTCCTCAGGACAGAGTTGCGTGTCGTAGGTGTTCATCAGAACGGAGTAGCCCAAGTGGTCGTAAGGACCGCTGGTGCCACCCATGCCTCCTGCATCGATGCCCATCTGGGTGTATGCTTTCTCGGCAAACGGCATCTTCACACCCTTCACTCCTTCGTAGTGACCGATGACCGTTCCCCAGTAGTTGCGCACTTCGGCTGGTTCGGCTGGACCTTCCATGAGCCAACCGTTGTGCCATGCCGTGCGACAATCCACGTATTTGTAGTTTGTCCATGGCAGTCCCTGTACGTTCTGCGTGCAAGCCGCCACGAATTCGATACCTGCCGCCATGCGGTTGTCCATGTAGGAGAAGAGGTCGTCGCCCTGGTTCCAAGCTACCTTGCAGATATCTACAGCCAGTCCCAATGCCATGGCAGCATGTCCGCCGTCGCGTCCCGATTCCTGCATCTGTCCCAACTTCCCGTAGGCACCCGTTTCGAGCGGCGACTGGCTGATGGTGACCACTAAATTGCCGATGAATTCGGTGCATCCGTCGCTTAGGATAGGGTTGGCAGTGCGTGGGTCTTGGAAGGTGCCCACTTGGTCGTACTTCATGAACGACATGCCTTGGTTGTAGATGAACACATCGTCGCAGAGGATGCCGATGGAGATGACCGCCAAAGCATTGCACAATGGCCAGTTGCTCCAGTAGTGTCCTGGACGAATGCCGCCCTGATTGCCTACGTAGTTCTCCCATGTGCCGTTGCGTCCACGCAGGAAGTTGATGTTGCCTGGATACCACACGGTGAGCATCCATTCCTTGAATTTCTCGAAGTCTTCGCGGCTCCAGCCATCGTAGTCGCGCATGAGTTCGGCAGCCTGCGCAAACTGATAGCCGTAGAGTCCTGCCGCCAAAGCCCAATTGGAGTCGCCGCTCACCAGTTTGCAATCCCGTGCCCAAGCCATGAGGATGCGCACCGCAGCGTTGGCATTGGCCTTCGTCCCCTCAATCTTCCAGCGCAAGGCATTCTGATAAGCCATCGTGGCACCACGGGCAGCATTCAGATAGTTCTGTCCCGAACTGCCGCCACGAATAATCACCTCCACGGGATAGGTCTGTATGTCCGACCTTGCATATTCGGCGTTCTTCAACTTGTCGTATGCAGCCACCACCGTTGGGTTCTTTTCCGTCAGCTGTCGTTTGATGCGGTCGAAGTCGGCTTGTGTGTGCAGTCCGCCAGGATGACGGAAGCCGCGGTTCGTGTCGTAGTCATCGTTGCTGATGCCACTCACGTCGAAGTTCTTCCCCTTAGCAGACTTGTAACTGCTCATCACCTCGCGCAGGTCGCTCTCGCAGTTGTCGAATGCCAACTGTCCCAAGTCCTGTGCTGCCATGTTTCGAGCCACGGTCAGGGCATCGCGGAGCATGACGATAGCTCCTTCGGGATAGTTCGCCGACTGTGCCAGTAGTGTTTCTGCCTCACTGATGGCAGCAAGCAACTTCGAGTTGTTGCCACCGCCTCCGTGCTCGTATGCATATTCCAAATTTGGCAACTCTGCCACCAATTGTGCCACCTCCTCATTGCTGACCGCTGTGTCGTACAGGCGGAAGTCGGTGACGAGTGTCTGCTTCAGATAGTTGTCGCCTGAGAAAGGTGGACGACCAATCCAGTTGTAGGTAGGAACGGCGGTGAACACATCCTTCAGCACGGGCATGGTGGCGAGTTGTGCAACGCATTTACCATTCAGAAACAGTTCGCCTTTCTTGCCAGCCTGACGGTAGAGGAAGTGCATCCAACGACCTTTTTCGCTTTCGCTTCCCACTTCCATACCAGTCTCACTGCCCCAGCCACCCGTCGAGGTTGCCATGCGTTGTGCATTCAGTCGATAGGCAGTGTAGGGCGATGCTGTCTGTGTGTTGGCTGCCGACTGTGAGAAGCACCATAGGAAATAGCCTGCACCCGAGAGCGAAGCCCCTGCATCCACACGGTAATAAACCGACACGGTGAAGTCTCCCAACGAGCGCACCAGTTCGCCAGCGCTGCGAGTCATGTCGAGATAACCCGTTCCGTTGCCAAGGTCGAGCACATGATATTGTCCCATCGTCACCACTTGGGCTTGTCCCATCAGTTTGGCGGTGATGCCCGATGTGGCATCCTTGACGTTGGTTCCCGAAGTATTGGAAAAGTCGAACTGCATCTTCAGGTGTTCATCCTGTGCCTGCGCATTACCCATCAGGAGGAAAAGGCAATAGAAGGCTGTCAACACATGTTTCTTCATATTCACTGAGTTAATTAAGGTTTCATCATCTATAGTTGGTTGATTGCAAAGATAATACAAAAGGTGGGAAAGTGCCAAATAATGATGCCGAAAAAACATCTGAAAACGGACATGAATACAACAAAAAAACTTGGACTACTTCAAGTGGTCCAAGTTTTTTTATGCGAAAGAGAGAAACGAAAGATGATGGGTTCTCTCCTTATTATTTCTTTAGGTTCTTGTTTTTCTCTTGCTCCTTCTTTCTATCCTTTTTCTTCTTCTTCCGAAGTTCATAGATGAGGGTAAAGATGCCTAAGAATAAACTTAAGAGACCGAGAAGAAGAGACACTATATTGAAGAGTTCGGCATTGTTCATCACTTAAGTTTGTTTCAAAAATGAGTTTAAGAATGAAGGAAAGGAGAAGACGGGGAGAAGCTCGGCGAAGGGAATCACTCCCATTCAATCGTTGCAGGTGGTTTTGAGGAGATGTCGTAGCAAACGCGGTTCACGCCACGGACGTGGTTGATGATGTCGTTCGACACCTGTGCCATGAAGTCGTAAGGGAGGTGTGCCCAGTCGGCGGTCATGGCATCGGTACTGGTGACGGCACGGAGTGCTACTGCGCGCTCATAGGTGCGTTCGTCGCCCATCACACCGACGGACTTCACAGGAAGGAGGATGACGCCTGCCTGCCAAATCTGGTCGTAGAGCGACACTTCCACTTCGCCGTTGTCCGTGTAGTGGAGTGGGGAACCTGCTGCCAGCACTCGCTTTGCCTGCTCAGCGCTCATGCGCACCTTGTAGTCTCGCAAGCCCTGGATGAAGATGTCGTCGGCATCTTGCAGGATGCGCACTTTCTCGCGGGTGATGTCGCCCAGAATGCGTACTGCCAGTCCAGGCCCAGGGAACGGATGGCGGGTGATGAGGTGCTCAGGCATGCCGAGCTGACGACCTACGCGACGCACTTCGTCCTTGAAGAGCCATTTGAGTGGTTCGCACAACTGGAGGTGCATCTTCTCGGGTAGTCCACCTACGTTGTGGTGACTCTTGATGACCTTTCCGGTGATATTGAGGCTCTCGATGCGGTCAGGGTAAATGGTGCCCTGTGCCAACCACTTGGCATCAGTAATCTTTTGTGCTTCGGCATCGAACACGTCGATGAATCCTGCACCGATAATCTTGCGTTTGCGCTCTGGTTCGGTCACGCCTTCGAGTTCCTTGAAGAACTTCTCGCTGGCATCCACACCGATGACGTTGAGTCCGAGGCACTCATAGTCGTTGAGCACATTGCGGAACTCGTTCTTGCGGAGCATTCCATGATCGACGAAGATGCAGGTGAGGTTCTTGCCTATGGCACGGTTGAGGAGAACGGCTGCCACAGAGGAATCAACACCGCCTGAGAGTCCGAGAATCACGCGGTCGTTGCCGAGCTGAGCCTTGAGTTCTGCCACGGTGGTATCGACAAAGGATGCTGCCGACCAGCTCTGTGTGCTGCCGCAGATGCCTACAACGAAGTTCTTCAGGAGCAGTGAGCCCTGAGTGGTATGGAACACTTCGGGATGGAACTGCACGCCCCACAGTTTTTCGTCTTTGGCTTGGTAGGCGGCAAACTCCACAGTGTCGGTGGAAGCGATTTTCTTGAAATTCTCTGGAATGGCAGTGATGGTGTCGCCGTGGCTCATCCACACTTGAGAATGGTCGTCGAATCCCTGGAAAAGTGGGTTCTCCTTCTCCATCCATTGCAGTTTGGCACGTCCGTATTCGCGACTGCCCGCAGGCTCCACCTTTCCGCCGTAGGTGTAGCTCATGTACTGAGCGCCATAGCAGATGCCGAGGATAGGGTAGCGTCCGCGGATTTCGGACAAATCCACTTTGAATGCCTCCTTGTCATAGACGGAGAACGGACTACCAGAGAGAATCACACCGATGATGTCGGGGTCGTCCTTTGGAAATTTGTTGTAGGGGAGAATTTCGCAGAAAGTGTCCAGTTCGCGCACGCGGCGACCAATGAGTTGCGTGGTTTGCGAACCGAAATCGAGAATGATGATTTTCTGTTGCATTATGATAGTTCTTAGTTTTCTTTCCAGAATTTGGATTGATGGTTTTCAGTGCCCAGTACAAGAGTGTCGGCAGTGAGCATCAGGATATCGAAAGTGTCGGTGTAGCCCGAACTTTCCACACCTGCTTTCTGAGGGGAGTGGAGAAGCAGCCTGCCGTTGAGGATTGACCAGTGGTCGTATTCGATGTTAGGCATGTTGTAAGTGGCAGCCACACCTTTTGGACTGATTTCGATGCTCTGCGTACCTTGCGAACTGCGTTGCGTCCAGAGGTGCTGAAGAGCTGTTACGTTGATGGCAATGGAAGAGGTGAGACTACCATATTCCTTCGTGTAAATCACATCCACTTCGTCGCCTACCTTCACGCCGCCAGCCACCAAAGCGCCAGGAATCTCGATGTTGAGCGTGTCCAGTTGTTCGGTCACGAGTTCGAGCATGTTCATGCTGGAACCGTCGCCTACCTGTCCACGCACTTCCTTCGTTTCGTCTAATTCGGTGGATTCAACGGTTGCCAACGTGTCTTCACCTTCCTTCTCAGCGGTGTTTCTTGAACCAATCTCGCAAGAGACACAAACGATTGCCAAGATGGCAACTATGTAAACAAGCTTTTTCACAAGATGTATTGTTTTAAATGAATAATGAGTAGTGAGTAGTGAGAAACGCCATCCGGATGGATTAACTTCTCGCTACTCATTGACTTCGTCGAGCTAAAGCTTCCTCACTGCTATTTGTTCCGAAGGGGCTGTGTGTTGTCTTTGAAGATAATAGCAAAGAGGACGCCAATGATGAGGGCATAGCCTGCGAAGATGAACCAACAGGTTTTCCAGTCGCCAATGGTGTAGAAATTGTCGTTGATGACCTCACCATGCGTGTAGGCATTGATGACGGCTTGTGCGCACAGTGTACCGATGGTAGCACCAACACCGTTTGTCATCAGCATGAACAAACCTTGCGCCGAAGAACGGATGGAAGGGTCGGTGGATTTATCCACAAACAGCGAACCGGAGATGTTGAAGAAGTCGAAGGCAACGCCATAGACAATCATGGAAAGTACGAACATCCACACGCCGCTTCCAGGATTACCCAGTCCGAACAGACCGAAACGAAGCACCCATGCGAACATGGCAATGAGCATCACCTTCTTGATGCCGTAGCGCTTCATGAAGAACGGAATGAGCAGGATGCAGCAGGTCTCTGAAATCTGAGAGAGGGAAATGAGGATGTTGGCATGCTGCACACCGAAGGTGTCGGCATATTCCTTTATCGCACCGAAACTGTTGATGAACGGATTGGCAAAGCCGTTGGTGATTTGCAGACTCACACCGAGGAACATGGAGAAGATGAAGAAAATCGCCATGTTCTTCTGCTTGAAGAGGGTGAAGGCACGAAGTCCAAACGCATCCACGAGGCTCTTCTTGTCTGCACTCTTGTTGACAGGACATTCAGGCAGCGTGAAGGTGTAGAGGAACAACACGATGCTGAGAATGCCCGAAGTGATGAACTGGTTCTGATTGTCTTGGAATCCCATGAGATCCACAAACCACATGGTGCAGATGAAACCGATGGTTCCAAACACGCGGATAGGTGGGAAGTCCTTCACGGTGTCCATTCCCGCTTTCGTGAGAGCATTATATGCCACGGAGTTGGTGAGTGCCAGCGTTGGCATGTAGAATGCAACGCTCAAGGCATAGAGCGTGAAGATTGGACCAAACTGAGTGTTCTCGCCGTTCGAATAACCATACCACGCAGCGCCAAACATGAACAAACCAGCCAAGAGATGGCAGTAACCCAGCAAGCGCTGAGCAGGAATCCAGCGGTCGGCAATGATACCGATGATGGCAGGCATGAAGATGGAAACGACGCCTTGCATAGAGTAGAACCAACCAATCTCGGAGCTCAATCCGATGTTGCCAAGATAACGACCCATGCAAGTGAGATAAGCTCCCCACACAGCAAACTGTAGGAAGTTCATCACAATCAAGCGAATTTTCAGAGAAGAACCGTTCATATTTTGAGTTTTTGAGTTTATGAGTTTTTAAGTTTTTGAGTTTTAGTTGAGAAGTGTGTCTTCGTTAAACTTTAAACGCTAAACTTTAAACTTATCCGCACACACTATGCAGAAGTTACGGCAAAGTTACACAAAATTTTCAACAAACGATAAATAATGTAAAAAAAACGCCTTCGTAAAGATAAAAGTTAATAGTTCAAGGCTTATTGGCTCTTTTAATTTTTCTCTTTTAATTTCTTATTCTCAAAGGCTCTGATGTTCATTCCCCCTTTTTTGTGAATGACATGGTGGGAGAGGAACATAGCGACAAGAGCATGCTTTGGGTGCATGGCATTTGTGGATTGTCTGAACTTAGAGTTCGGCGAAAGCCAACCACATGTGAGGATTATCTGAAGCACTTTTGTGGATTTTCAGAACTGCGTGTGTGGATATTCTGAACCGATCCTTTGGATTCAACTAGTTGCCGAGGGCTCGTTATCGTTTTAACGAGCCCTCGCTGTTGCAACGCCGAGCGCTCGCTATAATTACGTTGAGGGCTCGGCTTTTCAGTTTAATCAAAGGATTGATTTAGCATAATCAAAGGACTGAGTCAGCACATTCAAAGGACAAATTCAGCGCATTCAAAGAAAAACATCAGTGCATTCGAAGCCTTTCTGTTCGTTATTTCCCAAAACAATCATCCCTCTCGACCTTGAAGGGGAGAGGGATGTACTTATTCAGAAACCTTTAATAATCAAATTTCAACAGAAATTCTTCAGATGTAAGGAAAGGCAAATTGCAAAACTCTTGAAAGTCCTTCTTGTTGTTCGTCACTACAACATCGCAACCAGCAGCCAAGGCACATTGGTACTGTAACATATCTTCATAGTCTTTAACAGGTTGATTCAATGCTAAATCCAGTTGCTCAGCATCGCAGGGAAGAACCATTGCCAAGTTTCGGGCTTCTCTCATCAAGCGGTAACGCTCGTCTTGCGTGCGTTTTCTTAGAATATAGCCCATATTAGCGTAAGAAAGATAAGAAGCAAACAGACTGATAATACCTTGGTCAGCCATGCTCAGAATCAATTCTGCATAGATGCGCTTATCCCTGTGCTCAACATAATCAATGAGAACGTTTGTATCAAGAAAAACCTTCATCATAGTCCCAATATATGTTTTGTCCGTTCGTCATCGACCTCCTCTTCTCTCAGTGAAAGTCCATCTACCAGCGCTTTCACTCTTGGTGAGACTTTTAGTTTTTTGTATTTCTCTCTAATAATCTCCTCATTTGTTTTGATGTTTGCTACAGATTCTTCTTTCTCCTCCATCGTTTCCGTGATAAATGTTACCACAATCTGTTTCTCTTCACGAGTCATCCCCTTTAGCAAAGCTATGTATGGTGCCATAGGAGTCTCTTTGATTTTCTGTGCTGCATTTGTCATAGTTGTCATGTATTTGTTGTTTAGCACTGCAAAAATACAGATTATTTTCGAATATAGCCATGTTATGAGAGTAAAAAATGATAGGTGGTAAATTAAAAAAGCCAATGGTTCTGCATGTCGGTAATTTGTCAGGTAAATGTCAGACTAATGTCAGGAAAGAAAGTTGGTGGGGATGGGCCTCTTGCCGTACCTTTGCAGCAAAAACGAAAACGATGACGAAAACAAGAAGGTTAGCAATGCTATTGGTGATGTTGCTCTTTCCCCTTTTGGCTTCAGCTCAAACCAGCGAAAAGGGTGGTAGAATCAACCTGTGGGGATATGTGGTTGACTCGTTTCGGCAAATAGGATTGGAAGGGGCAAAAGTCACGCTGATGACAGCCGACAGCACCGTGGTAGATACGATTCGCACCTATCACTACGATGGCAATGCGCTATTCCACTTCTCCCTGCCCGCAAAAACGCAGAACATTATCCTGCGGGCAGAGAAAGAGGGGTATGAGCCAGGCTACGTGTCGATGAAAGTGAGAAGCTACAAGCGTGTGAAGGATGTGTATGCGCCGTGGCTCAACTTGAAGAAGCGTAACTCGATGGAGGAGCAGTCGCTCGAAGAGGTGGTGGTGACGGCCTCGAAAGTTCAGCTCGTGTGGCATGGCGACACGTTGGTGTATAATGCCGATGCCTTCAACATACCGCAGGGGTCGATGCTCGACGGACTTATCCGACAGTTGCCGGGCGTGACACTGAAGGATAACGGTGAGATACTGGTGAATGGGCGGCGCGTGGACTACTTAACGCTGAACGGCACCGACTTCTTCAAGGGCAACAACAAGATGATGCTCGAAAATCTGCCCTACTACACGGTGAAGAACATCAAGGTATATGATAGGAGTACGGACGTGAGCCAATTTCTGGGCTACGACGTAGATAAAAAGGACTATGTAATGGATGTAGTGCTGAAACGCGAGTATTCCGTGGGCCTCATGACCAATGCTGAAGTGGGCGGAGGCACGAAGGAGCGTTGGCTGGCTCGCCTATTTGGTTTGCGATTCACTGACCATTCGCGCCTCACTGTGTTTGGCAACAGCAATAATATCAACGAGACAGGACGACCGGGCGAAAGTGGAGAGTGGAAGACGGCGGACCCCATCAATGGCATGACGACGCACACTGAGTTGAACGCCAACCTAAGGAGCGAAGACCGCTATAAACGGTGGAAGAACGAACTGTCAGTTTCGCTGACCAAAGACAAGAACGACCGCCAAAACCAACAAGAAAGCGAGTACTATCTTCAGGGTGGTGGCGAGTTTGTCCATCGCAGCCATAGCGAACTGACACGCGACAAGAGGGTAGATGTGACGAACACTTTCACCCGCGACAAATCGACCTCGAACGTCTATTTCACTTCGATGGTGGGCTATCGCTACGGCTATGAGCGCATCGATCGGCAGGATAGTGCACAGGTAAACACGGACCTGGCTGCCCTTTACCGTCTGGATGACCAGGGCAAGCGTCACAGTCACAATCACCATGTGTTTACTGCTAACCACATGCTCGTCAAACTCCCCTGGGGAGACCGCCTCAATCTGCGTCTCGATGGTCTTTATGGTACGCAGCGGGCAAAGAGCCATTCGTACTACCTTCTGGACTACGAGGATGCCTCCCTGCCACAAGACTTGCGTCGTCGCTACGAACCACGCTCTTTCGACCAGTACAACTGGCAGGCAGAGGCGGAATATGTCATCCGCTTTCCGAACGACTGGAACCTTGACATCAGCTACAAGTTTCGACAGAGCCGCGACGCTGACGATGCGCCGAGTTACCGGCTGGACCGCGATGCGGCATGGATGCTGCAAAATCCTGTGAAGTATGCCCTGCCGCCTGTGCTGCATGACGGCTTATTAGACGCGGAGAATAGTCTCGACATCGTGACGCAAACCAAGCGTCACCAGCTATCGGCACGCATCTATTACATGAAAAGCACGGCAGAGGCGTACACCAACTTTGAATTGAAATTACCGTTGGCGCATGAGCATGGATACCAACACTATCAGCGCGGCACAGTGGATGCCCATGTGCAGAGGAAAGAAATCAGTTTCGACCCAATCATCAGCTTTACGCAGCAGTTGAACAAAAGGAATATCTATTATAATGCCTCGCTTACGGCAGAAACCCGTCTGCCCGACATTACAAACCTTGTGGGTTATGAAAGCCACTACGACCCAATCAACATCACCATTGGCAACCCCAACCTACAACCGCAGCACACCTACAAGGCAGCAACCTATTTCGTGAAGAACTGGCCAAAGTGGGAGCAAATGCTTTACACATATCTCGATGCCACAGTCACGCAGCGCCAAATCATGCAAACGGTCAGCTACAACCGCACAAATGGCGTCTATACACGTCGCAACGAGAACACCGACGGCAACTGGAGCTCGTTGGCTGGCATCACCTTCAGTCGTGCCATAGATAAAGACCGCCGATGGCGTGTTGAGAACGCGTTGTGGCTTACTTACTCGAACATGGTGTGGAGAGGACAGGACATTGCCTCACAGAATGCTACGATACAGCGCATCGCAACGCGCCACATCAAGATAGACGACAAGATAAAACTCTCGTTCCGTGCCAGTCTGAAACTCGACATAAGCCTCAGCGGAGGCATCGTGCGCGGCATGTCGTGGAGCAACCTATCCTCCTACCAGAACGTGCGCGTCGCTGATTTCTCCTATGGACTTGCCACACGTTGGTCGTTGCCACTTGGCTTTCAATTCTCTTCCGACCTGTCGATGCTTCATCGTTGCGGTTATGAAAGCGATGTCATGAATAGATGCAGTTCCATTTGGAACGCACAGCTTACCAAGTCCATCTGTCACGACCATCTCGTGTTCAGTCTTATGGCTCACGACATACTCAACCGCACCTTGAGAAACACTTGGAGCATTTCTAGTGCTGGCTACACCAACACCTGCCACAACTCCCTGCCTCGTTATGCCATGTTGAGTGTCAGCTATCGATTTTCTTCGAATCCATCGAAAGAAAAATGAAGAACGAATTTTCCTCTGATATAGGATGAGTAATTTTCATTCTTCATTCTTCATTTCAGCGAAGCAGCTATTCCGCTTCGTTCAGCAACTGCTCCACCGTCACGTTTTCACGTTGGTTTCCTTTTTTGTCGAAGAGCAGGACGAAAGGGATGCCGCTGAACTGGAACTTCTCTTGAAGGTAGCCCCATTCGCTGCGGGTGATGAAGATGTGCTCGCCACGGATTTTGTTGGGTTCGAGGAATGATGAACAATTCTCGGGTGTGTCGTCTGTGATGTAGAGGTATTTCACGGACTTGCTCATGTTGGCTTCCACCTCGTCACGCATGTGAAGCATTGTTGCTCGGCAAGGTCCGCACGACATTTCCCAGAAATCAACATAGAGCACGTTGCCCTTGTATGGTTCGATGATGCGCTGGAAGATGCTGTCGCCCTTGGTCATTGGCTTCTGTTCCACCACTTTTGCCTCTTTCTCTTTCACGTATTCGCGATAGGTCAAGACGGCACGGCGAATCAGTTCGGGATGGGTGATGACGGACATTGCGGCTGCCACCTCGTCGGCAGCTTGGTCATAGTTGTCTCCATGCCAATCCAAAGTGTTGAAAACATCGCGAAGTTGGCACACCTGTGCACTGAAATTGGTGGGACTGATGTGCAGTTTGTCGTGCAACTTGTTCATGGCATTTCTTCTGAACTCACGACTATAAACGACCTTCTTCTGTGCGATAGTTTCTGCTATTTTGGGGTCGTAGTTGAAAGGCATATAATTGAGTACTCTGCCATGCATGGGGCGGAAAGGATAGTATTCTACCCTGTTGAAGAAAAACTCGTCGCCGGCAATCATCAGTAGCGGATTGTCGAGCAGATATTTCTCGCGGGGAGCAATGAAACTGAAGTATTGTTGCCAATAGGTGCTGTCAACGTTGTTTTCAAGAGACATGTAGGTGTCACAGATATTCATCATGTGCTGCGTGACGATATAGGTGCGCAGAATGTCGGAAGCCAAAGGCGAACATCCTTCAAGTTCGGGCAGGCCAGCGTTCATCTTCCGAACCATGTCGTCCAGCCGTGCCACCTGCACGTCCTTCCATTTCATCACAGAATCAGGTCCTTGCTCATCAACATGTTCCCGTGGAAAGTTGCAATAGGTGGTTCTTATCTTTTCAGTCAACTTGGTTACTTCGCCACTTACTCCTGTTCCGTCCCATCCTATGCCTTCTTCGCGCGTTGGCTTTGCAGGGTCAATCGTCATCTCCAACGTGTCGCCAGGGCAGGCATACACCATCGCCAAAGGATAGACCAGCACGAACATAGGATAGGGCACATGGAGTTTGTGCAAGAATGTGCCATCGGACTTGAATTCAATGAGGGAGGTCTTCTCCTTACGGACGATGTAGTCGCGCATGATGACTTGGATAGCACCATTCATCTTTTCGAGAAACTCTTCAGGAATCTTCTCGCCATTAGCTTCTTCCGGTATCACAATGTGCCCCTTAATGACTACTTCGCCGCCGTGCAAGCGATACTCGCTTAGCTCTGCACTTGGATAATTCATCAACTGAGGCACTTCCTTCTTCTTCTCTTTCTTCTTTGCCTCCATGCTGACAGGAATAAGAAGCATGGCAAGCAGAATGGTAATGAAAACTCTCTTGTTCATAGGTTGTTTTGTTTTTTGTTGATATACTTTACACGCTCACGCTATATTCGTGTTTGATTTCTTCCATAACGAAGGTGCTTTCCAAAGAAGCCACGTTTTCATGCTTGCCGATGACCTTGAGGAGAAACTGCTGGTAGTATTTCATGTCGGGTGACTGGATGCGCAGGAGATAGTCGAAACTGCCTGAGATGTTGTAGCACTCTGTCACTTCGGGCACTTGTCGCACCATGTTGGTGAATGCTTCGGCAAGTTCGGCACTGAGTCTTCGCAGTTTCACACTACAGAACACCGTGAAACCCTTGTTGAGTTTGGATGCGTTGAGGATGGCGGTGTATTGTTGGATATAGCCCAGTCGCTCCAAACGTTTCACTCGTTCGAATGTGGGGGTGGTGGAGAGGTGAATCTTTGCCGCTAATTCCTTGTTGGTAAGTCGGGCGTTTTGTTGCAGAGCGCGAAGAATGTCTTCGTCTTTCTCGTCCAAATGATAGAATTGATTTCTTTTTTCTGCTTCTCGAGCGCTGTAGTCCAGCGAGTTAGTTGCGTATCTTCCTTCAGTAGATTCTGTTTCGGGTGCCATATTTGTTCAGTTTTAGAAAAATGTCTAAGTTTTGAGTTGCAAATATAGTGACTTTTTCTAAATATTCAATTCTTCTTTTTCGATTTTTTGGAATGTTCTACCTTTGCACCAGAAAATTCAACTATAAAACAAAATAAAAGAAAGGAAAAAAGTTATGAGTAAGAAGAATTATCGTTTCGAGACTTTGCAAGTTCATGTGGGACAAGAACAGGCTGATCCAGCAACCGACGCACGTGCCGTTCCTATTTATCAGACCACATCATACGTGTTCCATAACTCTCAGCATGCTGCCGACCGCTTCGGTTTGCGCGATGCAGGTAATATTTACGGTCGCCTCACCAATTCCACCCAGGGTGTTTTCGAGGACCGTGTGGCTGCTCTCGAAGGCGGTGTGGCAGGTCTTGCGGTTGCCAGTGGTGCTGCTGCCATCACTTACGCATTGCAGAACATCGTGCAGGCTGGTGACCACATCGTGGCTGCTGATAATATATATGGTGGTACTTTCAACCTCATCACGCATACACTTGCTACTCAGGGCATCACAAACACGATTGTGAAGGTGAACGACTTGGTTGCTTTGGAAGCTGCCATCCAACCTAACACGAAGGTGGTGTTTGCCGAGACTTTTGGCAATCCAAACGGTGATGTGCTGAATTTCGAGGCAGTGGCAGAAGTGGCACATCGTCATCATGTGGTTTTCATTGTGGATAACACGTTCGGCACTCCTTATCTCATTCGCCCATTGGAGCATGGAGTTGACATCGTGGTTCATTCTGCTACGAAATTTATCGGAGGTCATGGCTCATCGCTCGGTGGTGTCATCGTAGATGGTGGCAAGTTTGATTGGAAAGCCAATGCCGACAAGTATCCTACACTTGCCAAGCCAGAACCATCCTATCATGGAGCGATTTTTGCTGATGTGGCTGGTGCAGCAGCATTTGTCACTCGTATTCGTGCCGTCATCCTTCGTGATACAGGTGCTACACTTTCTCCTTTCAATGCCTTCATTCTCTTGCAGGGTTTGGAAACACTGAGTCTGCGTGTGGAGCGTCATGTGGAGAATGCACTGAAAGTGGTGGATTTCTTAAAGAACCATCCAAAGGTGGCAAAAGTGAATCATCCTTCTCTGCCTGAGCATCCCGACCATGAACTTTACAAGAAGTATTTCCCTAAGGGTGCTGGCAGTATCTTCACCTTCGAAATCAAGGGCGGACAGGATGCAGCATGGAAATTCATCGATTCGCTCCAAATCTTCTCCCTCCTTGCCAATGTTGCCGACGTGAAGAGTTTGGTGATTCATCCTTACACCACTACTCACTCTCAGCTTTCGCCTGAGGAGCTTGCCGAACAGCACATCACTCCTTCCACAATCCGTTTCTCCATTGGTACGGAACACATCGACGACATCCTCGAAGACCTTGCACAAGCATTCGAGCAAATCTAAACCATAGCGATAACGAAAGACGAAGACGAAAACGAAGGCTTTTGCCAACCGAATGGCAGCTTTCGTTTTCGTCTTCGTTTTCGTTTAAATATGTTCTAAGCTCTTATTTGATTTTCTTCATATCCTTCACAAAGAGAGTGGTTTTGCGCTTTGCCATTTGCTTGAAGTCGTCGGCAGTGGCAAGACCTGGAGCACAACCGAAATGCTCGTGCTGGGCATTGCGCCATGCCAAGAAGTAGCAGAGAGGGTGCTTGTCCATCATAGGACGGAGCACACGGCTCCACCAAGTGGCATCGGGTGAGTTCTTGTAACCACATTCCGTCATGGCGAAGAGCATGCCGTGTTCTTTGGCGTATGCATCGAGGAAATCGAGGTCAGCATTGCACTGCTGGATGTAGTCGGCTTCCGTGCCCCATTGGTAGGCATCGAGTCCGAGCAAATCCACGCGCTCATCGCCTGGCCAACGACTGTAGAATTCGGCAGGAACCACACCGAGATTAGGGGAGCAACTCCACACAATGACGTCGGAAAGTGTGCGGTTGATATAGTTTTGCGTGAGTATCCACAGCTGTTTGAATTCCTCGTCGGTGCAGCGTCCTTTGCCCCACCAGAACCATCCGCCGTTGTATTCGTGCCAAGGGCGGAAAATGAACGGAATGGCATTGCCCTTGCTGTCTTTTAGTGTGGAGAGGAAATCGGTGACGCGTTGCAGCCATGTGAGGAACTTGGCGTGCTGTGAACCACCTGGCAGAATGCTCTTCACGGTGCTGTGAGGAGCGGGCACCTTGTCCGCCTGTCCTATCTTTTTGAGATAAGGCAATGCTGCTTCGTATGCCTTTTGGTCGGCTTCAATCCATGCTGTGGTACCCAAGAGGGGATTGCGTAGGTGCCATGAGATGGTGATGATTCCTCCGCGTTCATGCTGCTTCACGATTTCCTCACGAATGCGGATGAAAGGTACAGAGTCGAGGTTCTTGGCATCCCCCATCTCGATACCACCAAGGTCGAAACTCATGACTCCTGGATAGTCGCCAACGAGGGAATAGGTGTCGGAACGTCCTTCGTCCCATTCCCACCCTAATCCATAGAAAGGGTCGTCGTGGTGCCCGTACATGATGCCGCGCTTTTGCAGTTTTGCCATGCGTTCTATCAGTTGCTGAGCAGGTGTTTTGGATGCTTTTGGGGTTCGTGCTTGCATGGCAGTGCAAGCAAGCAGCATGGCTGCTATCAAGAGTCGAGTTCTCATCTTATAATTGAATAATTAAAGGTTAAAAATGAAATGCCATTCGGATGGCAACTCTCTCCACTATCTTCTTCCCTTGCCCTTTGGAGAGGGACGTGAGGCTTTTTATTCCAACAACTTAAATGAAAGCGTGAGTACATTCTTGTTGTCCTCGTAGGCGTACGAATGCTTGTATGTAACTTCGCGAATGATGTGAATGCCCAGTCCGCCGATAGGTCGGTCGGCAGCCGACAGGGTGATGTCGGGAGCTTCCTGTTCGAACGGATTGAACTGAATGCCGTCGTCGATAATGATGAACGTCAGCAACTGGAGAGATGCACGATGCTCCACATCGATGCTGAACTGGTGGTTACCGCCAGCAGGGTAGGCATAGCTGATGATGTTGATGACAGCCTCTTCCAGTGCCATATTGATTTTGTTGGTCAGGTCATCAGAAATCTTGAAGTAGTCGGCAATGGATTGTACGAAACGTTCAAGAATACGTATCTGTGTCGCTTGGTTTTGCAATGTGATATGGTCCGTGAAATCAGGAGGAGTCTCCTCAACAACAGGAACTTCTTTCACTTCTTCAACTTCTTCCACTTCTTCCACTTTTTCCACAGCAGCCTCTTCCTTAACAACCTCAGTAGGAGCAACTTGAATCTGACTCTGCTCGTTAGATGTTTCCTTTTCTTCTTCTGGTGAATGAAGAGATATAGACTCATTCATGTTTTTCATTTCGCTTTCCTCTTCCTTTGGAGAAGGGGTAAGGTTTTCGCATTTCTTCAGGAATTTAATGGCAAGTAGTGTGAAGTCGTCGGCAGGATTGTTCATGGCTCGATGGCTGTCCACCGCCTTGATGATTTCTTCAGTAATCTTCTTTGCATTCGATTCCTTGTTGTTTTGCACCACCTTGATGAGTTGGCTCTCGCCAAATGCTTGCATGTAGTTGTCTTCAGCCTCGATCACTCCGTCGGTGCAAAGCAGGAGAAGATTGTTGCGGTGCAATTGCATTTCTTGTTCCGCATAGACAAAATCCTTGTCTATGGCTAAAGCCAAATTGGAATCCACTTCGAGCTTTTCGACGTTTTCTTCCACACCTACGAAGAGTGGAGGAATATGACCTGCGTTGCTGAAGACGAACCGTCCTGTTGCGAGGTCGATAGAACCCACAAACATCGTCGTGAAGATGCTCTGCTTGTTGCTTTCAGAAGCGATTTTGTTCAGTTCAGTTAGCAACTTGGCAGGACTTTCCTCCATGCGGGAAAGACAACGGAAGAGCATCACATTGGCTGACATAATCATCGAAGCGGGTACGCCCTTGCCCGAAACGTCGCCAATGCAGAACATGAAATGATTGTTTATGATTTGGTAATAGTAGAAGTCGCCACCCACCATTTGTTGCGGAATCAGTGTGGCAGCCACATCGAGCCCTTCCATCAGTTCTTGGCTTCCAGGTAGTGCAGTAACCATTTTCTCGAAGGTTGGCGGCAGCATCTGTACTTGGATTTTGCTGGCAATGAATTCATCGCGGTCGCTCACAGCTTGGTTTGCAGACACCTCTTTCAGTCGATTCGTGTAGCGCGACAAGTTGTATTGCATCTGGTCGAGCGATTCCCTCAGTTCCCAAATCTCGTCTTTCACTTTGATTTCTGGCAAAGCGATATTGAAATAGCCTTGCGAGATGCGAAGGGCAGCGGCGGAGAATTCCGAAAGCGGTTTGGTGATGCGCTTGATGATGAACACACAAACGCCAGAGATGATGAGCAGACTGAGAATCAAACCAATGAACATGAAGATGCTCATTTTGTTGTGGATGGAAAAGATGTCGCCAAGAGGACTGACGATAGCCAAACTCCATGTTGTTTGGTTGATGGGTGCATAGCACACGAAATAGGAGTCGCCATTTTCCTTGATTTCCGTCTGTCCCGATTTGCCTGCAATCATGTTGCGGGCGAAAGCCTGGGTTTCGGGATTGTCGATATTTTCAGGAGCGTCGAAGATGTTGCCCTTGGCAATTCGTTCCTTCTTAGGATGAATCACGTAGGTGCCCACAGCATTGGTAATGAGTGCGTAGGAGTTTTCGAAAGGCAGTCCTTCGTTCACAATGTCGGTGAGCCATTCGAGCGAGATGTCAGCAGTGAAAACAGCGAAGATGTTTCCATCGTTGTCGCGCAGTGGACTCGACAGCGTGCAGATGTCCTTGTTGATGCCGTCCTTGTCGAAATAAGGTTCACTCCAGCAGGTTTTTCCCGATGAAATCGCGTTTTTGTACCAATCCTTGTTCACGTAATCATACTCTTCCGACCCCAATTGCTTATCTATGATTTCTGAACCGATGACGCAGGAGTAAGGTGCAAAACTTTTGCCGTGCGAGACCTTGTTTTCTGGAACCAGCGCTGCGCAACTACCCACGATGGTGGAATTCTTGCGAACCAAATGCTGTGTTACCGAATGCAGGGAATCGGGAGTGTGGATGTGGCTATACACCATCCATTCCGTTTCGTGTACAGCATTTTCCGTTTGGAGCAACATCTGGCGGATGCGCATGATATTGGCAGCCAACGCCTTTTCCGATTGTTCTTCAGCGCTTTGTTTCACCAGTTTCTCCGTGAAGATGCTGAGGAGCGTGAAGATCATTGCAAAGATGATGGCAACCAAAAGCACGATGATGGTACTCAGTCGTGTTGCAAATGATTTACGGATATTGAATACAGACACGATGGAAATTATCGTTAAACGTTAAACGTTAAACTTTAAACGTTATTTCCTATTGAATGGTAAAAATCTTGATGAATCCCGTCATGGTGAAGACACTGTGCACTTCGTCCGTCAGGTTCTTCAGCACGAGATTTCCACCTTTCGCAATGACTTCCTTGCGCAGGTTGAGGAACACACGCAAGCCGCTACTCGATACGTAGGTGAGTTGGTCGAGTATCAGAGTGAGGTTCTTGTCTGCTTGAGTAAAGAGGGGTTTGAAGTCATCCTCGCTATTCTGCGCAGCAACAGTGTCGAAGCGTCCGATGATTTGGGCTTCGATGTTGTTGCCATCTTGATTGATTTTGATTTCCATATTCTTGTGAGTTGTTGATAAGATGATTGTATGAATCGCTGCAAAGTTAATTTATTTTCATGAAATACTCTCATAATATGGAAAAAAAAGTAAAAATGAAGAATGAAGAATGGTCGCTTCGCTCCGAATGAAGAATGTATTTTAGTTTTTCTAATTATCATTCTTCATTCTACATTCTTCATTCTTCATTCTTCATTCTTCATTTTACTTCTTCGGTTTCTTATTGAATCGATAAATCACGTGAAGGAGTCCGTAGGATGGGATGACATTATAGAAAGTCTCGGAACGTCCCTGTGCATTGATGTAGCGACGAACGTTGCTGAGTTTGTTCAGAATGTCGAATCCATCGAACATAATCGTGAGGTTTCCCTTCATCATTCGTTTGCTCAGTCGGGCGTTCCACACCAATTCATTCGTGTTCATCGTGCTGTCGCTATAGCCTCGGCGCGAGTACATGGTGAGGTCGGTCGATATTTGCATCTGCCAAGGCAATTCGAGTTGGGTGGTGAGTCCGTAGTTGAAATCGAAGGAATTGATGTCGGTGAATCCCTGTCGTTCGGAGGTGGAATGTTGATAACTCAAGGTTCCCTTTGCGCCGAACGAATATTTTTCTGAGAGTTTCCAGTCGAAACGTAGGGTCTCGCTCAGATTGTGTGTGTTGACTACCGAGCGAGTCATGCCCACTGCCTCATCTATACCCGAGAGGTCAACGGAGTGGTTGTAGCTGTGCGACACATTGTTGTCGAGCACCAGTTTCTGGTCCTTGTCGAAAGGAATGGTCACACCCATGCTTTCACTCATGTTCCAGTTGCCATTGATGTTCTGCGGGGTGACGGTACGCACACCCGTTGCCTTGTCGTAGATGTAACCCATTGCCACGGCATTGCGTGTGATGGTGCTATTGATATTGACGTTCATTTGATAGCGTTCCTTCCATGTGTTGTTGAAATACATGCCGAGGTTGTGGGTGAGCGTATTCTTCAGGTTTGGATTACCGTTGGTGATATAGAGCGGATTGCTATCGTCGCGCACATTGATGAGGTTGGTGAGCGAAGGAGCGGACTTTCTGCTGGAATAGTTGAAAGAGAGGGATGTTTGTCGCTTGTAGTTGGAAAACCACACGTTCACTTGTGGCTCCAAAAAACAAGTGTTGCGTGTGAGCAAGGTATCCACACTGCCTTTCTGGTAGTCCATCCGTTCGTGCTGCATAGGGAGACCAACGCCCGCGTCGATATTGAACATTTGATGTGTGGTGTCGTTATAGATACTATAGGAATAAGAAAGGCGAGGTTGCTGAGTGAGCGTGCGGGAATGGGAGCGAGTGCTGTTTCCAGCATCTATTGCCCTGCCTAACAGCTCTGTCGAAGGAAGTTCACCCAATGCCCGTTCGTCGCTCTTCCATCCTTCCAGTTTGTTGAGCAGATAGAGGTAGTTGCGGTTTCGGCTGCTTGTATAGTTCAGGTTGTAGTTGGCGTTGATGGAGTGGTGGTATTTCTTGTCGAAAGAATAGCTGAAGTTGGCACCCGCCTGTGCATGGTGGGAAGTGTTCGTGGCATCGGTGTATTGGTTGCGTCGGTCTGCCTCGGTCTGCGAGCGATAGTAATCCACTTGATAGTGGTTGAAGGATGGCGACAATTGGTCGCTGATACCGTAGGAACCATTGGTGGAGATATATATGCGGTCGTTGTAGAGTGGTGTGACACTTGTATTGAAAGCCAAGTTCGTACTGACCGAATGTCCATGACCTTTCGATGTGTTCAGATTGCGGTTGATGGCATATCGACGCAACAACTCACCCGATTGTGGAGCCATGATGCTGTCGAGCCATGCCTTCCCCATTCCGCTCAGCACGTCTTCGGCAAGCGTGGCAGAGGCTGAATTGCCGTTGCGGTTCCACTTGTTGTAGCTGAACTGAGGATGGAACGTGAGATATGCGGTCTTGAACAGGTTCCAAAGATTGGTCCTTTCGCTGAAAGTAAGTTGGTTGTACGATATCACGCTGAAGTTGTAGTTCTGCGAGCGAGAGAAGGAACCGTTGTAGGTGTCGCCTCCTTCGAGGAAGGTGGCACCCGTGCCGTGCTGTTCATTGTTGGTTTCGTTGTAGGTGAGTCGCAGGTCGCCGTTGTAATCCAAGTTCTCCTCTTTGGTGTCGTATCGGTAGCCCGCGCCCATGTCATAAGTGGTTAGCAAACCCGTGCTTTGCTGCAGGGGCGACCAATTGCCTTCCTCTCCTGGTTGGCGGTTGTCGTTCAGGTTGTTCGCATTGGCATAGAGATTGAGGCGGGAACGGTCGGAATAATGCATACCGAAGATGCGCCCCATGAATTTCTTGTCGTATTTGCCGTGGGCATTCTTACGATAGGGCAGACCACCGCCCAGCTCAGCATTGGCAATCCATCCCTGAGAATATTCCTTCTTCAACTTCACGTCCATCACCAGTTGTTTCTGCACTTGCTTCTCCTTCCTTGTTCCGAGGTATTCCTTCGGTGTGCGGTCGTACGCTTTCACCCTCTTCACCGTGAACGAAGGCAGGTTCTCCAGCATCATGCGCTTGTCCTCACCCATCAGTTCCTTACCGTTCAGCAACAGTTCCTCCACTTTTCGCCCGTTCACCGTGATTTCGCCTCCGCTTTTCAGTTCCACGCCTGGCAACTGCTTGATGAGGGCATCGAGCATGGAGCCTTCTGCCAGTTCGAAGGCATCGGCATCAAACACCAGCGTGTCGCCATCGTGGTAGAACTTCACCTTCGATGCTTTTACCACGATTTCATCGAGCATATTTCCATCGAGGAAGGTAGATGTCTTCTTCTTGGGAAGGCGTTGCAGATAGACGGGCTTGAGCTGGCGATACAACTCATGCTTGTGGAATCTTTTGATGCTGAATGGCACGAAACGAGTCTTGTAGCCCTCGGCATCCACTCGTATCAGATAGTCGCCCGTCTTCTTCAAATCGAAATAAGCAGAACTGTATCGTTCGTCATCGTGTTTGTATAATTCCACATGGGCGCTATCCACAAACACGGAGTCGGCGGCATTGAGCACCAGCACCGTCATCGTATCTACACCTATGTTCGAGAGGTAATCTTTCACTTCGAAGTAGATGCTCAGCGAGTGTTCGTCTTTCTTCTTACTGGTGGAGTCCGACACTGTCTCTTGTCCCCAGCACATTGTCAATCCCATCATGAAGATGAGTGTCAAGATAATTCGTTTCATGAATATATAATTTTCATCAAGGATTCTATGGATTTAAAAGGATTTTCCACCTCTTCACGCTCCACTCTTCACTTTTCACTTCTCACTCTTCCCTTCGCCTTCGGAAGAAGGTGAATGTGAGGCAACGGCAAAATTACAACATTTCTATAGTGTAACATTTACGTTCATAGTTAAAAAAGATAAACACTGCAAAAATTGTCAAATTTTTAGACACTTTTCTTTTCGCACCTCGTTTTTCCCTTTGCTCATGCTCTCCTTCGATTGTGCTGGTTCTCTCCTTCAATCGTTCAGGTTTTCTTCTTCGATTGAACTGAACTTTTCCTTTGATTTTACTGAAATGCCGAGCCCTCAACGTTGACACGGCGAGCGCTCGGCGTTTCGATAACGAGCCCTCGCCGTTTCGATAACGAGCGCTCGGCAACTAGTTGAATCCAAAGGAACGGTTCAGTCAGTCCCCAAATGCGCTTCTGACAATTCCCAAAAAAGCTTCAGAAAAACCACACATCCGCTTCAGTAAATATAAAAAAGAGGTTCAGAACCATGTAAGCTCTGAACCTCGATGTGATAGATAAGGATGATTCTTTAGTGTGCTTATTCCACATAGACCTTTTGCGACTGAACCTTGCCATTGTGCTTGAGGGCAAGGATGTAGAGACCGCGACGAAGGTTGTTTGGAAGTTGGATGGTTCCTTCGGAACTGACCTTCTGCTGGTTGATGACAACACCCGAAATGCCGACGAGATGGGCAGTGACTTCGGAAGCAGGGATATTGCCTAAGTCGAGTTGGACAGGCATGCCACTGCGGAGGGAAGACGACAGGATGCGAATGCTGGCATCAGCGGACCCCTCCAGCTCCCCTGAGAGGGGAGAGTTGATGTTGGTGATGCCCGTTTCAAATTCCGTGTCGGTGAGAGTCTGCTCATAGAGGTACCAACGAATGTCCTTGCTTGCCACGGCGAGCGCGTTTTCTCCTAAACGGATGCGGTAGTCGAAGTGCTTTTTGCGCGTGTTGTCGTTCACATAGATATAGTCTGTATTTGCTACTACGCAGAACACCACCATGTTGGCAGGTCGGTCGGCGTCCGTCCATTTCAGTACCATTGGTCCACAAGTGACAGGTTGGCTATAGAAACAACGACCGTCTTTCGTGCGATAGCAAAGCTGCGCATTCATGTTGAGGTCCTCTGGGCGGAACTCCACAGTGCAAGTGTTGCCCTGCACGTGGATAGGGATGATGTTGCCACCACTCCAACCAGGGTTGGTGATGGTGTCGGGAGCCATCCATCCTTTCTCGTCGTTGAGTTCGCAAGATTGATAAGGAGTGAGTCGGAACGGAGCCACGTCTATCCAGTAAGGCTCAAATTCTGCTTTCACGGTGCTGTGGAAATAACTGTTCACAAGGTCGCGGCAACCTTTCGAGAATCCACCGAAGTCGATGGTGGCAAGTTTGGCGCGATACTGCATGATGAGCGAACGCATCGCCTCGTCGCCAATGCCTTCAATTCTTTCCGAACTGTTGCCCTTGGCAATGCCTTCGAGCACGCGTGTCTTGCAGTAGCGCCAAATCCAAGGGATGGCACCCTGACCGACGGTCTCGCCAAGGAAGAGTGGGAACACCTCGCCATATTGTACGCCACCAATGAGATTGCGCCAAGTGCAGACCTGCTGTCCGCTGGAATTGTACATGTTGACGCCTTCAGCCGATGGACCGCCAAAGGAACCATCCTGCAACCATCCCGAATAGCATTCGATTGGCATGAACGGACAAATGAGATTGCCCACGCCGAGCCAACCAGGTGCACCATACACGCCATCGCGCTTGGAGTTCATTGCCATTTGGAGCCACACGTTGCCTCCTTCGTGGAACCAAGCCGATTGTTTCACGCCCTCCATGTCGGCAAAGATGGCATGGATGCCTTCGTGAATCATCGCCTCGCGCTGGTAGTCGCCATCGTTCCATTTCTGGTCGGCATCGTCGCGGAAACGGCTCACAGGATAGTAACTTGCCCACACGCAAGGCCAGCTGGCACCATCGGTGTATGTTTGGCTCTGATAACCACCTTTCTCCGTACTGCTCGTGTTGTCGTTGGCAAGTCCTGAGCCGAACACATAGACGAACGACTTGTAGCCGCGACGCGCGTTGATGTCGGGCGGCCAGCCCATCTCGTCGCGGATATAGGCGAAGTCGGTGTCGTATTTCTTCATCATGTTCTCCATCTCTTTCTGCAACACGTCGCCTGTGCCGCACTCGCTGTTGAGGTTGTCGCCCCAATACACGCACCACCAGTCGCCATCCACGCGGTTGGCATCCTTGCCATTGCGCTGCTTGAACGTGTGCGTTTTGGTAGGGGTAGGGAAGCCATTTGGATTCTCATCGCGGAAATCGTAACTCCAGCGAGGCGTGTGTTCCGCCCAGTTGTAGTTCTCTCCTTGGTGGGTCTGCACATCCACGATGAAAGTGAGGGTTTGCACGTGGAGATGTCCGTCGATGTCTGTGTAACGGCTTGTCAGTGTGTAGTAACCCGCGTCGGCAGGTTCAGCAGCCGTGAGCACATAGTCGTTTTCGTTGATGTTCTTCACCGTCTTGCCAGCAGGGTTCTTCACGTTGAACTTCACGCTCTCGCCTTCCTTGCGAGGGCGCAAACCGAGGGTAATCCTATCGCCTGCATTCACTTGGATGAAGTTCTCGTGTTGAGGCGCTTGGTCGTTCTGTTGCACGAAAGGAAGAGGGTACCACGCATCCACCTTGTCGGCACGATGCACGGCATAGAGAGGTTCGTCGGAATGGACACTTGCCTTCTCGCCGATGGTGATGTCGAACACATAGACCACGGTGTCGGCTGTCTCGGGATTCACCAGCGCTTGCTTGATGACATAGTTTTCGCCTTCACTTACCTTCTCAGCATTGTGCCCGATGGTGAAGGTGGAAGCGCCATCGTAGCGGGAATAGACGTACATGCGATTCTGGTTGGAAGTGACAACACCCGAGGCATTGAAATTGTGTCCGAACGGAGACAGGTTGGAACCTGAGTAGTAGTTGCCCGTAGTGCCTTGGATGGCATAGAACTTAGGATTCGTTCCCACATTGAGGGAGGAAAGACTGAGTCCCTGCTTCAGCACGTTGAGACGCGCATTGCAGACGGTTTCATCCGCTTGGTTGAGGGTGCGAGTGATGGTGAAGGTGTAGGTGTGCTTCATGTCTTTCGCAAAAGCGGAACATGCCATGCAAAGGACCATTGCCGTTGCTAAAACACGCAACGAAGAATGTAGTAGTGGTTTCATGAACAAGTTAAATTATAGTCAGTTAATGATAGTTAAGTATCAATTCAACCGCAAATAAAACAAAAATAATTCGAATAGCAAAAAAAACTCATCATGAATTTATTTACGGTGTAATATTTCTGCTGTTTAAAAGAATTTGATTATTTTTGCAATGCGGAAAAGAGAATCACAGAGAGTATGTTTCGAGAACCTCTGAGTGATTGTGTTTCCGTGCAGGAAAAGATTGAATTTGAAACCTAAAAACGATTGTAGTATGGAAATAATGGATTACTGGCTTTCAAATAACCATCAAAAAGCAAAGGGAATTAGTAGGATTTGTGCAAAAACTATCGGTGGATTCGCCATTTTTGCCATATTGTCAGTGTCTTCCGCTTTGGCACAGCAACGCTATGAGTTCCAAGCCTCAGAGTATGTGAGTACTGACGACAGTCGTGCTCCGCAGTCGGCATTCAGTTACGACATGGACAAGAATTGTTTCACCATCAATGCTCGTGGAGCCAATAACATCGCTTTCAAGATGTCGAGCGATGTGAGCAACAAGTATTTCATTTGTCCCGACCAGCAATACTACGTGATTGAGGGCACTAACCTTTCGACTTCTGCCACGAGTAGTTATGTGTGGTGGTTCAATGGTGCCAATCGCGGATCCCAAGAACCAGCCAACGCTTATTACACCACGGCTTCGGGCAGGACGTTGGTGGTGTGGAACATAGCGCAGAACAGCCTGATGTCGTCGGGCATGGATTTCACGGAGAGTAGCATTCTGATTTCCGCGCATGGGCAAAGTTTCATCAATGCGCAAGGACTCACCTCCACTTCCTCTTCGAGCACCATTCATCGAGTGGATTATTTGGAGAAGTATGGCATCGCCACTCTCTATCCTGAATTGCAATCGAAATTGGGCTATACGGAGAAGTCGCTGACCGCCGAGATACGCAGCAAACTCGAAGCTACTATTCAGGAGGCACAGCAGAAATTGCAGGAAGGAAAAAGCAAGAGTCTGCAAGCTGCGGTGGATGAGGCTCTTGCTGTTGTTGCATCGCTTTCTGCCACTTCTTATGCAGAAGCCTACAAAGCCTTGCACCCACTGCAAAATGCATTGCTGAGCAGTGTGTTGAACGAAGCGGTGGAATCGGCAGATGTCTTTCCTGGAGGGTTACACGTGAAACAATCATCGCTCCACACCTATGTTCTTTTCTACGCAGACCATGTGGTTCGCATTCTGAAGAGTCGTTCGCTCTTGGCTGACATCGACAAACTGAGCATGTCGGTGATTCGTTTGTTCGATGGAAGTCAGTCCGTCACTGCCGACCTCGCGGATGACGAAATCATCACTGCAACCAACGGCAAAATCACCATTCAGGTGAATCGTGAAGACGGACATATCAGTGCTTTCCGCGCAGATGGTAGTTCTCTGATTCGCGAACAGAGTTATGGCACCTCGTTCAAGGAGCGTTCGCACGTGAATGAATACGACCGCTTCACCATTCGTTCCACCTTTGCGCTCGACAAAGACGAATACATCTTCGGCATGGGACAGATTCAGGATGACAAACTGAATCGCCGTGGTTGCACGCTCGACCTCGAGCAATGGAACATGCGCGTGTGCATTCCTTATTTCCAGTCGAGCAAGAACTATGGACTCTTCTGGGATAACTACTCGCCTTCCACTTTCAGCGATAACTATGTGGACACTTACTTCGAGAGTACGGGTAGCGAAATCGACTACTACATCTTGGCAGGCGACGACAGCCAAGGCGTGATGACTGCTATGCGATGGCTGACAGGCGATGCTCGCATGATGCCGCTTTGGAACTTCGGACTCTATCAGTCGAAGGAACGCTACAAGAGTGCCAGCGAAACGATGGGAATCATCCAGAAATACAGGGATCTTCATGTGCCAATCGACTGTGTGGTGCAGGACTGGCAGTATTGGGGTAATAACTCACAATGGAACGCTTTGGAATTTCTCAATTCCTCGTTCAGCAACTATCAACAAATGATTAACAGTGTTCACAATAATCATGCGCATCTGCTCATCAGTGTGTGGGCGAACTTCGGCAGCAACACCAAGCCTTTTGCAGAACTTGAGAAGTTGGGCAGGCTCATCCACGTGACCAGTTATCCAAGCGATGCCACTGTCTATCCTTACGATGTGTGGAGTGACCGCGCAAGCGATATCTATTGGAAATACATGTATAACGGACTTGTGAGCAAGGGCGTAGATGCCTATTGGATGGACTCCACCGAACCCGACTACGCTCGTAAGAGTGATTCCGAAATGGACTACCTAAGCGACTGCGGACGCACATGGCGCATCATGAGGAATAGCTTCGTGTTGGGCCATGTGAGTGGAGTCTATCAGCATCATCGCGAACAGCAAGCCGCCGATGCACAGTTGGCACAGAAGCGAGTGAGCATCCTCACACGTAGTGGATTTGCAGGTCAGCAACGTTATGCGGCTCAAACATGGAGTGGCGACATATCCGCATCGTGGGAAACACTTCGCAAGCAGATTCCAGCCGCTCTCGGATTCACCACTTGCGGAATTCCTTATTGGAACAATGACAATGGTGCTTTTTTCGTGGGTTACCAATGGGGTGACAATGGTCCGTTTAGCGATCCTAAATACCGCAGCCTCTATCTGCGCTGGACTCAGTTCAGCACCTTCACAGGAATGCTTCGTTTCCACGGAAGTGGACACAATTGTGAGATTTGGCAAATGGGTCAGCAAGGCGATGCCAGTGGTGATTTCGACCAAGTGCTCAAGTATATCAAGATGCGCTATAGTTTGTTGCCATACATCTACAGCACAAGTTGGCAAATAACCCATCATCAGCGCTCACTGATGACTGCTCTGCCTCTTGCCTTCAATGCCGACCGTCAGTGTTACGACCAGAAGTATGAATACATGTTTGGCGACGCTTTCCTCGTGTGCCCAGTGGTGAACGAAGGACAAACTATCACCCACAACTATCTGCCTGCTGGACAGCGGTGGATTGATTTCTGGACAGGTGAGCAACTGGAAGGTGGACAGACCGTGACGAAACAAGCATCCATCGACGTCATTCCGCTCTACGTGAAAGCGGGTAGTATTGTTCCTTGGGGTCCAGAGGTGGAGTGGTCCAACCAGAAACCTTGGGATTCGCTCGAACTGCGCGTTTATCCAGGACAAGATGGCGACTTCACACTCTACGAAGATGAGTTCGACAACTACAACTATGAGCAAGGCGCTTACACCGAGATACCGATGCATTGGGACGATGCACGTCGCACCCTCACCATTGGTGCTCGCGAGGGCAAGGGATTCGATGGTATGCTTCGTGAGCGTCAGTTCAATATCGTGCTGGTGAATGGTTTGCGAGGCACAGGAGATGCCCATGCCACTTCGTTTAGTGCCACCATCCGCTACGTGGGAGAGGAAGTGAGTGTGGTACTTTCCGAAGAATTTCAAGCGGAGGTGAAGGAGGACTGCACCAACGAATATATTCAGAACCCGAGTTTTGAAGCTGATGGCAGAGCGCTCACGGCTGTGATGCCAAAAGGTTGGAAAGGGAATATCAACACATCGTGGTACGGCATGAATGTGGGTGGCGGCAATGACAATCCTGCTGCCACCGATGGCACTTACCTTTTCGGCGTGTGGGACGGAAGTACGAACAAACAAGCACGCATCCATCAGAGCATCACATTGCCCGCAGGTGACTATCGCCTCACTGTGGATATGCAGGCAAGCAACCGCACCACTGCCGACCGTGTGGGTAAGCAGAGACTCTTTGCAGGAGATAACGTGGCGTATTTCCGTGACCAAGTGTTGTCGGCTGGACAGGGTGACCTCATACCTTTACAAACCGTGAGTCTTTCCTTCAGCGTTCCTGCTGGAGGGGAGACTCTCTCGATAGGCGTGGATACAAGTGATGCACCTCACGAAACTTGGTATAAGATTGATAACTTCCGTCTCTATCGCATCCTTCAGCAAGCAGCCATTCACGACCCTACTGACGCCATTTCTCTTCCTCGAGTTTCCCTACCATCATCATCTGCTACCTACGACCTGAACGGCCGCTTAATCTCCAGAGGTGGAAAGCAACAGGGGGTAATAATAAAAGGAGGAAAGAAACTATACTCTGCTCATTAGACTTGCAAGACGTTTCTCAATATCCACCAAGCGAAGAAGAGGATGATGTAGGTCCAGAGAGTGTAGCGATGGTGTGTGAAACGACGGAGAGCATTCTTGGGTGGAAGAATGCAATCAGAAAGGAGAACGAGGAAGAAGAAAGGAATGGAGAGAATGAAGAAGTAGTTGTAGGACAGGGCTTCGGCAAAATGACCGTGGAGGACGGCATGAGCGGCGCGTTGTATGCCACAGGCTGGACACTGGGTGCCTGTGAGGACACGCCACATGCACTTGGGTATGAAAGGGGAGGCTGAAGTCGTATCTACACAATAATAAAAGATTCCCGCCACCAAGATGGCGACAGGAATCAAGATTCTGAGTATGTGTTGCTTGTTTTTCAACAGATAAAGAAACTAACTTGGCTTAATAGCTGTTACTATAGCTGGCACCAAGACCAATAATGATGAATAATCCAATGTAGAGAACCCAACCAATGGCTGAAATGATAACACTCCACATGGTCCATTTCTTGGATTTGCTGGCTGCATCATAGGCGGCAGCATATTGTCCTGCAGCCCAAAAAGAATCCACTTTGGCAGCATAAACGATAGAGACAATGCCGAATGGGAGGCAGCAGAAGATGGTGGCAAGAATTGCCCAAATCATGTTGCTGCTTGGCGGTACAGAATATCCCTCATTGCTTGGATTGTTCTGATAAGTTTGCTGCTGAAAGCCTTGGTTTTGATAATTTTGCTGCTGGTAGTTCCTGTAGCCTTGACCTTGCTGCTGGTTGTTCTGGTAACCTTGGTTCTGCTGCTGATAACTCTGTTGCTGATAGTCTTGGCTCTGCTGAGAATCTGTTTGTTCTCCAGCTGAATTTGGATCGATTCTGCGAGAATCGTTGCGTTCGTTTTTGTCATATGCCATAGTTTCTTGAATGAAGAATTAAGAATGATGAATGAAGAATGAATAGCCAAAGAAGAATGATGAATGAAGAGTGGAAAAATGGATTCTTCATTATTCACTCTTCATTCTTCATTTAAAGAATTTATTCCAGTGTGAGTTCCTTGATGAGACGTTTTGCCTTGCCGTATTTCTCGATGATGGAGAGGACATAGCGGATGTCAACGCCGATGCAACGCTGAAGATTTGTGTCGAACTTCAAGTCGCTCGACATGGCTTCCCAGTTGCCATCGAAGGCAAGGCCGATGAGACGACCTTTCTTGTCATACATGCCCGAACCCGAGTTTCCACCGGTGATGTCGTTGTTCGTGAGGAAACAAAGTTGCAGGTCTTTGCTCTTGCTGTCGATGTATTTCTTTCCGAAATCGCCCTTTTTGAGCCAAGCATAGACTTCAGGGATGAGTTCGTAGTCGGGGTTGCTGCCCTGCTTCTCGAACTTGTCGATGATGGACTGCGAAGGAGTGAAGCACTCATAGGTAAGGTCCTTCGAAGGCGAATAACCCTCCACGATGCCGTAGCTCATGCGGAGCGTGAAGTTGGCATCTGGATAGTATTCCTTGTCGCGATTCATCTCGCGGAGTGCATCGCCAAGAAGTTGTTCGTAGTGGTCGATAGGTGAAGCCCCGTACATCTTATAAAGCAAAGTGACGAGGTCGATGGCTTGCATGAAGATAGGGTCTTCGCCCACCTCGGCAAGGCTTTCCACCTGTGCCAGGTCGGCTGGACGAGCAAAGATGGATTTGCTAAACAGGAAATCGGCGTATGCATTGTAGTCCCCGTTGAAGAGAGAATCCACCACATGAACATATTCAGGCAGATAGGTTGAGTCGGGCACGTGCTCCACATAGTTCTTGGCAAGTGCGGCGAAAATCTTCTTGTCGGTGTTGATGTCGATGTCTTTGAATGATTTTTCCACTTCCTTCTTGAAATCGCCCTGCTTTCCTTGAGCCATACCAATCATCTGTTTGATGGCAAATGCAAGGATGTCGCTTCCGCTCCAGAAACTTTCCTGCCAAAGATTCATGGCAAACTGTTGCTGATAGGAGCGAGCGTATTCCTCTTTGAGGGAGTCGAGGATGCCGATGTATTTCCCTCTCTCCTCAGGTTTCTGCTTCGCCCATTCAAGGATTTCCTTTTCGAGCGCCTGCTTTTCGGCAATCACACCGAGGTCTTTCAAAGCCTTGTTCTGACCGATGGAGAACTTCCAGTAGTTCGAACTCTGTGCATATTTCGAGGAATACATGATGCGGAGAGCATCCGACGAGTTCATGGCATCAGTCATGATGGCTTGCTTCACGCCACGCACCTGAATGCGGTTGTCGTTCACCGTGCGCATGGTGTTCTCAATGCCGTAGCTCGAGAGGTAGCGGTCCGTGTTGCCTGGATAGCCGAACGTCATGCAGAGGTCGCCAGGCTGATAGCCTTGGAGCGAAATGTGTGCAAACTTCACAGGCTTGTAAGGCACGTTGTCCTTCGAGTATTCGGCTGGCTTGTTGTTCTTGTCGGCATAGATGCGGAACACCGAGAAGTCGCAGGTCTGGCGAGGCCACATCCAGTTGTCGGTGTCACCACCGTGCTTGCCGAGGCACTGAGGTGGAGCGAATACGAGGCGAACATCGCTATAGCGCTGATAAACCGACATGTAGTATTTACTACCTTTGTAATAAGGTACCACCTCACCGTGAATGCCATTCACCGAGTCCTCAATGGCCTCTTGCAGAACCGTGGCAACGGAGTCGATGACGAGCATACGCTGCATGTCGTCCATGTCGGGCGTAGTGGCTGCCAACAGTTTGTCCGTCACGTCGTAAGTGTTGAGATGGAAATCCACGTAGAGGTCCTCGTTAGGCAGTTCGTCCTTCAGTTTCTTGGCGAAGAAGCCGTTTTTCAAGTAGTCGTGCTCTGTGGTGGAATGGTCCTGAATGGAGCCATAGCCACAGTGGTGGTTGGTGAATACCAATCCGTCGGGACTGACAACGGAACCCGAACAGAAACCGCCAAACTGCACGATGACATTGTTGAGCGCAGGATGTTCCGTACTGAAAATCTGGTCGTGCGTCAGTTCGATACCCATCGAATGCAGGATGGAATCAGTCTTTGCAGAAAGATTCGATATCATCCACATACCCTCATCAGCGCGAGCACCCATGAGTGTCAGCATTGCAATGACACTAAGAAATAGTCGTTTCATTTTTATTCTTTATAGTTTTTATTTTAATCCTTCCTTCTTCTATCTCTGTAGGCTTCGGTTCTGCCGAAGCCCTTTTTCCTTTCTTTGTTTCTCCGTAAGCTTCGGTTTCGCCGAAGCCCTTTCCCTTCTCAGTAAGCTTCGGCTTTGCCGAAGCCCTTCTTCATTTAAAGTACTTCCCCACGTAAGGCAAGCTCTTCAGCGGCAAGTCCTTCTTCACCACGTAAGCGAGGAATATGCCGATGAGCACCGTGTTAATGCCGATGCGGGCAATGGCAGGCCATTCAGCAGGCAGCATTTCCATCACGGCGAACAGCACACCCGTGAGCAGCAAGTATGCGCCGATGTCCTTCAGCGGATAGTCGATAGGATTCTTCTTCTGTCCCACAAAATAGCTGAGGACCATACTCGTGAGATAGCCTGCAAAACCGCCCCAGGCGCATGCCCAGTAACCAATCTTCGGAATGAAGATGATGTTCACGGCAATCAGCACCACGCAGCCAGCCAGCGAGAACCACGCGCCCCAAATGGTCTTGTCGATGAGCTTGTACCAAAACGAGAGGTTGAAATACACACCCATCATGATTTCCGCAGCCATCACAATTGGAATTGTCCCCACAGCCCCACGGTAGCTCTTGCCAAGGATAAGTATCAGAATGTCTATGTAGCCCATGACCATCAGGAACGCCAAGAACGTGAAGATAAGGAAATACTTCATGCTTTCTGCATACATCTCCTTAGCGTCCGAGTCCTTACTCTTCGCAAAAACGAGCGGCTCGTAGGCATAGCGGAATGCCTGCGTAATCATCGCCATAATCATCGCCACCTTCACGCAAGCGCCATAGATGCCGAGTAGCACCTTGCCTTCCTCTGGGTCGGGATAGACAAATGGGAAAATCATCTTATCCACCGTCTGGTTCAGGATGCCCGCGATACCCAACACAAGAATTGGCCATGAATAACTCAACATTCGGCGTAGCAACTTCCCATCAAAATGCCATTGGCTGAACATCTGCTTCATCTCAGGGATGAAGAAGAACGTGACGATGCTCGTGCAGAAAAGGTTGATGCTGAACGCATAGCCCTGAATGTCCTCAGGACTGTAGAGCCCATGAACCAAGTCATAAACCGTACCAGGCTCCGTATATTTGTCATAAAGCGTAGGCAGCAAGGCAAACCAGATGAGGTTCAGAGCGATGTTGATGAAGATGAAAAGCAGTTTCAGCGAAGCAAACTTGATAGGACGCTTCTGGAATCGCAACAAACTGAAGAAAATGGCTTGGAACGCATCGAGCGATACCACTACCGACATCATCCACACCCATTCAGGATGGTTCTGATAGTGCAGCGATTCAGCGATACCTGGTAAGAACCCGAAGATGAACGCCAAGAACACCACGATGAGCATACACACCACCGTCAACGCAGTGGAAAACACCGTATTCGCTTTCTCCTTCGCATCGTTCGCAAATCGGAAGAAAGTCGTTTCCATTCCGAACGTAAGAATCACGAGAATCAGTCCCGTAAACGCATATACATTCGTGATTTCCCCATATCCTCCACTGGCAGATGGTATCGTCACCGTATAGAGCGGTACCAGCAGATAGTTCAGGAACCGCCCAACAATACTACTCAACCCATAGATTGCCGTGTCTTTTGCTAATGCTTTTAAGTTTGCCATGTCCTTATTTTAACTACCGAAAAACTAAATTTTTTATGTGTCAACAAATGAACACAAATGATACACAAATGAAGAATATTATTTTTGAGAAAATTTGTGGAAATTTGTTGACTTTTCGCCTTTAATCAGAAGTCATCGAAGAGATTATTCATCATCGTGCTGTTCTGTGGTACACGTCCGAGGTGGCGGTATGCCAGTTCAGTCACCTCGCGTCCTCGTGGTGTGCGCTTGATGAAACCCTCCTTGATGAGGAACGGCTCATACACCTCCTCCACCGTGCCAGGGTCCTCGCCGATGGCAGTGGAAATCGTACCGATACCCACAGGA
>OCVV012831573.1_pt1 | contig 40261 bp, 32 predicted proteins | sample 1539721 | NCBI WGS metagenome assembly OCVV01 (sample SAMN02144230, study PRJEB22623) | gut metagenome | biome: sheep rumen | host: Ovis aries | place: New Zealand | reverse complement strand
AAGTCGGGAAATGATTTGGAAAACAGTCTGGGTTATACGTTTAAGAACCCGGAACTTCTGGCGCACGCGCTGGTGCATCGTTCGTGGCTTTCGGACAAGGAAATGCCCTATTGGGAAAATAACGAACGCTTGGAATTTTTGGGCGATTCCGTTTTGAACATGCTGGTCACGGAATATCTATACAAAACTTATCCGCATTTGCCAGAAGGCGATCTTTCGAAAATGAAAAGCGTGATCGTTTCGGGACAGGCCCTGACGAAAATTGCCCGTGGCTGGAACTTGGGATCGTATTTGCGCGTGGGGAAGGGCGAAGCGAAGAATGGCGGTCGCGACCGCGATAGCCTTTTGGAAGATGCTTTTGAAGCGATTCTCGGCGCAATCTACCTGGATAGCGACATCAAGCACTGTCGGCAGTTTTTGGAAAGGCACATTTTCCCCAATGTGCAGCAAGTGGTTTCGGAGACGGATTTCATCAATTACAAGAGCGCCCTCCTCGAATACATGCAGGCGCGAGCGCTCCCTCCTCCTGACTATGAAGTCGTTTCGGAATCGGGCCCTGAACATTGCAAGGTTTTTGAAATGACCGTGATGTTCCAGAACAAGGAATACGGCCGTGGAACGGGCGCTTCGAAAAAGAAAGCGGAGCAGGAAGCTGCGAAGGTGGCTTTGGAAAAGTTCAAGGAAGAAGAAGCTTCCCAGACGAATGAAGCTCTGTTGAATGTGAAACCGCCCAAGGTGACCAAAAAATCGATTGCCCGTGCTGAAAAGGAAAGGCAGAAAGAAAGGGCCAAAGGAAAGAAATGAATTTGTCGAAGCAAACGTGGATCTGGATTTTTGCCGCTAGCGCTCTCCTTTTGATAGCTTGCAATAGCGATTCTTCCAAGGACAAAAAAGCCGTTTCGATCGGAGCGTCGAATTGCCCGTCCGAGGCTGTTTACCCGAGTGACGCCGATGGGGAATTCGATCCGATGGCAGATGCTTCGGCTGTGCCTTGCGGAACGATTCGCTTGTGGGGATCGGCGATGCCGAAATCCTTTAACATGTGGGAAGATTACAACAGCTTTAGCGCAGGGCTCATGAGCCTGATGTTTGAACCCCTGGTTTCGCTCCATTCGACGGAAGAACGTCCGGTGGGAATCCTTGCGGACAAGTGGGAAATCTCTGCGGACAGCATGACGTTCACTTTCCATATCGATCCGCGGGCGAAGTGGAGCGACGGAAAGTCTATTACTGCGGAAGATGTGCAGTTCTATTACGACGTCATGATGAATCCGAAAAATTTGACGCCGATTTTTAAGGTGGGGCTTTCGCGCTTTGACCGTCCCAAGATTCTTGATTCGCTCACGCTTTCGATTACAGCGAAGGACGTGCATTGGGCGAACTTCTGGGAGGCGGCTGGGCTTGTCGCGTTCCCGAAACATATTTGGGAAAATCAGAATTTCAATCAGATCCGTTACAAGTTCCCCGTTGTCGAAGGCCCGTATAAAATTTCGGACTTCCGCGAAGACCGTTATGTGGAACTTTCCCGCAACCCGGACTGGTGGGGCTTCCACAAGAACTGGAACCGCGGAAAGTACAACTTTGAAAAGATTCGCTACCGCTTTATGGAAGACAGGACCAAGGCGCTCGAAGCTTTTAAAAAGGGCGATCTGGACGCTTATGCAGTCTATACATCTTCAATCTGGATGAAGCAGACGGATTTTGATGCCGTGCAGAAAGGCTGGGCGGTCAAGCAGCACATCTTTAACCGGGAACCGATCGGATTCCAGGGCATGGCGATGAACCTTCGCCGGGACAAGTTCAAGGACGTGCGTGTCCGTCAGGCGCTTTCGTATTTGATGGACCGCAAGCTCATGAACGAAAAGTACATGTACAATCAGTACTTTCTGTTGAACAGCTATTACCCGGACTTGTGGGAAAACCATGCGAATCCGCAGGCTGTCAATTATGATTTTGACATGGACGCCGCTCGAAAGCTCCTTGCCGAAGCCGGGTATGTCCCGGGTGACAAGGGAATGCTGCAAAAGGACGGCAAACCGTTTGAAATCACGTTTATGACGGCAAGCGAAGACATGCGCCATCTGACGCTTTACCAGGAAGCTTTGCAAAAGGCCGGCATTCAGGTTTCGATTGAGCAGATGTCGCAGAGCACTTTGCGCAAGCGCTTGGATGATGCGGATTTCGATATGTATTGGATTGCGTGGGGAAGTTCGCGACTGAAAGATCCGGAAGCCTCCTGGTCCAGTGCGACGGCAAACGACCCGGGCACCAATAACATTACCGGGCTCCAGGATTCCTTGGTCGATAGCCTGATTCTTTTGCAGAAAACGGAATTTGACCTGACGAAACGAAATGAGATTCTCCGCAAACTGGATTTACGCCTATCGGAAATTGTACCTTATGTCTTAATGTGGCAGTGCGATTTCCACCGCGTTCTTTACTGGAACCGATTTGGAATGCCGAAAAATGTCTATGCGAAATTTGGACGGGAAGACGAAAGTATTCCTGTCTACTGGTGGCTTTCGGCAGAAAAAACTGCCCGCTTGGACGCTGCGATGAAGTCGGGATCGCCTTTGCCGCAAGAACCTAAGGAGGTCCATTATGCAGACTGAATTTGATACCATTATCATCGGTAAAGGCCCGGCGGGAATTTCTGCCTCCTTGTACGCGTTGCGTGCAGGCCTTTCTGTTCTGGTTGTTGCAAAGGATGCTGGCGCGCTTTCCCGTGCACATGCGATTGCAAACTATTATGGTTTTGAAGAACCGATTCCGGGCGAAGAACTCGCACGTCGAGGCGAAGCCCAGGCGAAGGCTCTCGGTGCGGAATTTTACACGGGTGAAGTCCTGGACATGATGTTTGCCGACATGTTCCATGTGCGAGTCAAAGGCGCGGAAGGCGAAGTGGAATTTACGGGTAAGTCCGTAATCGTCGCTGCGGGATCCGTGCGATCCAAGGCGCCTGTCCCGGGAATCGATGCCTTTGAAGGCAAGGGTGTCAGCTACTGCGCTGTCTGTGACGGATTCTTCTACCGTAAAAAGAACGTCGCTGTTCTTGGAAACGCGGCTTATGCCCTTTCCGAAGCGAAGGAACTTTTGCCTCTTGCCGCTCAAGTCTCGATTTGCACCTTGGGCGAAGAACCGAAGGTGGAAATCCCCGCGGATTATGTGGTCGAAAAAGAAAAGATCGTTGCCATTGAAGGCGATGATCATGTTCAAAAAATCAAGTTTGCAAGCGGCAAGGAAATTCCGGTTGACGGAATCTTTGTGGCGATTGGTACGGCAAGTGCCGCCGATCTTGCCCGTAAGACGGGTGCTGCGGTCCAAGCGAACAAGCTTGTTGTCGACGAAAAATTGATGACGACTGTGCCGGGCCTTTTTGCTGCGGGCGATTGCCTCGGTGGAATTTTGCAGGTGGCTGTCGCTGTGGGCGAAGGTGCCAAGGCTGGGCTTGCCGTTGTGGAATATGTCCGTAAATTACGAACAAAGGAAGGTTCCGCAAAATGATTCTCGCGGGAAAGAAAATCCTTTTGGGTGTCACAGGAAGCATTGCCGCTTATAAGGCGTGTGAACTTTTACGTCTGCTTCAAAAAGAAGGCGCGGAAGTGCGGGTTGCCATGTCGGACGCGGCAACGAAGTTTGTCGCTCCCTTGACTTTCGCATCGCTTTCCAAGTGTCCCGTTTATACTCGCGACGGAAATCCGGAAGGACGTCCTTTCCAGCATATTGATTTTCCGCGTTGGGCGGATCTTTACATTGTGGCGCCTGCGTCGGCGGACGCCATCGGTAAATTTGCAAACGGATTGGCGGATGATCCTGTCTCGCTTTGTTACATGTCGAGCCAAGGGGAAAAGTGGATCGCCCCTGCGATGAATACGACGATGTTCCTGTCGAATGCGGTACAGAAAAATTTGGAAACGCTTCGCTCGTTTTCGGACACGTTCCTTTTGGAATCTCCGGCAGGGGAACTTGCTTGCGGAGAAACAGGCCCTGGCCGTTTTATGGAACCGGCGGAAATTATCAATGCGCTTCGCATGCATGTCTCTGACGGCGAAGGAAATCAAGGTTCTGTTCTGATTACAGCGGGCCGTACCGAAGAAGTAATTGATCCGGTTCGTTATATTTCGAACCGTTCCAGTGGCAAAACGGCAGTCGCTCTGGCAAATGAATTTTTGAAGGCGGGTTACCGCGTATTCTTTGTGCACGGACCGATGGATGTAAAAGTCCCGTATGGCGTCTTGGATGTTCCGGTGACAAGTTCGCAGGATATGTATGACCGTGTCTTGAAAGCTCAGCCGAAGATGGATGTCATCGTGCACTGTGCAGCGGTTGCCGATTATCGTCCTAAAAATGTTTCGGATACAAAAATCAAGGACAGCCGCAGTCAGCTGATTTTGGAACTTGAACCGAATCCGAATATTTTGCGAGATTCGGTCAAGAACAAGCCTGCAAAGCAGGTAATCGTCGGCTTTGGTCTTGAAACCGATGATGTCCAAAAACACGGTGAAGAAAAACTGGCGAAGAGCGGTGCAGACTTTTTGGTGCTGAACACGCCTGTCGTGGATGGCGCCGGTTTTGGCTATGACCGCGTTCCGTTTGCGATTCTTGAAAAAGGGAAACCTGTTCCGGAACTTTCGATGCGGTCCAAGACGGAACTCGCCCAGGATGTGGTGAATTTGGTGAAGTCCAAGCGGGAGGCTCTCGGTGCCTGATTTCTCGGAACTTGCAAGTTACCTGAAAGCGCAGATCGATCTGGATTCCGACCAGCTGTATTCGGATGAGCCCTGGTCTTGGTCTCCGCAGCCGGCCCAGCCTGTTGTGCAGTTTACTCCGCCGAAGCCTGCTCCGAATTTTGCTCCGTCCGCTCCACGTTTTTCTTCGGCTCCGGCATCGCAGCCGAAACCTCGTCCGGCCTACACGCCGGCTGCCAAAATCATCATCCCGGAATCGGCAAAATCCGCAGTGCCTTCTGCCTATGAATCGGCAGGAACTCTTGAAGAATTTTATAATCTGGTTTCGACGGAAAAGCTGTACGCCAAAAATTCATTTGTGAAGGGCGAAGGAAATTTGAACAAGCCGCGCCTGCTCCTTGTAGTTTATTCACCGCTTCCCAAGTATCTGGAAAACGGTTATGCAAAATCGGATGTCGGCGAAATGGTCGCCCGGATGTTTGCTGGCTTGAACATAAGACCGGAAGAAATCGGTGTTACCTATTTTTGCAAAAAACAGGTTTCCCGGATTGTGCTTCCGCAGGTCGCTCTCGTTTTCAAGAAAATGCTCGAAAAGGAAGTTTCGCTCATCGCTCCGCAGACGGTGATCTTCTTTGGCGATAAGCTTTTGAAACAGGCGCTCTCCCAGAACAACGTGAAAGTGGTGGATTTTGGTGGAAAGCCTCTTGAATTCGCAAAGACCCAGGCGACGGCTTTGATCGATCCGGAAGAAATGCTCACGAATCGACAGCTGAAACTTGTTACTTGGAAAATCCAAATTCCGAAGTGCGGATTTTTTGGCTAAATTCCTCATAGGTTTAGAATGGATCAGAAAAAGGAAGATTTCGAATACAGTGGAAGACCGGCTCCGCAGGCGGCCGAAGCCGAAGTATTTTTCCTCGGCGGGGTCATGCAGGATCCGAACGTCCTTTCTGACGTGGTTTCGTTACTCGATCCGGATGATTTTTACCAGGAACGTCATAAGGTAATTTGGGAAGCGCTCCAGAAGCTTGCCCAGTTCAACACGCCGATAGACGTGGTGACGCTCAGCAATGCGCTCGAAAAGGAAAACAAGCTTGAAGCGGCCGGCGGTAGAGAATATCTTCTGAATTTGATCGAATCCGTGGCGAGCGGCGCTAATGCCCATTACCACGCAGAAATTATTCGGAAAAAAGCGGTGATGCGCCGCTTGATCCATACAGCGACGACTGCAATCCGTGATGCCCAGGATCCTACAGCGGAACCGGACGAAGTGATTTCGAAAGTGGAAGGCGCTGTGATGTCGCTAGCCGAAAAGCAGGTGAAAAACTCCCTTCGTCCGGCAAGTGAAGTGGTCCAGGAAGTTTTGAAGGCTGTAGAAACGCGTAAGGACGGTCTTTCCGGATGCCCCACGGGCTTTACCGATCTCGACCGTTTGACAAACGGTTTACAACCTTCCGACTTGATCATTCTCGCCGGACGCCCGGGTATGGGTAAGTCCGCGTTTGCGCTCACGCTTGCATCTAATTCGAGCGTCAATTTCGGAAAACACGTTGCGTTCTTCAGCTTGGAAATGGGCGCGGAACAGTTGATGCAACGTATTCTCTGTTCCTTGGCCGGCATCGAACTTTCCAAGTTCCGTTCGGGACATTTGAACCAGGATGAATTTGCAAAACTCCCGGGAGCTGCGAGCCGCATTATGCAGACAAATTCGCTCTACGTGGACGATAACTTGGACTTGGGCATTATGGAACTTCTTTCCAAATGCCGAAGCTTAAAGCGCAAGGTGGGGCTGGACCTTGTGATTGTGGACTACCTGCAGCTGATGAAAACCGGTAAAGAAGAAAACCGTGCAGTCGCTGTCGGTGCGATTTCCCGTGGTTTGAAGGTGCTTGCGAAGGATTTGAAAATTCCGGTCATTGCCCTTGCTCAGCTTTCCCGTAAAACGGAAGATCGTGCGGATGCTGTCCGCGGTGGAAAAACGCGTCCGCAGCTTTCGGACTTGCGTGAATCCGGTTCTATCGAACAGGACGCCGATATGGTGTGGTTCATTGAACGTCCGTTCTACCGCAGCCATGATGAAGCGGATAAAAATAAGGCCCAGCTGCTGGTGGCAAAGCACCGTAACGGTGCGACCGCCGACATCGATTTAACATGGATTCCGCAATATACGCGATTCGAAAATTACATCCCAGAAGAAGAAGCGGGTCCGGAAGGCGGAATGGGCTTTGGCTCCGTGGACGATATCGGAATTTAAGCGTATGAAGATTCTCGTCGCTCCACTTCTTTTTTTAGGAAAGATCGTTGCCAATGGAATTTCGAGCGTTGGAGAGCTTTGCTGTATTCTGTGGTTTACCGTTCGTCAATTGCCTTATGTATTCCGTAATTGGGGACTTGTTTTAAAACAGATGGTGGCAATCGGCGTTTCTTCGATGCCGCTGTTGTTTGTGACTTCGGTCTTTACGGGTATGGTGGCAACGGTGCAGGCATCGTTCCAGTTCCGCGGTCTCGTGGCCGATAAATGGGTTGGAACCGCTGCGTGTAAAATGGTGCTGATTGAACTTGGACCGCTTTTGACGGCGCTTGTTCTTGCGGGACGAGTCGGCAGTGCGCTTGCTGCTGAAATTGCTTCGATGCGAGAAAAGGAAGAACTGGATGCTCACGAAGTCTTGGGCCTTGATCCTTATCGTTTTTTGGCAATGCCCCGTTTTGTGGCTTTTATGACGATGGTGCCGTGCCTGACGATCATTTCTAACTGTCTCGCTTTAATCGGTGGATGGATTGTGGCCGTTCTCGCTCTGGACATTTCTTCGTATACTTTCTACACGGGAATGCAGTATCTGTTTAATCCGATGGACCTGTTCGGTGGTACAATCAAATCGTTTGTGTTCGGCGTCATTATCTTTTTGATTGGCTGGCTGCATGGAATTAATGCGGCTCCTGGTGCACGAGGTGTAGGCCTTGCGACAAAGGATGCGGTGGTTTCTTGCTGCCTGATGATTTTGATTCTTGACCTTGCGACCGATGCAATCCTCTTCCAGTAGGTTTCGCTTATGCCCAATGTGAATATCGATCCCAATGACATCATGATTCAATTGCGCGGGCTTAAAAAAAGCTTCGGTGTGCAGACGGTTTTGGCCGGTGTGAATCTGGACATTCGCCGTGGCGAAACCATGGTGATTATCGGTCAGTCGGGTGGCGGTAAATCCGTGATTTTAAAACACATGATCGGGCTTTTACAACCGGACGAAGGCGAAGTGATTGTGGACGGTGTAACGATCAGTACGCCAAAATTTTTTGACACGCGTACCATCCGTAAAAAAATGGGCATGCTGTTCCAGAGCGGAGCTCTGTTTGACAGTATGGATACAGGCGAAAATATTGCGTTTGCACTCCGTGAACATCACCCGGAACTTTCTGAAAAACAGGTTCAGGAAGTGGTGACGGAAAAACTCAAGCTGATTAATCTCGTTCCGGAATTCCGGACTAAAATGCCGAGCGAACTTTCGGGCGGTATGAGAAAGCGCGTTGCCTTGGCTCGCGCCATTGCCTTGAGTCCGGAAATTCTTTTGTACGATGAACCGACAACGGGTCTTGATCCGATTACAAGCGACGTCATTAACGATTTGATTTTGGACATGCAGAGTAAACTGGGAGTGACTTCTGTCGTGGTGACGCACGATATGGTCAGCGCATTCAAGGTTGCAGACCGGATTGCTATGCTGTACAAGGGGCGAATTATCGAAGTTGGCACCGTGGACGAAATCAAAAATACGACAAATCCGTTTGTCCAGCAGTTTATTACCGGAAAACGCAAGATTAATCCGGAAGAATCCGAAAACTAAAGTTTACATTTTGAAAAAAGTTGTTAGATTGTTCCTAAAGGATTCCTTTGGGATCTAGGGATATTTATGATGAAGAAGACTTTATTCGGGTTGGTGGGATTTTTTTCTTTTGCAGGGATTTTTGTTGCCTGCGGATCTGGCGATATTTCGGATGTGACTGCCGATGATGAAACTGCACAATACTTGCAGGATTCTGCTTATTACGCACAAGAAATAGAAGCCGCTTTGGAAGCTTGCAAGGCAGATGCTAAATGCGCGACAAAGCTTGGTGGGGAAAGTTCTGCGTCAACAGAAAGTTCTTCTTCTGTGGAAGGAACTTCGTCTGCTGGGGTATATTCTTCGTCCAGTATCGCTCTTTCGTCGAGCTCTGCTGAAATGGCTTTGTCTTCTTCGAATGTCGAAAGTTCAAGTTCTGCGGTAATCGCATCGTCCTCTTCGAGTGCGGTAAGCTCGAGCTCAGCGGTAAGCTCTTCGAGCGTGGAAAGTTCAAGTTCTGCGGTAATCGCTTCGTCCTCTTCGAGTGCGGTAAGCTCGAGTTCGGCAGAAAGTTCTTCGAGCGCGGTAAGCTCGAGCTCAGCGGTAAGCTCTTCGTCTTCTTCCAGCGCGGAAAGTTCAAGCTCAGCAGAAAGTTCTTCCAGTGTGGAAAGTTCGAGTTCGTCAGAAGGAAGCTCGAGCAGCGGAAATGCCGTGGTCATCGTGGAATCGGCGCCAACAACATTGGATGGCGGATACACGTATGAAATTCAGTCTTGTAGCGGCAACACAGGCGAAAAGACGATTCAACTTTCGGGAGATCGAACGGATTGCTTAAGTTGGTTTGCTGAAAGCGTGGATTGGAACACAGGCGCATGGTGGGGCGGTTGTAAAGGACAGCTCTCTGTAACGTTCCCGATTACAGTGACGGTTCCGGGTAATTCTTCCTTAGAGATCACGGCTTGTTGGTAAGATTCTGAAGTAAAAAAGCGAGGCTCCGTAGAGTCTCGCTTTTTTGATATTTACCAGAGAGAAATTCCGAATTATCGCGCTTGGATGTATCGACGATTAATGCTTCCGCTCTTCGTGTATTCGATGACGATTACGTGGGCGGCTGGCATTTGATTCGGCTTTTGCATGCCAGAGAAAAGCGGGCGACCCTGCATGTCGAAGATGCGGTAATAAGCGGTCGGTTCCTTTGCAAAGTTCATCTTTTCGGAAATGGCGGTTTTGGATTCGCTACTCGAAGACATTTCCGAACTCGAGCTGGCTTCACTTGAAGAACTTGCGTTCGGATCGACCACTGTAATCGTACGGACAACGGAAACGTTCGTGTCGGCGCCAACGGTGGTAATCGTATAAACGAATTCACCAGCTTCCGTCGGAGTTCCCGAAATGCTGACACGGGATTCGCTCGTGTTGAGTGTGTACGAGACGCCATCCGGAAGACCGCTGACTTCTACACCGGTGCAGTTGCTCCAAACATAGCTGAAGTCTGCAATCGATTCACCAAGAGTAATCGTCTGGTTCGAAGAACCGGCACCGTTCTTGGTGAGAACTCCCTTGGTCTGGATAGCTTCGCCGGAAACATCAAAAGTGGTGTACGTGGAAACGCCTTCAAGACCGTTGGCATCGGTTGCGATTGCGATCGCACTGTACGTTCCGCTTGAAATGTCGGAAACATTGACCGTATACGGGCTAGACGTTGCAGAACCGACGAGCGTCGTGCCAATGTAGAAGTCCACTTTTTTGATACTTGCACCGCTCGAACTTGTGACCGTTGCCGTCAAAGAAACGGAATTGGTTCCCGGTGTTGCGGAAACTTTTGCGGTTGCCGCAAGCGGAGAAATTCCCATGGCCTGATTGTACGAAGGCATGGAACCGTAGCGGCCGCCGACACCTGTGAGCAGAGGCATGGAATCCGGAAGGGTACTGTTCGTGCGCAAAGTGTACGAATAGCTCGGAGTAAACACGTTATCGGTGAAAGCGGTGCTTGTTGCGGTTCCGTTGTTGCTGTACGGAGTCGAATTTTTTGCATTCTTGATCGTGTTGTTCTTCATGTTGACTTTACTATAGGCATCTTTGCCGGCGACTTGGATATTGGCCGTGCCGATGTAATTGTTTTCGTAAAGCAGTTGAGACGTTAAAGAAGAGGTGCCGTTGACATCGATAATATGCCAATGGTTATAATCCACGTAGGAATTGTAAATGTGGACGGTCGGAGCGAAACTGCTGCCGTCTACGGCATAAATTTTTGGAACGCGGCCGAAAGTGTTGTGCCAATACATGTCGTGCATGGTCGCCTGGGCGGTTTCTACGAGATGCATGTAGGGATCGTAGTAATAGCAGTTGTATTCGTTTGCCCCGTCATAGTCGACATAGGAAACTGTCAGACCCTTGACAAATTCCAGGTCCATACCGTCCGAAATCCATTTGTAACTGATGTGGTCAAACCAGAAGTTAGAAACTTCGCTCCCTTTATTTCCCGAAATTTCAAGACCGTCGCCCGCTTCGATCAAATGCGGGTTCACGTCGTAAATAGCGAGATTGCGGAAAATATTGTTACCGGCGCCTTCGTTTTTGCGGTTGTTGAGAGAGGCTCCGCGGAGATTGGCCCCACGTCCCATGCCGATGAGGCTCTTGTTGTTCTTGATGGTAATCCAATTACTCCACGACTGGATTTCACCGGTTCCGACAATCGTCGTTCCGTCTAGACCGCTACAGGTATTGGCTGCAAAGTTGATGCGGTAGAACGTATTGCTTGAATTCTTGTCATTTGCACCGCAGGCGGATTTACACCAAGTGCGCCCTGCGGCAGTCGCTTCCGTGACGGCATCGCGGAACTGTCTAAAATCATAGGTTCCTTCGGGAATAAGAATGGTGTAGGCTTCGCTGGATTGCAAATACTTGCGGATCGAAGCCGAATCCGAGGCGATGACAATGGATCCCGCATCCCCGCCGGTTGTCGAAGCGCCGAAACCTTCGGCTTTCAAGTTGAGGTTAAAAAGGAGGGCGACGGTAGAATCGGTCGATGTACCCGTCCAAATCCACTTGGACTTGGATCCTGACGGCCAGCCGCTTAGCGTGCCACCGCTCGGAAGAACGGTGTTCGAATAGCTGAGAGAAGTGGCTCCGCCCCACTGCGAAAGATCGCGACCTTTCTGCTTCCACGCATTATTGTAGATTCCGTAATCCGGTTTTGCATACCAGCCGCTTCCCGAATAGTAGGACTCATGCAGTTCATCGATCTGCACCATGACGCCCGGAGTTTTGTTTCCGTCCACCCCGATGACGGAAATCGCATTTTCTCCCGGAAGGAATGTCATCGGAATAAAGCGGACGCGGCCTGCCTGGTTGTCTTCGGCAAGAAGGCTTCCGTTATGATAAAGACGGTAACCGCCATCGGCCACAATCCAAATGCCAGGACCTTTTCCTCCATTGTAAGTGGCTCTCGAAAGGGTGGAACCGATTGCATCACCGCCTCCGAGTTTTGTATCGGTGGGAAGGTTCACGACTTCTGTCGGTGAAATGGCGGCTTCGCTTAAGCCAAAACAGCAGGAAAGGGCGATCCCTGCAATGAAAAGGCCTTTTTTATTGAGAATGTGCTTCATATTAATCCAACCCGATAACTTTGACCCGGAATTGAGACAAAGTTCCCTTTTTAAAACTATTGCCTGAAATCGACAATGCAGATTTCCGCAATTAATTCGTTGTTTCTAGACAACGAGCAAACAAGTTTTTTGTAAACATTTCTTTAAAAATGAGTTTTGAAGTTGGATTGAGGCACAAAAGTCGTGCCGAAAGTCACGCAAAGACAAAAAGAGGAACTTTTGTACCACATAAATATGTTGCGTTTGAATCAAAAAAATTTAAATTCCTCTTTGGATTGTTGTAATTTTACAAGAAAGAGGCCTTTCTTATGCAGAAAAAGTTGATGTATGGACTTGCTCTCGCTGCAATTGCTGGTGGCGCTTTTGTCGCTTGTGGCAGTGGCGATGTTTCCGGAGCGACTTCGGAAGATAAGGGCAACGTATTTGTTTATGATAGTTCTTATTATGCCGGTCGCGTAGATGAAGCAACGGCAGCTTGCGCGGCGGATGCGAAGTGCTCTGCCAAGGCAAACAATACGGTTCCTGAAGAATCCTCTTCGAGTGCCGGTGTGACGGAACCGAGCAGTGCTTCGGTCACTTCTTCGGCATCGACGATTGTTTCTTCGAGCTCCGCGGCAATCAATTTCTCGAGCGCATCGGTTGCTTCTTCGGCATCGGTCGCGTCGAGCTCTTCTGTAGAAATTGTGGATGATGGCACGGTGAACGGTACTTGCGCACCGGTTCCGGCGACGATCAACAAGGGTGAATCGACCACGTGGACCTTTACCCAGGTGACTCCGGCCGGTATGGCGGGCATCACGAAGGGTGCTCAGGCTGCGTATGAATGGACCATGCCGAAGTCGACAGAAGGAACTGCGAATGGTACTGGTTTGAAGACGACGACGGCCACCTATGCTACGGAAAGCGGAACGATGACGGCGACTCTCGTGGTAGACGGCAATACGGTTCAGTGCTCGGAACTCCAGGTGAACGGCGCTGCGATTACGGGTTGCGAATGCACGGCCGACGCTGCTGAAGTGGATATCGCCGGTGCAACGGCAACGGCTTCTTGGAAGGTAACGGGCTGCACTTCGGATGCGGCAATTACGGGCTACGCTTGGTCGACAGGTGTGACAGGTTCGGATAACACAGGCTCGATGACGGTTTCTGCCAAGGGCGAACAGACTCCGACGGTGACGGTTTCGAACGCCGAAGGAACGAAGCTGGACGTGACTTGCGCAACTGTGAAGGTGAAGGATTCACAGAATGTGTCGGAAACGCTTGTATGGACACAAGGTGAATACGAGGCCGGCTCCTATACGTTTACAGATTGCAGCTCTGCAACGGGTCCGCAAATGATTCAGGTCAATGGTGGTAGTGCCGATAATTGTAATACATGGTTCGGAGCATCGGTGACTTGGGCTAATGGACCGTGGGGCACTTGTAATGGTCAGCTTACTGTAACCTTCCCTGTGACTTTGGAAGTCCCGGAAGGAGGAAGCATCACGTTAGGTGGATGCTGGGGCGTTCAATAAGAGTCAAAAATATCGTTTTCAAAAAGCAGACCTCTCTTCGGAGAGGTCTTTTTTGTATGCATTCAAAACCGCCGGCTATTTTTTGCTGTGATTTCTCTACGTTAGGAATTGCTCAAACTGATTAATGAGTGATTAATCAGTCTTGCTGCTGAAGAATTCTTCTTTTTTTTTCGCAAAAATCGGCATTTCGTTTATGGCATGAATTTTGCAATAAAGAGTGCTAAAAGGGACACCGAAAACTTCACGCATGAGAGGCAGGGAAATGACAAAAGAACAATATGCGAAAATGCTTCGGGACATTTGCGAAATCCACAAGGCTGGTGGCGATACGCGCGCCTGTATTGCAAAGTATACTGAACGCTATAAATATGTTTATGTCTACAATGACGACATTTTCAAAGTGCTTTTGGGAAATCCCGCCAACGAAGCGGTCACCGTTGATTTTCTGAATGCGGTGCTCAAATTGGATGGTGCCGATTGCATTGATCACGTCACATTTGCAAATCCTGTAAGCCCAGAAGCTTTTGCAAAAACATCGACTTCGGATATCGTGGCGGATGACCAACATAAGGATCGAATTGTCCTTGAAGTTCAGCATGTGAATGGCAAAAGCTATGCCGACCGTTTGGTGCTTTATGCCGCAAAGCATGTGGTTGCGGGCCGCGTCAAGGGTGAGGACTACTGCCTCCGCAACTTAAATTTAATCAGTCTGCAAATGTTCAATGGCTTTCCCCGTTCCGGGAATTATCGCCACAGCATCCGTCTCAAAAATCAGGAAAACGAGGTGTTTTACGAAAAGCAGACCATCACGCTTGTAGAAATTCCCAAGTTCCTAAAAGGGAATTTTACCAAGGACAACAGTCGCCTTGCGCTGTGGCTTCGCTTTTTTGAAAGTCTTAATGATGAGACTGCTGGGAACGCTGTCATCGACCCAATGTTCCGTCTCTTGCAGGAGCGTGCAAAATTGAGTACATTTACAAATGAGTTCTTAGTAAGCGAGGCGATGAAGATGGGCGATCACAATTACGAACTTTATGTGGAGAAGGCTCGTGCCCGCGAAGAGGGCCTTTCCGAAGGCCGTGCAGAAGGCCGTGCAGAAGGACGTGCTGAAGCACGGAGGGAGATGGCAAAGGGACTTCGGGATGCGGGAGTCAGCATTTCGCTTATTTCCAAACAAAGCGGCCTATCTGAAAATGAAATCTTAGCCTTGTAATGCAATCCATTTGCAGTAAACGTGTTATAGACCTCTCTTCGGAGAGGTCTTTTTGTTTTAAACGGGAAACATCATTAAAATCTTTTTGCTTTTTTTGCAGAGAGGTGTGGTATATATTTCCTAGGAAATGAAACGTATTTTTCGAATCGTTGGATTTTTAATTGCTGTGGCATCTTGCGCTTTTGCGCAGCCGTCAGATTCTACTTCTACCCTTGTTCTTGCGCCTAATGCAAGTGAAGCTTCCTCAGAAAATCTGTGGGTGGATTTGGGCGTCGTTTTAAATGGCGCGTTTGGCATGACAAATGTCAAACTTCATGAAGATCCGCTGCAGGCTCCGCAGGTTGCTTTTGGACTTTCGGGGTTAATCGGGTATCATCATTTTGCATTCCGTCTTTCTATGCTGGGGGAATATGACGCCCTGTATGTAAGCGAAGGATCGCAGGCGACGATCAATGAAGGCTTTTGGCGCTTAGGCGGCGGTGCGGCTGTACGGTTCCAGTCCAGCAAGGAAAAGGGCGTCTGGGCAGAGCTCGGCTCGGCGGTTATGGTCGCCCTCCAGGATAAAATTACTTTGTGTGAAAGTCAGGAACAGAGTATTTATTGGGGACTTGAATCTCATGTGAAAGTTCCGCTCGAAATTTCTGCCGGTTACCGATTCCCGCTGGGGGCGGTGTCTCTTGAAACCGCGCTTTTCGGTGCTTACGATTTGACAAATTCCACGACTTTCGTTGTGAATGAAAGGAAACTCGATGCTCGGGCGTGGAACGTCGGTGCTCGTTTCGTTCTTTGGGCGGTGAGGCTGTAATGAAAAAATCGAAAATTTTTACCCTGGCCGCAAGCTTGCTTGTCTTTGGGATGGTTGCGTGTGAAGATACGGATTTGCGGGCTGTTTCTGGAATCGAATCCGTTGTAATGGAATCATCGTCTTCGACGATTCCATCCAGCTCCAGCGAGATAGTTTCGTCGTCTTCGACGATCCCTAACGGCAATTCCTCGTCAAGTGCTGTGAGCTCTTCGTCGAGCATAAAAGTGAATTCTTCGTCGAGCGTGAAAGTCAATTCTTCGTCCAGCGTGGCGGGGAAAACGAAACCATCCAGCTCCTCGGCAAAATCTTCAAGCAGTGCGGAATCGGTTGAAATCCTTGGAACCTGTGCTCCGCAAAAAGATTCCATTGTGATGACGCAGTGGGCAACGTGGGTCTTTACCCAGACGAGTCCTGCAGATACTAGTGTGGCAAGCTCCCTTAAGTTCAAATGGATTATTGAAGGCTCTTATCAAGGAACGGGTTCGGGAAAGGGACTTCGCAATGTTTCTGGCCAATATCCGGAAACGGGAACTTATATCGCAAGGCTTTCCATTGATGGCGGCGATACAATCACATGTTCTCCGCTAACAGTAACGGTCGCTCCGATTACAGGCTGTAAATGCACGGCTTCTGCGGAAACGGTAGATGTTTCGAATGGCTATGCGCTTGCTAACTGGAATATCTCAGGTTGTGAAAGCCTCCTTGGCATTTCGTCTTATACCTGGTCAAGCGATGTGAACCCGACTTGGGTAGACGCTTCGTTGACGTTTACGGCTGCGGGCCAGTCAGCGACTCCGACGGTAACGGTTTCGAACGACAACGGTTCGTTCTTGGAAGTGACTTGCCCGACGGTGACCGCGGTTGGCTCAAATTAGACGTCAAATTCTGCATTCTGTATCGGTTGTGTTCTGCTGTAAACAGAACCGTGCAAACGATACGGGTGGACTCATTCTTTAAGGGATATATTTGGAGAACTACAACGGAGGCTTTATGAAATTCCGCTTTCTCCTCGGGTCCTTGGTCCTGTGTTTTTTGGCTGCCTGTGACGACGAACTTTCGCCGTCGCCGGTGCTCGAAGAAGAACTGGCAAAACAAAAGGCTATCGAAGACTCGATTGCTCGTGAAATCGCCATTCAAGATTCGATTGCCTTTGTGCATCTCCAAGATTCTTTGGCGGAAATAGCAAGGCAGGATTCCATTGTGCGGGATTCGCTTGTCCGCGATTCCATTATGCAGGATTCAATTCGGCAAATCGCGATTCGGGATTCCATTGTGCGAGACTCCATTGTTCGCGATTCCTTGAAACAGGATTCGATTAAGCAGGTTTACGATTTGCAAGATTCCTTGCTCCAGTTGGATGTTCAGGTCGCGGAAGCGACGATTGCACCGCGTCGTGTGGGACCTGTTGGACAGTACGGTGAAATGAAGACGGGTGTCAACGCGGAAGGTGTGGGCCGCATTTATGGATCGTGCCCGGCATATTCTACTCCGGGAAATGAAGTCCAGGTACGCGGCATGAGCCTTTATTGGAGCCTTATCGAAAGAGGAACGGATTTTTATAATGACGAAAAGATCACTTGGATGGTCGATTCCATGCGTATCGAACTCATTCGTGCCGCCATGGGTGTGGATTTGAACTGGGGCCGTGGCAACTACTTTACGGATACGGAAAAGTATCGGGCTTTCTTGGATTCGGTGATTGTTTCGGCAATCAAGAACGATATCTATGTGATCATTGATTACCATTCCCATACGGCGCATCTCGATCCGAAATCTTCGATGCTCTTCTTTGAATATGTCGCTCAGAAGTGGGGCGCATATGACAACGTGATTTTTGAAATCTACAACGAACCGACAGACGCTCGCTGGAACTGGATCAAGCTTTATGCCGAAACGGTGATTCCGGTGATCCGCAAATATTCGGATAATATGGTCATTGTCGGTAGTCCTGCATGGGATCAGACTCCGGACCTTTTTGTGAAGGAACCGGTGGAAGGCGAAAATATTTCCTATTCATTCCATTATTACGCAGGAACCCATAAAATTTCGAACCAGGGCATTCGTGCCGAAAAGGCGATGACCGGAGGACTTTCGGTAATCGTTTCGGAATGGGGAACGATCAATGCGAATGGTGACGGCGAAGTGTCGGATCGCAATGCGGAATGGCAGGAATGGGTGGATCTGCATCAGCTGTCTTCGGCAAACTGGTCAGCATCCTCGGTTCCGGAAGGTGCGTCGGCATTTGAAAGCACGAACATGGAGTTGACGGCGAGCGGAAAATGGCTTGCAGATAACGTATTCTCCAAGAATCCGACTTCTTATGTAAAGTGCGAATAAGGTTATATTTTTGAGGTGATGAATAAACGAATCGCCTCTATTTTGCTCGCGTTAAGCGTTGTATCTTTCGCCTATTTGCCGGGAGAATGGATGTTTCCGTCTCTCCCGAATTCCAACGGTCTCTTTGGGAATCCGGCAGGACTTTCTGCTTTCGATTCTCCGGGGGCCGTTTTGAATTTTGGCCGTACCAAGGAAGACGTCTATGAAATGTCCTTGGGCGTGAATGGCGATTACTTGGGGGCGTCTTTCGAGTACCGCTCCGATTATGAAGGACTGGATGAATCTCGCTGGAATTTAATCAGCTCCGTTCCGATGTTCGATCGGTTCGCGTTCTTGGGACTTTCGGCGGGAGCGTTCCGCAGTGCGGCTTTTAACGGTACGGATTTTTCGGTAACGCCGGGCGTTTTGATCCGTCCGTTCAACTGGCTCGCTTTCGGCTTTGACAGTCGTCATGCGTTGCAGTTTGGGCCGGAAAAACAGCGGCGGGTACAGGAATATGGCGCAACGTTACGCGTGTGGGATGGATTTTCGGTGAGCTATGCCGGTGAGAACAAAAGCAATCATCGCTTGCTTCTAGAGGCCGATTTGAAACTGCTGGATATTGGCATCCAGATTCCGCTTTATGGGAAAGAGGATTACCGCGTGTACCTTTCTCATGCGTTTGGGCGAACGGTCCATGGCACTCTTTCGATTGACAACGATTGGAAACCGCGTCATTTTTCGATCGGGTATCATACGGCAAAAATCGCGGATCCTTATTTGTTCTCTCGCGTTGTCCGGGTTCCACTTTCGATGCCGTTAAGCGAAATGGAACAGGGGTTTTCCTTTTTTGGAAAAAACTCTCTGAGCTTAGAATCCTTGCGAGAACATTTCGAATTGCTGATGGCGGATGGAAGTGCGGAAGTAATCATTTTTGATTTTACCGGTTACAAAGCAGGCACGGCGATTTCCAAAGAAATTGAACGAGGAATTGCGAAGCTTGGCATGCAAGGACGAGTGACAATCGCATATTTGGACGAAATCCGCCCGACGACGCTCCTTGCGGCAAGTTCGTCGACGAAAATAGTACTTGAGCCTTCTGCCCGGGTCAATTACCGCGGCGTCGGAGGGGAAGTCCTTTATTACAAAGGCTTCTTTGACTGGATCGGGGTGAATGTGGAACTTTTACGCCATGGCGCGTACAAGTCGGCGGTAGAACCCTATACCGCAGATTCGATGAGCGTTGAGGCCCGTTCCAATTACGAGACGCTTTACAAGGATTGGTGGAAGGCCATGACCGCGGACTCTCGCTCGCGCATTTCGAATACAGGACCTTTGGATTCAATGCTCTCGCACCCGAGCTTGCTTGCCAAAGACGCAAAACGGGTCGGACTGGTGGACACTCTTTTGTACTTGGACGAAGTAGGTCCCTATGCTTTGAAAACCTTTTACGGAATTACGGCTCCGAATGTGATGGTGAGCGATTACGCTCCGAAAGCGGGAGTGCGAATTTTTGACGAAGATTGGCGCCCGCGCTCTAGAATTGCCCTGCTGAATATTGAAGGCTCTATCGTGGATGGCTCTGGCGGATATGATCCGATTACGGGCCGGCGCAGCACAGGCTCTAGAGAAGTGCTGGATGCTCTGGGCAATTTGATGCACTCTCCGGACTATTCCGCTTTGATCGTCCGCATCAATAGCCCGGGCGGTTCTGCCCAGGCGTCCGATGAAATTTGGCACCGCCTGCGGATGATTTCGAAAACGCGGATGCCGGTGATTGCAAGCATTGGCGATATGGGGGCCAGTGGCGGCTATTATATCGCTTGCGGTGCAAATGAAATTATTGCGGAAAATGCGAGTATTGTGGGAAGCATTGGAATCTTTGGAGGAAAGGTAAGCTTTAAAGGCTTGCTCGACAAACTGAAGCTCCGGATGGAACCGGTGAAAACGCATGCCCATGCCGATGCGGAAGGCCTAGGACGAGCCTTTGATGAAGAGGAAAAACAGGCTCTTCAAAATTATATGGATTCGTTCTATGACCGTTTCCTCGGGGTCGTGAGCGAAGCGACTCAGCTTTCGAAGGCGGACCTGGACAGCGGGCTTGCCGGCGGAAGAGTCTTTACTGGAAGTCAAGGTGTGCGGAATGGGCTTGTGCATCGGATTGGCGGAATGGACCTGGCGATTGCGGAAGCCAAACGTCTCGCAGGGCTTCCGGAACGGCGTCAGGTGGTGCTCGAATCGATACTTTCGGACGAATCTTACTTCTCTAGAAGCTTTTCGGACCAAATTCGACTCCTGGATTGGATGAATGCGTTAGAAAAAACACAAGTTTGGAGTCTTTTTGTCGCTCCCCCCTTGCCGTTTTAAACATTTTTTCTAATTTTGGTGCACGATCACTGAGCTATGGTGTAATGGTAGCACAACAGATTCTGAATCTGTTTGTCTTGGTTCGAGTCCAGGTAGCTCAATAAGATAGGCTGGTTCTTTTAGGACCGGCCTTCTTATTTTTAAACTCCTTGCAAGTTTCTAATTTTGACACCATGGCAGCTCCCGATTTTTTTGCATTCTTTTCGGAATATTTTGGCGAACGTTGGAATGCGCTCTTGCCGGCGCTCCGTGGCGAGGCCGTTTACGAAACGATCCAGTATCCTGGAAAAGAGCCGTATTATTTGGATGAAGCTTCGGCGTTTGCAGCGCGGGCCTTGGGCGTAGAACCCGGCATGAACGTGCTCGACATGTGCGCCGCTCCGGGCGGTAAAACGCTTATCCTTGCAGGAGCGTTAAAAGGAAAAGGTTCCTTGCAGTCCAACGACCGTTCTCCAGACCGCCGGACTCGACTTTCCCATGTAATCGAAAATACTTTGCCCGAAGAATTCCGGGCAAATGTGACCGTTTCCGGTTATGACGGAGTCCGCTTCGGGATGTATCGCAAGGAAGAATTTGACCGCATTCTGCTCGATGCTCCATGTTCTTCGGAACGCCATGTGATGGAAAGCGAAAAATACCTCGCCGAATGGTCTCCTAAGCGTATTTCGCATATCGCGATTACGCAGGGATCGCTGCTTGCGAGTGCTGTCGATGCGCTCAAGCCAGGGGGCCAAATGATTTACAGCACCTGCGCTCTTTCCAGAATGGAAAATGACGACGTGGTGCGTAAAATCTTAAAGAAACGCAAGGGCAAGGTTCGCGTCTTGGAACTGGAATCCGGAATTCCAGGAACGGATAAAACCGAATTTGGACTGCAAATGCTTCCGGACCGTTGTGCGGGCCGTGGCCCAATCTATTGTGCCAAGCTCGAAAAGCTGGAAATTGAAAATTAATTTGTATGAATTCGGCTTATTCGATTTCCACTTCGAAATATTTCTTTTCGGTTCCGCACACAGGGCATTCCCAGTCGTCGGGCAGGTGTCCGAATGGAATCCCCGGTTCGATATCGTTATCGGGATCCCCTTCTGCTGGATCGTAGATGTAACCGCATTCGGTGCAATGATATTTTTTCATCTGAATCTCCTGGATAAAGGTGAATAGATGTTCCCCTTTCTTCGATTTAAATTATTTTAACGGTGTATGATGTCGTCCTTTAAAATCTTTTTTTTGCTGCTCTGTTTTTGCATAGCGGCCGTTTTTGCGCGTGAAGTGCCTGTTCGTTTTGTTCTGTTTTCCGATTCCGTGGAGCAAGATGCGAAGTTTGTAAAACTGGAAAAGGATACGGTTTACCTGCTTCCGTTGGATTCTTTGGAAATGGCGGAAATCCGGAAGGCGGACGAGGCTTTGCTCGACAAGATTTCTCCGGATTCCTCTTTGGCGGATACGACGGAAAATGCGGCAGAAGAAACGTCTTCGTATGCGGTGAACAATGCGGCAGATGCTGTCGAAGATTCCCTTGCCGTGGCGGATTCCATTGCGGAAGCGGCCCGTGTCGCCGACTCGCTTGAAAAAGCCAAGGCTTTCCAGGAAAACGATTTTGAATCCGCCTTGCTTGCGCAAGAAGAACAAGCGGAAAAGGATTCCCTCGCAAGAATTCAAGCGGTAGAAGATTCTATCCGGGCAAAAGAAATCCAGGATTCTTTGGCAAAAGAAGCGGCGATTCCTTTGGAACAAAAGTATATCAAGTATTACAAGCTTGAATTTAAGCGAATGACGAATCTGTTGAGCAAGGAACCTGTGAACCTTTCTCTTTCGGACTTTGTGTATGCCGACGAAGATCTGGACGAGGCACCTCTTTATCCGGAAGGCGGAGCGAATATCCTTATCACATCGTACCCGGACAGTTGCGAACTCTTTATCAACGGCGAGCCTCTCGAAATGATCGCTCCGGATACCATCAAAAAGATCAAGCCGGGTAAGTACACGCTGTCGGTCAAAAAGCGCTTGAAGGATGTGGACTGGTGGGGAACGAAAACCGTCAAGATCAATGCGGATTCCTTGAACAAAGTGCGCATCGAAGTGGAACGTCCTACGACAAAGATTACGGTGGCGACGATTCCGGATGGGGTAGAAGTCTATCTGGATAAAGCCCCGACAGAAAGCGTGATGCCGAAGTACTTGACGGATGTAGCGATTGAAACGGATCCGTCTGTATCCAAGACGATTTATATGCGAAAAGTCGGCTATCTGGATACGGCAGTGACGGTCGAAGTCCGCGCTTTTATGCCGAACCCGATTTATGTAGAACTCGAAGCGGTTGATAATCCGAGCGTTGTCGAAATGCAACGTGAATATGAACGGGAACGTTCCCGCCGTTATATTGGGCGAGGCCTTTTGTGGAGCTCAATTGTTCCGATCCTTGCTGGCGGCGTGTTCTGGTATTTGGCGGAAAGCGATTGGAGTGACGCTGCCGATAAGAAGACCGCCTACAACAAGAGCGCCTTTGAAAGTGCCGATACGCAAAAGCTCGTGAAGCAGAACAAGGACCTGAATGATTCCGGAGACAAAAAAGGAATCGCTGCGGCTGGCTTTGGCGTGTTAGGCGTTGGCCTTTTTGTCGCGGGATTTGTCCTCGCCTTCTAGTCGAGAACTTTTGCGATAATCCATAACAGACCGCAACAGAGAATGGGGGCAAGAACGTTGAACGGCAAGTGGTATTGCACGGCGTTTGGCGTTGCCATCCACAGATACACAAAAATGGTGTGGGCGGTATAGACTTCGAGACTATGGCGTCCTAAAGTGGCGCACGGCTTAAAATCCAACCATGCGGGCCGGTGCCGGACGATATATGAAATCACTCCGACAAAGGCAAAAAAATTTGTAAATCGCAGAAAGCCGACGTGCTCTTTGGAAATCCAAAATTCACTGGGCAGGGCGTTCCCCAAGAAACGGTGTGAAAAGAAAAAACAGAGAATGCACGTGATGAGTGCAATGGGGAATACTCGGTCTAAAAATGAAGAAGGGGAGGCGAGCGGAGAGCCTTCCTTTTTCCATAAGGCACTGCAGGCGGCTCCGGTAAAATACACGAATTGCCAAGCGAACAGATCGAAAAATCCGGGGTTCATCCAGCTCGGAAAAATTTGTAGGGTGGTTGTGCGGAGAGGCCCTTGGGCAAGGATCCAGACGGCAAAGGAAATTCCCCAGGCGAGTTTTAAATGCCCTTTGGCAATCCATGGAAAAACGAACGATCCAATCAGCAGTAAAAAGCAGTACAGAGGGAGTACGTCGAGCCATTCCGGCAGGTAAGCGAGGGTTGCAATCAAGAACGATCCGCTGACCGGGTGCGCGTACAAAGCCGAAAAGAAGGGCTTGATCTTGGGAAGAAATAGGAAGGCGGCTGGCGCAAGGAGGGCGATTGTCCCGATGTGGAACTTCCAGATGCGAATGGAACGTTTACGCATCCAGCTAGAATCTTCGCCTCGGGAGGTTTTGCTGATAACGGCGAGCATTCCTACAAAGCCAGAAAGAAAAAAGAATCCCTCGGCTGCAGAAAAGAATCCAAAACATTGGTACAGCACATGGCTGACGGGGCCGCTGAAGTGGTCCAGCGTCATCTGTAATAAAAGAAGCCCTCGAATGGAATCAAGGGCTTGAATGCGTTTGGATTTGGCCACGGGAAGTTTAGAACTCGACGTGTCCGCTGATACCCATGGAGAAGTGGTTTGCTCCACGGCTGCAAATGTTATAGCCAGCCCAGAACACGAGTTCCGCTTCGACCGTCGGGTAGAGGTAGAAGGACGGGCCAAGGAAATGGCGACTGTCGTTATGTTCTTCGACACTTGGATCGTGGAATTCGTAGGCGAATCCCATCGAGAACTTCTTGTGCAGATCCACGGACGGTTCGATGTAGAACATGCGTTCGTCTTCGGTGAACGTCTGGTCGACGACAGAAGAATCCTTGTCGGCGAGGAGAGCCTGGTAGTAAGAACCTGCGAGGTTGAAGAACTTGTAGTTGAAGGATGGTTCTACGAGGAAGGTGTGGACTCCGTGACCCTTATACGGGTGAGTTCCCCAGGTCGCGTTGATGCCATAGCTAAAGTTGTCGGTGCTTTTCGTGTACTGGATTTCTGTACCGAGCGCATAAGTGTAGGATCGGCTGATTTCCTTGCCGAATACCCAGTCGAGGCTCGGGGTAATTGTAAAGCGTTCGTCCGTTTTAGAAATCAGATCGAAACCGTAGGTGATGAAGGTGGCAAGCGAATGGGAGTTGTTTTCGGTGGCACCGATATAAGCCTTGCCGTTTTCCACTTCGAATCCGATACCGCGAATGCTCTGGTCTCGGAGAATGACTGCGTAATCTTCGGTATCGCGCCAGTAGTAATAAGAGAAGGCGCCTGCGTTATAAGTCAGATCGCCGAATACGACGCGGGCAAGCGGGGTAAACTGCCACGCGAGAGTCACTCCGTCAAAATCAAATCCGGTCCAACGGTTTTCGGCGTCGCCCATCGCCGTCGCACGGTTTTCGTGGCGAACCTGGGAGGCTTCGGTACCGTCTTCCGAAACGTAATTGCTGTGGGTGCGACCGTTGATGCTCACGGAGACGTTTTCATCCAGGAAGATTTTGCCTTCGAGCTTGATGTCTTGGTTTGCTGCGTTGGTCGGGCTAAAATCCTTGTCCCAATAAGAAGCGTAATCGGCATCGATTTCGCCGTGCAATTCTACATCGACAGCCATGGCGGCAGCTGCTGCGGCGAGAACAAAAAAGCTAAGGTGCTTGATCATAGTTTCCTTTGCGTAAAAACACGTTTGGGCTTCAAAATAGAAATATGCGCGGAAAGAATCCATCAAGGAGGGGCGGCTTTTTTGTAAATTAGGCCTATTATGGGACTTTTCCAAAAAATTTTGATGCTGGCAGTCTCGGCTTTGGCTGTGAATGCTTTTGCGGCTCCGGCGGATTCCGTCATGGCGCTTTCCAAAAAATGGTTTAATTCGGGTAAGGCTTGGAGTTTTGACTTCCAGGTTCGGGTGGACTACGCAGGTTCCCCCGCGACCGGCCACCAAAGTGGAAACCTCTTGGTAACGGGCAAGGATATGTTCCGCCTTCAGTTGCAAGGAATGGCGATTTATTGCGATGGGACAAATTTTTGGCAGTGGAATCAGGAACAGAATCAGGTGTTGCTGAAACTTCTCGAAGATATGGAAAGCAATATGCACCCGTCGGAAATCCTATTTAAATATTTGCAGTGCAAGCCGATTTCGATGAAGCAGGATAAAATCGGAAAGAAGACCGCAAATGTCATTACTTTGGACGCTTCCAAATATGGCAAGGATTTTTCGGAAATGGAAGTTTGGCTTTCGACAAAAGACGCTTCGCCAATGCGATTGGTTTCCATTGATCGGCTGGGGAACGCTTCCAATTATGAAATTTCGAACTTGAAAAAATTGGATCGGGTGAATCGGGACGACTTTGTTTTGAAACCTGCGAAGGGTGTCGATATTATCGACATGCGTTAGGAGGAAAAATGAATTTTTTGGGAAAAATGCTTTGGGGGTGCAGCTTTTGCGCGGTGACGGCTTTAGCTGCAAAAAGCGAAAATTTTGTCAGTAACTTTACGTATGCTGCGGGGGCGGCTTCTACCACGGGATCTATCTGGGTCGTGAGCCGAGGCAATGCTGGTAGTGGAGTTTCTCTCGTTTCGCTGACGCCGACAGCCGGGTCGATTTCCTATTCGATTAACGCAACGGAACTTTTGCCGGATTCGTTGACGCCGGTGCAGGATGGTGTCTTTTCGGATGTGACTGCGGAACATCGCCGGACGCCACATGGAAAAGCGGGTGCTTTAGGCTTTGTCGTTCCGCTTGTTGCGGAAAGTGATTCGGGATTTTTGACGCCTTACGGTTATTATAGCGTGCGAGCGGCGAATGCGGTAACCGCAAAGCCGCTTCCGGCCCCGAAGGGGGAATTTCCGGAACTTCCGGAAATGGCGCACGCGATTTCGGCTTTCGTGTACGATTCGAGTTCGAGCGTTTTATGGATGGCGCGAGGGATTTATGGTATTGCAAAAGAGGACGTGAGCGGAGGCATTAATTCTCCGAAGCGTTCGAATTTTGTGGTCAATAAAAAGAACCTGACTTTAGATTCGCTGAAGTCGTCTTCTGTCGTGGATTCCACAAAAAATCCGCTGGTCTACGGAATGGCCAGGTCTCAGGACGGAACCTTTTATCTGGCGACGGGCGGAGGACTTTTTACATTTGACATTTCGACGTTTAAGCTGAAGACCTCTGGAGTGAAAGGACTCGATACTTCCCGCGTCACAGGCGTTTGGATCGGGGGAACTCCGGAACAGATTATTGTGGAAACGAGCAAGCGGGGAAAGTCCAGTACAGAAAATAAACTTTGGCGATCTTACAATGGAAAACCTTTTGCCGAAGTGGTGTTCCGCGATACGACGGGTAAAACTCAGAAAAATATTTACGACAAGAATGATTTTTCGACAAGCGATGTCGCTTTCGTCGGAAACATGGCGTTCCTTTCGGTACAGGCAATAGAAGGAAGTGCGAGTGGACTTTTGAAATTGGACAGCGTAGGAGCCGTTCCTTATGATGATGAAGACAACCAATGGCTTTACGGCTTGAATGCAGGCGTTGTCGATCGCAGTGTGGAAGTAACCTCGGTTGCCGCGTTCCCGTTGACCGCCAAAATGACGGGACTTGTCGTGTGCACCAATGGCGCTGGCATTTCTGTTTCGGCGGACACCGGTAAGACTTGGACTCCGATTATGAACCAGACGTCTGTGAAAGATGACTTGGGCTCCATCCGCATGATCCCTTCGGTAATCGGGGCTGATAACCAGTCACTGGTTTCGTATAAAGTAAGTAAACCGTCCAAAATTACGATTGAAGTGTTCAGCTATGATATGCGCCGAGTGCGAACGATTGTTAAAAATGCGGAACGCGCGGCGAGTTCTACCCGCAGTTCACTTGCGACGGAAGATTTTTGGGATGGTCGTGACAATGCTGGAAAGGCGGTAACGATGGGCATTTATTATGTCCGCGTCAAAGACAATCACGGTCATGTGGGTTGGGGAAAAGTGATGACTTTGGGAGGGAAGTAACATGAAAAAAATAGGGGTGCTTCTCGTTTTAGTCTTGTGCGCGTCTTCCTTGGCGAGTAAAAAAGCGGCGTTAGGCGGCATGGATGGCTTTGTGGAACGCATGGGTACAGGCGGCCGAGAACTCGGCCGTGGAAATGTCGGCGCGGCCGATACTTCGGCAATGCCTTCCGCTTATTTTAACCCAGCCCTTCTGGCTTTTAGAAATGGAGTCGGATACGCTTTGGCTGCCGAAAAAAGAGATTTGGATCGCGCAGGTGGATCTCTTGGCGTCGAATCCCAAATCGGAAAGCGGATGGGCATTGGCGCCGCTGTTCTTTACCGAACGGATTTGGATTTTGACGTCATCAATAGCGATGACGAAACGGTTGGCAGTGCGTCGCCCTATTTTACGACGACCTATGTAGGCGTTGGCTATCGATTGACCCGTAAGGACGGTATCGGTTTTTCTCTCGCGTTGAGTTACGACAATCTGGATGTTTCGGGCGATTATGAAGATGCGGATCTGGTGGATTCTTACCAAAGTCCGGTTGTATTGAACCTTGGCTGGAACCGCGAATGGGATGAACACTGGTCGACTGCGGTGGTGATTCGCAATTTGAGCTTTAGCAAGAACCTTTCTGCCAAGTGGACTCGGAACGCTTCAAATGACAATTCTGTGGAACAGAGCGAAGGCGTTCGTCCCAAAGTTTTGCAGATTGGCGTCGGCTATCGAACCAAGCTCTTTGAACGACCGATTTCCGTGTGGATGGAAGCTTTGGATTACCAGGTCGCAGATACATTGCTAGTCTTTGACCCGGATTGGCATATTTGGACAGGACGTTTCGGTATGGAATGGGAAGCTCTCGAAGACCTTTGGGTGCGCGGAGGCTTTGACGAGTTCAATTACACATTTGGTCTCGGGTACAAGTTTAGTATCCGCTTGGGCAAAAACAAGTACTTCTTCCAGATCGATTATGCCTTGGTTTACGAATCCCAGGCGGAACTTTGGAACCCTTTGAGTTTCGGATTCCGCGGATGGATTTAACCGAAAAAGGTTAATTAAGCTAATTTTTAAGAACTATGGCAGAAGAATTTGAAGAAACCCCGGTCAAGTCCGGTCCGCGTTGGCAGCGAAAAAAGGAAGATCGCCCGCAAGAAATTTTGGATGCGGCGCTTGAACTTTTTGTCAAACAGGGTTTTGCGGCGACGAAGGTCAGCCAGATTGCCCGGAAAGCCGGAGTGACTCCTGGTACATTGTATGTCTATTACAAAAACAAGGAAGCGATTCTGCAAGAAGTCGTGATGAAAGCCTTGAGACCGGTTTTCTACGATGCGGACAAAATCCTTGGCAAGTACAAAGGTTCGGCGGTTGATCTTCTTTTCATCTTGATTGAAAAATGGTGGGATGCCGTTGGCGGCGAAAGTAAAATTTCGGGCGTTCCGAAACTCATCAGTGCCGAAGCATCGAATTTTCCGCAGCTTTCGGACTTCTATATGAAAAGCATTTTGACTCCGGCGTTCAATTACATCCGCCTGGTGCTCGAATATGGAATTCGTTCGGGCGAATTTATGGTGAAGAACGTAGAAGTGACGGCATACGCAATTCTTTCGGCTTTCCACGGTGCCGTGTTGGATGCTCATACGTTCAAGATCGGTGAAGCAAATGGAATCCGGGTGGGCGAATTCAGAGACATGTTCCATGATCTGATTGTTCATGGCATTTTAAATAAAAAGTAATCTCGATGATCCGTTCCCTTTCCCTTTTATCCTTGCGCAATTTGCATGAAGGCCATTGGGAATTTGGTGACGGAATCACTGTCATTTGCGGAAAAAACGGAGTCGGCAAAACGTCGCTTTTGGAAGCGATTCATTTGCTCTGTGAAGGCTATTCTTTTCGCACGCACACGCTTTCGGATTTAATCGAATGGCAAAATCCCGAATTGATTTTGCGCGGGGAACTGGCGGAATCCGCCTCTTCGGAACGCGTTTATGAACGGGCTCTTTCGGTGCACCGCACCAAGGGGACGACTGCCAAAAAAGATGGCGTTCTTTGTAAAGGCGTAGGCTCTTTTTTTGGAACGATTCCGGCTGTCATTATGCAACCTGCCGACATGGAAATGGCACGCGGGGCTCCTGAAATTCGACGCCGCTATTTGGATGAACTTTTATGTTTTCGCCATGCGCGAAATGCGGACTTGCTTCGCCGATACCGGCGAGTCCTTGCTGAACGCAACCAATGGCTTAAGCAAAATAAGCTTGGTGATGCGGTGGGTGGAGAAGAACTGTTTTCGGTTCTCACGGGCCAGCTGATCGACTTGGCGGTAGCCGTCTGGAAGGAACGCTTGGAACTGGTGAAAGAAATTGCGCCAGCGGTAAGCGCCTACTATGAAATGCTTGCCGGTAAGGGCGATGAGGTTTCGGTTGCCTATAAAAGTTCCGTAGCGAAGGAAGGCGCTTCGGAAGAATCGTTGCGGAATGCTTTTGCCGAAAAGATGGACACGCTGGATATGGCGGAACGGATGCAGGGCATTTCTCTTGCCGGGCCTCACAAGGACGATCTTTTGCTCTCTTTGCATGGTCATGAAATGCGATCGTCCGGTTCCCAAGGGCAGTGCCGCAGTGTTACGATCGCTTTAAGGCTTGCGGCTTCGGACCTTGCAAGTGCGCATTTGGTAAAGCCTGTTCTGCTTTTGGACGATATCTTTGCCGAACTCGACAAAAACCGTCGTGGAGCCGTTGCCGATGTCATCCGCGAAAAACAGTGCCAGGTTTTTGTGGCGACGCCTAGGGCCGAAGATTTGCCGTTTGAAACCAATTCCAAAATCGAAATGGAATGATTTTAGGAAATCAGTTTTACATCGTCTTTCCGTTTTTCGCAAATTCTTTTGTAAAAAGGGTAAAGAAAACTGTCGTAAGAAATTTGGCCAAAGAGAATCGCTTTGGCGTGTGATGCGGCGACGTCATTGACAAGGCGGTTTGTCGCCGCGTTAAAGTGTTCCCGGTGAAAAAAGCTGACCAGGAGAAGTCTTCCTTCGTCGATGGCGCGGTCTTCTTCGCGGCTGAGTGTTTCGGGCAGGGATTTTCCAAAAAGGGAAACCGCCTTTCCGCCGTTTTGCAGAACGTGATGCAAAAAACACTTTTCGGCCTGGGAATGGAACGGTCCGATAAAGCAGACATCGTTAGGGACGGATTTCATCCATTCGATTACTTTCTGTACGAATTCTTTTTTAGCCTTTCGCGAAATAAAAATCGCAATTTTAGGTTCTTCCCAAAGTTTTCGGTTTCCGAGAATTTCCATTCCAAGCCTCCAATGCAAAATGAGCGGGAACGTTCTTTTTAAAGACGCTTAACGATCGAAAAATTCCACCTTCCGTCATAAAAAATTTGAATTTTCTAGATTATGGAATAATGGCACGTGCACGTAAATCGATCCGTCCGGATCCGTATCAAAAACCCCTGTTGAAAAAACTTTCCCCGGAACAAAGTAAACCGGGAGAGCTTCCGCAGTTCTTGGAACCGACCCGTGCTAATTTCGATTTGCAAAGCGCCTATGGCGCTGCCGGCGATCAGCCTGCCGCCATTCGCGATTTGACCGAAGGCTTTGAACGCGGCGAACGTTTTCAGTGCTTGCTCGGGGTAACAGGCTCCGGCAAAACATTCACCATGGCGAATGTGATCAAGAACGTCGGGAAGCCGACTCTTGTCTTGACGCATAACAAAACGCTCGCGGCACAGCTCTATCAGGAATTCAAGACATTCTTTCCGAATAATGCCGTCGAATATTTTGTGAGCTATTACGACTATTATCAGCCGGAAGCTTACATCGTCCACACGGATACTTACATTGAAAAGGATGCGGCAATCAATGATGAAATTGATAAGCTCCGTCTGCGCGCAACGAGCAATTTATTGACGCGACGCGATACGATTATCGTGGCAAGCGTGAGCTGTATTTATGGCTTGGGATCTCCGCGGGAATATTTCGATTTGATGGTCCGATTGAAAGTGGGCCAAGTGATGGAACGCGATCAGATTTTGATGCAGCTGGTGCATATTCAGTACCAGCGAAATGATTTTGCGTTAGAACGCGGATCGTTCCGAGTGCGTGGGGATGTAATCGAAGTTTATCCAAGCTACGATGATGAAGGAATTCGGATTGAACTTTTTGGCGATGAAATCGATCGGATTTCGCGTTTTGACTTGGTGACAGGTGAAGTCAAACAAGAATTGAAGGACGTTCGCATTGCGCCGGCGCGCCACTTTGTGACGCGCGAAGATACCCGGGAACGCATCGCTCAAGATATCCAAATTGAATTGACGGCAAGGCTTGACCAACTGACGAAAGAAGAAGCGGCGTTCCGAAAATCGGGAAATACTTCGGAAGCGGACGCCCGGGTTCTTGCAAGAGCTCGACTGGAAAGCCGTACCAAGTATGATATGGAAATGATTCGTGCCACGGGCATTTGCTCGGGCATTGAAAACTACTCGCGGATCGTGGAACAGCGACTTCCGGGAACGCGGCCGTTTACGCTTTTGGATTACTTTGGCGATGATTGGCTTTTGATGATTGATGAAAGCCATGTGAGCGTTCCGCAGATTGGTGGGATGTCGGAAGGGGACAAATCTCGTAAGACGAATTTGGTGCAGTACGGATTCCGCTTGCCGTGTGCGCTGGATAACCGCCCGATGAACTTTGACGAATTTGAAGCGACATATCCGCAGCAGGTACTTTTTGTCAGTGCGACACCGGGCGAATATGAACTTGAAAAAACGGGTGGCGCCGTAGTCGAACAGATTAACCGCCCGACAGGCCTTCTCGATCCGAAAATCGAAATGTATCCAGTCAAAGGCCAGATGGATGTGCTTTTGAAACGCATTTCGGAAGTGACTGCCCGGGGCGAACGCGTGCTGGTGACGACCCTGACAAAGAAAATGGCGCAGGATTTGACCGACTTTCTTGTTTCGGTCAACGTCAAGGCGCGTTATTTGCACAGTGAAATCAAAACCTTGGAACGGCACAAGCTTTTGCGCGGCCTTCGCAAGGGCGATTTCGATGTGCTCGTGGGCATTAACCTTTTGCGTGAAGGTTTGGACCTGCCGGAAGTTTCCCTGGTCGCCATTCTCGATGCGGACAAGGAAGGCTTTTTGCGCAATTACCGCAGTCTCATTCAGACGATGGGACGTGCCAGTCGCAATGTAAACGGAACGGTCATCCTTTTTGCCGACGTCATGACGGAAAGTCTCGACAAGGCTCTCGCTGAAACCCGTCGCCGCCGTGAAGTTCAGGAGGCTTTTAACGCCGAACATGGGATTGTTCCGAAGTCCGTTAGCCGTAAACTGGACGATGAACTGGAAATGGCCGATCCGCTGAGCGAGATCATGGGGAAGGGCAAAAAGTCTAAAAAAGGCAAAAAATCAGCACTTTCTAGCCCTCCGGAAGCAGATGATTCGGATGAAAATGCGACGATTGAAGAGCTGGAGGCCAAGATGAAGGCCGCTGCGGCTCGACTTGATTTTGAAGAAGCGGCCAGGTTGCGCGATATTATTCGCGACCGAAAGGATTAAATCCTCTTTACTTATGCTCTTTTGGGCAAAAAATAGTGTATTTTCACAAGAAACTGACAAAGAGGAGTCATATGAATTTTAAGAAATTGTGGTTGGCCTTAAGTGCGATGGCGACTTTTGGGCTTGTTGCATGCGGTAGCGAATCGTCTTCTTCGGGTCCGGAAAACGGAGACAGCTCGAGCAGCAGTGCAGAACAGATTGTTCTCCCGGAATCCAACGGCGATTCTTTGATCACGGTTTCGAACTTTAGCGCCTCTTATTCGACGTCGACAACGGTGAAGTTTACGGGTGCCGTGGCGGCGGTTTTGAGCGTGGATACTTCGACGGTCATCGACTCCGTACAGTTTAAGCTTGGAAACGAAAGCGGTTATGCTTCGTCTTCGGATTTTAGCTTTACGCAGATTACGGAATCGGTTCCGATGCTTTCGATCGGTTCTGTCTTGAACCCGTCTCTCGACGTTTCGTCGATGGCGGAATGCGGCTCCTTTACCGTATATTTGATTGTTTACGGTCATAACAACGACTTGAAGCTGGTGACGACCGCGTCCACGACTTTTGATCGTTCCGTTGGACAGTGCTCGGTGGAAGAATCCAGCAGCTCTGCGGAAGCTTCGGAAGATCCGACTCTTACCGCATGGGAAGTGACCCTTTCGACCAGCGCAACGGAAGCCGTTGGCGTGGACTTGGATTCCAAGAAGACCTATTTGAGCACCGAACTTGTGGCGAATGCCGCAGATATCGACCTTTACATTGCACGCGAAGCCCGTTCTGCAGTCCTCTACACGAATGCAGCGATTGAAGATGGCAATGTGGTAGACGCTTCGATGATTGCAGAAGAAACCCGTAGCGGCTTCGACTACGTTTCGTTCAATGATCCTTGCCACGTGAGCGACTTTAAGTATAACTCGTCTGCTCTCACCATTTCCGCAAGCGAATTCGAAACGGTGACTTCTTACGTGGTGATCACTTCCAAGTATAATGCGGCAACAGGCGAAGGCTTCTTCGTGATCCTCCCGCACGAAGTGGTGAACGTCGGAACGAGCAATCTCTCGATGACGTTGACCGTTTTGGGCATTAACTAGGCGTTTGTAAGCTACTCTCTTGAAAAGGCTCCCCTCGGTGGGAGCCTTTTTTGTACAATTCAGAAAAATGGAACCGATTCCGAACAGCCTTTGGCGAATAACGCTCCTCACAAATCCGGACGTGTGCAATTTGCACTGTCGATTGTGCTTTCTGAATCAGCGGGGGCGTTCTTTTGGCAAAGGAGAAATGCCCTGGGAAGTGGCGGAGCGTGCGGTGCGTACTTATGCGGCTAAGGGCGTCCGGGAAGTGATTCCGAGTACGATGGGGGAACCGTTACTTTATACGCATTTCGAAAAGCTGGAACAGCTCGTCCAGGAACTCGGAATTCGTTTGAACGTGACGACAAACGGTTCGTTCCCGCGGAAGGGAGCTTTGGCCTGGGCCAAGGAACTGCTTCCGATTTCAAACGATATCAAGGTGAGCTGTTGGGGAGCCTCGCCCCAAAGCTGGGATGTTCTTTCTCCCGGAATGGATGCCCACGTATATTGGCAGAACCTTAAAACGCTGGTGGAAACACGTCGAGAACTTTCCCAGGATTCTGCAAGACCGCTTTCGCAAATTTCACTTCAGATGGCGGTTTCCCGCACGAACCGGGGTGACGTGGAACAGGTGATCGAACGAGCTCTTGAATGGGGCATCGATCGGGTGAAACTCAACCGGGCGGTATTCCTTTCGCATTCGGAAGCCTTGCAGAAAGAGGAACAGCTTTCGCCGGACGATTTTTGGGATGTTTCGAAATCCGCAACTTTGCCTGTAAAACTCGAAGGCACTTTTCTTTACCCGGCGACGCGGTGTGCACCTATTTCCGAATGCCCTTTCTTAGGACGAGAACTCTGGGTTTTGCCGGATGGCTTGGTAGAACCTTGCCCGGATCCGGAAAATCGGTTCCAGGGGATTCCCCCAGGAAAGAATCGCTGTGAAATCTGCCATTTGTTTCCAAAAAAAATCTTTTCAATCTCAAGAAATTGAGCTATTATTCTCTTAGGCTTATTTAACAGCCTGGATTAATTATGAAAAGCATTTATGTTGGTAATCTCCCCTTTGCGTTCCGCGACGCTGACCTCGGCAAACTCTTCGAGGAATTCGGTGAAATCAAGAGCGCAAAGATCATTATGGACCGCGATACGGGTCGCAGCAAGGGCTTCGGTTTCGTCGAAATCGAAGATGACGGTGTGGCTCTGAACGCAGTCGAACAGCTTAATGGCAAGGAAGTGAACGGTCGTCCGCTCCGCGTCAATGAAGCTCGTCCGCGTGAACCGCGTCCTCGTCGCTTCTAATAAGGATTTTTGAAAATAGCCGAAAGGCTCGATTTACTGTAACGTTTGGAAGGTCGCCTCTTTGTGCGACCTTTCTTTTTTTTAATTTGCGAACGATGGCTAAGACTCTCCAATACTATCTTCCGCAAAAGGGCGAAAATCTTTCTTCCGAAGATTTGCTCGGACGTTTTCTGACGTGGACCGAAGAACGTGGCGTTAATTTGTACGAAGCTCAAGAAAATGCAATTCTTGAACTCTTTGACGATAAGAATGTAATCTTGAATACGCCGACGGGAAGTGGTAAGTCGATGGTCGCGCTTGCGATGCATTTCATGAGTCTTTCGCTTGGACGTCGTTCCGCTTACACATGCCCTATCAAGGCTTTAGTGAATGAAAAGTGGATGGCCCTTTGTAAAGAATTTGGGCCGGAAAACGTGGGCCTTTCGACAGGCGATGCTACGGTGAACATGGACGCCCCGATCCTTTGCTGCACGGCGGAAATTCTCGAAAACCGCGCACTGGGGGAAGGTTCCGACCTGAACATTCAAGATGTCGTCATGGATGAATTCCATTATTATTCCGACAGGGAGCGCGGTGTCGCGTGGCAAGTTCCGTTGCTCACCCTTCCGCAGACACGTTTCCTTTTGATGTCCGCGACGATGGGACGGACGGACTTTTTTGAACAGGTCCTTTCGAATTTGAATGGTAAAGAATGCGTGACCGTTTCGAGCAAAACGCGTCCGGTGCCTCTCGATTTTAAATATTCGATGAATGAAATTTCGACGACGGTGCAGGGCCTTGTCAACGAAGGAAAAGCTCCGGTTTATGTCGTCCATTTTACGCAGGCTTCCGCAGCGGAAGATGCGCAAAATTTTACCAGCTTGAATCTCTGCTCAAAAGAAGAAAAGGCGGCCATCGCGAAGGAAATCAGCCATTTCAGATTTTCGAGTCCGTACGGTCCGGAATTTAAGCGCTTTTTAAAAGTAGGCATCGGATTGCATCATGCCGGGCTTTTACCCAAGTACCGCATTCTTGTGGAAAAACTTTCGCAGAAGGGACTTTTAAAAGTCATTTGCGGTACGGACACGCTTGGCGTCGGTGTGAACGTTCCGATTCGAACGGTGCTGTTTACGCAGCTTTGCAAGTACAGCGGTGATAAAACGGCAATCCTCGCGGCGAGAGATTTTCATCAGGTCGCAGGTCGCGCGGGCCGTAAAGGCTTTGACGATATCGGATTTGTGGTGGCGCAGGCTCCGGAACATGTAATCGAAAATGCGAAACTTGCGGCAAAGTCGGCTCAGACCGGTAAAAAATTTGTGAAGCGGAAACCTCCGGAGCACGGCTACGTCCCTTGGGATGAAAGCACCTACCAGCGTTTAATCGCATCCCCGCCGGAGCCTTTGCAGTCTCGTTTCGACGTCTCGCATGGAATGCTGATCAATGTGCTTTCCCGCAAAACGGATGGCTGTGCCGCCATGCGCAAGCTAATCGATGATTGCCATGAAAGCGCGAAACGCAAAAAGGAATTGAAAAGTCGCGCTTTCCAGCTTTTCCGTTCCCTTGTCGAAAAAAGTGTGGTGGAATTTGTGAAAAATCCGCAGCCGGGAATGGCGCACGTGCGTGTGAATCTCGATTTGCAGAACGATTTTGCCATGAACGAACCGCTTTCGCTGTACCTGCTCGATACGTTGCCGAAGCTGGATGTAGAAAGCCCGGATTACGCTTTGGACGTGATTTCTCTCGTGGAATCGATCGTTGAAAATCCGGATCCGATTTTACGCGTGCAGTTGCGCAAAGCGCGGGATGCCCGTTATGCGGAACTGAAGGCGGAACATGCGGAATACAATAAGCTTCAGGAAGAACTCGATAAAGTAGAATACCCGAAACCACTCCGCGAGTTCATCTATACGACTTTTAATGAATTTGCGGATGAACATCCTTGGGTCGGCGATCTGAACGTGGAGCCCAAATCGATTGTTCGTGAAATGATCGAAAATTTCGATACTTTCAGCGGTTACGTGAAAAAGTACGGCTTGACCCGTACCGAAGCCCTGCTTTTGCGCCACATCAACTATGTGTATAAGGTTTTGACGCAGACCGTGCCGGATACACTCAAAAATGATGAACTTTTTGAAATCCAGGATTATTTGGACGAAATGATCCGCAGAACGGATTCGAGCCTTCTCGAAGAGTGGGAAAAACTCAAAAATCCGGAATTTGTGGCGGAAGATCAGGCTCCGGAAAAAGCTTTCCACGCCGATGCGGCGGCAAATGACGTCACCCTTGACAAAAAGAAGTTTGTGGCGAGTACGCGTTCCCGCATTTTCTCGTTCCTTTCCTTCCTTCAAAAACGTCAATTTGGCGAAGCGTTGGACCTGCTTGCGGAAGATTTGCCCGAAGGAGTCCTTCTTGCCGATGCGGAAGGGGTGCCTTGGACGGAAAAGCGCTTGGAAGATCTGTCGCTTGAATATCATGCGGAACACGGGAATTTCCGTTTGGATGTGGAAGGACGTTCCTTACAGCACACGGTAGCGGTCTGGACTGCGGAATCTTTAAAAATTCAGCAGATTTTGCAGGATGATGAAGATTTGAACGATTGGGAAGTGGACTTTTCAATCCCGCTTTCGGAAGCCCGTGATGCGGGAATGCCCCTGCTCCGTTTGGACCGTATCGGTACAATTCTGTAGCTTTACACAAGCTTTTAAAATAGCTAGATTTGCGCCCGTCATTTGATAGAGCCGGTTGCTCTATTTATAACCTGGATATAACATGACAAAGGCAAAATTCATCAAACTCATTATCGCAACAATTCTTGCAATTGCTGCCCTCTTCGTCCCGTACGAAGCCCTCGGAATTGATGGTCCGAACACCCTCAATCCCATTGAAATCCGTGTGATCGCTATTTTCGTGATGGCGGCCCTGTACTGGATTCTTCAACCGTTCCCCATTTGGACAACGTCCACGCTCGTGATCGTGTTGATGATTCTCACCTTGTCGAATTCCTCGTTCCTGCCGTTCCGCGTGGAAGGCGTGGAACCGATTAGCTACAAGGTTTTGATGAATACATGGTCCGATCAGACCATTATGCTCTTTTTGGGTGGTTTCTTCCTTGCTGCTGCGGCAACCAAGTACAAGCTGGACTTGAACCTTGCCCGTGTGCTTTTGAAGCCGTTCGGAAAGAATCCGAAGTTCGTGCTCCTTGGTCTCATGATGATCACCGCAGTGTTCTCGATGTTCATGAGCAATACCGCTACCGCGGCCATGATGCTCGCTATTCTCGCTCCGGTGCTCAAACTCTTTGACGAAAAGGACAAGGGTAAAGCCGCTTTTGCTCTCGCAATTCCTGTGGGTGCAAACATTGGTGGTATGGGTACTCCGATCGGTACGCCTCCGAACACGATTGCTCTCGGTGCCTTGAATGAAGCCGGCTATAGCGTTTCTTTCGGCCAGTGGATGGCTTTCGGCGTTCCGTATGTGATTGTGATGATGCTCATCGCTTGGTTCTTGATTATGAAGATTTACCCGATTTCTGCAAAGTCCATGGACTTGAAGATTGAAGGTGCGGATGGCTTTGACAAGAGCCCGCGTGCGATCGTTGTGTATTTGACCTTTGCTTTGTGCGTGGTTCTGTGGCTCGTCGGTAAGAATGTTCATGGTGTGAATGACTACGCCATCGCGATGATTCCTATCGCCGTCTTTGCCCTCACGGGTGTGATTACGAAGAAGGATTTGAACGCGATGAGCTGGGATGTTCTTTGGCTCGTGGCGGGTGGCTTTGCTTTGGGCGTTGGCCTTCAGAAGACGGGTCTTGCCGCTCACTTGATCGGTGCGATTCCGTTTGACACCTGGCCTGCATTCCCGCTCCTCGTGGGTTGCGGTGTCATCTGCCTCTTTATGGCAAACTTTATGAGCCATTCTGCAACGGCTGCTCTCCTCGTCCCGATTCTGATCGTGGTGGGCGTGAACTGCGCAGACAACCTCGCTCCGCTCGGTGGCGTGACCGCTTTGCTCGTGGCTGTGGCTTTTGCAAGCTCTCTCGGTATGAGTATGCCGATTTCTACGCCGCCTAACGCTCTTGCTCATGCAACGGGTTATGTGGATACGAATGGCATGGCTAAGTCGGGTATTGCCCTTGGCGTGATTGGCCTTGTGCTTGTGTACTTGATGATGTTCGTGCTTGCTCAGCTCCATTTCTTCGGTGATCCGAAGCCGAAAACCGCTCCGGCAGCTGAAAAGGCTGCTGTGGTTGCCCCGGCTCCGGCTGCGGCTGTCGCAGCCCAGGCTGCTCCGGTCGATACGACGGTGGCACTGAGTGCGGATTCCGCTGCAGTCGTGGATTCTACCGCTGCAAAGTAATCCAGGTTTGGAATTCAAAAAATCCCGGTCGAAAGGCTGGGATTTTTTGTTTTAAAGGTTGGGAATGTGGGGAATGGGATTTTGCCGAAAATTGCTTTAAAAAAGAAAAACTCCACTATAAAGCGGAGTTTTCGTGGTCGATACAGAACTCGAATCTGTGACCTCTACCATGTCAAGGTAGCGCTCTAACCAACTGAGCTAATCGACCGTGGGGTAGCCCAATATTAAAAAGATTATGTAGGAGTGTCAAGGGGTTTTGAAGATTTTTTCCACTGGCGAGGAGGTTCTTTCCATTGGCATGGAGGCTTTACCGTGGAACGGACGGCTCGCCTGCCCGGCGGGGGGCAAGGTAGGGGGCCCGCTCAGAGTTGCGAAGGCCGAGGGCCCCCTTCCTTGCATCCACCCCCGTGGCCACGCTATACTCTGCGAGTTTTGCTTGTGTGCCTTTTGCGGGGGCTTGCTCACTCCGTTCGCTCCGCGTGTGGGGGTGCGTGGGCTAGCTCACTTCGTTCGCTCCGCGTGCTGGGTTGCGTGGGCTAGCTCACTTCGTTCGCTCCGCGTGCGGGGCTGCTTGGGCT
>OCVV012880824.1_pt1 | contig 40285 bp, 26 predicted proteins | sample 1539721 | NCBI WGS metagenome assembly OCVV01 (sample SAMN02144230, study PRJEB22623) | gut metagenome | biome: sheep rumen | host: Ovis aries | place: New Zealand | reverse complement strand
CCTCCTCAGGGCGGAGGACCTGCGAAAAATCGGGATGTGCGCTAACGAAGCGCGCGCAGACCGAAGAAGCGCAGGGCGAGACGAAGGCACCCTACAAGTGATTTCCAATCACGCAGTCGTGCGAAGTCTCAGCCCAAGCAACGATATGGCATATGTAAGTTACTCCGCTGGTATTGATTACGTATCCGGCGCACTGGCAAAGCCAAAAAATGACGGTCAGCACACCCACGAGAAGATGCTGCTTGCTCAGCACCGCGTAGCTGCGACGACCAATCCGAAATGCAACCGCCTCTACCTCCGTAAACCGGTTAAGCGCACCACGCCGCTCAGCCCGGATGAGCTGAAAGCCCGCGCTCGCTTCACTTCGGTAGTTGCGATGATCAAGGCTCGTAAGGAGGATCTCTCGAAGATCACCGACGACCAGATCGCTTTCGCAGCCCAGAAAGAGCAGGCCAACGGCAAAAAGACCATGCTCTCATGGTACTGGAAGGTCTGTGGCGAGGAGTACGATCAGACGCACAACGGCTAATCGCCCTCTCCCTAAAGCGGACAGCAGAGCGTTCCCCCTTAATGACGGGGGAGCGCTTTTATTTTCTACATATAGCCACGACGGATGCCGCGAACTCCTCGCGCTCTGTAACGGAAAGATGGATATACAATCCGTCCAGGGCGAAGGAACAACGTTTACCATTGATTTACAACACGCTTATTACCCAATCAACAAATATGAAAGTCGCTATACTCGATGACCATGAACTGATCCGCGTCGGCATCGCCGGCGTACTGCAGTCCACGCCTCATACCATCACCATCAGCGTACCAACAGCCGACCGGCTCTTCGAGGCGCTGCAAGCCGGCACGCCCTGCGACATCCTCCTGCTCGACATCCTCATGCCCGATACCAACGGCGTGGACGTCGCCCAAAGGCTCAGGAACGAGTATCCGTCTATCAAGATCATCGTCCTCTCTATCGACAACCGGGAGTTTACCCTCATAAAACTGCTCAAGATCGGCATGGACGGATTCGTCAGCAAGAGTTCACCCCTCTCGGACATACCCCTGGCTATCGACTCCGTCGCTAACGGCGTCCCCTTCTACGGCAGAGATATTTCCATCCTCATTCGCGACATCACCGACGCCAAACTCAATAATAAGAATATTGCGTCTCTCACCAAGCGTGAACTGGAGATCATCGAGGCCTGCTGCGCCGGCAAACTCGGCAAGGAGATCGCTGATGAGTTTCATATCTCCATCCGCGCCGTGAACTCCCATAAGACCAATATCTTCAACAAACTCGGTCTCTCTTCCTCCGTCGAGATGGTCCGCTTCGCCCTCGAGCACGGCATCATCTAACCTAACCCTGACCCCCAAAGAAGTCTTCTATCTCTTAGAAAGCACGGCAGAACGCCGTGCGCGACGTAACCGGGACATCAAAGTTCTCTTCCTGCATCTGACAGTCGAAGAGGGCTTTTCGTTTATGGATGCCTACGAAGCAGTAGGGTATCAATTCTACCTCTCCGCCGAGCAAATCCGACAAATAATTGCACGGCGATTTACCTGAACAATAGACGCAAGTCCGTTTGTAGGAAATCAGAAAGAGGAATCCCCTCGTTTCCTACAACAAAGGCTTGCAGCGGTTTGTACTTGTTGCTAAAGAGATGAAGTCCGGCATTGGTGCTGGCATTATTACTTTTCACCTCTATCGCCACTATAGACAGCCCTCGCTGAAGAATAAAATCCACCTCGGCATTATTCTCTCGCCAATAGTAAACCTGCATGCGGTGTTTCTCTGCCTGAGAAAGCAGATAACTACCTACTGCCGATTCCACTTGGCGTCCCCATAAGGCGGCATCGGTTCGGACGGTAGCAAAAGTTGTTTGGTTATATACATTCATCAGGGCGTTATCAAACACCTGCAGTTTCGGCGTGCTACTGTACTTTCGTGCCTTATCGCGAGCATATTTCTGCAAGCCCGATACCAAGTTGGCTTCCGAGAGCAGTTGCAGATAGTTGGCTAACGTGGTGGCGTTGCCTGCTTCCTGCAGGTTGCCTAACATTTTCCGGAAAGACAATTCTTCTCCCGAGTAGGCACAACATATTGTGAATAACTGACGCAGCAAGGCGGGTTTATAGATATTACTGGTTTGCAGTACATCTTTGTTGATCGATGCTTCTAATATGGCATTCTCTACATAGTTGCGCCATCTGTCTTCATCTGCTATCATCTCCGCGGCACCGGGATAGCCGCCATAATAGATATAGGTGTCGAGATCCCAACCGAACGCCTCGTGCATCTCGGAGTAGGTCCAGTGCGTCATGCGGATGAGTTCAAACCGTCCGGCTAAGGACTCTGTCAGTCCGTTCATGATCATCAGACGGGAAGAGCCTAAAAGCACAAGTTTTATAGGCAGATGATTAAATGTATCAAGATCCCATTCCTTTTTGACACGCTCAGACCAGTTGGGTATTTTCTGTACCTCGTCAATGACTACTATCAACTGCTCAAGCCCTTGGGACTGCACCATCAGTCTGGCTGATTGCCACTTTTCCGCCAACCATTCATCGGAAGCAAAGATATTATCTGCCGAAAAAAACAGATGAGGAATGTCTATCTGCTCCAAGGCTTGGGTTACCATCGTTGTTTTGCCTACCTGACGAGGTCCAACGATCACTTGAATGAACTTTCTTGGCTCTTTCAGCCTTTCTGTAAGTTCCTTAATTTCAACTCTTTGTATCATGGCAATCAAAAATGTTCAAAAGTCAAACCAAAAATGTTCAGTTGGTGAGTCATTTTTTATTTCCGGCTGCAAAATTACTGCTTTTTTTTGATATATGCAAATAAATTTAACACAAAATAATTGCACGGCGTTATTAAAAGTGGTGAAAACCACCACAATACTACCGCAAAAAAGTAGTAATTTTGCATCAAAATTCAAAGAATTATGGCAAATAGACAAGAAATCGTATGTACCTACATCTATGAGAACTACGTGGCATCGGGGCGGCTGAGGCACGATGTGGTGAGTAACAAAGTGCAGATCAGGAGGCCCCTTCCCGCTCTTCCCCCACTAACACGGGGGAGCGCTTTTTGTCTTTCTACTTTCGGCTTTTCGACTAAAAATCTCCGATTTTACTTGCGTATGTCAAAAAAAAGCAGTACCTTTGCAGTCGTTAAGGTTTATTCATATTAACATGCTAAACCCCCAGGTCTTATGAAACGAAACTTTTTTCTTCTCATGTTGCTCTTCTCAGCAACAACTATGCTTTTCGCCCAACAACTCGAACTTAAAACAATCGCCTCTACTTCACAGTTCCCCGATGAAATATTGGGAAATGGAGTGACATTATCGGATATCAAGATTTTAGACGTTCTCGACAATTATTTGGTTTGCCAAAAACCGCTGCCTTTTAAAAAACAATCAAATATATTCTTGCTTGCTAAAGATTTATCTTCTGTAAAATTCCTTGAAATACCGGGGCAATCTCCCGAACTTACACCTTATCGTCTTTGCAAAATAGGTAACTATTATATGTCACAGGTAGTAAAAGGCAATAAACAGGTGTCCTTCGCGATTTATGACAAAAATCTGAATTATGTCAAAATGATATCACTTGGGAAATATTCTAATTGTGCCCCCGTCTATCTTGGCAAAGTAGGAGGCATTCATTTTCTTAAGTTAATGAAAGGAACTAAACAATTTGCTCTTGCTACCTTTGACGAACAGCTGAATCTTATAAAATTGGAGCCAATGGAGAATTTTGGGCTAATATGCTGCGATACAGACTATATTTACCTTCAAAACATCTCTCTAAAGGCTAAATTTAAAGACAGATACGACGGAGAACTCCTCAAAATGGACAAGGATATGAATATTGTTCTCCGAAAGCCAATTACAGCACTTTGGGAGCAAAAAAATGTCGAATCAGTATATCAAACGGTAGATGCCTTAGGTCATACTGTTTTTTGCAATCGCGGAACATTCATGACAATTGACAAAGAGACATTAGAGCAAACAAAACTGGATCTGCGTATTAGAGGGACAGGTTTAATTTATAAAGATACAGTTATTTATGAGAGTGATAGACTAATCCGAATCGTGTTACGTTTCAACGCGCTCTTCATATCTGTTTGTGATTACAATGGTAATGTATTGCCAAATAGAGAAATGAAGACATATCATCATAACCAACAGGTATCTGCGTTCCTCGAATATAGAAATAATAAAGTCTATGTTTTATTGAATAAGAAAAAGGATATAGCTATAGTTAGTCTTGATATAGAGACAGGAGCTCAAGATACTATCTCATCCTTCCAATTGGAGCAAAATCCGGGATACGATAGTTCCAAAGACGGATCGTATGACAGTTTTACTACTCTAACAAATATCCATTACGAAGATAATGATATTTCTGCCAATATGTGGAAGTATGACGATAATGCTTATAACCTCATGGTGACAACAGAATACGGATCACATTACGTACATCGTTATTACGTCAATAGAGAAGAAAATTATACTTCGCAACATTGGTATAAAGGATACCTGTCCTATGTACATTTGGACAAGAATTTCAAACCATTAGAAATGGAAGAGGATATGTATTCTGATGTTATATATCCAAAACTCTTTTCATATCGAATAATGCATCATTTCGATGGTTCTACTTTGTTGATGCAATATAAACCGGATCATGAAGAAGTGGCTGATGTGCAATTTGTCGTGTGGGATAAATCCGGAAAGAGAGAATTGATACCCTCCGGTTTGAAAGCAAGTTTTACGCGTGATCTTAATACTCCGTATTGTCATTCACATCCTCTTAATACGCCGGTAATATATAAGTTCTCACCAAATAGATACTATATTCTTGCCGGTATACCTTCAGGCAAATCGACTACGCCAATTTCTTTGATCGAGTTAAAGGTTAAACCGTAAAAAGAACACTACTTTATAAAGCATCTATATTCTCAAGAAAACCACCACCAAACTCGTCTCCTGGAAATATTTTTTCCCCTTTTCCTTGCATATATCAAAAAAAAGTAGTACCTTTGCACCCAAATTGTGAAGCGCAAATTGCGCAGCGCAAATTGCGTGAAACGTAAATTGCTTATTATGAACGACTTAACAAACCCTTTTATCGTTTTTGGCTATGCAGGTCCGAAGTATTTTTGTGACCGAGAGAACGAAACCAATGAGTTGATATCTGCTTTGCGTAATGGTAGAAACATTACTTTGCGTAGCCCTCGTCGCGTAGGTAAGACCGGATTGATCCAACATGTGTTTGCAACCCTGGCACAGGCAAATCCGGAGATAAAGTGCTTTTATGTAGATTTATTTTCCACCCATTCATTGGACGAGATGGTCGTTGAATTAGGCAAGGTCGTAATCGGTCAGTTAGACACGCCTCTTCAAAAGATGGAAGGGTATGTGGCGCAGTTCTTTCAGAGCTGTAGGTTGTATCTCTCTCCTGATCCGTTGACGGGAGCACCTAAATTAGGCTTAGACCTTATAACGGCAAACCCAGCGGTCACGTTGGAGGAGATTTTTACGTATATTCGCAAATCGGAGTACACCTGCTATATTGCGATTGATGAGTTTCAGCAGATTGTGGAATATCCGGAAAAGAACGTAGAGGCGCTTTTGCGTACGTATGTGCAACAATGTCCGAATGTGCGGTTTATTTTTTCAGGCAGCAAACAACATCTAATGTCTGACATCTTCAATTCACCCAAACGGCCCTTCTTCCGTAGTACAGATAAACTAACTTTGGATGTCATTCCCGAGCAAACCTACTACGCTTTCGCGGAACGATGGTTACAGACGGTATGTACACACATGCCTGAAGAAATATTCCATAGTATCTATTCGCGCATTAACGGCTATACATGGTATATGCAGTATATCCTCAACCGCCTGTTTGAGATGCATCCCAAGCAGGTAACAGAAGAGGATGTAACGGACTGCTTGAATTATATTGTGCTCCGCGAGGAGGATGACTACCGGAAAATGTATAGCCTTCTGACGAATAATCAAGCCCAAGTATTGCGCGCTATAGCCAAAGAAAAAATAGTAGAAGCTCCCACTGCTACAGCGTTCCTCAAGAAATATAATTTACCGGCAATGAGCAGTGTCAAGCGTGTGATTGATTACCTGAGAGAGAAGGAGTATATCTACCCGGCAAAGGATGGCTATATCATCTACGATCGGTTTATGGCCATCTGGCTTCAGAGACTATAACGCATAAAAATCGCAGAAAAATTTGTATATGTCGATTTTTTGTTGTACTTTTGCAGCCTATTGTATAAATTTATGCCAAAATGGCAGTCTCTTTGCATCTGGCATAGGTTTTGACGGACAAAAGTCGAAAAAATTTGCATTATGAAAAAAGAAAAAAAGATAGAAAATGAAGCAGCAGAGCTGCTGAATGGTGAGAATGGTGACGCTACGCTTAATGGTGAGAATGGTGACGCTACGCTTAATGGTGAGAATGGTGACGCTGCGCTGAATGGTGAGAAAGGTGACACGGCGGAAGAGCAGTTGGCGAAAGCGCAGGAGCGCATTGCCGAGCTCGAGGACAAGAACCTCCGCATGATGGCGGAGTTTGATAACTTCCGCCGCCGTACCAACAAGGAGAAACTCGAACTCATGGAGACCGCCGGCGAGCGCATCTTCAAGGAGATGCTGCCCCTCGTAGATGATTTCGAAAGAGCCGTTGCGGCTACTCAGGACGAAGGCGTGAAGCTGATCTATCAGAAGTTCCTCTCTTTCCTCGACAAGAACGACGTGCACCCGATCCAGACGGAGGATGCAGACTTCAATACCGACGAGCACGAGGCCATCACGACCTTTGCTGCCGGGGAGGAGAAGAAAGGCAAAGTGATCGACTGTACCCAGAAGGGTTATAAACTCGGCGATAAAGTTATCCGATTCGCCAAAGTCGTCGTAGGAGAATAAACATTAAACCTTACACATTACACAACTATGGCAGAAAAACGTGATTATTATGAAGTACTTGAGGTGCCGAAGACGGCAACCGCAGAGGAGATAAAGAAGGCATACCGCAAGAAAGCCATCCAATACCACCCTGACAAGAACCCCGGCGATAAGGAAGCCGAGGAGAAATTCAAGGAGGCAGCGGAGGCATACGAGGTGCTGTCCGACCCGCAGAAACGTGCCCGTTATGACCAGTACGGCTTTGCCGGTATGGGTGGCGCAGGCGGATTCAGCGGAGGAGGCATGTCCATGGAAGATATCTTCAGTCATTTCGGCGATATCTTCGAGGGCGCAGGCTTCGACCTCGGCGATTTCTTCGGAGGCGGCAGTTCCCGCAGCCGAGGACCGCGTGTTCGCAGAGGTAGCGACATGCGTGTCAAGGTCCATCTGACCCTCGAGGAGATAGCTACCGGATGCGAGAAGAAGATCAAGGTCCGCAAACTCGTACAATGTAAAGACTGCAACGGCTCCGGCTCTGCCGACGGCCGTACGGAGACTTGTCCGACTTGTAAGGGCTCCGGACGCGTCATCCGCCAGCAGCGAGGGATCTTCGGCATGATGCAGGTGCAATCGGAATGTGAGACCTGCGGCGGCGAGGGCACGATCATCAAGAACAAGTGTCCTAAATGCGGCGGCCAGGGTGTCATCCGCGATGAGGAGATCATCCCCATCTCCATCCCTGCGGGAGTAGCCGGCGGCATGCAGCTGACCATCCCCGGCAAGGGTAACGCTGCACCGCATGGAGGCGTGCCCGGAGACCTGCTCGTGCTCATCGAGGAAGAAGAGCACAAGGATTTCGTTCGTCAGGAGAGTGACTTGATCTATAACCTCCTGCTCGACATGCCTACAGCCGTCCTCGGCGGACAGGTACAGATACCGACCCTCACGGGCGACGTGAAGATCACCATCACCCCCGGTACCCAACCCGGTAAGGTGCTGCGTATGCGAGGAAAGGGACTGCCGCGTATCGACCAGTACGGACGCAACTACGGCACGGGAGACCTGCTCATCAACGTAGGCGTCTATATCCCTGAGAAGCTCAACAAGGATGAACGCAAACTCATTGAGCAGCTGCAGAATAGCCCGAACATCGTACCCGGCGCGGCGGATAAGAAGAACTTCTTCAGGAACCTCTTTGGAATATAGACCGCTTCGCTCAAAGTAGAAAGACCGCTCGCTATGCTCGCTCAAAGTCGAAAGTCGAAAGTAGAAAGAATAAGGCTAATAGTATGTAGTCTCTCTTTCTTATTCCTTTCTTCTTCTTTCTGCAGGGCAGCGGATTGCTCTCCGGCGCAGTTCGGACCCAATGCTTTCCCTGTACCTGAGATGAACGACGGACTGACCTATGACCATCTGCGCCTGGAATTGGCTGCGGATGGTTATTTCAGCTATAAAGGCGACCGCACTGCGGACCTTTTTGCACGCGTGCATGTACCTCTCTTCACGCGCTGGGCTAACCTCTCCGTATGGATGCCGGTCTATGAATGGTACCGGCAGGGCGACGGTTCCGGCAGCGGCGCCGGAGATGTCTATATCTCCACCGACGTACAGGTCCTTCATAACGAGTGGTTTCATTCCCCGAAAGCCAAATATATCCCCCAGATGACCGTCCGGTTAGGCATGAAGACCGCCTCCGGCGGACAATACGAGCGCTTGCGGCATTACGACTGCCCGGGCTATTTCTTCGACGCCGCGATAGGGCAGTCTATTCCTCTCAAAGCCCTCACGCTGCGCTTTGCCGGCTCCGTGGGATTCCTCTGCTGGCAGACCAATACGGCGCAGCAGAACGATGCCGTGATGTACGGCCTGCAGGCGCAACTGAGACATGAGTTCTTCTCCGTTCAGGCTACGTTGGGAGGATACGTGGGATGGCAAAAGAACGGCGACAAACCCATGGTACTGACCTGCCGCGCTGCCGGACATATAAAGGGCTTCGAACCCTTTGTACAATACCAATACGGCATCAAGGATTATCCCTTCCATCAGATCCGTATCGGACTCGTCTATAATCTCGATATCTTACACCGCAAAAAACAAGCCTGATGCTATCACTCCTCCTTATCCTCTCTGTCGGGTTCTGGACCCGCTTCGCCAAAGAGCCGGTGGCTTATACGCCGGACTCCGCCTATACAGCGCGTTATGAAGAGCGTGCCCGTAAACCCGTCCAGCTCCTCTATGATGTGGATTTTACGACCTATTTTGATAACCGGGAGTATTATCCTCCCTATCAGATACCTCAGACGATCCTTAACTTCCGCCTCTCTCCTGAGATAGGCGTACGTATCCTTGACCGGGCAGGCGGCAAGCATGAGTTGGTAGCCGGCGTCAACTATACCCAGCGCCTCGGAGGCAACTGGCGGGATGTGCAGTTCAACCCCATCGCCTACTACCGTTTCCGCTACCGCGGCTTCTCCGTAGCCATGGGTGCAATCCCTTATACCCAGCGCATCCGGCCTATGCCGGAATGGCTGCTTTATGACTCGATAGCTTATTATCACCCGAATATGCAAGGAGCTCATCTCTCCTACCAAGACCAACGGGGATTTATCGAACTTATGTGCGACTGGAGAGGCGCTCAGACGCCTGAGCGAAGAGAGATGTTCCGCCTCGTGGCGAACGGTCAGTATCAGTATCAGTGGTTTCAAACCGGCGGTCTGGCGCATCTGAACCATAAGGCTTCATTCGCCGCACCGAACCATGAGTTCGTCATGGACGATATCCACCTGCACGCTTTCGCCGGAGCGGATCTGACGAAGTACACGCCCTTTGACTCCCTCTCCATCCGCGCCGGGTATATCTTCGGATGGCAACGTGACAGGGAGGTCAACGAGAGTTTCTTTAACCACGGTCTGATTGTGGAACTATACGCTAACTGGTGGTTCCTCGGTCTCAAGAATACCTTCTACTATGGCGATAACCTCCAGCCGCTTAGAGACCGCAATGCGTTCCTATGCCTCGGCGACCCGTTCTATCAGTCCCGCATCTATAACCGCACGGATATCTTTGCGTACCTCTACCGCAGTTCGTTTGTGAATCTTTATTTCTCGTGGAATATGCATTATGACGGAAACCGTCTGCAGCACCAGCAACAGATGATCGTGCGCTTTGAGCTCGAGCCGCTCATGAGTGAGTTGGCAGGTCAGAAGAGGCCCTATCTCCGCGGTCTATTCGATAAATAAGCACCATCCCGACTGCCCATAACGCTATCCCGTCGAACTTACCGAACATGCAGTCGGTCAGCATATTGAACATGAATAGCGTTACGAAGAGCATCGCCATTCTTCGGCCTTCGCCTTGGGCGCATAGCGGTATGGACAACCATGCCAGCAGGAATAGCAAGAGACCTGCTATACCAATCTCCATCGTTTCCTCCAGGTATTGGTTATGCGCGTGGTAATGTTTGGTATAATAATAATCAAATCCCTTTTCTTTGTAGATCTGCATCAGATAGTGGGTGCTCTGTCCCGCCCCTAAACCATAGCAGAGATAGTCTTCGGGATGCTGGAGCGCGCAGCCCCAGATATTAAACCGTACGTCGTGATCCAGACTGACTTCGCGCATCCGGGTGATACCATGGATGTCAAATCCGCTCATGCGGGGATGGAATTTCAATACCGCGCCGCTTAAGACTGTCCCTATCAGAATGATTCCTAACCCATAACGCCAGCGTAGTGCCGCAGGAAGGGAACAGATGATCCAGATCGTCAGCATCGCTGCGAGCGTGAGGATGGATTGTCTCGATCCGGTGAGCGGGAGAGCACTCAGCATAACCGGCAGACTCAATGCTATCAGCCATTTCTTCTCCCGCCAGATCTGTAGCGCAATGACCGCGCCAAACATCTCTACCGAGCATAGGAAAAGGCGATGCTTGATAACCGATATATTATCGTAGAAGAAGCCGTACCAGGTATTGAAACTATAGTTCCAATTCCCCTCCCAATGGAGATAGTCGATGATCTCCCGGTGGTAGTAAAGCGGCGTCAGGATTGCCAGGTAGAAAGGTATAGCGATGATGCAACTGATGACAAACACCTTCCCGATCTGTTTCCGGTCGTACCGGTCATTCACCCCCCATATACCTACCGGGATCAGGAAGGCGAAGGTCATGTATCGCTCCATCTGCCATGCCCATGCCGCATGATCCTCAGCCCAGAGACCCGAGAGCGCTTTCCATCCGTACCAAAGGCCGAAAAGCAAGAAAGGAAGGGCGGATTTGAGAGTCGAAAGTCGAAAGTCGAAAGTCGAAAGACGCAGCCATCGTCCCTCCAACGCCCAGGTGATCAACCAGATCACGCAAGCATACCGCAGCCATAACTGCGGGAAAGGAAGCAATGCCACTACGCTCAGAAAGGCAATATAGTTAACTTGCTCAATGAGATCTCTGTACTTGCTCATAACCTTCTTTCAGATACTGTAAACCGGCCTCTCCGATTCGCTCCAAGCGTTTGAACGGATATCCGTGTACGTTCTTACGCCATCGGATACGATTCAGATCTATCACCTCTATGTGGCTGCCGTCGTCGTTGAATAATATATTCCCCTGCGAGTAGTCGGGATGCCAGATGCCCCGTTGGTGCAACTGCGCCGTGAACCGTCCGATAGCCCGGAGTATCTGTTCCCTCTTCGGAAAAGACGGATTCTCAATCAGTTCGATAAACGTGTGCCGGCATTCCGATTGCCGGCAGGCGTACCAACTCTCTCGTAATACTCCGCATACCCGTACCTCTCGATAGGCGACAGGCGCAGGAGTCAGGCCTTCCATCCGTAATGCGTATTCGTAACTTCTCCGGGCTTTACTCTTGCCGAACATGCCGTACCATATACCGCGCCATAAACTCGGCGTAGCGAACTGCTTGACGACTACGCCTTCCGTCAGCCGCAAGATATTCCGCCGCGCATCAATCACTTCTCCCTCTTCCCACCGGTTAAAATCGCCTACCTGTTTCACGGAGCGGAAGAAATTGAGGAACTTGCTCCATGAACGATGATAATGCAGCGGTCCTCCCAGGTATTTCTCCATGTATGCCGGATGGCGGCGGTTGATCTCCTTGATCAGTTTATGTTTCAGCTCGCGGTCCTGAATCCGTTTGGAGCCCTCGCGGACGCGATAGTATAGCCGTATCTCCGGCAGCCGTACGAATTCGCCGCCCAACTCAAAGAGCGACAGCCATATATCCCAATCCTCCCTTGCGGCGCAGTGCTCGTTGTATCCCAGCGTCCGGTCAAAATCCTCCCGGCGGTACATGGCGCAGGTATCGATCATGTTTTTGCGAGCCAAGAGCTCCTTGCTGAACGGAGGAGTGATCCATTCGCCCGTGCGTGCTCCGAAGAACTCCGCCCGGCAACTCACCACCCGTACCTCCGGCCGGCTTTCCAGAACCGCCTCCGCCTCCTCGATATACAAGGGGTGAATCTTATTATCCGCGTCCACCGGCAGAATATACGCGCCATGACTGGACCGGATAGCCCGGTTGCGCGCAGCCGAAGCACCGGCGTTAGGCTGATGCATCACGGTGACCTCCGGATGGTTCTTCGCAAAAGCCTGCGCTACCGCCAGACTCTCATCACGGGAGCCGTCGTCCATGACGATCACCTCTATCGGCCGATAGGTGGAGGCTATAATACTCTCCAGCGCCTCGCAGATATACTGCGAAGCGTTATATAAAGGCACTATGACAGAGACGAGCGGTTTCATATCTTATCGAGGTGTCGGGTCAGTTTACGCCAATAATAAAGCAAAGGGTTCGTATATTTCAGCTGTTTCCAGGGTCGGCTGGAGTGGGGCTTATGTACTACCGGGTTGCTGATCTGCAAGAGGTTCTCAAATCCTAACTTCACCGACAGATGGCTGATGGTGACGTCGTACCAACTTTTCGTGGGGTCTAAGAGCTCGAATGAGTAGGAATGGAGGAAAGCATTCGTCAGCAAGGTACAGCAGAAAGAGAAACGTTTCCTGCATCCTCCGTCCTTATGGATGCGTCGTGCGTACTCGTAGGGGAAGTTAATTTCTCCCTGCTCATTGACCGTCACGGCTGCTACCATACCGACCGGTCTTTCGCCTTTCGCCTGTCTTCCCGCGATGAGTTTGTCGATAGTATCGGGGCGCACCACGACGTCGCTCTCGATGATCACCAGGTCCGCTCTTTGCTCCAGACACTCCTGCTGCGCACGGATCAGCACCCAGCGGTAGTTAGGCGAGGGGTGATCTGTCTCCCGGCCGATATGAACGACGCGGATACCTAACTCTTCGCTCAGCGCATCTAACCGCGTAGCGTTCTCGTCCGTCGAGTTGTCGTCATAGACGGTCAGCGTGTAGCCGGAAGCCACGATCGCGCGGATGGCTTCTTCTGCCGTCACGAGCGAGTCCTTGACCGGCATGATGATATGTACCATTGGATTATTTACCATGATGTGATGATTCCTCTTTTTGCGATAGTTAGTTGTGCGCCGAACGTATTGCCCCACTGGGTGCCGAAATCGCCGGCTAAGCGAAGCCCGAACTCTAATCCCCATGCCTGAGGTACCTGCTTGCTGACCTCTAGAAGTACTGCGGTATTCGTGCTCAGTACTTGGCGGCTGGAGTTGTCGTTGCCGTAATTGCGGGCATAGGAGGTCTTGAGCCGGTACTGGAATCCGTATATATCTCCGCGCACTCCGAAATGGTGCACGCGTACGCGACTGTTGAGGGTATAGATAGTGCCGTCTTCGTTATATAGCGGCGAGGTGATAAAGGGCGTTCCCATAGATCGGTAGAAATAGTTCCATCCGTTTAGGAAGACGCTGTTTCGATAATACGAGTCGTTGCCGGCGTAGCATAACCCGTCCCGGTCATGCCACGGGCCGGACTGATCCGTGGTGTTCAGAAACTCGTAGGTCACGCCTTGGATAAAGGGCCAGCGGCTCTGTTTCAGGCTGATACCCCATAAGCCGTCGGCGATATTCTGACCTTTGCCGATGAGAGAGAAGTTATCCTCAAAGAAATTCTGCCAGTAGGCGCTCACTTCCCATCCTTTCCCTTTTCCGGTCAGCATGAGTTGCTGGCTGCCTACATGGTTGCCCTGGGCGTTGGCCTGATCATTCCGCATGTTACCTCCGGCTCTCGCCATCATCACGTTCAGGAACGAACGCCAATCGCTACCGATGTCCCCCCATACCGGACTGATGCCGCCCCACTGCGCCGCATGATGAAACTCATAACTGATATTCACCGGAAGCCTTCCGCCTATTCGCACGCCTGCGAACTTATGGTGGATATAGCTATGACGCATGTACACATCATCCGCCATCCATGCGTGCGTCAGTCCACCCTTGATCTCCAGATAGCCGAACAGCCCCGGGAACGGGCGGTACCGGTCGATACCTACCGTTATATGGGGAAGAGGCTGGCTGTTACCCGAGAAGATCAGCGAACCCATGGTTAGGGCCGTGTCCTGCGTCTCGTAGATCATGGGTTTGATACCCGCCGTGATATCAAAGATATACAGCCGTACATGCGCGTACAATAGATTGAAATAGCCTGTGCCGTAACCTTGCTGCGGCTTGAATGCGGCATTCGGGATAGGGGATTGGACTCTACCGGTAGCTTGTACCGCGAAATCGTAGTCCCACCACCGCTCGGGATGAACGGCTTCTTTATAGATACCTGCTGTCAGGTTTCCGCTGAAGGGCGACGAACTGACATCGCCGTTGGTACCGTTCTGCAACCAGAACGGAGCATATCTTCCGCTCGAAGCGACGGCACTCACACCGGCTACCCATCGCAATGTATCTGCACCGGCAGACACGCTGTCCCGGATGCCCGTAGGCCACCACCGCCAGCTCAACTCGCGCCCCTGAACCGATGCGCAGAAGAGCAATACTATGAGTATCCACTTATTCCTCAAAGCGATAAAGTATATTGGATATCTTCCACTCTTCCCCCGCTTCGCCAAGACCTATATAGACCTGCTTGCCGATGGCGAAGGAGACATGATTGATCAGCCCTTCGGGCAGAATCCCGATATACGCCCATTCGTCCGTCTCCGGATTATACCTGCGGATGTCGCGCATCACTTCGCCGGTCGTGTTGACCCCTCCGTAATGTATGCCGCCGGAGAGATAGATATACCGGTCTGTGGCGGCGGTAGCCGCTAAGGTACGGGGCTTGCCCGGTACGGATGAGCGTTCTTCCCATCGCTTGCCGTCCACTAACTCGCCCCACCAATCCAAACTGAACCGGTAGTAGCCCGTTCCCATAAAATGCCTTCCTTGGCAGGTACATCCTGTGCCGCCGAACGAGCGGGTAGGGAACTCATAGGGTCCGGCTCCTACATCGATGCTGTCCCATCGGTCGGTAGCGATATCGTAGCGGAACATGTCGCGGCGGTAGTTCCAGTTAAACCCGTACCCGACGTACAACTCCCCTTCGCCTACAAACGCCGTAGCGCAGTCCGTATAATAATTCGGATAATCGGCTAACCGCTTCCATTGATTGCTCTCGGGACGAAACTCCCACCAGTCTCTGAGGTAGGAAGTGTCCCGTCCGTGCTTGCCGATAAATCCCAGCCCTAAATAGACCTTTCCGTCCGCTACGCAAGCCGTAGGATTAACACGTGCCTTCATAGGCGTAGCGCCTAAATATGCCCACTGATCCGTCACCGGCGTATAGCGCCATAAATCATTCTGCGCTACGCCTGCGCTGTCTCTGCCGGCGAAGATATACGCTTCGCCGTTGATGACGAAACACGCTGCAGAGGCGCGGGCGACAGGCATAGGCGCACAGGGCTGCAACGCTACCTCCATCTCCGGCTTCTCGGCACTGCAGGCCGCCAGGAGGAGGCATAGTACTATGTACAGTTTATTCCTCACTCTTGACCGTCAGTTCATTATTGACCATGCGGTGGATATACTGCTGGATATAGGCTTTCAGGTAATCCTCCATGGGCGCTATCCGTTCGGGGGCAATCGTCTTGGAGAGGTTATGCTTGAGGTATCTGTCCTCGCGAAAATCATATACGCCCGTTACGTTCTCGCCGTCGAACTGCAGCAGCAGACTATCCGAGAAGATCTGATAGACCGGCGCATTATAGCATACGGCATAGGGGTGCACTTTCTCTTTGGTCAGCACGTTCTCGCCGAAAGCGAAATACGGTTCGTCGTACCCTAACCATCCCATGACAGACGGCATGACATCGGTCTGACTTACTACCTGCGCACGCTTTTGAGGTGTCAACTGCGGGTGGTAGAAGGCGATGGGGATCTCATACAACCCGCGGGAATTGGTGTATTCAGGCAGAATCAGTTCATTCGTATGATCCGCCATGATGACGAAGAGCGTGTGCTCAAACCACGGCTGCTTGCTGACGTTCTCAAAGAACCGCCGCAACGCATGATCAGCGTAGCCTAAAGGTTCGTGGATAGGCAGATTGCCTTTCGGGAAAGTGTCTTTGTATTGCGCCGGCACCTTGAACGGATGATGGCTCGAAGCGGTGAAGACCGCCGTCATGAACGGCTCTTTCATCGTGCTCATCGTATTGGCATAATACTGCAGGAAGGGTTCGTCCCAGATAGCCCAGGTACCGTCATACTGCGAGTCGTCGTTGAACTCCGTCATGCCGTAGTAGGCGTCGAAACCTGCTGCGCGGGCGTATGCCTGAAAGCCCATACTGCCGTTCGGCGCGCCGTGGAAGAACGCCGTGGTATAGCCCTTCTTGCCTAATCGCTCCGCGATAGATGACACCTCGTTGGTCGAGTAAGGACTCAAGGTATAGGGCTCTATCAGCATCGGGATAGACGACAGTACAGAAGGCATCGCGTCCACACTCTTACGCCCCGAAGCATAGGAGAAATCGAACGTCACGCTCTGCGCCAACAAGGAGTCCAAGAACGGCGTATAACCCGTATAACCGGGGATGTCATGGTTGTAGAACCCTACATACTCCTTGCTGCACGACTCCCAGATGATCACTACGACGTTATCCGTCCGCATCTGATGACTCTCGGCCGGGTGAATAGGACTCATATGCTCCTCTAACTCTTCCGGCTTGAAGTACGTCTTCTCCACGTATGTGGTGTTCTCAATGGTCTTCATCAGCGAGAAAGGCGTATTGAGCACCAGAGCACTCTCGCGAGGCGCGTTGGTATATTGCAGCGCATTGCTCAACGTGATCGGACGCGTATATCTGCCGAATCCTCCACGGATACCGATTACGGAAAAATAGATGGAGAGCACGAAGATGATCACCTCCGCCGGATAGTAGATATACGGTTTTACGCGCGGCGGAGAGAACGTCCTTCGTGTGAAATAGAAGAAGGCACAAAGTACCGCAATGAGCATCACTACGGCGTACCAGTATTCTACGATACCATTGGCAATGACGATACCCATGTTATCGTCGTTGGACACCTCCGTGAAGAACGCGCAGGTCGCACGGCGGTCCACAAAACGGATATATACGCTATCCGCTGCGTCCGCGATGATGCCTGCTGCATTAGGAATCCAGTATAGCCAGAGTAATACTTTCTGATAGATCTTGTTCTCGCGCCATGCGGCAGGAAAAGGCAGAAGTGAACCGATGATGTACAGCGAACTGAGATACAATATCGCCGTCAGATCGAACCGCATGCCGCCTAACAGGATCTCAATCAGATGCGGGGTGTCAATATTCGGGAAAATAACACGATCCATGTAATAGCAGAAGAGACGCAGGATCGTATAGAGTACCATCACCAGCAGGATATTGCATGCCACAACCGTCCACGGGTGTTTCCAAAAGGCTTGTAAATGATTATTCTTCATCTTGATTATTCTTCAACTCTTGTTTTTCGTTTCAACTCAAAGTCGCGACCCAGATAGTTCTGTCGTACAACAGGGTTAGCGGCTAACTCTTCCGGCGTGCCGTGGAAGAGGATCTTGCCTTCAAACAGCAGGTACGCGCGGTCGGTGATCATCAGCGTCTCATCCACGTTGTGGTCGGTGATGAGGATGCCGATATTCTTGTCTTTCAGTTTCCAGACGACATCCTGAATCTCCTGCACGGCGATAGGATCGACACCCGCAAAAGGCTCGTCGAGCATCACAAATTTCGGCTCGATAGCCAGGCACCGCGCAATCTCCGTCCGCCGCCTCTCGCCACCGCTCAAGCGGTCGCCGAGGTTAGTCCGAACGTGCGCCAGATTAAACTCCTTAATCAGGCTCTCCAGTTTCTCTTCCTGATACTCCTTGCTGAAATCCGTCAACTCCAGTACCGAGCGGATGTTATCCTCCACGGTCATCTTGCGGAATACACTCGCCTCCTGCGGCAGATAGCCGATACCCATCTTCGCCCGCTTGTACATCGGGTACGAAGTGATGTCCTGGTCGTTGAGGAAGATCTTACCGTTATTCGCGGCGACCAGACCGGTCGTCATATAGAACGTCGTGGTCTTACCCGCTCCGTTAGGGCCCAACAGACCTACGATCTCTCCCTGCTCCAGATGGATGGAGACATCGTCAACCACGGTACGTTTGCCGTATTTCTTTATAAGATGTTCTGTACGTAAAATATCCATCTTGTCGTTATTGCATTATTACGAAAGTTCTACCGAGACCGGACAGTGATCGCTATGCACGGCGTCGGTTAGGATCTTGCCGTCTGTCAGTCTTTCGCGCAGGCTCTCGCTGACCCATAGATAGTCGATTCGCCATCCTACGTTGCGGGCTCTCGCTCCGGCTCTCCAGCTCCACCAGCTGTACCGCTCGGCGCTCTGGTCGAACACGCGGAAAGAGTCCACTAACCCGCTCGCTTCCCACCGGTCCATCCATTCCCGCTCTTCGGGCAGAAATCCCGAGACGCCGATCTGTCTCTCCGGATGGTTGATATCAATGGGCTTGTGGCAGATGTTATAGTCGCCGCATATGACGATGTTCGGCCGCTCTTTGCGCAACTCATTGACCCAGACGAGGAAATCCTCGAGAAACTCCATCTTGAAATCCTGCCGTACGTCTCCCGTCGTGCCGCTGGGAATATAGGCATCCACGATCGTCAGATCGCCGAAATCCACCCGCAGCACGCGACCCTCGCGGTCGTATTTGGGATTGCCCATGCCTACAACCACTTTGTCGGGTTCTTGTTTGGTGAAGATGCATACGCCCGAGTAACCCTTCTTCTCCGCCGAGTGGATGTAACTGTGATAGCCTAACTCCTGAAACGCCATTACGTCAATCTGTTCCGGTTGCGCTTTGCTCTCCTGAATGCAGAAGACATCGGGATTCTCTGTGGCTAACCACTCCAATAACCCTTTGCCGATAGCTGAGCGGATTCCGTTCAAATTATAACTGATGATTTTCATAACTCCTTGCCTAATATGTCATACGTCCGTCCTCCGCGAATAATCACTACCTGACCGTCGCGAAGGATCTTTTGCGGTTTGTCGGACGAGTTTGTCTCCTCGGTCTTCAGATAGGTGGGTGTACCGCCGCCGTTGACTTTGAAGGTGATCACGCCGTTCGCCTCTGCTATCTCCGTCAGCTGGTAGTTTTGTACTGCGGAGAAGGAGGTACTGCCCGTAGGAAAGGCGTCGCCGGGCTTGCCGTACCCTTCGTCTACTGCTTTTGTCGGGGTTAATCCGTCTGCCTCGATAATGTCAACGCCCAGCTCGCTCGCGGAGTTATTGACATTGTTGTAGCGCCATTTGGAGTAGCTGTATTGGATCTTCGTTATCAGCATCCCGTGTCCCGGAAGATAAGCATCCCATCCGCTCTGCTGACGGTTCTCCAGAACGTAGAACGTACTCGGATTAGGGCTCAGAATGTTCGGTACGGCATTCCCGTTTTCGGTTATGTACGCTGCGGCGTGGGTACTGTTCAGTTCGCCGAGCGAAACAGTAGAAGCAGTATTGAGAAGCGTCGGATTCAACCATCCCATCCACCACCGCTCGTATGCCGAGTACATCGGAGGTGTCAGCAGATCATTGTTATAAACGCCCATGTCCATCACATCCCATTCTCCACTGGTCTTGTGCATCGTACCATTTGTCGTATAGAGATCCGGCAGACCCAGAATATGGCTGAACTCGTGTACAAAGACGCCGATACCGGAAAGCCCTCCTTTCCAGGAGATCTCGTTGGTGCAACAATAGCGGTTGATGGTCTTGCCGTCTAATTGAATCTGTTTCTGGGTAGCGCTCAGGACATACTGATGCGGCCAGATGGTGTTCGCGAAATAGCTATCCGCCTCGCCATGACCGGCATAAACCACTACTACCCAGTCCACCTCACCGTCGTTATTATAGTCATACCGGCTGAAATCCGCACCTTGATTATGCGCCAGTTGACAGGCCTCAACGATCATCTCGGCTACGTGTGAGTTTATATCACCGCCGCCGCTGTTTTGACCGTAGTACATGGTGTTCCGGCTAATAGTAACCGGACCGTAGAAATCCAGCTGAGGACAATACTGTCCGAACGAGTTGTCGCGGAAATACTGCAGTATGGAGCCCGTCGCTCCTCCCTCCGTATAATCCTCTGCGGTAGCCCAATCAATCATCTGCTCCTTGGTATGGGTAAAGGCGGTGTCGGCAAAATTGACGAGAATCACCGGTCCTTTCGGCGCCAGGAGTCTGTCCACGCCGGTCTCCTGCATGGCTCGCCGGATACGGCGTCTTTGTTCGCCGGCTTTTTGAAAAGCGGCTTTGTCCGTTTCGCTCATCGGCAGCAGACTCTCCTCGTGGAGCAAGTTTCCCGCTTCGTCCGTCAGGTAGTGAAACCACTCGTTACCGTTAACATACACCATTTTTTCTACACCGGCAGCGTCTGTACGTACAGTACCGCTGCGTCGTGCCGGGATGGCCAGAGTGCTCATGGCTATCATGCATCCTACTACTATTGCTATTGTCTTTTTCATACTTTATTGGCTGCTTTTACTTTCTTGAATAACTCGCTGGCGAAGACAAAATCGTTCAGTGCTTCGTTGGTGCTCGTCATGATCTCATGGCGCGAGCCCTGCCATTCCTTCTGTCCGCCTTTGAGGAAGATGATATTGTCGCCGATCTCCATGATAGAGTTCATGTCATGGCTGTTGACGATGGTGCAGATATTATACTCCTTCGTAATGTCCTGGATCAGCGCATCGATCACGAGGCTGGTTCTCGGGTCCAGACCCGAGTTCGGCTCGTCGCAGAAGAGGTATTTGGGCTCTAACACGATAGCACGGGCGATCGCTACACGTTTCTGCTGGCCGCCGCTGATCTCGCTCGGCATCAGGTTCCATACCCGCTCCGGCATCTCTACTCTTCGCAGGCAGAACTCCGCACGCTCCTGCATCTCCTTGCGACTCTTCTGAGAGAACATCTCCATCGGAAACAGCACGTTCTCCATCACGCTCATGGAGTCAAACAACGCGCTACCCTGAAACAGCATCCCTACCTCGCGGTGCAGCATCCGGATATCTTTACTCTTCATCTGCGCCAGGTCGCGACCGTCGTAGAGTATATGTCCGCTATCGACATCGTGCAGACCGATCAGGCTCTTCATTAGTACCGTCTTACCGCTACCGGACTGACCGATGATCATGTTTACCTCGCCGTCCCGCATCTCTGTAGAAACATGGTTCAGTACCACGTTTCCGTCAAAACTCTTGACAACATCTTTAACTTCGATCATAGCAGTAATTTACTTAAAATCAGGTCGAGGAATAAAATCATAATATTGCTGTTCACCACAGCGTTGGTGCTCGCGCGGCCGACGTCCAGCGCACCGCCTCGTGCGAAATATCCGTAGTAGCTGCTCATGCTCGTAATCACGAATGCAAACACCACACTCTTGATGATCCCGTACCATACATAGTACGGGTTGAAGGCGTATTGCACGCCGATGAGGTAGTCATGTACCGTGATGATATCCGTGAACGCACCTACTGCCCAGCCTCCCACCAGACCCACAGCCGTGGAGATGATGACTAGCATCGGCATCATCGTTACGAACGCTAAAATCTTCGGTAGAATCAAATAGTTGGCGCTATTCACACCCATGATCTCCATCGCGTCGATCTGCTCGGTGATACGCATCGTGCCTATCTCCGAAGCGATGTTGCTGCCTACCTTGCCGGCCAGAATAAGACACAAGATAGTGCTTGAGAACTCTAACAGCAATGTCTCTCGCGTCAACAGACCTACCGTATAGGTAGGCAACAACGGGTTCTCCGTGTTTGTCTTCGCCTGAATAGTCAGGATAGCTCCGATGAAAACCGAGATGATCAGCACAATCGGCAGACTCTGCAGACCCTGTTTCTCCAACTCCCTGCTATACTGCCGCCAAAACATCCGCTGCCTATCCGGCAGACGCAATACTTTGCCCATTAGCAGGGTGTACTCTCCTATGTGTTGTAATATTCGCATATTTTCGCATATTAAAAAGCCTGCAAAGATACAACTTTTTTCGCATGTGTGCAAATTTAATTTCATTTTTTAGAAATTAGGTCGTTTATGGGCATAATAATTCGCTTTTTTCTTGCAAAACAAAAAAAAATTTGCATATCTCAAAAAAAAGCAGTACCTTTGCCCGACTTTTTATGGGTCTTATCAAATTAACCGGTCGCAAACGGCGGCCAAAAATGACGAATAAATAATGAATATTGTAACCAAAGAGATTGCTCTCCCCGATGGACGAGTGATCAAACTGGAGACAGGCAAGTTGGCGAAACAAGCTGATGGCGCTGTGATGGCGACGCTCGGCAACACGATGATCTTAGCCACTGTCTGCTCCGCCAAAGATGCGGTTCCGGGTACGGATTTTATGCCCTTGACCGTAGAGTACAAAGAGAAATTTGCGTCCGCAGGACGTTTCCCGGGCGGTTTTACCCGCCGCGAGGGCAAAGCATCGGATTATGAGATCCTGATTGCACGTCTTATCGACCGTGCCCTTCGTCCCCTCTTCCCTTCTAACTATCACGCAGAGACGTTCGTTAACGTAACCATGTATTCGGCTGACGGCATCGACATGCCGGAGAGCATTGCCGGACTCGCTGCAGGAGCTGCTTTGGCTTGCTCGGATATTCCTTTCGAGGGTCCGGTAAGTGAGGTTCGTGTAGCACGTGTTGACGGCAAGATGGTTATCAACCCGACCTTCGAGCAATGCGAGCACGCTGATCTTGAACTGATGGTGGCTGCTACGTATGACAACATTATGATGGTGGAAGGCGAGATGAAAGAGGTGCCGGAGTCCGTTATGCTGGAGGCTATTAAAGCTGCACACGAGGCGATCAAACCGCAGTGTCTGGCGATCAACGAGATGATGAAGGCGTATGGTAAAGAGACCAAACGCGAGTACTGCCATGAGGTAAACGATGATGAGTTGAAGCAGGCGGTGCATGACTACTCCTACGCTCGCGCTTATGCGCAGGCTACCGCAGCTGACACCGACAAACATCATCGCGAGGAGATGTTCTCCCAGATCCGCGAGGACTTCAAGACCGAGAAAGCAGACTATATGGCTGCCCGCGCAGAGGCTCTCGGTATCGATATTGATGAGGTGGCAGCGCTCGTTGACCGTTACTATCACGATGTAGAGAAAGAGGCGATGCGTCGCGCTGTGCTTGATGAAGGAAAGCGTCTGGATGGACGTAAGACCACGGAGATTCGTCCGATCTGGTGCGAGGTAGGTTACCTGCCCGGCCCTCACGGAAGTTCTATCTTCACCCGCGGTGAGACTCAGTCGCTCTCGACCGTTACCCTCGGTACCAGCCGTGATGAGAAGATCGTTGATGAGGCATTGATCCAGGGTACTGATAAGTTCCTGCTGCACTATAACTTCCCGCCGTTCTCGACGGGTGAGGCAAAAGCGCAACGTGGTGTAGGTCGTCGTGAGATAGGTCACGGTAACCTCGCTTGCCGTGCGCTGAAGAACATGATCCCGGAGGACTTCCCTTATACCGTACGTGTAGTAAGTGACATCCTCGAGTCCAACGGCTCGTCCTCTATGGCTACCGTTTGCGCAGGTACGCTCGCCCTCATGGACGCAGGTGTACCGATGAAGAAACCCGTATCCGGTATCGCGATGGGACTCATCTCCGAGAACCAGGGTAAGAACTATGCTATCCTTTCCGATATCCTCGGTGACGAGGACCACCTCGGCGACATGGACTTCAAGACCACCGGTACCAAGGATGGTCTGACCGCTTGCCAGATGGATATCAAGGTAGATGGTCTCTCCTATGAAATATTAGAGAACGCGCTTGCACAGGCGCACGAGGCACGTATGTACATCCTCGGTAAGATCCTCGAGTGCATGCCGGCTCCGCGTGCTGACCTCAAGCCGCACGCACCGCGTATCACCTCTTTCTATATTCCGAAAGATATGATCGGAGCTGTAATAGGCCCGGGCGGTAAGATTATCCAGGGTATTCAGGCTGAGACCGGAGCTGTCATCTCTATCGACGAAGATGAGAAGGGCGGCAAGGTAGAGGTAGCTTCCAACAACGGCGAAGCAATGGCTGCGGCTATCGCGAAGATCAAGGCGATCGTGGCTCTGCCGGAGATCGGCGAGGAATACGACTCGGTTGTTAAGAGCCTCATGCCGTACGGCTGCTTCGTAGAGTTCATGCCGGGTAAGGAAGGTCTGCTGCACATTTCCGAGATCGACTGGAAGCGCTACGAGACCATGGAAGAGACCGGAATCAAGGAGGGTGACCACATCCGCATCAAGCTGCTGGAGATCGATCCCAAGACCGGTAAGTTCCGCCTGAGCGCAAAGGCTCTCAAGGAGAAACCCGAAGGCTACGTAGAGCCCGAGCGTCCTGCTCGCGCACCGCGTGGAGATCGTGACGGAGCAAAACTTGACCGCGGACCTCGTCCTGAGCGTCGCGGACCCAAACCCGAGCGTCACTAATCTAAAAAAAGCAGCGCAACCGCGCTGCTTTTTTTAGAAGTCTTTCTTCCACATAAACCCGAATCCCTGAATCGTAGAAGCCTGCCGTAGCGTATATTTATCTACGGTGTGGGTATAGCCTTTTAGTCGCCATTGACCGTCTTCCGTAAGCATAACCTCGACATCCAGATCGCCGAAGAACGGCTGATTGGAGATGTCATTATACCGGTATCCTACGTTGCCGTTGATCACGAGCCGGTCAACCGGCTGTAACTGGAACTGCGCCTCATACTCCGAGCTGGCAGTAGCCCCTTCGCCGTCTTGGCGGATAGCTACGCCTAAAGTCAGCATGTCCGTCAGTTTGGATAGCCATGCGTTGATCTGACTCGTTACGGTGGAGGAGAGTAGGGAGTAGGTCGAGTTCAGCGTCGCGTACTGCGTGTTGGACATATAGTCCGGCGTGAAGAACCGTCCGAATACGAGCAGGTAAATCACTTGTCGCATGAGCATCTCGTCGGTATTGATCACCTGGCGTACCTGCTGCTGGATAGCCTGATCCGACAGCGGGAACTCCAGCGAGAACGACAGAATAGGGTTGTTCAGCGTTCCCGTCATGTGGAGACAAGTCATCACCGGTACATTGCTTCGCGAGGTACCTAACTGCTCAGCCTCTCCGCCGAAGAGATCCCGTAAGTTCGCGGTCACGCGATATTTGGCGGTGACGTTCAACTGCGGATTGGTGGCGTCGCCCGAGAAAGAGATTGTGGAGCCTTCGCCAACGGTGAACTCCTTCCGGATGACATTCGCTATCGTATAGGACATGGTGCCTTTCTCAATGTCATACGACCCTAAGAGAGACACATCGCCGGTCTCCGTATCGTACGCTAATTGCAGCGCTCCCGTACCTCTCGCTTGGATAATATCGCCGTTGCGCTCGCCTAATACTAATAGAAAGTTCAGCATCGGGTTAACTTCCAGATTTAGCTTCAGCAGACATCTCCCGGCGCGCTTGAAGATCGTTGAATCGATCTCTATTGGTGCGGCTATGTCAATATTGTCCAGATCGCTCTCTTGGGTTGTGTCCGCTTGGGCTAACTCCGGATGCTCGACAAAATGCACAAACGCCGACTCGTATGCCGAAGACACGTTGTCGATGCTGAGCCTGAACTTTGAGTTCTTGGAGGTCCTTGCGTCCGCGAAAACCAATATATCGTCTTCGCTACCGGTGACATCTACATGACCTGACGCATATACCGAGCCTTGCAGCATCTCGCCTTTCTTGTTGCTATCAAAGACTAACGCATTGTGCGCGTCCACATGGATGTCCAGCGTGAAATCGCGGAACTGATCATGATAGACGCCGCCGTTCACCTCTACCGGATTGCCTTCTGGATCCGTCAGATGGACGTTAGGGAACAATATCGCCGTGGTGTCCATGACGATAGTGTCTTCTGCTATCGTGTACCTTGCTCCGGTCCAGGGAAGCGTCAGCGATGCGTTTTGCGCCGCGCAGCGTAAGAGCACATAGGTCAAGCCTTTCCTGCCGCCAACCACGACGCGTCCGGTGCCGTTACCGTCCAAGTCGGTCAGGACGGATGACGTCCAATGATTCACAAAGGCTAACGGTACGGAATCCGCCATCATGTCCAGTTCCCATTTGCCACTACCGTTGAAGAGCGCCTTGCCGTTCAGATCCACCACTTTGCGATCCGGTCGATACACATCCGCATGGAAGGCCAGACTGTCGGTGATATGCAGATCCACCTCCGCATCGCCGAACCAGCAGTTGTTCAAGCCCATCGAATCAATATGTATCTGCGTATCTACTTTGGCTTGTTTTAACGCGCCGGAGATCTTCGCTTCGCCCGTCAACAAACCGTTGAACATGATTGTCTGAACCGGAAGCAGGAACGGTACGACATAGCTCGCATCGATCTTCTGCAGGTCAACATGCAGCGTGTCTTTTGCATGACGGGAAGCCAACCCGTTAGCCCGGAGATGTTGTCCGCCGCCTTCGAATGAGAATTGATCGATCTGTACCGAGGTGTCTGCGGCGCAGTAGGTCACATGGCTCTCACCTAAGGTATAAACCGAATCGCGTAATACCAGCGTACCCGGCATGAAATGGACATCTATCAACGGCTTGCGGTTGTAGCGCGAGAAATAGGTGATGAATTTCAGATCTCCGCCGTAGTTACCTGCCCGCTGCGCCGCCAACAATGCTTTCTGTCTATCTGAAGAAGATAAATCATCGCTCAGCGCGCGCTGTAACTCTCGGGGCGTGAGTCGCTCCCATCCCTCAGGTAATAACTCGTTCATCTGCGCCTTCTGGCGAAGGGTGATCTGCGTCAGCAAGGTGTCTCTGAACGCCAAGGTCGAGAGTACCGTGTGCATCTGCATCGCCTCGGCGGATACACTCAGCGCCAGGCCCGATCCCGCTTCTTGCGTATGACGCAGCGTGTCGATCGTGTTCAGCGTGATCGTCAGGTCATGTACCGGCGTGTTGCCGGCGCGAACTCCCGGAGCAAAGAACCGCAGTGCAACCTTCGGCTCTTCATCCGGCGCAATCCTTGTCTCTGCCTGCAACGAGGGGTGATCGCTCAGCGTCAGCGATGCCTTGAATAAGCGCTGGATATCCCGCAGACGGTCGCCGTCCGCTTCCAACCGGAACGCTACCGGCTGCCATCTCTTCTTCGGCGCATCAACGGCGGTTGGCAGGTAATGGTGTATCATTGCCTGGGTCGCAGGTACAATGTCTCCGTAGCGGAAACTGCCGTCTAACTTCGCCTGCAGGTAGTCGTTCTGCAACGAGATAGTCTTGTCTCTCTCTCCTTCCGCTTCCGCAATCAGCATCATTTGCTCCATTAGTATTGAGTCACGGGAAGTGGCCAGGAAAAGGGAATCGATTACCAGATATCCGCTTATCTCATCCGGTTTGGCGCCACTCAGATCGACTGCCATATCGAACTTCGTACGAATCCGGTCGCCTAACGGACCGATACCTAACGGAGCGGAATCAAAATGCTTGCAGAGGAGGTTGAAATTGATCTCCGGATTCACGTCATGCAGGTCCACTACGCCGTCAAACGACGCGTCCAGATGCGGGTCGTTGATTCGTGCGGAGCCTTTATATCTTTTGGGTGCATACGTGCCGTCCAGATGCAGATCCGCGTAGGTGTAGCCGTTATAGGTAAATTTCCGTACGTGCGCTTTCACGTCACCGCTCACCTGACCGTCATCTATTTTTCCTTTGGAGGCTATTTCTAAGGTTACAGTACCTAATTTGCTATTAGCTAACATCCGCCCCAAGCGGAAACTCTTTCCCTCTACGCGTGCGTCGTACACCATGTGCTCGAACGCGGAGTCGCTACGCAATGTGCCGTCCGTCGTGATGGCGCCTAAAGCCGTGCGGAAAGCGCCATGCAGCGTCATCTCCCGTAACTCGCCTTCTGCCAGACCGCGATAGTGAATCGTGCCTAACCGGTGTACCTCTGCCGGCAGTTTGACAGGACGACCGTAGAACTGCGACAGAAAATCCTGTATCTGCGCTGCCGATGCACGCAGGTCTGTCAGATTCGCCCTCAGATACGGATTCTCCGTTTTTGTCAGACCGATAGCTGTGATGTCGCCGTCCAAGATGGTCTGACCGTTATAAAGTACTTCCATCGCCCGAACGGAAAGGGAGTCTGACTCTCCCGCTATCTCTCCCGACAGAGCGATACTGCGTTTGAAACCGCTGAACCGGGGCACAACCAACCGGATATCGGCCGGTACCAACTGCGCGTTGATGTTGAATGGTGCCTTCAGGCGGAAATCCTTCTCTCTGACGGCTATCTCTATGCGGCTCAGTTCTAATTTCGATTGCGGCAGGCGCGCCATCATCGTCGGGACCTGTATCAGGCTGTCCGTCCATATCACATGCGCCTTCAGATCCTCCACCTCTAACTCATCACCCGTGACCGGTAACCCATAACCCGTAACCCGTAACCCCAGATTACTAATCTCTGCGTCTAACAACTCTGCGCTCAGTCCGTGCAGATCCATCTGAGCATGGCTCAATAAGGCCTCATACTCTTCGTATCGTACGCGGATGTTGTCTAACTGCACGTCCCGTACTGCTATCAGGCTTTTGAGCGGGTCGCTGTTCTTCTTCTCGCTCTTGAAGGCATCGAGGAGGAACTGATAGTTCCATTCTTTCGCCCCTTCGCCTTCTACTTGGTATATATTCGCTACTACGTCGCGCAGTCGCACGTGGCTGAAACGGATCTCGCCCTCGCGTAGCGCTAATGGCTCAAACTGACCGTTTAACTCGCCTATGTAGCCCAAAGTGTCGCCTTGCTGATCTGCCAAATAGACATCTTTGATCGCTATTTTCGCAGGAAACTTGTACTCTACAGCACCTACATGCGCCTCGGTGCCTAAGATTTTTGAGAGTTCTTTCGTAGCTAACTGTACCGCCGCCGTCTCTACCTCGTCGCTCATCAACGCACCCACAATCATACCGCTCACCAGTATCATACTGACGAGTATCACACCGACTATGTATAGAAAACGTTTCATGTGCGTATGCAGGTGTGCGTATAAGTAGCCTGCAAAATTACTACTATTTTTTGATTTATACAAATAAAATGCCGTTTTTTCAACTTTTTTGCATTTTTTTGCGAAAATATTTGGTAGTTTCATAAAAAAGCAGTACCTTTGCACGCTTTTTTGCGTGAAAAGCATCGTAGTAAGCCTCTGGCGATTGCATTAGGTTCGTCCGAATAGTAGTATATGCTTATTAGGATTAGTATGAATCCATAAAAAAGAAACGAGAATGGATTTGATTAAAGTAGCTGAGCAAGCATTTGCCGGCGAGAAGAAAGAGTTTCCGGCATTCAAGGCCGGCGATCAGGTAACCATCGGTTATCGTATTAAAGAGGGTAACAAAGAGCGTATTCAGGAGTTCCGCGGAGATGTCATCTGCATCCACGGTAGCGGAGACAAGAAACGCTTCACCGTTCGTAAGATGAGCGGAAACGTAGGTGTTGAGCGTATCTTCCCTATGGACAGTCCCTTCATCGAGAGCATCACTGTGAACAAGTACGGTAAAGTACGTCGTTCCAAACTGTATTACCTCCGCGAGCGTACGGGTAAGAAAGCCCGCATTCAAGAGCGCCGCGTGAAGTAATCACAAATGCCAAAAGAAAAACGTCACATCGGTGACGTTTTTTTTTATTTTAGTCGCAGGAATCCGATTCCGAATCGCTCTACGGCTGCGCGCTCCAGATCTTCGCGTACCGAAGGATCGGCAATGCTGATCAGGGCTTTGGCGCGGTCTGCCAGCGGCAAGTTGCGCAGATAGACGATGCCGTGCTCCGTAGCGATATACTGCGCTTGAAAACGGGTGGTTACCACTCCGGCTCCGGGGGCAAGACGTGCCACGATCTTCGATTGCCCCTTGGATGTCATACTCGGTAAGGCGATGAAGCACTTGCCGCCTTCGGAAAGCGCTCCGCCGTACATGAAATCGTGTTGTCCGCCGACACCGGAGATAATCGTCTCGCCGATGGAGTCGGCGCAGATCTGTCCGGTCAGGTCCACTTCCACGGCAGAGTTGATCGCCATCACCCGCGGGTTCTGACGAATGATCTGCGGGTCGTTGGTCCAGGCTACGTCGCGGATGACGAAATCGCGGTTACCGTCCACGTAGTCATACAGATGCCGCGAACCTAAGATCAGGCTTCCCACGGATTTGCCGGGCAGCACTTTCTTGAGACTGTTGTCTATGACTCCGCTCTCAATCAGCGGCAGCACACCGTCGGTGATAGCTTCGGTATGTAATCCCAGATGCTGGTGGTCCCGCAAGGCATTGATGACCGCATTGGGGATGCCACCCACGCCAATCTGCAGCGTGGCTCCGTCCGGGATCTCGGAGGCTACGTAGTTACCGATTCTCGTCTCTATCTCGTTGGGTATAGGGGTCGGCACTTCCACCAACGGCACATCGCCGCGACACATGGCGGTAATCTTGCTCACATGAATAACGGGATCGCCGAAAGTGCGTGGCATATATTTGTTAACCTGCGCGATAATCACTCTCGAGCACTCCGCGCCCGAGAAGGCTATATCTGCGGATATTCCGAACGAGCAGTATCCTTCTTCGTCGGGTTCGCTGACGTTGAGAAACGTTACATCGACCGGTATCTGCCTGCTGCGGAAAAGGAACGGCACTTCGCCCAAGAAAGCGGGGATCGTGTCCGCTACACCTTCCCGCATCGCTTTGCGTAAGGTGTTCGGCACAAAGATCGACAACGCGCGGAAAGAATCTATCAACTCGCGCTTGGCGTACGGTGCATCCTCCGGGTGAACACCGAAACCGGAGATGAGCTTCACATCCCGTAGTTCCGCAGCGCGTTCGGTCAGCGCGTTCAGTAGCACGGTAGGAATACTGGTACTGCCTTGTACCACAATCGTGTCGCCGGATTGAACGAGACTCACTGCCTCTGCCGGACTAACGTATTTCGGGGAGTTGGGTAGGGTCGTAGGGGTCATATAAACTATAGTCTTCGTTAAACTTGCGTAATCGTTCGTCCAATACCTCGTATTGGTCTTCACGAATGGTAGAGGCGCATCCTCGCATCCCTTCACGCTGTGCGCCGGTACTCTCCAGCGAGATGGCGGACACACCGTAGTATATCAGTTTGTTCACTAATTTCTTGCCGGACCAGTCTTTGTATCCGAAGGTAAAGAAGAATCCGTCGCCTACTTCCTGACCGTTGGCGTCTTTGTCATAGACGATATGAAAACCGTTCCGTACCAATATCTCCTTTATTTTTTTTGCGCGACGCGCGTACTCGCGCGTATTGTCCACGAACCGCAGTTTGCCTTCGCATGCCGCCTGTAGCATCGCTGCCATGCCGTACTGAACCGAGTGGCACACACCGCTGGAAAGGGCGTAGAGGAAGAAATAGGCGAAACTCTGCAGCAGCTCCCCGTTGTTGTGTAAGCGCTTTCCCAAGGCAGGGTAAACCCGTTTCGCCAGCACAGGGTCTATCGCTACGAAAGCAGCGCGTTGACCGGCGTAACTGAAGATCTTCGAGCAGGAGATCAACTGAATGCAGTTATGAGTGTAATGTCCTACAGAAGGCTGATAGGGCTCCGAGTACGGGTTACCGCGGTTCGGATCACGGAAGTCCATATTCAGATACGCGAGGTCCTCCAGAACGATGGCGTCATACTCCGTTGCCAACTCGCCGATTGTGCGTAACTCCTCGTCCGTGAGACACGCCCAGGTCGGGTTATTGGGGTTACTGAACAGGATTCCGGCTATGCGGCCGCTTTGCAAGTGCCGCTCCAGCTCCTCACGCAATTTGTCCCCTCGGAAATCGGCTATGTCGAACGCCTCTATCCTGCTGCCGATCACTTGGCATTGCATCTTCTGCACAGGAAAACAAGGATCGAGAAACAAGATGGTATCTTTCTCCTCTTGCAACCGGGTCAGCAGCATGTTGAGCGCAAAAGCAGCTTGCATCGAACCTACCGTAGGAAGAATGCACTCCGGCGGACGAGGTATATGGATGAAGGCACGAACGAACTCCGAACCCCATTTCTTCACTTCCGGAATACCGATGATATTCGGGTAGTGGGAAGCACAGCCGTTGAGCAGCGCCTGGTGCTCGGCCTCGATACCTATTTGCTCTGCCGGTAATCCCGGTTCGCCCAATGCCATATTGACATACTCCAAGCCTGTAGCCTGCTCGATGTTACGTACTACGCCTGCCAGCTGACGAATACTCGCGGTCCCTAATTCATTGAAATTGCGCAGACCGAACTGCCGACATATACTGTCAACGATATGTTTATCTAACGGAACTTGCATAACGATATCCTGCTTCTACAGCGGCTAAGTTACTATTGACGATGGCTTCTCCTTTGCGGGCGAAGATACGCGCTACGCCGGCGGTCATCTTGTCATGCTCAATACCGAGCATCGGAATCGCAGCTCCGAGCAACACCATATTCGCTGCCTGCGCCGGAGCTCCTGCTTCTTTGGCAAGCGCTTCTACATCCAGCAGGACGTGGTTCTTATGGCTGCGGATTCGCGCCAAAACGGATTCCAAATCCGGATAATTGGGGATATTGAGGAACGGCACACAGGAGCTTACGATCCATCCGTCCGGGCTCAGGTACTCGATGTAACGCAGCGCTTCCATCGGCTCCAACGAGATGATCAGATCCGCGCCGCCTTTGGCGATCAGATCACTCATAATCGGCTCGGACGACAAACGAAGGTTCGATTGTACATCTCCGCCGCGTTGCGACATGCCGTGTACTTCCGCCTGTTTGAGGTACAGACCTTCCTGCAAGGCAGCTTCTCCTATAACGGTGGCGATGGAGAGGATGCCTTGTCCGCCCACACCTGCCAGAATAATATCCTTTTTCATTTCTTTGCGGCTTTAAGATGACGTTTTAATGTTTGTATGCACTCGCGACGTGCGATGACGACGGACGGCCCGGCGTAGTTGATCTCTTCGCGCAGGACGGCTTTTATCTCCTCCATATTTTTGGGCAGCGGTACGACCACCCGCACATGTTCAGGTGCGACGCCTAATCCGCAGCATATCTGTTCCAGCCTTCCTGTTCCGGCGCTGTCTTGTCCGCCGGTCATGCCGGTCGTCAGGTTATCGGAGATAAGAACCACCACATTCGCATTCGCGTTCACGCAATCTAACAGGCCGGTCATGCCCGAGTGGGTAAACGTACTGTCGCCGATTACCGCGATTGCGGGGTGTTGGCCTGCGTCTGCGGCACCTTTCGCCATCGTTACCGAAGCACCCATCTCCACACAGGCGTGGATGGCATGGAACGGAGAGAGAGCTCCTAAGGTATAACAACCGATGTCTCCGAAGATCCGCGGAGCGGGGTACTCACGCGCTACTTCATTCAGCGCAGCGTACATATCCCGGTGACCGCAGCCTTGGCATAATGCCGGCGGACGACCCGCTACGATGGCTTCTTTCTCGCGTGTCGGCAGGGCTGCGAGTCCTAATGCCTGACGCACACTGTCCGGTGTCAGTTCGCCCATACGAGGCAGATCGCCGGTCAGACGACCCTTGATCACCACTTCCGAAGGTACCATGCCGCGGAGCAACTCTTCCACTACCGGCTGACCTTCCTCCGCTACGAGGATCTCTTTGGCGCCGTCTCTCACCATCTCATCGATCATCGCCTGCGGCAAAGGATACTGCGTCACGCGCAAGATCGAATAACCCATCGACGGATCGTAGTTCTCCATGAGGTAGTTGTAGGCGATGCCGGTTGTCACAATCGCTTTCCCGGGCTTGGTGCCTCGTACATAACGGTTATAACCCGCACGCTCGCTTTCTTCCGTGAACCGCGGTTGAGCCGCCACTAATTCCGCATAGTTACGTTTGGCAAAAGCCGGCAGTAAGATGAAATGACTGACATTCTCCGGCATGGACATGTCGTTCTGGGGCCTCGGAGTGCTTACTGTCTCCACCACGGCGCGGCTGTGTGCCATACGCGTCGTCACGCGCAGCAGAACAGGTGTTTTCAGCCGCTCGCTCATTTCAAAACCGTACGCCGTCATGTCGTACGCCTCCTGTTGGTTACCCGGCTCAAGACAGGGGATCATGGCGAACTTCGCATAGAACCGACTGTCCTGTTCGTTCTGGGAAGAGTGCATCGACGGGTCGTCGGCTGCCACCACAATCAGTCCGCCGTTCACGCCCGTGATGGCTGCGTTCATGAAGGCATCGGCGCACACGTTCATTCCCACGTGCTTCATGCACACCAGTGCACGCTTGCCCATGTACGACATACCTAAAGCCGCTTCCATGGCGGTTTTCTCGTTCGTCGCCCAACGGCATTGAATGGGCTTTGAGTCCGAAGGACGGTCTTTCGACTTTCTACTTTCGACTCCCTGGATGTACTCTGTGATTTCTGTACTCGGCGTGCCCGGGTACGCATAGACACCGCTCAAGCCGGCATCAAGGGCGCCTTGCGCTATCGCCTCATCGCCTAACAATAGATGTTTCATGGTATAGAAGTGTTAGTTTGTGTTTTTCGGTACAATAAGTTTGTGTTTTTCGCTACAAAAATACTACAAATTTTGCACATATGCAAATAAAAGTGCATTTTTTTGAAAAAAAATATCCGAATACTTGCGTCTTTGCAAAAATTGTAGTACCTTTGTACCCGATTTTGTGGTGTGTGGGTACCAGATCGGTCGCCGCACTTAAAAGGGAAGGCTGTGTAAATCAGCCGCTGTCCCGCAGCCGTGAGTCTTATTCAACCGCGTTTCTGCACTCTTAGCCACTGTTACGTTTGTAATGGGAAGGTTAGAAACAAGGGAGACGAGCCGGAAGACCTGCCACGAAAGAATTTATACCGTTGTGAACCGCTTAGCGGTCAAACGCCCTCGTGGATTGGGGCACCGGAGAATGAGAAAAATACCTGACACATTGGAAATGGCAAATGCCGTGTGATGACGTGTGCAAAGCGGGAGAACGCTTTGTGGTTTTCGTGTGCCCGTTGGGGTGCATGGATTTTGTTTGCGCAATACAATCAATTAACTAAAATGATAATAACAATGAAAAGAATGTACCTTTTTTTCATGTTGCTCGCCGCAGGATGGTGGAGCAACATGGCGGCAGAGGATTATCTTATGCCGCAGTACGGACACGAAACAAAAGTGGTGTCCAAGAACGCTCCATTGACGTTCTACGATTTTAAAGGGGCAAGCACACATTTCACACAATCCGCTTTCTCAACGGTGATCTTCCAACCAGCTACTGAGGGCTATTCGATCAAAATCACCTTTGAGGAACTGAACTTAACCAAGTACAGCGATTCATGGAATGTGTACATGCGTATTTACAACGGTCAGTTTGATGTGACGAGTATTTCATATCCGACCAGCGGAAATCCTACCGGCAGTTTTGTGGAAAATGCGAATCAAATTGCCTATATCCCCGGCGATGGTGCGGTTAATCCGCTGCCGACCTATATCTCGGGGGCAGCAGACGGCTGTCTGTCCGTTTGCTTGTATTCGAAAGATCCGAGCCCGAAAGAGTCTTATTGGAAAGCTACGGTGGAAGAGGTGCTTTTAGAGACCATGACCGTTGAGTCCGCAGCGGGCAACAACACTTTTGTCGATGGCGAAGTATGGGCCGGAAAGACTAATGTAGGAATGAGCGGTATGACTATCACAACATCCGGTTATTCTTCGCCTGATAAGCTGCAAACCATCACGTTCACCTGCTCCAACTCAGCTGTGATTGATCCCACAACACTAAAACTCTACGCCGGTACAGGTGTTTCGGTAACTGGTCTGAGCGAGATTGCCGGCACAATCACGGAGAACGAAGGGATTTATACCTATACTTTGTCGGAAGGCTACGCGCTGAGCAATGGAAATAATTCATTCTCGCTCGGCGGCAATATCCTTTCTACTGCGGCATTTAATGCCACGGCAGCGGTGAATATAACCGGTTTCAGCACAGCGGGAGGATTTAGCACTTTCTCTCCGGCTTCGCCAGTTACGCTGACCGTTCAGCCGATGTACCTCATGGCGGAGGATGCCACCTATACCATCTCCGGCGAGACGCAGTTCTTCGATGAAGGCGGTAAAGACGGCAAGGTCATCAAGGGCTTTAACGGCAAGGTAGTCTTCACCCCGACCACCGAAGGCAAAAAAGTACAACTGACCTTCAACAGCATTGATGTTTTCTATACCGATTATGCCGCGTCCTCGACCGGTTATGTGGATTTTATCAAGGTCTATAATGGCAACTCGACCAACGAATCCGACCTGATTTGGCAGATTTCGCAAGCTACAGCCAGTTTGACTACCCCAATCACTATTAAGAGCACCGCGGAGAACGGTCAACTGACGATTACCCATAAGAATCAGATTTCCTATGACTCCAACCTCAAAGAGGGTTGGTCAGCCGTTGCGAGCGAGTTCGCACCGCAGGCGATGACGGTTCAAGAGAGCCTTCTGACCAAACAAACCGGTACTGTTTCTGCAGGCACTGAGAACGCGCAGGTGGCGACCCTCAAAATCACCACGACCGATACTGAACCTGCACTCACCGTTGCTTCCCTCACGCTCAATGCCAACGGCACTGCGGCACAGATTGCCAAAGCAAAACTCTATTACACGAAAGATAATCAGTTCTCCACCTCCCGTCTCATCGGTGAAGCGGTCGTAGAGGACGAGACTGTCACCATCACAAAGAATACCGAAATCGCTTTCCGCGAAGGTGATAACTACCTCTGGATTGTTTGCGATATTGCTCCGTTGGCGCAAAATGACGAGCAGGTGAATATATCCCTCGCTACGCTGAACTTCACGAACGGCACTTCGGTGACGGATTTTGGAAACCAGACAGGGGTATTGACGATTGAGAACGTAGCGGTTCAGGCATGCGGATCGCAGACATTCACTATTTTGGGCACATGGCAATACACACATACCGTAGCGAGCGAGTACAGCACGAAATACAAAGCCGATAACTGCGACCAGACGGTGGTCTTCAAACCGGCTACTGAAGGTCATGTGATCCAAATCGACTACGCCGATTTCGATGTCTATTACGCTACTTCGTCCTATAGCACGCGCGCGAAATATATTGTATATGCGGGCGAAGGAACGAGCGGTGAAGTGCTGTGGCAGTTAGACGCGAACGGCAAGAAACCGACACAAATCCGTTCGACAGCAGCCGACGGGGCTATGACCATCGTCTTCAATCCAAACACCACTTCGACTTACAACACCGGCAACGGATGGCATGCTACCGTGCAGGAGTATAAACTGCAAAACATGCAAGTAGAATCCATCGGTGTGGCACAGGCTTCGACTAAATTAGTGCAGACAGGCGAACGGAAAGCAGCGTTGCTGGATGTAGATATTCAGACCGTCGGCACGCTCAATGCGCTTACGCTCGAGGCGTTGACGCTCGATCTGAAAGGCACAGCAGCGAATATCGAGACCCTTTATCTGATGCAGGGCGAGAATGTATTAGCCCAAGCAGCCGCAGCCGCTCAAGTGACGCTGACTTTGGAGACTCCTGCTACCCTTGCAGAGTACGCGAATGCGTTTACCATCGCCGCGGACATCAAAACCGATGCTACAGTAGAGAGTGTAGTGGATGCCGCTTTGCTCTCCGTTACGCTAAGCAGTGTAGCGACGACCGTTGCTGCCGGAGATCCCGAGGGAAGCCGCATTGTGAAGAACGTGCGTTACCTGCAGGCAGGCGATAACGGCATCGTAACTATTGGAGCGAACAGTCTGATGTTCTACGACGACGGCGGCGTAGACGGAAACTACAGCTCTAATTTCGAGGGCTATATCACTTTCGTGCCCGCTACCGAAGGCTGCGCTGTGGAGTTGGTGTTCAAGGACTTTGATATCGCGTATCTCTCCGGTGATCCGTTCCGCATTTATTATGCCAACACGTACGACTCCGAGGCTACGCCCGATAAGAAATACGGCATGTACTCGATGCCCGCGGAGAATGAGAGTGTGATCTCGCGTGCCGAGGACGGAGCGATTACCGTCTATGTCAAGATGCCGTCGAGTCAAAAGCGCGGTTTTGAGGTGGAAGTGCGTCAGCATGTGCTCACTTCGCTGGCGGTTGACTCGGTGCTTGTTACTGAGATGGCACCGGCAGAGGCCACCAAAGGCACAGGCGACATCCGTCTGATGCGCGCAGCCGTTTATGTATCCGGTGACCGCACGCCGCTTACCATCACCGGCTTTGAGCAGACAGCTTCGGAGCTCTTGGTGGATCGTCATATCTATGCAACCGGACATTCTACCACTTTCGCTACAACGAATGAGTTCACCGACTCCTATGTCATGGACGAAAAGGGCGTGTATTACTTCTGGTTTATCGGTTCGATTGATGCCGCAGCGGAAGTGGGCAATGTGGTGTCGCTTGCGCTGAATAATGTGGTATTGGGCGAACAACAGATCGCTCCGCAAGGAACAGCCTCTGTGGCGATTAACGTAGTTAGCGGTGCACACGGATTCTACCGCATCGGTAGTAGCGCTTTGGCGGATTACGCTACACTGAGCGCTGCGCTGCAAGTCATCAGTTCGATTGGCATGGACGGCGCGGTAGAGATAGCTGTCGAACCGGGCATTTATACCGAGCAGGTAACCATTCCTCAAATCAACGGAGCCGGCGCCGCCAACACCCTGACGATCCGTTCGCTCAGCGGCGACTACAACGATGTGTTATACCAATACAACAGCACGATGACCCAAGATCAGGGTGTCTTCACTATCGACGGCGCAGACTACGTGACCCTCAAAGGTCTTTCGTTCACTTCTACCTATACCTCGAATCAAAACCCGGCGGTAGTGGTGGTACGCAATGCCGCTACGCATGTGACGATCGACAGTTGCCGCATTTATGCGGAGCCCAAGACGGAATACACGGCGCGTTTGGACCTGGTACGCGTGGATGCCTTGCAGAATCAGTACAATAATGATTTCGCGCTCTTGAATAGTGTGCTCGAAGGTGGTTACATGGGTCTGTACGTAACCGGACACAAAGCCGCAGCGGATCCGTTGCAGCAGAATATGCTGATCAGTCATAATACCATTCGCAACCAAGGCAAACAAATGGTGTACGGCGATGCGGTCAGCAACCTGCAGATCATCGGCAACACATTCCGGGCACAAGTGAAATCCAGTAGTGCGAATGCGATTGATTGGATTTTGCTCGGCGGTACTTCTACAATCGCAGAGAACGATATTTACTATTCCGGAACCGCTGCCGATAACCAAAGCATCAAGGCAATTTACATTCGTCCGAACAACTATCAGGACAAGGAGAACACCCTGTTGCAAGTAGTGAATAATGTAGTGAACGTGCAGAACGGTTCCACGTATGCATCTTACTGCATCAACCTAAGCACCAATATGCCGAAACTGTTGTTCGCCCATAACACGATGGTAATGAACTCAGAAGGAACGGCTTCGTCCCCGTACTATATCGAAGCAGCACCGACTGCCGGTTCGGTTTTCGTGAACAATATCTTCCATGCCACAAACAAAGGCTATGCCGTGCGGTATAAGAACGCTGCCGCAATCGCCAATATCGCGTACCGCCATAACGTGCTCTATACGCCGGAAGAGACCTTCGGTATGCCAACCGCTACTGTAGGCACGTTTGCGGATTGGAAGACCGCTGTGGGAGCTACGGACGAAGATGGTAACCTCAACGAAGCCGTGACCTTCGCTTCTGCTACGCTGCTTATGCCGCGTGAGACGAATGAAGGTCATCTGCTCACCGCCGAAGTGATGGAGGAGGTTCAGACGGATATTACCGGTAAGACCCGTGCTGCTACGCCGACGATCGGTGCGTATGAGTACGACGCGGATCTCTTCCGTGTACCACAGATGGCAGATGGTTATCCGACCGTTCAGGCACAGGATGTGAAAGCCGATATTGCT
>OCVV012868387.1_pt1 | contig 40342 bp, 25 predicted proteins | sample 1539721 | NCBI WGS metagenome assembly OCVV01 (sample SAMN02144230, study PRJEB22623) | gut metagenome | biome: sheep rumen | host: Ovis aries | place: New Zealand | reverse complement strand
TAGACGTTATTTTATGACCTAAAGTGTTAAAATCAATAAGTTACGGAGGTTCTTACTTGGGCATTTGGGAACATCAAATTGGACACCCTACTTCGGAAGTTGAAAGTTTTTCTGAAAAAAAAACGGGAAATCTTTTGTTAGTTCCGCAATTTGTTGTACCTTTGCACTCGCTAAAGGGGAACACGTGTTCGCCAATGGCTAAAAGAAACATAAAAACGGTGCGTTAGTTCAGTAGGTTAGAATATCTGCCTGTCACGCAGGGGGTCACGAGTTCGAGTCTCGTACGCACCGCAAAAGAAAGACCAGATGTTTTCGGAGGTCGGTAAAGAAAAAGGGAAACGTAACGGTGCGTTAGTTCAGTAGGTTAGAATATCTGCCTGTCACGCAGGGGGTCACGAGTTCGAGTCTCGTACGCACCGCTCAAAAAAAAGAACTGTGTCTTTCGGCACAGTTCTTTTTTTGTTTTCTATTGTTCTTAGTTGGCTTTGTAGTATTTCTTGTAGGGGGCAGCAAGGTTCATCTGCTGTGTGTTGTTGTAGAGGATGTAGAGGGCTTCACCCCACATCTCTGGGTCTGATGGGTTTTCCGATTCGAGTTGCTTGAAGAGGTTGATGGCTTCGTCCATGTCGGGCTTCTTAGAACCGTTGGTCTGAGCCTTCATCCATGCGGAGCGGGCTGCCATGAGGAGACACTTGGGTTCATCGGGGAATTTCTCTTTAGCAGCGAGGAAGATGGCCTTTGCACCATCGTAGTCTTTATCTTCGAAGGCCATCTGACCCTCCATCAAATAGGCATTGATGGCATTGTCATTGTCGGCAAATTCGTCCTTTATCAGTTGTGCGGTCTTCTTGAAGCCTTCCTTGTCGCCCTTCTGGAACTGGTTCTGCATGAGGATGATGGCAAAGTTGCCACGGAGGTCTTTTTGCTCTGGGTCGCCCTTCAAGGCGTCAATGCCTTCTTGCAGGTATTTCATTTGCTTGGCTTGGTCTTTCTCGCGATAGTAGTTTGCGAGCGACTGGTAGGCAATGCCTTTATACTTGGTGTCCATCAGGTCTTTGTAAACAGCCTCGATGGTTGCTTCTGGAGTTCCCTCGATGTTGTAGTAAGACTGGGCGCGGAAAGCCTTGGCATAGGCTATGTAGTCGTTGCGGTTGTCGTTCTTGAAGTCGGCGAGGAGCGATGAACTCATGGATTTGAGGAAGAGTTCAGAGTATTGTACACCTAACTTCAGTTCCTCCTGCTTGTCGCTGTTGGAGAGGTTCTGAGAAGCCTGCAGCACTTGCAACGCAGCGTTGACGGCCATGGTCTGATACTTCTGGTGCTCAGTCTTGAGTTCGTCGGGTTTGGTCTTGGGGTTCAAGCGCATGAGCGAGTCGTACATGACACAATAGTTGGTCAGTTTGGCACAGGTCTCCACGAATTGAGCCTTCAGCGACTCATTGTCGGGGTCTGCCTTGGTCTCATTCTCCTGCTTTTTGTAGTATTCGAACTGCACGTCAGAGGCGACCTTCCATGTCAGGGCATCGTCCTTGGTGTACTGATTCTCCATCGCTTCCTGCAGCATGGGAAGGGTTGTGCCCAACTTCTCAAAGTCGGTCTCCTTGCGCCCATACTGTGGATTGGGGATGGAGAGTTCATAAGTGCTTTTGGCCTTTTTGACCACTTTCTCGGCTTCTTTCTTAGCCTCTTTTTGTGCTTTCAAGGCTTCCTTATCCTGTGCGTAAGATGCGCTGAACAGGAAAAGGCCAACCATCATCAAAACTAATTTTTTCATGATTGATACGGTTTTTATGAGTTTATAAATAGGTTATTGGTTGTTCTCTTGTGTCTCGTCGGCAGCATGGTCGTTCACGTTGCTGTCAGCGTTGCCCTCTGCGAGTGCTTCCGTGTTCTCATCGTCCAGGTCTTCTGGCTCTTCAGAGTGTTCCACCACGCAGACGGAACTGATGACATCGTTGCGCTTCTGAATGTCGATGAGTTTGACACCTTGCGTGTTGCGTGAAGACTTCTTGATGTCGCTGACGGCCAGGCGAATCGTCACACCACTCTTGTTGATAATCATGATGTCTTCATCCTCCGTCACCTTCTTGATGGCAACCAGTTTGCCTGTCTTCTCGGTGATGTTGATGGTCTTGACACCCTTACCATTGCGGTTTGTGATGCGGTATTCGCCAATGGTGGAACGCTTGCCGACACCCTTCTCGGAGAGTACCAGAATGGTTGGCATGTTGGGATAGAGTTCCTCTTCCGTTCCGTTCTCCTCTGCATCCTCGTCGTAACCTTCTGGCTTCGTGAGGGCAATCATGCCTATCACTTCGTCATCTCCGTCTTCGTCCAGTCGCATGGCTTTCACACCTGTCGCGCTACGTCCCATGTTGCGGACGGTGCTTTCGTTGAAGCGGATGGCGCGACCATTATGGTTGGCAATGAGGATTTCGTCCTTGCCACTCGTCAGCAATACCTCCACCACTTCGTCGCCTTCGTTCAGGTTGATGGCGATGATGCCGTTGTTGCGTGGACGTGAGTAGTTGACGAAGGCTGTCTTCTTGATGATGCCTTGACGAGTGCAGAAGATAAGGTTGTGGGAGTTCACCCATTCCTCGTCGTTGATGTTCTCGATGCAGATGAAGGCCGTCACCTTGTCGTCGCTGTCGATGTTCAAGAGGTTCTGGATGGCGCGTCCCTTGTCGGTGCGTGAACCTTCGGGGATGTTATAGACTTTCATCCAGAAGCAGCGTCCCTTCTGAGTGAAGAACATCATGGTGTTGTGCGTGTTGGCGGGATAGATGAACTCGATGAAGTCCTTGTCGCGAGCCGTTCCACCCTTCACACCGATGCCGCCACGGGCCTGAGTGCGGAACTCGGTCAGGGTGGTGCGCTTGATGTAGCCCAAGTGACTCACCGTCACCACCACCTCTTCTTTGGCATAGAACTGCTCTGGGTCGAAGTTCTCGCTGGCAGTCAGGTCTATCTCTGTCTTGCGTTCGTCACCCCATTTCTCCTTCACTTCGAGAAGTTCGTCCTTCATCACCTTGCGACAAAGTGAGTCGTCGGTGAGAATCTGCTCTAAGTAGGCGATGAGTTTCTGCAATTCGTCATATTCAGCATGCAGTTTGTCCTGTTCAAGACCTGTCAAAGCGCGCAGACGCATATTGACGATTTCACGTGCCTGAATCTCGTCCAAATCGAAACGTTTCATCAAGTTTTCCATGGCCTCCTGTGGATTCTTGGCGGCACGGATGATGTGTACCACTTCGTCGATGTTGTCGCAGGCGATGATGAGACCCTCCAGGATGTGGCTGCGTTCCTCTGCCTTGCGCTTGTCGAACTTTGTGCGACGAATCACCACGTCGTGGCGGTGGTTGACGAAGTAGCGGATGCAGTCCTTCAGCGAGAGTTGCTTCGGACGACGGTCGGCAATGGCGATGCAGTTCACGGCGAAGGTGCTCTGCAAGTCGGTGAGTTTGAAGAGTTTGTTGCGCACGACATTGGCATTAGCCTCACGCTTGATGTCGATGACAATACGCATGCCTTCACGGTCTGACTCATCGTTCACATTGCTGATTCCGTCAATCTTCTTCTCGTTCACCAGCGCAGCAATCTTCTTGATGAGTTCCGACTTGTTCACGTTGTAGGGAATTTCGCTCACGATGATTTTGTCGTGCTGTCCCTCTGTCTCAATCTCAGTCTTTGACCGAATGACGATGCGGCCACGGCCTGTCTCGTAGGCTTCGCGGATGCCGTCGATGCCACAGATGATGCCTCCTGTGGGGAAGTCGGGACCCTTGATGTACTGCATCAAGTCAGCACAAGTCAAATCAGGATTGTCGATGTAGGCCACACAGCCATCTATCACCTCCGAGAGGTTGTGGGTGGGTATGTTGGTGGCCATACCGACGGCGATGCCTGTGGCACCATTCACCAGCAGGTTGGGTATGCGGGTAGGCAACACGGTGGGTTCCTTCTCCGAGTTGTCGAAGTTATCGACCATATCGACGGTCTCTTTGTCGATGTCCTGCAGCATGGCCTCACCGAGTTTGCTCAGTCGAGCCTCAGTGTAACGCATGGCGGCTGCACCATCACCATCGACCGAACCGAAGTTGCCCTGACCATCCACCAGCGTGTAACGCATGGCCCAAGGTTGAGCCAGACGAACGAGTGCGCCATACACCGACGAGTCGCCGTGGGGATGCAAGTGGCCGAGCACATCACCCACGATGCGGGCACACTTCACGGTCGGTTTGTCCGACGTGTTGCCGTGCTTGTCCATCGAATAGAGGATGCGCCGGTGTACGGGCTTGAAACCGTCACGTACTTCAGGAAGGGCGCGAGCCACAATGACTGACATGGAGTAGTCAATGTAACTCTTTTTCATCGTCTCGTTAATCTCAACTTTAATAATTCTGTCTAAATCTTCCATTGATTATTTTCTTGATAGTGTTTTTTGTTGCTGTCTATTGTTCTTGTGAAACAGTTTGTTGTTTCTGGTTTTCTATATATATTAAATATGTGTACAAAGTTACCGCTTAAAGTTGGAAACAGCAAAAAAAGAACGCTTTTTTTAACCGTTCTTAAAACAAAAACCTCCCATTTGGCACGAAAGAGGCTCGTTTTGCGATTTTGAGTTGTTTTTCGACAGGGTGCCGATGGTGGCCATGCGATTGCTCAGAAAGCCTGTATGGCCCTCTTTATGTGAAACTCCAAAATCCAGTTTTGGTTTCAGGGTCAAACTTTCTGCCGATAAAACCGCCGACAGTGGGGCGCAATTCTATCTCGGTCGTATATAAAACCGTGGTGGATTTCAGGTGACCGCCTGCTATTCCATGCTGGCCATTCTTCTTGAATGTGAATAGAGCATGGGTGTGGTGGAACAACTGGCCGTTGTCATCAGAGACCACATTGCCATTGAGTGAAACCAATTCCAGCATCCCTTCAATCTTTTCTGTCTCAAACTCGCCTGTTTTAGGGATGAAAATCTGTAACTCAGCGTCCTTGCAGCCCCCAATGCCAGTGAAAGTGGCTGATGGGATAGATTCTTTGCGGCAGACTTCGAGGATGCTTGCTATTACCTCATCGTCGCAATCCACCCTGATATAGTATGCGTTGCCAATTTTCTTGTAATCCATATTATCCGAACTTGGTTGTTGATTGTTCAATTTCCCGACAAAATTACACAAATTTGAGGGGAAAAACATTCTCTTACAACATGAAAAAGCACTGTTTGGGGCATTTTCTGATGAAAATTGAGTAATTTTGTGCTGCATGGGGAGTGTCATGGCGTTTTTCCGAATCTGATGTTGGGGCATCGGTCAATAGGATAAGAAAGGGAAGAAAAAGCGTACCCCTCGGCTGCGGCATGCCGCAGCCGAGGGGTACGCTTTTTCGTAGCCGATGGGTACACTGTATTGTAGTCGAGGGGTACGCTGTCAATCAAGACCAAAATGTGGGTTCACCCTGTCAAGTCATTTTTGTGGGTGTGACAGCAGGAACTGTTCCGCACGTTGTAAGTCTTCCGGGGTGTCAATGCCAATCGTTTCGATGTCGCTGATGCCCACCTTGATTTTGTAGCCATTCTCCAACCAGCGGAGTTGTTCGAGCGATTCGGCCAGTTCGAGGCTGGATTGAGGCAGGTTGGTGATTTCTTTCAGCACGTTGGCGCGGTAGGCGTAGAGGCCGATGTGTTTATAGTAGGTGTGGCCGCTGAGCCATTCCTGCTTGTCCTTGCCGCGCGTGAAGGGGATGATGCTGCGCGAGAAGTAGAGGGCTTCCATGCGTCGGTTCACCACCACCTTGGGCGAGTTCGCGTTTTCGAGTGCCGCGAATCCGTCTTCGGGTTTGAAGGGCTTGACGAGGGTGGCTATATCGACGCTTTCATCGTCGAAGCATTGTCGGATGGCTTGGAGTTGTTGTGCCTGGATGAAAGGTTCGTCGCCCTGTATGTTGACGATGACGTCGAAGCCGTTGCCAATTTTTGTGTAGGCTTCATACACACGGTCGGTTCCGCTCTTGTGGTTGACACTGGTCATGATGGCTTTGCCTCCGAAGGCTTGGACAGCGTTCATGATGCGGTCGTCGTCGGTGGCAACGACCACATCGTCAAGCACACCTTCCACTTGGCGATAGACGCGTTCGATGACGGTCTTTCCGCCGAGGATGGCGAGGGGTTTGGCAGGGAAGCGGGTGGAGGCGTAGCGGGCGGGGATGATGCCGATGAATTGCATGGGGTTGATGGGGTTAATGGGGTTGATTGGGTTGATGGGGTTAGTGGGTTTAATGGGCATTGATGGGTCTGATGGGCGGGTTAGAAGAACTCTTCGTCATATTCTACGGGGTCTTCTTCTACAGGATGCAGGATGGCTTCGGCGCTGGGGAGATCCATCAGGTCGTTGTCGCAGGGCTTGTAGTCTTCGGGAATGGCGAACTTGTCTTTTTCGCTGATGCCGAGGAGTTTGCTGTTGTAGATTTTGCGCATCAGTTTTCCGAAGATAGGCAGGGCTGCTCGGGCACCTTGTCCAAAGGCCATGCTGCCGAAGTGGATGTCGCGGTCTTCGCCGCCCACCCAACTGGCCACGACGAGTTTGGGACAGAAACCGATGAACCAGCCGTCGGCGTTGCTGTTGGTCGTACCCGTCTTGCCGCCCAGGTCACCTGTGATGTGGTAGGCTCCTCCGCGAAGGGCGCGGCCTGTACCAGAGTTGATGACGGCCTTGAGCATGTCAATCATCTGCCATGCTTTCTCTTTCGAGAGCACCTCGTTCATGCGTGGGGAGAAGTTGGCGATGACATTGCCTTCAGAGTCTTCGATGCGGGTGACGAGCATGGGGGAGTAGTGTATGCCCATGCCTGGGAAGATGGTGTAGGCACTGGCCATTTCGCCCACGCTCACATCGCCCGAACCGAGCGCGATGGTGAGGTTGGGTTGCATGGTGTATGTGGAGATTTTCAGTTGCTTCTCGAGGAAGTTGATGAAGTTCTGTGGGCGGATGAGGTTGAGCAGATAGACGGAGGCATGGTTGTTGGAGTGGGCGAGTGCCGACTTGAGTGGCACCATGCCGAGTGCGCTTCCTTTGGGTGTCCATCCTCCATAGTTCTTGGGGCTGGCATCGACATAGTCGCAGGGGGTGAATCCTTGGCTGGAGAGGGCGAGCGAATAGAGCAGGGGCTTGATGGTCGAACCCACCTGACGGTGTCCGCCACCCAAGACGTTGTCAAACATGAAATGTTCGAAGTCCAAGCCCGGCACGTATGCCTTCACTTGTCCGTCTGCTGGGTCGATGGCGCACACGGAGGCGCGCAGGAACTTCTTATAGTAGATGATGGAGTCGCGTGGTGTCATGCGTCTCTCTATCATCTCTGGCTCGTCGTATGATTTGCCATATTTGAACAGGCGCATATCTACGGGCGTGTTGAATGCGCGCTGGATTTCGTCGTCGCTCATGCCGTCGGCCTTCATCACGCGGTAGCGTTCGCTTTGTCTCACGTAGCGGTCGATGATATGGTTCATCTTTTCGACGGTCATTTGCTTGTAGGGACCTGTCTTAGAGTATTGTATTTCGCGCTCGAAGGCGGGTTGCAGATACTGTGCCACATGTTCGAAAAGGGCTTCTTCGGCCATCTTCTGCATGCGGGTGTCGATGCTGGTGTAGATTTTTAGGCCGTCGGTGTAGATGTTGTAGTGTGAACCGTCCTTCTTGGTGTTCTTGTTGCACCAGCCATAGAGCGGGTCGTTTTCCCATGCCACGGAGTCGTCGTGGTATTGCTGGCCCTGCCAGGAGGCGTATTGGCTGCGCTCGGGGCGTTTGGCCATCATGATGCGGCGCAGATATTCGCGGAAGTAGGGTGCAGCACCTTCCTTGTGGCTGGTCACCTTGGGCCTGGGCAGCAGGGAGAGTGGCTGGCTGGCCACTTCGTCCATCTGTGCCTGTGTGATGTAGCCTTCCTTCACCATCTGCCCCAACACCACATTGCGGCGTTCACGGCAGTTCTCGTTTTGGTAGTATTTGCCGTTCTCGTCGCGTCGGTAGGGGTTGTAGAGTGAAGGGTTTTTGCACATGCCCACGATGGTGGCACACTCGTTCAGGTTGAGGTCGATGGGGTTCTTGCCGAAGTAGGTGTTGCTGGCATTCTTGATGCCCACGCCCATGTAGAGGAAGTCGAAGTAGTTGAGGTACATGGTGATGATTTCCTCTTTGGTGTAGTAGCGTTCGAGTTGCACGGCAATGAACCACTCGATGGGTTTCTGCATCATGCGCGCCCGGTCGCTGTGGGCCACATCGGAATAGAGTTGCTTGGCCAGTTGCTGGGTGATGGTGGAACCGCCTCCGGCACTTTTCTGTCCCATCATGAGACGTTTCACCACGGCACGTCCGAGGGCTTTCACGTCGATGCCCGAATGGTCGTAGAAACGGGCATCCTCAGTGGCCACGAGGGCATGGATGAGGTTGTCGGGCAGCGAGTCGTAGGGCACCATCACGCGGTTCTCGCTGGCATAACTCCATGTGCCAATCAGTTTGTTGTCGGAGGAATAGACGCGTGAGGCATACTTGTTGATGGGGTTCTGCAAGTCGCTGACAGGAGGCAGTTTGCCCAGCCATCCTTGCGAGATGGCAAACACGCTGAAAAACATCATGAAGATAATGGCAGCCGTGACTATCCACCATCCCTTGATGGCTTTGTTCACGCTTGATGTATCATCTGCTTTTTTAGTAATACCCATATCTTAATTAAAACTGAAAAATCCTTTTGCTTTTGTAGTGCAAAGTTACGAAGATTCACACATATATACAAAAGGAATACTCCCTTTTTTGCGGAAAACCTCGAAAAGCCCCTGCACGAAAAGTGCGATTTGCGAAAAAAGGGGAGTTTTCCTCTTGTTTTTCTCGGGAAAATGCGTGTGCCGAAACCTCGAAAAAAACTACGCCGTTAGCGTAATTACCTCTACGTCGTTGCCGTAATTACGTTTACGACGTTGCTGTAATTACGCTAACGACGTTGCCGAAAAAGAGGGTCTTCCATTCTCTGCAAAACAATTTCGGCGCATGAAAAAAGGGAGCCTATGTAGCCTAAAAAGAGAAGGAAAGGCTGATGAAACATAAAAAAAAGTGAAAAAAGAAGAAAAATATTCGTTCTGTTAGAAAAAAGTCTTATATTTGCAAACTCAATAGAACAATTGGAAGTGACGATAACCACTAATCGAATTTTTAATAACGAAAAGAACAATATAGCCATGAAAGAAATCTTGATTAGCGACTATGCGCGCCAGCAGATTCGCAAACTTTTCTCGCAGCGCAATTCCGTCAACACGCTCAAGCGTGACCCGGAGTTGACCCAGATTTTTGACAACTTCGCCTTCGATGAGGCTCTGAAACTCACCGAAGAGCCCGTGCTGGAAAAGACACGTTGCATGTGCATCCTTGCCAGCACCATCGGCTGTAACGCTATGCGCCAGTTTAAGGTCTATGTGGACGTCTGCCTCAATGTGGGCGTGAAGCCACGCGAAATCCGCGAAGTCATCTACCAAACCGTCCCATACGTGGGCTTCTCCAAGATGATAGATTTCTTGTTAGAAATGAACGAAGTGTTTGAAGACAACGACATCAAACTGCCGCTGAACAACCAGGGAACCACCACGCCTGAAGACCGCAGGGAAAAGGGACGTGCCTACATCGACGGCATTTTCGGAGCCGGCACCGCCGAGCAGATGGAGAAGAATGCGCCCAAGGGACAGGAACACATCATCGAGTTTCTTGAAAGTTACTGCTTCGGCGACTTCTACACCCGCAATGGCATCGACATGCAGCACCGCGAACTTGTCACCTTCTGTCTCCTGGCATCGATGGGTGTGGCTCAGCCGCAACTGGAGAGCCACGGCTTCGGTTGCAAGAACATGAAGATTAGCAAGAGGGAAATGGTGGCTGTGCTCACAGGCATGCTGCCCTACATCGGCTTCCCCAAAACGCTCAATGCCCTCACTGCCGTCAACAAGGCTTATACCGAGGACGAGGAATAATCGTGTTTTATAGGTCGAAGAATCGCTCCAAGGCAATCGCAATACCGTCGGCTTCGTTACTTTCTGTGACGAAGTCGGCGGCTTTTTTCACCACCTCCTGTGCATTGCCCATCGCGATGCCCATGCCGGCATACTGAATCATGCTGATGTCGTTGAATCCATCGCCAAAAGCCATCAACTGCTCGCGCTGCAAGCCGAGATGGGCGAGGAGCGCGGCCAAACCTTGCGCCTTCTCTATGCCCACCGGCACCACCTCCAGAAAGAACGGCTCGCTGCGGTAGGCATCGGCGCGTCCCTGCAGGTGCGGCACCATCTCCAGTTCCAACTGATGCAACGGCTCGGGGTCGCCCACAATCATGCACTTGGAGATGGGGTAGGTCACTTCGGCCAAGAAGTCAGGCACAACATGGACGGGCATTCGGTTACGCATCGACGTGAACTGCACATAGGGGTTCTCTGCCACATCCGACACGATGTGGTCGCCCACGTAGGTGAGAATGTGAAAGCCTCCTCTTCGGGTGCATTCGCAAAGATAGGGTAGCACGGCAGGGTCGAGCGTCTGCGCATAAATCTCTTCCTTCGTGGCCCAGTTGCAGATGCCTCCGCCATTGTAACTGACCACAAAGCCGCCGAAGTCGGCCAGCCGAAGCGTGTCGGCATGAGGAGCGATGCCGTAGGTGGGGCGTCCTGAACAGATGCACACCTTCGCGCCCTGCTCTTGCACACGGATGAGGGCCTTGAGTGTGTGCGGCGAGATGCTTTGGTCGCTTTTCACCAAAGTGCCGTCTATGTCAATGGCAATGAGTTGATACTTCATCATGAAAACCGTAAATTTGATTGCAAATTAACAAAAAAGAAGTGAAAGAGGCGTTATGTTTGTCGTTTTTGTTTTACTTTTGCAAAAAAATAGGAGGAATATACGATGAAGAAAACCTTTTTTATGCTCGTTTTTGCTTTTGCTGTCTCGCTGACCAGTTGGGCGCAGGAGCAGTTTGTCGGCACTTGGAACTGCGAGGCTCTGAAGGCTTCGATGGTGATGGACTTGCAGGAAAAGAGCATCCCGTTCAAGGGATTTGACAGCGACGAGGACACCTATGGCTATGTGAAAGGCCAACTGAACGGCACATGGGTCATCCTGAAAGTGAAGAAGTTGGAAGAGAAGAAGGCACTGGTGCGCATGGTGAGCGACATCGGCTACGATGCACAGGATGTGGAGTTCCGCCTGAAGGAGGACGGTACGATGGAGATGAGGCTGGTGGGCGACCAGGTGATGAAGACAATAGAGAAGGGTAAATATGTGAAGATGCCCAAGACGGTCATCTTTCAGAAAAATGAAAAGTAAAAAGAGCGAGTGGAAAACTATTTAGACACGTTCAACCCACCGCAGCGGGCGGCTGTGGAATATTGTGATGGCCCTTCGCTGGTCATTGCCGGTGCGGGTTCGGGCAAGACAAGGGTGCTGACCTACAAGATTGCCTATCTGATGGAGCATGGCTATCAGCCGTGGTCCATCTTGGCACTGACCTTCACGAACAAAGCGGCCGGTGAGATGAAGGACCGCATTGCCAGGATTGTAGGGCCTGATTATGCACGGATGTTGTGGATGGGCACCTTTCATAGTATCTTCTTGCGCATCCTTCGGCAAGAGCATGAACGCATCGGTTTTTCATCCAACTTCACCATCTACGATGCTGCCGACAGCAAGAGTCTGGTCAAGTCTATCATCAAAGAGATGGAACTGGACGAGAAGGCATACAAGCCCGGCACGGTGCTGGCCACCATCAGCAACAGCAAGAACCAGTTAGTGACGGCAGAGGAGTATGTGGGCAATCCTGCCAATAAGCAAGGAGACGCAAGGCGCAACATGGCGGCGTTAGGCCAGGTGTTTCTGCGCTATAGTAACCGATGCCGACAAAGCGATGCAATGGACTTTGATGACATCCTGCTCTATACCTATCTGCTGTTTGAAAAACATCCCGATGTGTTGGCAAAATGGGAACAGCGCTTCCGCTATGTGCTGGTGGATGAGTATCAGGACACCAACTTTGCGCAGCATCGCATCGTGTGGCAACTAACCTGCCACCATCAGCATGTATGTGTGGTGGGAGACGATGCTCAGAGCATTTATAGTTTCCGTGGAGCAAACATCGACAACATTCTGACTTTCCAGAAGATATATGAGGGGGCAAGATTGTTCAAACTGGAACGAAACTACCGCTCCACGCAGAACATAGTGGAGGCTGCCAACAGCCTTATCAAGAAGAATAGCCGACAGATACAGAAAGATATTTTTTCGGAGAATGCCCGAGGGGAGAAACTGCATGTGATGGACACCCACTCCGACATTGAGGAGGCAAAGATGGTGGTGAATGCCATCCGCAGCATCAAGCGAAAGGAAGGGGGAGATTACTCTGATTTTGCGGTGCTGTATAGGACGAATGCACAGAGCCGTGTGTTTGAAGACACGATGCGGAAGGAGGGTTTGCCCTACCGTATCTATGGCGGTCTTTCCTTCTATCAGCGCAAGGAGATCAAGGATGTCATCGCCTACTTTCGTTTGGCGGTCAACCCGAACGACGAGGAGGCATTCAAGCGAGTCATCAACTATCCCGCCCGGGGCATTGGACAAACAACCGTAGCGAAGATTTTGGCGGCAGCGACCGAGCATGAAATGAGCCTCTGGACGGTCATCAACAGTCCTGAGCAGTATGAGTTAGGCGTGAACAAAGGCACACTGACCAAGATAGGTTCCTTTCGCGAAATGATTGCCTCGTTCATCGAGAATGCACAAAAGATGCCTGCCAATCAGGTAGGCACGATGATAGTGAAGCAGAGCGGCATTATTGCCGACATCTATCAAGATACAACGCCAGAGAACTTGTCGCGGCAGGAGAATGTGGAGGAACTCGTCAACGGTATGCAGGACTTCTGCGACATGCGCATGGAGGAGGGCAACGAGAACATCTCGCTGAGCGACTACCTTTCGGAGGTGTCGCTGATGAGTGATGTCGATAGCGACAAGGGCGATGACGAACATAAGATTACCCTCATGACCATCCACTCTGCCAAGGGCTTGGAGTTCGGCACTGTCTTTGTGGTGGGGCTTGAGGAAGGGCTCTTCCCCAGCGACATGGTGTCAGGCAATCCGCGTGAGATGGAGGAAGAACGCCGCCTTTTCTACGTGGCTATCACCCGTGCCAAGACCCATTGCTACCTCTCCTACGCCCAGTGTCGTTTCCGCTATGGCCAGATGGAATTTTCGGCTCCCAGCCGTTTCCTGAAAGACATCGACCCCAAGTATCTCGACCGCCAGCAAAGCATGTTTTCCGCCAGAAAGAGCATGGACGATGATGTGCAATTGCCCTGGGCGCGGCGTGGCAGCCTGTTTGGAGGTGCTGAGACGGAAGAGTCTCCACGACCACGTCCATTTCGTCCCACGATGCCTTCTGTCAAGTCGATGCCATCTGCAAGACCTGTCCCGTCAGCACATCCTGCATTATCAGGAAAAACTATCGCATCTCCACATTCCACATCATCTGTAAGGGCTGCATCTTCAGTACATTCCACCTCGGTTGCCGCTTCTTCTCATTCCTCTCTCTCTGTAGGCAGTCGCATCGTCCACAACCGTTTCGGGCGAGGCGAAGTCCTCCGTATCGAAGGCACAGGTGACAGCACTAAGGCTACTGTACAGTTTGAAAACGTAGGCACCAAGCAGTTGTTGCTGAAGTTCGCGAAATTTGAAGTGATTTGAACCTCTTTTAGGCCGCATGGCATCTTTTTCATCTTTTCCATTTTTGTTCTAATGTGACTTCGTTGAGCCAAGTGTTCTCTCTGTAGCCAACTAAATATCAGTACTTTGTATACTTGCAGAAGTTGAGTTTAGGTACTGAAACAATTGAATCGGATTCACACTTCGTGCTTCGTACAGACTGAAAGATTGGTTCCGCACAGACTGAACAATTAGCGACGCGAAGATTTGCGTCGGTTCGGAACCAATCTTTCAGTCTGTACGGAACCAATCTTTTAGTCTGTGCGAAACAAACACTTGAATGAAAACTTTTTTCAAAAAAGTCGCACTTCTATTGACAAACGTGTGTCCAAGTCTTGCCGCATGATCGTTCGTGAAAATTCGTGTTATTGGCTTCGCTGAGTTCTTTTGTAGAGGTCGCTGCCGAGGTAGAAGCCTGGTTCGGGCGGTTGGTTGTAGCCAACGTTTTCAGAAGCCACACTGGTGCGGTAGGGGATGTCGGACATGAGAGAGGGGAAGCGGTAATTGGTGGGAATGGTGGTGGAATAGATGCGGAGTTGGGTGCTTTCGCGGTCACGCACGATGATTTCCTCGCGCCAGTCACCGAAGATGTCGGCAGAGAGGCAGGGATTCTGCTTGGTGCCGTTGTTGAACGTGCAGCCTTCAGCACGGAAGTCTTTGATGGTCTCGGCGGTCTCCTTGGTCCAGTTCCACTTGAGAATGGAGGTGTGGTCGAGTAGTTCGCGCAGCAAGTCGCCATCCCACCACACGGCACTGTTCTGCGGAATCCAGGAGTGGGTGGTATGATGCTGGCCGCGCACGTCGAAGTAGCCTTGCTGTGAGGATGACCACATTTCGAGTCCATAGTTGGTGGGGTCGATGTCGGCTGCCATGCCGCGTCCCACATCGTCGGTGCTGGGGATTTGGAAGATGATGCGCCCCGTGCGGGCATCGCGGAAGTCGGAGCCGTCTCGACGGTTCTCATGCACGTCCCAGATTTGGAGTTGGGTGCTGTCGGGATAGAAGGCGAACTGGTGGATTGCATCTCCGTGTCCCATGCGGGTGGTGTAGAGTCCGGTGCCGTCGTGGTCAACAGCCATAGAACCATAGGTGATTTCGTCGCATCCGTCACCATCGACATCGCCCACGCGGAGGTTGTGGTTGCCTTGGCCAGAGTAGCCATCTGTTTTCTGTGAATCGAAGAGCCATCGGAGGGTTAGGTCCTTGCCGTCCCAGTCGTAGGCTGCCAGATAGGTCTTGGTGTAGTAGCCCCGGCACATGACAGCCGATGGATGTTTTCCGTCGAGGTAGGCTACGGCAGCGAGAAAGCGGTCGCATCGGTTGCCGTAATTATCGCCCCAACTGGCCACATCGCCGCGTGGGGGCTGATAGTCCACCGTCTTGAGAGCACGTCCGGTCTGGCCGTCGAAGACGGTGAGGTATTCAGGGCCATCGAGGATTCTGCCCACGATGTTGTGCGGCTGGTTTTTCACCTTGCCGTCTATGTGGTTGGAGATGGTGCCTGTTGTGACCCAGTTGGCGCGAGGGTCGCCAATTACGTTGCCTTGGCCATCGGTGGTTCCGTCTGCTGTTTTGACGAGCATTTCGGCACGTCCGTCGCCATCGAAGTCATAAACGAGGAATTGGGCGTAGTGTGCACCAGCACGGATGTTCTTGCCAAGGTCTATGCGCCAGAGCCTGGTCGGGGATGGGAAAATCTTGTAGCAGTCGATGATGACATTGCCCGTATAGCCTTCATGGCTATTGTCATGGCTGTTGGATGGGTCCCACTTCAGGATGACTTCGTACTCTCCATCGCCATCAACGTCGGCTACACTGGCATCGTTGGCTGAATAAGTGTAGGTGCGACCATCGGGGGTGCTTCCTCCATCGGGCTTGGATAGGGGTATGGGAATGTAGTCTTTCTGGTCGGGAGAGTATGCCACTTCATAGAAGAACTGCCGGTTGTTGCGAATGGTTCTGATGGCAAATGTTGTGGGGGCTTGTGGTGCTAAAGTCTTGAAGAAGGTTGCATCCCATAACGGATTGCTGTTCAGTTGTTTGCCTTCGCAAAAAACATCAAAGGATGCTCGCTCCTCGCCTTCGAGGAGTCTCCACGAGAGGGCGATGCTGTCACCTTCTCGCAGGCATACGAGGCCACGCGAGAGTTTCTCTTTTTGAATGTCGGGTGCATAGGCAGGTTGTGCCGCCGAGAAAGTGGAGGCTGCAAGGCTTATGATGAGAAAAAAGTTTCGTGCTTGCATTTCTATGAATGGGTTAAAGGGGTGTTAGTTAGTCATGAGCGAACGGACTGTTCTTATTATAGGACAGACTGTTTTTGTTTTAGTCGGATTCTGTATTATTGTTTATGTGGCTGATGCCTCGCTTGATGACATCGGTGAAATGGGGGTCTTCACTGCTTTTTTCAGACTTTCCCTTGCGGAAGTCGAGGGGACTAAGTGAGGTGAGGTTCTTGAACCATTTGCCGAAATAACTTTGGTTGGGGAAGCACAGTGCGTCGGATATTTCCTTGATGGTCATGTTGGAGTTTTTCAGCAAGTTGCGGGCATCGACCATCAGGGCAGTGGCAATCCATTGGCTGGGCGACTTTCCCGAACGTTCCTTGACAATCGAACTGAAGTAACGTGTGGTGAGAAACTGTTGTTCGGCATAGTAGTTCACCTCGTGCTCTTGGCGGTATTTGCGATAGAGTGTCGAGACGAACTTCTGCAGCACTTCATCTTTGCGGGAGAAATTGGCATTGCTGGAGTGGACGCTGGCATAGCACTGGAGCACTTCGAGCATGAAGGCGTAACTGAGCAGTTCTGTCTGTTTGCGGGCAATTTCGGAGATGGGTCTTTCTTCCGAATCTTCCACGCTGTCTTCTTGCTGTTCCTTTTGCATCACTTTTTTCAGCAGGTCAATGTATTCGCACAGTACCTCGTATTGGCTGTCCGAAATCACTTGATGGGGAACTTGCTTGATGACAAACAAAGCGTTGAAATTGGTGACATTGTATAGCATGGGCTGAATCGTTTCGAGATTAGCGCCAATCAGTGTGCCACGCAAATTGGCGGTGTGGCTTACAATGTGTAAGGAACTGTATGAGAAATAGATAATAATGGAGTTTTTGTGGAGGTGGTACTCTTTTTCATCGATGTTCAGAATAACCTCTCCTTCTTTGCACAGGAACAACCCTGTTTTGGTCAGTTTGACACTTTCTTTTTCAGCATTGAGGATGTTCACCTCGCCGCCTTTCAGTTCCATGATGGTAACGTTTTTATCTCTCATGTCTTTTCGGATTTTGTTACAAAATAACTACAATTTGACCAAATTCCCAATCTTTTTGCATACTTTTTTAATAAAAAACTACAGAAGAAACAAAAAAAAGGCTGTATTTGCTACTTCTGTTAGCAAAGAATGCTCTAATTTTGCATTTGAAACAAAAAAAATGAGTGTATGAAACGTATTTCTTATGTGTTTTTGCTTTTCCTTGTAGCGGTGAGCATATTATCGTGTGGTTCCAAAGAATCCGGCCATGCCGAAAAGGCTATGGTGGATGTGGTGGAGGCGAAAGGTCTGAATGAAGTAGATGCTACCACTTTCACCGGCAAAACAAAGTCGGCCGAAGAAGTGAATCTGGCTTTCCGTGTGGCTGGACAAATCGAGCGAGTATTGGTGAAAGAAGGTGACTATGTGAGTAAAGGGCAGGTGGTGGCAGTGATGGACAGTCGCGACTATCAGGTGCAACTGTCAGCCACTCAGGCAGAATATGCGCAGGTGAAAGCAGATGCCGAACGTGTCATGGCTCTTTATGCCGAAGGAAACACGACGGCCAGCAATAATGACAAAGCGCGGTATGGCTTGCAGCAAATCACTCAGAAGTTGGCCAATCATAAGAACCAGTTGGATGACACACGGCTGAGGAGTACCATCAGCGGCTATGTGCAGACTAAATTTCATGAGTCGGGCGAAACCGTCGGTGCAGGAATGCCTGTGTTGAGCGTGTTTGGCAGTGGGGACACAGAGGTGGAGATAAAGATTAGTGCATCCGACTTTTCCAACATCAATAAGTTCACGCATTTCTTCTGCAAGTTTGATGTGACGGGTGATGAGTCTTTCCCGCTGAATGTGAATCGTGTCAGTCAAGAGGCAAATTCCTCTCAACTATACACGGTACGGCTCAAGTTCTCAGGAAACATTGACCACAAGAAAATCACGCCGGGCATGACCACGATGGTGTATGCCGAGGTTTCAAATACGGAGGCTACAGGCATGGTGAGAGTGCCTTCATCTGCTGTGATGGAGGAAGATGGGAAGACACAAGTGTTTGTGTATGATGGCAAGACGGGCAAGGTGAGCAAGCGTGGGGTGAGTGTCGGTCTGTTGAATCGTGATGGGACGATGGTGATAGAGAGCGGATTGAAGGCTGGCGAGAAAGTGGTGGCAACTGGTGTTCATCACATTGAGGACGGACAAGAGGTGAGCGTGTTGCAGAAACCGGCGGCATCCAATGTGGGAGGACTTTTGTGAGCAAGGAAAACTTGAGAGAGAAGGATTTTTTGAGGCTTGAAATAGTGGCTTTTTATAGACGGAAAACAGAAAACGATGAACTACAGTAAATGGGCTTTGGATAACAGCAAACTGGTGAATTTTTTGGTGGTTGTGCTGGTGATTGGTGGCATCTTGGCGTATGCCTCGATGTCGAAGTTGGAGGACCCTGCCATCAAAGTGAAACAGGCGATGGTGGTGACAACCTATCCAGGGGCATCGGCTCATCAGGTGGAACTGGAGGTGACCGACCCGCTGGAGAAAAGCATCGGCGAGATGACGACCATCAACAACATACAGTCGTCGAGTTATGCCGACTTGAGTCTCATCACAGTGGAGTTGCTCACCACCGTGCCTAATGATAAGGTGGAACAGGAGTGGGACATGCTTCGCCGCAAGGTGGCTAATGCTCAGAGCAAGTTGCCTTCGGGTGCTACGGCTTCACAGGTGCGTGATGATTTTGGCGATGTCTATGGCATGTTCTACGCATTGAAGGGGGATGGGCAAAGCGACAAGGAACTGAATGATTATGCCGAGTTAATCAAAAGGGCTGTCAGCGAGATTGATGGGGTGAGCCGTGTGGAGATTTATGGTAAGCGCAAAGAGTGTATCAACATAGAGTTGCGCGAAGACAAGATGGCCAATCTCGGTGTGATGCCGATGGAGGTGATTCAGACGCTCAACAACCAGAACAAGACAAGTTATGCGGGGTATTACGACAATGGCACTCGTCGCGTTCGTGTGACGGTGAATGATAAGTTTCACAGTGTGGAGGACATCGGCAACATGCTCATCCAAGGGCATGACGATGACCAGTTGCGCATCAAGGACATCGCAGTGGTGACGAAAACATACGAAGCCACCACGCGCAACCAGATGGAGCGCGATGGTGTGCATGCCTTGGGCATCAGTATCGCTTGTGCATCGGACTATGATATTCTGAAAGTGGGTGCAAAAGTGGAAGATACACTTGCACAGATAGAGAAACGCTTTCCTGCTGGCATTGAATGCGAAAAGGTTTTCTTCCAGCCAGAACGTGTGAGCAATGCGCTCAACACATTCCTTATCAATTTGGTCGAGTCTGTAGCCATTGTGGTGCTCCTGCTCATTTTTTTCATGGGATGGCGCAGTGGATACATCATCGGGTCGAGTCTTGTTGTGATAGTCTTCGGCTCCTTCCTCGTGCTGCAGGGTTTTGATGGCACATTGCAGCGTGTGTCATTGGCCAGTTTCATCCTGGCAATGGGTATGCTGGTCGATAACGCGATTGTGATAGTGGATGGCATTCTTGTTGATATCAAGCAAGGTAAGCCGCGCATGGAAGCATTGACCTCCATCGGTGAGAAGACCGCCATGCCGCTGCTGGGAGCCACGCTGATTGCCATTCTGGCTTTCTTGCCCATCTTCATGAGTCCAGACACGGCAGGTGTGTATGTGCGCGACCTCTTTATTGTCATAGCAGTCAGCCTCTTGCTCAGTTGGATTTTGGCTTTAGTGCATGTGCCCGTGATGAGCAAGCAGATGTTTAAGAAGGTGGATACATCTTCAGCCGCAGAGGAGGTGGCACTCTATCAGGGCAAGGCGTATGATGTTTTAGAGAGTGTGCTGAACTTCGGCTTGAAGCATCGCAAGACCACGGTAATCAGTGCTGTCGCGCTCTTGGGGTTGAGTGCCTTCTGCTATAAGTTTGTCAATCAGGCCTTTTTCCCCGATATGGAGTACGACCAATTGTACATGGAGTATAAGTTGCCCGAAGGCTATAATTCCACACAGACGGCTCAAGACCTGGAAGAAATCCGCAATTTGCTCATGAAGAAGGACTACATCACCCATGTCACGACATCGGTGGGTGGCACTCCTTCACGCTACAATCTGGTGCGCTCCATCGCCACTCCTTCGTTGGCTTACGGTGAGTTGATTATAGACTTCACTTCTCCCAATGAATTGGTGGAGCATATCTCCTCTTTGCAGGAAGAAATCAGTAACTTATACCCCGATGCTTATGTCAAGTTCAAGCGCTATAACTTGATGTTTAAGAAATATCCCATCGAGGCCTGCTTTAGTGGGCCAGATCCAGCCGTGTTGCATCAGTTGGTCGATTCTGCACGTGCCATTGTTGATGCTTCCGATAAGGTTTATTTGGCTACTTCCGATTGGGAACCTCGGGTGCCGGTGCTGAGCATTGACTATGACCAAGCCTCTGCACGCAACAGTGCCCTGTCTCGCAGCGATGTAGCACTTTCGATGATGGCCTATACGGGCGGTGTTCCTATCGGCACTTTCTACGATGGCATCAATCCAGAGAATATCTATGTGAAGTGTACGGATGAGAATGGCGACAACATTGAGAATCTGGAGAATGCCCGTGTGTTTGGTCTCATCCCTAATGTCGGTCAGTTCCTCACACGTTCCACTGTCCAGAAACTGATGACGGGTGCCGTGAAGCGCGAGGATGTGATTGAGAACCTGATTCAGACCACACCGCTCAAGCAGGTTTCTCATGGTGTGAACATCGAATGGGAAGAGCCTGTAGTTGTTCGCTATAATGGCCAACGCACTCAGCGTCTTCAGTGTTCTCCCTGTCCTGGTGTCGGCACAGAGGCTGCTCGCAAAGCGATTGCCGAGAAAATAGAACAGATGGAACTTCCCGAGGGCTATTCGCTTTCGTGGGAAGGGGAGAAAAAGGCATCAGACCAGTCGATGCGCTACCTCTTCAATGGTTTCCCCATCTGCATTGTCATGATGATTCTCATTCTTGTCATGCTTTTCAAGGACTACAAAAAGCCAGCCATCATCTTCTGCTGTATTCCGTTGGTCATCATTGGAGTCATTCCTGTGGTGATGCTGACAGGCAAGCCCTTCGGATTCGTGGCCATTGTGGGTGTGCTCGGACTGATTGGCATGATGATTAAAAACGGCATTGTGCTGATGGATGAAATCAATCTGGAAATAGAGCAGGGGATAGAGCCGCATCTGGCTCTCATTCAAAGTTCTAAGTCTCGCTTGCGCCCCGTGATGATGGCCAGTCTCACGACCATTCTCGGCATGATACCGCTTGTGCCCGATTCCATGTTTGGTTCGTTGGCAGTCACCATTATGGGAGGGCTCTTCATGGGTACACTCATCACGCTCATCTTCATCCCGGTGCTTTATGCGATGTTTTTCAAGGTGAAATAGTACTTTTCAGACTCAACAATGAAAACAATGAAAAAAAGTTTTTTCTATATTTCCTGTCTCGTGCTGTGCGGCGTGTGTGGAAAGGTGGGGGCGCAGACGCTCACGTTGGACGAATGTGTGAACAAGGCTCTTGAACACAACCGCTCACTATCTTCAGCCAAGTTGAAGTTGGAGCAGACACGCTTTGACTCAAAGGCTTACAAGGCTAACTTCTTTCCGCAGTTCAATCTCATGGCCATCGACTTTTACAGTACGGCCAAAGGGGATTTCACCATCAACGGTGGTCATCTTCCTATATATAATTATGTGGAATCGGCAGGAAAGTTCATGCCTAACGTGACGATGAATGCTGATGGCACTTACACGCTCAATCAGTATGCTGATTTCCCGTCTCAGTCCATGAAATGGAAACTCAAGAACATGCTGATTGGTGGCATCTCGATGACGGAACCCATCTATGTGGGTGGTAAAATCACGGCAGCCTATCAGATGTCGAAACTGGGAATCAACATGGCCAGCGAAAACATCCGTCTGACTGAGTCGGAAGTTGTGGTGAAGACCCATGAAGCCTATTTCTTGGCCATCAAGGCAAAGGATATGGGGAAAGTGGCTCGAAGTTACAAGACTTTGCTCAACGAACTGAAGAAGAATGTGGAAGGTGCCTTCCGTCATGGCATGAGTACCCGCAACGATATGATGAAAGTGCAGGTCAAACTGAACGAAGCGGAACTTTCCATCCAAAAAGCCGACAATGGCTACAAGTTGGCTCTGATGAATCTGTGTCATATCATTGGCATACCACTCAACAGTGCGATAGATGTGGTGACTGATTCCAGCCTTCCAGTACAGTCCTCCGTCCCTGTCATGGGGGTGCGCCCGGAGCATGTCATCCTCGAAAATAAAACAGAATTGGCCCGTCAGAACATCAAACTGACCCGAAGCGACTATCTGCCCGATGTGGCATTGGGAGCCACCTACACCTATGCCAACGGGGGGGAGTTGGCTGGTAAACGTTTCATCGACAATGGCTCCATCACGGTGGGCGTAATGGTGAAAATGCCTATCGACCTTTTCGGTGGAGGCACCAACAAGGTACGCTCGGCCAAGGCTGCATACCAAATAGCGCAGTTGGAGCAACAAGACCTCGACGAGCAGATGCAACTTGACTATTCCCAATGCCTGAATCTCTACGAAGAAGCCCAGACGGAGCAGCATCTTTGCGAGGTGGCTCTCGAACAGGCGGCAGAGAATATGCGGCTGTCTAAACAGCAGTATGAAGTGGGATTCGAGACGCTGAGTGACTATCTGGAGACGCAGGCCGTATGGCAGCAATGCAACGCCAACCTCATCAATGCCCACTGTCAACTACGGTTGGCATATACGAAACTTTTGAAGTCTTCTGGAAAATTGCGGTAGTCGAAGAAAAAAAATAGGCGTTTTTTGTTGTTGTGTAAACTTTTTTCCCTACTTTTGCAACTACAAATATCTAAAATTCAACAAAAAGCATGGGAAAATATTTCTATTTGAATGCTCAGAACGAGCAAAATGGGCCTGTTGAAGCAGGCGAATTGAAGTCTTTGGGTGTGACTGAGAACACATTGGTGTGGTCGCAGGGTATGCCACAGTGGGCCCCGGCAGGCGAGGTTGAAGAACTGAAGGGATTGTTTGTACCTGTGCAGGAAGAGATACCAACTCCTCCTCCAACACCTGCCCCCAAGCCTCAACCTTCTCCATCTCCTGCGCCTGTCTCTCAACCCGTTGTATCTTCTCCCTCCGGCCAGCCTGCGGTTCCTTCAGCAGGAACAGCCTATAGCAAAGTGGAGCGTACTCCTGCTGCCCATCCTGGCACTCCGGCTCCATCGCTTAACGGTAAGCCAGAGAACAACATGATTTGGGCCGTGCTTTCCACCGTGCTGTGTTGTGTGCCGATTGGCATCTATGCCATCATCTGTGCCAACAAGGTGGACGGACTCTATGCAGCCGGTGAGATTGATGAAGCCAACAAGCAAGCAGCGGAGGCCAAGAAGTGGGCCATCATCGGTGCTGCAGCAGGTGCAGTAGGTGGTTTCCTCTATGCTATCATTATGATTATCGCCTCGTTGAACAGTTGAAAATAAAGACATCATCTCTCGGCATGGGAGCATGATGTCTTTTCTTTTTGTAGTCAACTCTAAGAAAGTAAAAGTATATGAGACAATATTATTTCCTGACTCCTCAAAATGAACAGAAAGGCCCAGTTGATGCCAGTCAGTTGCCGGCCTACGGCGTGACAGGCTCCACGATGGTGTGGACACAAGGCATGTCGCAGTGGGTGCAGGCCAGTCGGGTGGAAGAATTGCAAAGCATCATTCCCCCTGTCACCACCGCAGCCCCTCCTGTCGCCACCGCTGCTCCCAATGTGGCTCCTGCAGCACCAGTCATGGCAGCCGCGCCCCAAGCCCCTCAGTCCGTCACTTATATCCAGACTGCTCCAGGCTATGCACCACAGCAACCCATGATGCCAAAGCCCAGCAGCCACATGGTGCTGGCTGTGCTTTCCACCCTGTTCTGCTGTCTGCCCACAGGCATCTACGCCATCATCTGTGCCTCGCAGGTCGATGGTCTCTACAGTCGTGGCGACTACTACGGAGCGCAGTCGAAGGCTAACAGTGCCCGCACTTGGTCTATCGTCGGTGCAGTGGGTGCATTCATCATCGGAATCATTTACACTTTAATCTATGTAGGTGCTTTCGCTGCTGCAGGATTGAGTGGTCTTTCCGACTTGAACTTTTAGTTGTTTCATCTATTTGGAGGGTCGCCATCAAACGTAAGATACCATTTTATCTCATCCTCTTCGTCTTGCTGCTGGGTTGTGTCGCGGTCTATTTATTTCTTGACCCTGCCCAGTATGTGTGGATGCCCAAGTGTCCGTTCCGTCTGCTCACGGGGTGGAACTGTCCTGCCTGTGGGGTGCAGCGGGCTTTTCACGCTTTGCTGAACGGGCATCCTTCTGAAGCATTGGCATACAATTACCTGTTTGTCTTCAGCATTCCTTATGCCATAGCCCTTGTGGCGGCATACGTGCTGCGAAAGATGAATTGTGGTGAGTCGTTTGTGCGCATGGCCCATCACCCCGTCCTTGCCTGGGTCTATATTGTGCTTTTCTTTGTTTGGGGGGTGGTGCGGAATATTTTAGGAATTTAAGAGTATTCCGTCTCGTCGGGAAGTCATGTTTTTTAGGGTCTTTCTTCCGTTGTTTCGGAGGTGGTAGGTGTACTTCCGAACAGGATTTCTCTTTCTCTTTCAGTTGCTTGTGCCACCCAGTCTTCGGGCACAAACCGCCAATGGTTTTGGGGTTGTGGGTTGATGGTGCCCAGTTCCTTCACATACTCCATCAGATAGTGGCGGATGTCGTACTTGCTCACACTGAGGATGCGTGAGTCCATCTCTTCCTTCGACAGCCCGGCCCCCTTCGTCAGCAGTTCGCCTCCGCCATTGGCTCGATAGGCTGTCATGGCCACAGTGTAGGTTTCGTTCATGAGAAAAGGCTTGCCGTTCTCCATGCTCAAAATCCGCACCTTCTCGCCTTCGGGCTTTGTCACATCCACTTCATAGCGAATGCCTGCCGCCGAGTCGAAGTTGAAGATGAAGTTCTTGAAGCCCATGCGTTCGGGGTTGCTCTTCATAGGGCTGATGAGCAGCATGGGGTCGTCTGGCGAGTGCATCTGTTGTGTCCAACTGGCATAACTCATCTCCAGATAGTTCTTGATTTCCTGACCTGTAAGCAGCAGCGTGTATAGGTGGTCTTCAAAACGATACAGGTCGAAGAGATTGCTCACCCTGATGTCGCCAGCCTCGATGGAGGCGTTGAAGAAGAGTGGGGCGGTGAACGAGAGGTCAGCACCGCTCACCTTGAGTTGCAGCGACTGAATCAAGTCGATGTAGGCCGATGAGCCGAAATAGGCTTCTGACACATCGACACGGTTCAGGAACGTGCCAATCTTTTGCGAGGCAAAGCGCTTCACCTCATGGAAGGGGTAGGAGAAGTGGCGGCGGTAGGAGTTGGCATGCTGGTTGTGGAGTGTGCCGATATAGTTGAGGGTGCATTGAGTCTCGTGGCTGCTCACCTTGCCCTGCTCGTTGATGCGGAAGTCCACATCCACCACCGCCACACTGTAGGCATAGCAGCCGGGGTTGATGCAGGGCACGTTGCGGCCTCCTCGGGTCGTCACCTCTTCCATGTTGCTGGCGTGGTCGTGGCCATAGAGAATCAGGTCGAAGCCCTCTACGTTCTCCGCAGTCTCGCGTGTGGCATTTTCCTTGTATTCTGGTGTGACGATGCCTTCGTCCATGCCTGAATGCAGGAGTCCGATGACAAAATCGGGGTTCTCTTCCTCGCGCACATACTTCATCCATCGTTCTGCACTCTCTCTGATGTCTTCGAATCGGATGCCTTTCCAGACAGCCTTCGGAATCCAATGGGGAATGGCCGGAGTGATGAATCCAATGACCGCAATTTTCAGTCCCTGCCGATAGAACACTTCATAGGGTTGGAAATACGGCTCTCCCGTTTCCACATTGACGGCATTGGCACCCAAGATGGGAAAGTTGCACTCTTTCACATATTTGTCGAAGATGCTTTTGCCCATCTCGATGTCGTGATTGCCAATCACGGCCACATCGTAGCCGATGTAGTTGCAGATGTCGGCCACCTGATGCCGCGAGTTCTCGCAGTGGTTGTTGAAGTAGTAGGCTGTGGGTTCGCCTTGAAGCATGTCGCCGCCATCAATCAGCAGGGTGTTGCCGGGACTTTCCTGCACCGCCTTGGCCACAAAAGCATGCACCCGCTGGAGACTGCCCTTGCCCCAGTGGTCATGACGAAAATCATACGGAAAGTAGTTCCCATGCACATCCGTCGTGAAAATAATTTTCAGATGTTTGATTGACGAACTCATACGGTTTGCAAAGATACGGAATATTATTGACAAAAGTGGGGTGGAAAAATGGATTTTTTCCTTTCGCCCTCTTTTTCTTGGACAGAAGTCGGTCATTGGCATCTTTTTTGTTGGGTGAACTGGTAGAAATAAAAAACTGAAACTATGGCATTTATAGACTATTACAAAGTGATGGGCATCCCCAAAGATACCCCACAAAAGGACATTAGGACAGCCTACCGCAAGCGTTCCAAGCAGTTCCATCCCGACCTTCACCCCGACGACCCCAAGGCCAAGGCGAAGTTCCAGATGCTGAACGAGGCTTACGAAGTGCTCAATGACCCCGAGAAACGTGCCAAGTACGACCAGTATGGCGAAAACTGGAAACAGGCCGAACAGTTTGGCGGCTTCGGCACGGGAGGTGATGGTGGCAATCCCTTCGAAGGCTTCTCGTTCAACATGGGAGGCGAAGGGGGCATGAGCGACTTCTTCCAGCAGATATTCGGCAATATGGGCATGGGAGGTTCTCGGCGCACCCGCACCACACGTCGTTCTGCCGAACCTTCCGAAGTGGAGGCTCACGCACCGATTGATGTGTGGACGGCTCTGCTCGGCGGCGACCTCATCCTCAGCACTTCCTACGGTAAGTTCAAACTGAAAGTGGCTCCTGGCACTCAGCCCGGAAAGAAAGTTCGGCTGAAAGGAAAAGGCGGCACGAAGAGTGACGGCACACTCAAAGACCTGATTATCGTCTTTGATGTCACCATCCCTGCCAATCTGTCTGCTCAGCAGAAGGCACTCATCGAACAGGCACGTCGCAGTTGACGTTTTTTTCTCCTGCCCCTGAGGCTCGTGAGGGCTACGCTGTTTCCCTTCTTTGTGCAATGCCGATTTTCACCTACGTGCAACGCCGTTCCTAATGCAATTTGTACGCCGTTCCATTTATAAATGGTGTGGCGTACAAATTACAAATGGAACGGCGTTTTGTGTTGAAAGGAATTTCCGTTTCCATTTTTCCCCGAAAGGACAACCGCCGCTACCGTTGGTGATGTAGCCCGGAACAAACAAAAAGAAGCCCCCTGCACGATGAATCTCATGCAGGGGGCTTCTTTTCTTTTCTGGATGCGAGAGAGAAAGATAACTTTTCCTCTCAACGGGTTGTTGCGATTTAGCAGAGTTTGCGTGAGCCGTCGCCAATCACCACGTCAATGACGATAGGCTTCTTGCCATACTTCTCGTTGAACTTCTCTACTGCAGTCTTCACGAAGTTGTCGTAGAGTTCTTCTGCCACAAGGTTGATGGTGCAGCCGCCGAAGCCTCCGCCCATGATGCGCGAACCAGTCACAGAGCACTCCTTGGCGATGTCGTTGAGGAAGTCGAGTTCTTCGCAAGACACCTCATAGTCCTTAGAGAGGCCGTAGTGAGTCTCGTACATCTTCTGGCCAACAGTCTCGTAGTCACCCTTCTCCAGGGCGTCGCAGACAGCCAGCACACGGTCTTTCTCGCCCAGCACGAAGGTGGCGCGCTTGATGTCCTCGGCCGACACCTTGCCTTCGATTTCCTTCAGTTCTTCCCAAGTGGCCTCACGCAACGTGGTGATTTCCTTCTCGGGGTGCAACTCCTTGATGGCCTTCACGCAGTTCTCGCAAGAGCGGCGACGGTCATTGTAGGGAGAACCCACAAGTTCGTGCTTCACGCAAGAGTTGATGAGGACGAGTTTGTAGCCCTTTGGATTCCATGGGAAATACTGGAACTCGCCCGAGCGGCAGTCGAGACGCATGAGGTTGCCCTTCTTGCCGAAGACAGAGGCGAACTGGTCCATGATGCCGCAGTTCACACCGATATACTTGTGTTCAGTGGCCTGACCCACCTTGGCCAACGTCATCTTGTCAATCTTGTTGTCGCCGAAGAGGTCGTTGATGGCGAAAGCATAGCAACTCTCGAGAGCGGCAGACGATGACATGCCGGCACCGTTGGGCACATCGCCCGCAAAGGCTGTGTCGAAGCCCTGCACTGGCACTCCAAGAGCCATCATCTCGCGCACCACACCGAAAATGTAGCGGAAGTGGCTGGCCTTTGGACCCTTCTCGTCGTCGATGGAGAACTCATCATAGTCCTTCAGGTCGATAGAGTAAGCACGGATGGTGCGGGTGCCGTTAGGACGCACTTCGGCAATCATGCCCTGCTCCACAGCGCCTGGGAACACGAAGCCACCATTGTAGTCGGTGTGTTCGCCAATGAGGTTGATACGGCCAGGTGAAGCATAGACAGAACCTGGCTCACCGCCAAGATGCTTGATGAAACGACTACGAACGTCGTCAACTTTCAGTTTCATAATTCTTTAGGTTTTAAATGGTTAGAATTTATTGTTTTTACTTTGAAAGCCCAATCTTTGAGCCGAAATTGCAGAACCAGAATACATAGATGTAGTAAACGAACATCATCATAATGGCTACACCCACGCCAAGCGATGGGTTGTCAACCACAGTACCCATGAGGAGTGGGAGAGTGGCACCACCGAGCACACCCATGTTGATGATGCCCGATGCACTCTTGGTGTGAGGACCCAGTTCCTGAAGACCGAGGTTGAAGATGAGTGGCCACATGACAGAGTGGAAGAGGCCGGCTGCCAGCATCGCATAAACGGCATACATGCCTGGAAGAACGAACGAAACACCTACACAGATGGCACCGAGAATGAGGCATGCGGAAAGGAGGGTGCGAGCCTTGAACTTGGCCAAGATGGCAGAACCGGCAAAACGACCCACCATCATGCCACCCCAGTAGAATGGGAGGTAGTCAGTGGCAGAACCTGGCAGGGTGGGGTCTGCTTTCCAGTAGGCAGGAAGCATGGATGGGATGCCAATCTCCAAGCCCATGTACATGGCGATGGCGAGTGCACCGAGCCATACGTGTGGATACTTGAACACAGAACTTTTATACTTCTTCGTGTCGGCAGCAGCGTCGCCCTCTTCCTCGGCAGCCTTATCTTTGTCTGGGTCAGGCAGTTTGATGAAGAAGAGGATGGCAGCGATGACAAGCGTGAAGATACCCAATCCGAGGAATGGGCCAGGCACGTTCTCTGGCAGTTTGGGCTTGCCGGCAATGATGACGTAGGTGATGAACATAGGAGCAACGGTGGTTGCCACTGAGTTCAGTGCCTGTGAGAGGGTCATGCGGAATGCACCGCTTTCGGGGGCACCCAGCACCATCACGTAGGGGTTGGCCACCAACTGCAGCATCACCACGCCCAGAGCAACGAGGCTCATGCAGCACAAGAAGATGGTATAGACATTGGCTGTGCCGAGTGCGGCTGTCACGCCCAGATAGTTGGCGATGAAACCACAAGCCACCACTGTCAGACCCAGCACGAGGGTCGATTTGTAGCCAATCTTGTTCATCATCATGGCAAACGGGATGGAGAAGAAGTAGGCACCATAGAAGAAGGTGTTGACCAACTGCCCCTGTGTGTCTGTGAGTTTGAAGGCTTCCTTGCAGAACTCAATCATTGAATTGTTCATGGTCGTGACGAATCCGATGAGGAAGCACACGATGAACACTATAATCAATGGGAATAGATAATTAGGTTTTTTTTGTGACATAATGTTTATTTATAATAATATGTTAGTTAATTATCAAAAGCAACAAGCCCTCGCCCACACGCCTAACGGTGGACGAGGGAGTGTTTTTGTGTGTTTATTCTACGCTGAACTTGTAGATGGTCTTTTGAGTGTATTTCTCGCCTGGCTTCAGCACCGTCGAGGGGAAGTAGGGACGATTGGGCGAATCGGGGAAGTGCTGACACTCGAAGCAGATGGCTGAGCGGCGTGGGAACGTGGCTCCCTGCTGGCCGGGATAGCCTGTGGCCCAGTTGTCGGAATATACCTGCACACCTGGCTCTGTCGTGTAGGTTTCAAGCACTCGGCCTGACTTTGGCTCCGTGAGGCGAACGGCGAATGAAAGTTCTCCTACCTCCTTCTTGTTCAGCACGAAGCAGTGGTCATATCCAGCCCCGTTCTTGATTTGCTCATCATCAGCATCGATGTCTTTGCCGACAGCCTTGGGAGTGCGGAAGTCGAAGGGAGTGCCTTCCACCTTCAGAATCTCGCCAGTAGGAATGCTGGTGTCGTCGATGGGGATGAAGAAGTCCGCATTCATCTCCATGATTTGATCGTCGATGGCAGGTGTCGGGTTGGCAATGCCTTGCAACGAGAAGAACGCGTGGTGAGTCAGGTTGATGATGGTCTTCTTGTTGGTTGTGGCCAGATACTCGATGATGAGTTCGTTGTCATCTGTCCAAGTGAACTCTACGGCTATCTTCACCTCGCCTGTGAATCCTTCGTGGCCATAGGGCAACTTGATGTCGAGTGTCAAGTTCTGCTCACCTGTCTGGTAAGCGTCCCAAACCTGTGCGTGAAGTCCTGTGGGGCCGCCGTGAAGAGCGTTGGGGCCATTGTTTATGGCCAGTTGATACTCTTTGCCGTTCAAGGTGAACTTGCCTTTGGCTATGCGGTTGCCGAAACGACCAATCAGCGTGGAGAGGTAAGGCTCTGGAGAGTTGATGACATCGTCGATGTTGTCGTGTCCTTGAATGACGTTGGCCACTTTGCCGTTCTTGTCGGGAACCATAATGGCAACGATGGCACCTCCATAGTTTGTGATTGACACTTCGTAGCCGTCTTTGTTGACGAGGGTGTAAAGGTCAGTCTTCTTGCCCTTAACGACTTTCTGGAAGTCTTCGGCCTTGAGACCGCTTAATTTTGGCTGAATAGCACTCATAAGATTTTATTTTAGGTTGATATTTCTTGTAGGTTTTAGATTTCTCTTTGCAAATTAAACGAAAATATTTCAACTGAACGAACTTTCCAACAAATATTTTTCAGTTTTTAGTTTTTTTGACACAAAAGAGGGCTGGAAAGTAGGTCTGCCACCACAAAACTACTACCTCCTACATAAATGAAGTCTCTTTTTTTAGCATGGGCAAGTGCTGCCTGGTATGCCTCGCCTACGGTGGGGTAACTCTCACCCATCAGTCTCAATTCGGCGGCCATCTGCCTGATTTCATCGTGGGGTAGGGCGCGCTTCACGTTGGCTTGACAGAAATAGTAGGTGGCATTCTTCGGCAACATTGACAGCACTCCGTTGATGTCCTTGTCGTTCACCATTCCGAAGACGATGTGCATCTTCCCATCCACATTCTTCAATTGGGAAGCCTCTTGCGACAACTGCTGCACAATCCATTGGAACCCTCCCGTGTTGTGTCCAGTATCGCACACCACCTTCGGATGTTCCTGCAGGGTTTGCCATCGGCCCATCAGTCCCGTCATCTCGCACACCTCTGCAAACCCTCTCCTCACATGTTCTGTCGTGATGCTGAAGCCGCATTCCTTCAGCCTGTCCACCACGCAGAGAATCGTGTTCGTGTTCTTCTGCTGGTAAAGGCCGCCTAACTCTCCTTCTATCTCTCCGTAATTTTTTGTTAAATAATCTATTCCGCCTTTTTTGTTCAATCTAAACTCCACCACTTCATTCTCTTCCTCTGCCCAAAAGATGGGAGCCTTCATCTTTGCAGCCTTGGCCATAAAGACTGGGCGTGTCTCATCTGTAGCCTCGCCAATCACCACGGGCACATTCTGCTTGATGATGCCAGCCTTCTCGCTGGCTATCTTCTCAAGTGTGTCGCCCAGAAAAGCCACGTGGTCAAAACTGATGTTGGTGATGGCACACACTTCGGGGGTGATGATGTTGGTGCAGTCAAGGCGTCCGCCAAGACCTACTTCCACCACGGCCACATCTACGTTCTGCTCGGCAAAATACTTGAACGCCATCGCTGTGGTCAGTTCGAAAAATGAGGGATGCAATGGTTCGAAGAACGCGCGGTGCTCCTCCACAAAGCGCACCACATATTCCTCGCTCACCATCTGTCCGTTCACGCGGATGCGTTCTCGGAAATCGACCAGATGTGGTGAGGTGAACAACCCTACCTTCAGTCCCGATGCTTGCAGGATGGCAGCCAAGGTGTGAGAACAGGAACCTTTCCCGTTCGTACCAGCCACATGCACCGTCTTGAACTTTCTGTGCGGATGTCCGAAATGTTCATCCAATAAATAGGTGTTGTCAAGCCCTTCTTTGTAGGCATCGCCTCCTACATGCTGAAACAGTGGTGCTGACGTGAACAGATATTCTGTAGTTTCTTTGTAAGTCATAAATTTTTTTCCTTGAAATTTTCTACAAATCTACATAAAATCCATGACTTATCCGCATTCCTCAGAAAGAAAAAGGTAAAAGAACAAAAAAACAACGGATTTCACAAATCAAACGATTCTGTTTTGAGCCGTAGAAATGGCTCATTCGTTCCATTTGTCAAATCCGTTGTTGATGTGTGCATCTAAAAGGGTGGCCAATCTTTGTGGCTATCCTTTTGGGTAAAAGTGTAGTGGTATCGTGCTTTTAGTCAATGATGTCGAAACCCGTGTAGGGAACAAGTGCCTGTGGAATGCGGATGCCTTCGGGTGTCTGGTTGTCTTCGAGGATGGAAGCAACGATGCGAGGCAGGGCGAGGGCGGAACCGTTGAGGGTGTGGCAGAGTTGCACTTTCTTTTCTGCGTTGCGGTAGCGGCACTTGAGGCGGTTGGCTTGGTAAGTGTCGAAGTTGCTGACAGAGGAAACTTCGAGCCAGCGGCCTTGAGCCTCGGAATAGACTTCAAAGTCGTAGCAGATGGCTGAAGTGAAACTCTGGTCTCCGCCACAGAGTCGAAGGATGCGGTAGGGGAGTTCAAGTTTCTTCAGAAGACCTTCCACGTGGTCGAGCATTTCCTTGTGGCTCTCCTTGGAGTGCTCGGGCTTGTCGATGCGGACAATCTCGATTTTGGAAAATTCGTGCAGACGGTTCAAACCACGCACATCCTTACCGTATGAGCCGGCTTCGCGACGGAAGCATTGGGTGTAGGCGCAGTTCTTGATGGGAAGGTCTTTCTCGTCGAGGATAACATCACGATAGATGTTGGTGACGGGCACTTCTGCTGTTGGTATGAGATAGAGGTCATCCACTTCGCAATGGTACATCTGCCCTTCCTTGTCGGGCAACTGGCCTGTACCGTATCCCGATGCTGCATTCACCACTGTGGGAGGCATGATTTCGGTATATCCAGCCTTGTTGGCTTCGGCGAGGAAGAAATTGATGAGAGCGCGCTGAAGTTGTGCGCCCTTGCCGATATAGACGGGAAAACCTGCACCTGTAATCTTCACACCGAGGTCGAAGTCGATGAGGTTGTATTTCTTGGCAAGTTCCCAGTGGGGCAGTTTGGCATTGCCATTGGAAGGAACGGTGTCCCAGTTGCCCACGGTGTCGCCGGGTTTGCACTCGCGCAAGGAAGACTTCACCACCACATTGTCTTCGGCGCAAGAACCTTCGGGAACTTCGTCGTAGGGAATGTTTGGGATGGTGCAGAGATGAGCGGTGAGTTGCTGTTCGGCTTCTTGCTTGGAGGTTTCAAGATTTGAGGCTTCTGCTTTGAGTTTGGCCACTTCTTGTTTGGCTGCTTCGGCTTCTTCCTTCTTGCCTGCCTTCATGAGTTGGCCGATTTGTGCGGCATATTTCTTGCTTTCGGCGAGGATGGCGTCGAGTTTGGTCTGTGCCTCACGACGCTGCTTGTCGATGGCAATGGCTTTTTCCACGGCTTCTTTTGCGCCTTGGAAGTGTTTCTTTTCGAGACCTTTAATGACTCGCTCGGTCTCTTCGGTGATTAACTTGAGTGTAAGCATATCTCTTTTTTCTTTGAAACTATCTGTTTTATGGCTTTTCGAGTGCCGTACCCCTCGGGTATGGCTTGGCGTACCCCTCGGCTACGATGTGGTGTACCCCTCGGGTACGGCTCTGATGGCTGATAAGAAAATAGGGCGGGTCACAAAAATTGGCTGCAAGCATTTGTTTTGCTTCAACTTTTCTGACTCACCCTACATGTTCTGTAGTTGCTTTGTCCCTATTTCAGCAGTCCGAGTTCCTTGAACACATCGACGAGGATGGCTACGCAGCGGTCAACCTGTTCCTTGGTGTGGGTGGCCATGAGTGCCACACGGATGAGGGTGTCTTGTGGTGCGCATGCAGGCGGCACGACAGAGTTGACGAACACGCCTTTGTCGAAGGCCATCTTCGTGACTTGGAAAGTCTTGAAAGCATCACGCACATAGAGCGGGATGATGGGGCTTTCGGTGTCGCCAATCTCAAATCCTGCCTCTTTGAACTGGTTGAGGGCGTAGTTGGTAATCTTCCAGAGATTTTCCTGACGCTCAGGCTCTTGCTGCAGGATGTGGAGTGCCTCAAGTGCGGCAGCAGTGGCAGCAGGAGTGTTGGAGGCTGAGAAGATGTAAGTGCGGCTGTTGTGACGAAGCCAGTTGATGGTGTCGCTGTCGGAAGCGATGAATCCGCCGATGGATGCAAGCGACTTGGAGAAGGTACCCATGATGAGGTCCACATCTTCTGTCACTCCGAAGTGGTTGCACACACCGCGTCCCTGCTTGCCGAAGACTCCGAGTCCGTGTGCTTCATCTACCATCACGGTTGCGTTGTACTTCTTTTTCAGTTCGATGATTTCGGGAAGTTTGGCAAGGTCACCCTCCATCGAGAAAAGACCGTCGATGACGATAAGTTTGAGGGAGTCGGCATTGCAGCGCATCAACTGATGCTCAAGGTCTTCCATGTCGTTGTGCTTGTAGTGGAAGAACTGTGAGAAAGAGAGTCTGCGTCCATCTACGATGGAGGCATGGTCTCGGTCATCGCCGATGATGTAGTCATTGCGTCCTGTCAAGCAGGAAACGACACCGGAATTAACGGTGAAACCTGTAGAATAGACGAGTGCTTCGTCCTTGCCTACAAATTCCGCCAGTTCCTTTTCCAACTGGATGTGGAGGTCGAGTGTGCCGTTCAGGAAACGAGAACCAGCACATCCAGTGCCGTATTTCTCAATGGCCTTGATGGCTGCCTGGCAGATTCGCTTGTCATAGGTGAGTCCCATGTACGAGTTAGAACCAAACATGAGCACTCTCTTTCCGCTCATCATCACCTCTGTGTCCTGATGGCTGTCAATCTCTCTGAAGTAAGGATAGACACCCGCATTGATGTATTTCTGCGGCTCTCTATACTTACGCATTCTTTCTTGTAATAAACCCATAGTTACATTGTGTGTTCCAGCCCTAATCCGGCCATCCTCCTATCGGTAGTTGTCAACGGTAAATCACTTGGCCAGGACTGGAATAGACACGCTATTTGTGAATATATTTTTCTTTTTTCTCTGTGATTTTATACAAAAACGATGCAAAGGTAGTAAAAAAAGAACTTTTGACCACTAACTTTTCAGAAAAAAAACAAATATTCGTAAAAAACACAAGGACAATGTGGATTTTTGTAATAAAAAATCGTACTTTTGCATTGCTTTTTGCAGGAAGCCACATGCAGTGAGCCGTGGAGAATTTACACATTATTTATATTATGATGTGACCATGAGGAAACGGAGTGGGCAGATTCATGTGAGTAGATGCACCATTTTAGGACGGAAACTTTATGGCGAAAAAGAAAAATATACTTTTCATTATCAATCCTATTTCGGGCACGTCAGGCAAGAATTTTGTCGTGAAGTTGGTCGAGGACTATCTCGACAAGACACTTTATGACTATGATGTGGCCAAGACGGAATATGTAGGGCATGCAACAGAATTGGCACAAAAAGCCACAAAGGGTGGGGCAGACGTGGTGTGTGCCATCGGTGGTGATGGTACTGTCAATGAGGTGGCTTGTGGATTGGTTCACACGCAGACAGCCTTGGCCATTATCCCTTCGGGGTCGGGCAATGGATTGGCCCGTCACTTGCGCATTCCGACCGACCCTCTGAGTGCTATCAAAATCATCAACAGGGGGCGTACACAGTGCATGGACTATGGCATAGTGAACGACCGCCCCTTCTTCTGCACTTGCGGCGTAGGCTTCGATGCCTTCATCTCGCAGCGATTCGCTCAGTCGGGTAAACGAGGCCCTGTTTCCTATTTGGAAAATGTGCTGAACAGCAGCCTGAACTATCATCCCGAAACATACGAGATAGACATCATCAACAATAAGGAAGGGCAGGAGGTGCACGAGGTGCATAAAGCCTTCCTCATCTCATGTGCCAATGCCTCACAGTATGGAAACAACGCCTACATAGCCCCCTCGGCGTCGGTCAGGGACGGCATCATGGACGTCACTCTTATCGAGCCTTTCACGGCACTTGAGGCTCCGCAAATTGCCATTCAACTGTTTAACGGGACCATAGACCAGAACTCGCGCATCAAGACGTTTCAATGCAAGCGGGCCATCATTCGTCGTTCCAAACCAGGTGTGGTCCACTTTGACGGCGACCCTATGCAGACTGGCGAAACGGTCAACGTTGAGTTGGTGCACAATGGCCTCATGTGTGTGTCACCTTCCGAGGAAGGGGTTCCGGCTGTGGAGGTGAGAGTTCAGAATTTTATCACTGAACATTTCCGAAATATGTACTTCAAAACAGAGGAACTTATCCAGCAGAACATACGTAAGGGACAGCGCATTACGCAACTAAATAAAGACCTCATTCGGAAACTTTCAGGCAAATAAATCGGTTTTTCTTCAAAAAAAATAAAAAATTTTTGTTGATTAGCCAAAAACATCATATATTTGCAAAAAGAGCAAAAGAACACCTTGCCGGGCAGTAGGCATTTGTTCTTCGTTCATGTAAGCATTCATACTTAATTAATAACCTTAAATAATTAACAAAACAAAAGAAAAGTTATGGCTCAAAAAAGAGTTTACACCTTCGGAAATGGACAAGCAGAAGGTAATGCGCAGATGCGCGAGGCTCTCGGTGGCAAGGGCGCAAACCTTGCTGAGATGAACCTCATTGGTGTACCAGTGCCTCCAGGTTTCACTATCACTACAGATTGCTGTAATGAGTATTATGAAGTGGGAGAGGAGAAAATCAAAGAACTGCTTCAGGATGAAGTAAATGCTGCTGTAGCACACATTGAAAAGTTGATGAACAGCAAGTTCGGCGATGTGCAGAACCCGCTGCTCGTGTCTGTGCGTTCTGGTGCCCGTGCTTCTATGCCTGGCATGATGGACACCATCCTCAACCTCGGTCTCAATGACGAAGTGGCTGAAGGCATGGTGAAGAAGACTAACAATCCTCACTTTGTTTATGATTCTTACCGCCGTTTTGTGCAGATGTATGGTGATGTGGTGCTCGGCCTTAAGCCCGTGAACAAGGAAGACATCGATCCGTTTGAAGAAATCATTGAGAAAGTGAAGGAAGAGCAAGGCGTGACACTCGACAAGGACCTTTCTGTAGAGTCTTTGAAGAAACTCGTCGAACTCTTCAAGAAGGCCATCAAGGAGCGTACAGGTCAGGACTTCCCAACCGACCCAATCGTGCAACTTTGGGGCGCAATCTGTGCCGTGTTCCGCAGTTGGATGAACGAGCGCGCCATTCTCTATCGCAAGATGGAAGGCATTCCAGACGAGTGGGGTACTGCTGTGTCAGTGATGGCAATGGTGTTCGGCAACATGGGTGACACCTCTGCTACGGGTGTTTGCTTCTCTCGCGACGCTGGTAACGGTGAAAACCTCTTCAATGGTGAGTACCTCATCAATGCACAGGGTGAGGACGTGGTGGCTGGTATCCGCACACCACAGCAAATCACCAAGATTGGTTCACAGCGTTGGGCTGAACGTGCTGGCATCTCTGAAGAAGAGCGTGTGGCCAAGTATCCTTCAATGGAAGAAGCAATGCCTGCTCTCTATGCTGAACTGAACTCGATTCAGGACAAGTTGGAGAAGCACTACAAGGACATGCAAGACATGGAGTTCACCGTGCAGGAAGGCAAACTCTGGTTCCTCCAGACTCGTAACGGTAAGCGTACAGGTACAGCCATGGTGAAAATTGCCATGGACCTCGTTCGCGAAGGCCTCATCGACGAAAAGACTGCTATCCTCCGTTGCGAACCTCAGAAACTCGATGAACTCTTGCACCCTGTATTTGACAAGGATGCTCTGAAGAAGGCAAAAGTCATCACTCAGGGTCTTCCTGCATCTCCAGGTGCTGCTTGTGGTCAGATTGTGTTCCACGCTGACGATGCTCAGGAGTGGCATGCCAATGGTCATAAAGTCATCATGGTACGTATCGAGACTTCACCTGAAGACCTCGCTGGTATGGCATCAGCAGAAGGCATCCTCACGGCTCGTGGCGGTATGACTTCTCACGCTGCCGTGGTGGCTCGTGGTATGGGTAAGTGCTGCGTTTCTGGTGCAGGTGCCATCAATGTTGACTACAAGACCAAGACTGTTGAAATCGAAGGCGTTACCTACAAGGAAGGCGACTTCATCTCTTTGAATGGCTCTACAGGTCAGGTTTATGCAGGCGAAATCAAGACAAAGGCTGCTGAACTCAGTGGCGACTTCAAGGCACTTATGGATCTCTGCGACAAATACACCAAGTTGCAGGTTCGTACCAATGCCGACACGCCACACGATGCCGAGGTGGCTCGTGCATTCGGTGCCAAGGGTATTGGTTTGACTCGTACAGAGCACATGTTTTTCGATGACCAGAAGATTATCGCCATGCGCGAGATGATTCTTTCCGACACTGTTGAAGGTCGTGAAAAAGCCCTTGCCAAGTTGCTCCCATATCAGAAGGCTGACTTCTACGGAATCCTCAAGGCTATGGACGGTCTCCACGTGAACATCCGTCTGCTTGACCCACCATTGCACGAGTTCGTACCACACGACCTGAAGGGTCAGGAAGTGATGGCTAAGGAAATGGGCGTAGATGTGAAGGTTATCCAGCAGCGTGTGGCTTCTCTCGCCGAGAACAACCCAATGCTTGGTCACCGTGGTTGCCGTCTCGGTATCACATTCCCCGAAATCACAGCCATGCAGACACGTGCCATCCTCGGTGCTGCTTGCCAACTGAAGAAGGAAGGCTTTGACCCACATCCCGAAATCATGGTTCCGCTCATTGGTATCCTCTATGAGTTGAAGCAGCAGAAGGAAGTGATTCTGGCTACAGCAAAGGAAGTCTTTGCTGAAGAGGGCATCGAAATCCCATTCGAAATCGGAACAATGATTGAGATTCCACGTGCTGCCCTCACGGCAGACCGCATCGCAACCGAGGCTGAATACTTCTCATTCGGTACGAACGACCTCACTCAGATGACCTTCGGTTATTCTCGTGACGACATCGCTTCCTTCCTCCCAGTTTACTTGGAGAAGAAGATTCTGAAAGTTGACCCATTCCAGGTGCTTGACCAGAAAGGTGTTGGTCAACTCATCAAGATGGCTGTCGAGAAGGGACGTGCCGTTCGTCCAGGCATGCGCACTGGTATCTGCGGTGAACATGGTGGTGAACCATCATCCGTGAAGTTCTGCGCCAAGATTGGCATGAACTACGCATCTTGTTCTCCATTCCGTGTGCCAATCGCCCGCCTTGCCGCCGCCCAGGCTGCTGTTGAGGAGTAATCCCTTCAATCGCAATAAACAAACCCCCGTCAAGTCATCACTTGGCGGGGATTTTCTTTTCAATACTCATTTTCTTTTCTTCTCTTTACGCCATACAGCTCGTCACGCCGAGTGTAGTGGCCAGTGCGGTGAGTATGCTGATGAGCATCTGCACCAGCGTCTTCCATGTTTCTTTCTTCATAGCTTTTTTAGGTTTTGGTTTTTGTTTTGGTCTAAGGAATCTGGGAATTCAGGATTGTTTCCTTGATTCCTTGGTTCCTTAGAAAGAAAATAGCGCATTGAGTAAAATGTTTTTTTCTTCATCAGAGATGACTCACGGGGACAGACCCCGTGAGCCAAGGATTTGGAGCGGGCATACGAGTTAGAGAAACGGCTTGTTAATGCTGCAAAATAAAACCGCATACGGCAGTATTGTACGTATGCGG
>OCVV011335284.1_pt1 | contig 40361 bp, 41 predicted proteins | sample 1539721 | NCBI WGS metagenome assembly OCVV01 (sample SAMN02144230, study PRJEB22623) | gut metagenome | biome: sheep rumen | host: Ovis aries | place: New Zealand | reverse complement strand
TACCTCGCCCCCCCCCCCCATAAGATCCGCCACGATTTCTTAATGTGACGGACACATCATCCTCATGCCATTCAAAGAACCTTTTCTCTGTCAGTGTTACCTTCTCGCTCATAGCAGACTACCGGTTCTCCATAATGTGTACAGGTCAGTGTGGGAGATATGTCTTTCAAAATTACACACGATGACTTACCCCCCCTTGGTCAACGCTGTACACTTCGTTCTTCGTTGTCTGTTTCATCATCTATCTGCAGCACTAAAGGTATGTTGCCCCCCCAGTACCCATCCGTGAAGTGAGGCTCTGGCATATGCCATCGTCCTTGATCTTCACTCTGCTATCTGCAGGATGGTTCTCTATCGTGATATATTTCAAGGACACATATACCCCCTTGATTACAGGCAGGATTGCCGCCATTGAGATCCAATGTCTTAGATGTCTTTGCCTCATAGATTCCTGAGTGCGGATTGTCTGACAGCATCGCATTGCTGTGGTATGGTGATATGCCGTAGCAGATGGCATGTACCTCTGTGGAATTAAGCGTATACATTACCCCCCCCTACTCGGTATCCATCACCATAATGCGAAGGTCTGTATCCATTCCCTTCCAAACAAATAATGTCTGATCCTGACTCACACCTAATGTCGCTGACTTCTCCCATTGGATAAGCGGCCCCTTTCCTGCCTTCTTGCCATAACTATCTCGCTCGACACCCCCCCTAATTTTGAGAGTGCAGCTATTAACTATCCTGTCCATTACTTTCCGTTGTCATACCAGGCTCCATCGTGCCATCCGTCTGGAATGCCTTCGCCTGATTCTCCAAAGCCTGCTTTAATATCTCTGGCAATTCTTTGCCTCGTCTGGTAGCTCGGTTCAGTATCCCTTGACAGGCCTTTGCGGACAAAGAGTATTTCGGATGCGCTTCGTCCACCAAAATCTGCGACAAGAGCGATGCGTTTTCTTCTTTGGGGAACTCCCCAAAACTGTGCATCGTGTATTCTCCAAGCAATGGACCACCCATCGCCCACAATACATCCGGAGTATGGCCACCCCCCCTTCGGAGGTCCAGGTATATCGGCATCCGCTTGGATGATCCTTGCGGTCTCTTCAAGGACACACCTGAAGTCTTCTCCTTTGTTGGAGCTGAGTGCTCCTGGAACATTCTCCCAGACCATATATCTTGGTCGAATAAACTCATCTGTTCTCCCACGCTGTTCATCTGCTCTTCTCATCTCCTTTATGATCCTTATCTGCTCCATGAACAGACCGCTTCGTTCTCCTTCAAGACCAGCTCTCTTACCGGCCACGGACAGATCTTGACATGGCGAGCCTGCAGTAATGCAATCCACAGGCTCGATGTCTGCTCCGTTTATCTTTGTGATATCTCCGAGATGCTTCATGCCTTCCTCAGCTCCTTAGCCTTAGCTCTTATCTGCTCCATAATGAACGGATCAAGGTCTCCATTCTCGTCTAAGTGTCTTGCGAGATATATGACTATCTGCTCCCATGCCCAGGCAGCTATCTCTTCGTGTTTGTCTTTCATGTTTACGCTCCTTCTAAGATCCTCATCTCTTGTGATGAATCCATCCTGTTCAATCTCTCTGCTCATCTATGCATCTCCTATTAAGCTGTCCAAATTAAACCTTTCCCACATCTCATCTGCCGTATAATAATGATTTCTTTTATTCTTATATTCTTTATTTTCTTCTTTAGTGTTCACTCGTTGTTCACTCGTTGTTCGTTCGTTGTTCATTTGGTGTTCATTTCGTTGTTCACTCATCTGATACTCATCCCACGAAACGATTGTAATCAGCCGACATTGACGGTCTGTTCGTTGTTCAATTTGATGTTCACTTTCGAAACGCTTTAGTATCCGTTGCACTTTCGATTCTGAAATCTTCAGATCACTTGCGATCTTGTTTCTTCCGGTAGTGAGCTGCCCTGGCTGAAGCACTATCTGCTCGCCATGAAATGTGACTTTTGTCGGAGCAAATACCGCCTCAGTGAGCAGCCATATCCACACAGCAAGATGTTCGGCATCTTTCATCACAACAGGATTTTCTCTCAGCTTTCTATGTAATTTCAGATACCCTACCGGAATCATCTTCTACTTCTCCTCTGTCTCCTCTACATCGAATGGAAGAGCATCCTCGTCCATGTCGAACTCTGGTTCATTGTCCACATACTCGATGTTATCTCCTGGTCTCAGCACACCCATGTCAGCCTCATAAGCCTTCTGAAAGTCGATGGACATGATGCCCCACTTAGAAATAAGCTGTCTCAGCATCGTCTTGCAAGCCATGCTGTCAAAGTCCTTCTCCCAGAATGTGTAACCCTTGTGCGCTCTGTATCCCTGCGAATACTCCAGTGCATGGTTCTGCATCTTCTCCTTGCTCCAGTAAAGGACCTTTCTGAAGCCATTCAGATACTCAAACATCGCATAGTATCCGATTGTAGGAGCAGCCTCTCTTGCTGCCTCATCCTCGATGAGCTGTACCTCTACCTCTTCATTCAGCGGATCGTACTTTATCAGCTCGCCTTCCTTGATAGGCAGGACATTCAGCTTCTTATACTGTCCGCTTCTGATAGCAAGCTGGATATATCCCTTATATCCGAGCTGAAACTGTGCTACCTTGCGTCCAAGTTTTCTGTCCTGGAACGGAACCAGATAATACTGTCCGAGCTGGGGCGATGGCGAGAGCTGGAGTGTCTCGCCCAGGAGTCCTGCTGAGAGAATCGTGCTTGGATCGCAGTCTGCGAGATTTGGATTCGTTGCCACAGCGGATGTAATCGCTGTGATAAATCCTGCTGCTCTCTTAGGACCTCCGAGAGTATTGTTGATGAGATTCTTATAGCCTTCGCTCTGAATCATTACTGAGAATTTTGGTGTGCCATTCTTCTTGGCAGGAACCTGTACCTTTTCATTCACATTTACGCTCTGTGTCATTTTGTCTTCTCCTTCTTTTTCTTAGTGAGATCTCTTGTCCTGAATACTCTGTACTCACTGACCTTCTTGTACTTGTCGATGTTGATGTTCGGATAATCGGCCTGCAGCCTTGCCATGTCATATCCGGATGTCTTGCTCTGGTTCTTCCATGAGCATCCGTACTGGACACCCACGCCTATCTCGTTGGCTCCGAGCCTCTGACATATCTGAGCCTTTAGTGTTTCGGCTCTGTCCTTGTACTCGTCAGCGAGATCCTTCACGGCCTTGTAGTCGATGATCATTCTGTCCAGGCCAGGGATAACTACCTCGCTGTCCTTGTAGCCTTTCGGATAGATCTCCTTGAGAGCCTCAAGATCCGACTCGCTGTCCGGCTCAGGCATCCTGTCCTGCATCACATATGTGGTCCAGAAGCCTGTTTCCGCCTCTCTGAGCTGTTTTATAAAATCGTTATCCCTTTTTACCTCGATGACATAAAGTCCTCTCTGAAGGACGAGAATCGCCAAATAGACCATATCGAATCCCATGACCATGCAGTAATGCTGGCACTGGCAGAAGTAGTGAGCAGGGATATCCCCATTCTCAAGGTTATATCCATTGAAACTGCCCATCGTCTTACACTCCAGGCAGGCATTCTCGCCCACGATCCTTCTGTCGATGTTGGCTGTCATGAAGTCATAGTCATCATCGGCATACATGAAGAAATCATTCCTGACCTTCTTGCCGGTCTTCTCTGTGAACCTCTCAGCGACATAGGCCTCAAGGTCTGTGCCGAGCCTCATTGCCTCGTTGGTTTCCTTATCCTTTGACAAACCCTTCTTGTTTGCATACAATGTGAGTAGTCCTGAATAAGGATTCATGTTTACGCATGAGGCCGAATCCGAGCCTCCCAGGGATTTCCTTCTGAGTTCTAACCACTGCTCATGGGAAATCTTTTTGGTATCTGCTATTTTTCTTGCCATCTCTACGCTCCTATAACAAACAGCATGAAAACGATAACGAACAGGCTTCCGAATCCGATGAATCCTTCGATGAAGTCCTTCGGATCTTCCTTGATGCATTCAATGATCTCTCTCATATTGCCAGCTCCTTTCTTGCGTACTCGATGTAATCTTCCTGCTTTGCAATGCGGACATCCTCTACCGGCTTTACAGCTCTGAGATCCTCACACTCTTCCTGGATCTTCTGTCTGCATCTTCTGATGCTCTCAAAGGATGGAAGGTCTCCATCATCCATCACCTTGTAGAATGGAGTAGTGAACACTCCGTAGAACACCTGGTACACGTGCAGGATGAGCGACCTGTCGCTCGACCTTGTCTCCGGATAATTCTCCAGGCACCACCACACCTTCTGTGTCAGCGTTCTTAAGCTCTTGTCCATCATGTCTTTACCTCTCCCATTCCAGATTCGTTACCGCATTCAGCAGCGAATCTTCCAGCTTCATGATTCTCTTGTTCTGCTTGTCGATGTGCTTGCTCGCAAGAGCCAGCTTCTGCTTGAGATCCCTGTTCTCGTTTGCAAGTGTCCTTACCTTCTGCTCATATGTAGCAGCCTTCTTGTCGATCATCTTGTCCATGTTTACGCTTCTCCTTTCCTCACGGATCTTCCTCATCGTCATCCCACCATTCGGAATCGATGAGCATTCTGTTCTCGATGTTGTTTACTTCGTAGTAGGTCATGTCTATGCTCCTTCCTGTGGCGCATCCGCCTCTTTGATGATCTTGATGATCGCATCCTGCTCTGACTTCGCCAGCTCATATTTCAGGATTCTGCTGATGTCCGGATCTCTCATCCCCATCAGCTCTCCAAGCTCTCGCTGTGTCATGTCTGCATCCATCAGAGCTTTTCTGATTCTAAGATTCTTTGCCATGCTTCCCCCTTTCTATGTAGTAGTCTTCACACGCTCTCATATCTATGCGTATCCTCTTGCCGGTCCTGCCACATGTTGCCCATTTCTTTCTGGTGTCCGGATATCCGAATCTGTTCGGATCTCTTACGCAGAACGGACATGCTACGCAACGAGCTTCCTCTCCATCTATCTCTGCCTGCTCTGCCAGAGACTCAGCTTCGTCATACTCGACCATCGTTGTGATGTAGTATGTGTCTCCTTCTCTCGTCCATGTCGGACTCAGCGGAGCCAGCTCCATAATGGTTTCGTTAAACAAAAGAGCAGCCTCTTGTGGCGTATTGCCTGAGATTGCTCTTATCTGTGGAATCGATATGTGTTTCATGTCTACGCTCTCCTTTGGGCTAATAAAAAATGCTTGTCATCCTTAATGGACAACAAGCATATTTTACCGAGGATTTCTCCCCTTCCCTTTTGCTATTTCACTATTCCCAGACTTATGATTTTAGGAATAGTTTGTTGTCCATCCCCATAGTAGCATTTCTATACTCGGTATGCAACCCTTTTTTCTAAATAATTTCTAAACATACTGTAAGCTGTTCCACATGAAACTATTTGTAAATTGCTTTCTAAAATATATAATACTCTTATGTATATCATTATAAGGATTGCAGCGAAAATCGCCACTCTATTTTTCATATTTCTATTTCTCCAGGCCGTATACTCTGAATGGACAGCCAACACATATAGCAAAGGCTGTCTGCTCAAATTAGGACGGATGCTTATTATGTTCGTTTCATTAGTGATGATAGTCATTTGTTACCATATTGGTTTTGAATAAAAGAAGGCCACAGCCATTTCTGACTGTGGTCTCTTTTTTACTGTCTCTTCTGGAGATACTGTTCAGGATCTACCGGCTCTCCGTTAGTGTCAAGGATCTTGAAGTCAAGATGTGGTCCTGTCGATATTCCTGTCGAACCTACCTGAGCTATCTGCTGCCCCTGCCCTACTGTGTCACCGACTTTTACATTCCACGAATACAGATGATTGTAATATGTCACCATACCATTATCGTGCTTGATGCCTACGCTGTTTCCGTATCCGGAATTCCTTCCTGCGTAGATGACTGTTCCGCCATCGGCAGCGACTACGGCTGTACCTTGTGGCGCACCGATATCGATGGCTGGATGGTTCGATGAAGCACCGGCTGTCGGAGCATTACGATATCCGAAGTGCGATGTGATGACACCTTCTGTCGGCCAGATAAACTTGCCTGTTGATTTCAGCTTATCCTTATATCTGCCCTTATACTTGCTGAGATCCATCCTATTCCGATTATCCCATAATCTGACAAGGTCATCATATGTCAGACCGGCATTGACCAGCGGCTCCAGGGATTCAAGCATGAGATCCTTGTCACCAAGTCTAAACGCTACCTTCATATCTTTGGCCACATCAGACTTATATATTATATCCGACACCTCGTCATCAGTCATTCCGTGACTTGTCAGATATGACTGAATGTTAGCCTGAGCATCTATCTCTTCAGTAGTCTGTCCATACTTGATAGTCTTCTTAAGAGCCTTCTTTGACTCAGCTAATACTCGCTCATCAAAGTATTCAGCTTCGCCACCGGCAGCCAAGTATACACGCCTCATGGCATTGATGCTTGCATAATCTCCGGAAGTGACCATGTCAGCAAACGCCTTGCTGTCTTCAGTTTCGTTCTTGAAGTAGGTAGTGACTGCTGACCAAACCTTCTTGTCACGCTCTTCTCCACTAAGATCAGCATACTTGTCCTTGATCTTTTCAGCAGTCTTGGCTCTCGCCTTCTGGATACGGCTCTCAGCCGCTGCAGCTTTCTCTTCATCTGTCCTAAAGATGTCCAGAAATCTGTCTGCAATGCTGCCTGCCTTTTCATTACTTACTTCATCTGTGCCATCCGCAGCAAATACATCGATTCCAAGTTTTGAGAATACTGCCTTAACATCTCGCATGATAGTCTTGGCAGGGACTCCTGTTATGTATCCGGCACCGCCTAAAAGATTCATCATGATGTCATACCATGACTTGTCACTGCCTTCCGTGATTTTCTTCTTAAACTGTGCCAGTCCTTTGAAGAATAGCTCGAATCCTTCAAGAGCCATGTTCGATGTACCCCATCCGTCCTTCAGTCCGTAGATGTCCTTGACGAAGTAGATGTTATTAATCATGTTGACGTTGTCTTTCAGGTTCTCAAAGAAGTTCAGGAGCCACAGCTCACCGAATTCCTTGTCATCGTCATCATCTCCACCCTTGCCTCTGACAGCATCCCAGATTGCGGCTGAGGCGGATACTGCTGCGGCATTAAGGCCAAGCACCAGCACCATCTTCATAAATATCTTTCCTGCTTCAGATGGATCGCCTTCCTTCAGCTTCTCATTTGCTCTTACAAGAGAGTCACGAAGAACATTGAATGTAAGTGTAGGCTCAGCCATGAATGATGTAGCCATCTTGGTCAGAGTGTTCTTGGATCTCATGGTGTCGGATCTGTGGAAGATTGAGTCTACTACCTGAGTCTTATCAAATACCTCAGAGGCTCTTTCATTCGCAAGTCTGAAGAATTCATCCGATCCTACTTCAACACTCGGATTCTTTGCCTTGACCTCGTTCTTGGCTGCCTGCCAGATAAGACCCCATGTCCAGTTATCCAGGCCACCATAGATGCCCATTGAGATAGTATCCCATCTTGACCAGTCATTGTTCATCATGATGTCTTCGATGTCTCTACCCATGTCCATATCGTAATGGCCCCATGATTTCCAGAGTGCAATCGGACAGTGTTCAAACATCTCATTTGTCTCTGCTCTTGACAGCGGCTTTATACCGGCAAAGTATTTGAGATCGATGGCCATCAATGCTCTGAATATCGCTGTCGGCTGCTGGAGTGCTACTCTTGCGTTCATTCCTATGGAAGCCTTCTTGTAATTTGCCAGAGCCTTGTTCATCAAATCATTGACTGCATCGGATCTTGTCTTCGTGTTTCCGTTAACATCACCGATGAATTTCATGATGTAGTCATTGGCCTTCCTGGTGAACGCCTCGCCTATCTTCTGCTGTACAGTCTTCTGAGATCCATCCTCATTCCTCTGTGTGTAGTTGTATACTCGCATGAAGTCTGAGATAGGAATCGCCATCGAATTGTACAGTGACATCTTGTTGCAATGGTCAGCCACTACACTGAAGATATCATCGATCATAATGGCATTGTTGGCATTCCTTACAAGCGGCTTCGTGAAGCCGAAGTTCTTTATCTTCTCCTGCGTATCAAAGCTGTCTGCTGTCTTTTTAAGGGCCTCGCTACTCGACTTTATAGGGAAGTAGTCCTGCTCTCTGAACAGCTTTATGCCATGCATCTGCAGTGATGTCTCGTTGCCCCAGGCAGCCATCTCGTTATTCAGGAGCGACTGCATCTCGTCTGCCAGCTTTATCTGTTCCGGAGTCAGCTTGGCAATGATCTGCTGCACTTCCTCATAAGTGACCATCACAGACTCGACCTGTTCTGTCTCGCCCTTGAATTGTTCGCTCAGCTTCTGCCCTACAGTGACCGGAGATGAAACAATACCGGCTCCGAGGATATGGCCTAAAGCCTGCGGTCTCTTGGACAGACAATACAGCGACATCATCTGTGCAGGATTCAGAGTTATAGATCCATTTGCAAAGTTGAAGGTCTGCGACTGCGAATTATCTCTCCAGGACTCAAGCTCAGAGCCAGGCTTCTTCTCGTTGAAGTAGTCACCGAACATCTGCTGGAATCTCTTTCTGAGATAATCCATGTTCCGGATGTGCTTATCTTCTCCTCTCCTGAGTTCCTTGTACATCGCACCGATGCCCTTGCCTGTAGGATCAAGCCTCTCAAAGAAGTATATCGGAGTCTCCTCACCTTCATTGACCAGCTTATCGAACATGCCTCTGACACCTTTGTAGGACTTGCGCTTACCATACTTGGATATGCGTTCATCCATTGCGCTTATGGTGTTCTCACCTATCTCAGATATCTCGACCTGTTTTTCCTGCAGCCTTATCTTGTTGTAATTGCTGAAGTTATGTTTGATCGACTTGAGCATAGTATCGATAACGATAAGGTCTTCTGTGTCAAGCGCATCGATGGTCTTGCCATCCACCTTATCTGCAAGCGCATCCATCAGATAGAACAGATAGCCATCGTATCTGAATTCGCCTGTATCATCTTCCTTTGCAATCTTGTCGAGCCTGTCCTTGAGTTCTCTCATCTTGAGAGTCTTCTTTGCCGGACCATACTTCTCTTCAAGAGCCTTGCTGCGTTCAGTCTGCATATCAAACTGCATAAGCATGTGAGCAAGCGACTTGCGGAATCCTTCTGGGATATTCTTATCCTTTGTCTCGTTAAGCAGTCTGTCAGTTAGCCAATCGATATTGGATTGTATCTTACCGAAGTGTTTAGCCTTCTTCCGAGCATCCTTTTCAGCTCTACGCTTGGATTTCTCCTCAAAGGTTCTGCTCTTCCAAAGTTCCGCCCTTTCCTTCTGCCTTGTTGTTCTGGCCTTCTCCTCATCAAGAAGCTCATCTCTACGCTCCTTAGATGCTCGCATTGCCTCACGATGTCTCTGCTTCAGAGCCTTAGTCTTCTCGTCATATCTCTGCTTGAATGTATCTGCTATCGACTTGTACTCGGCTCCCTGATATACAATGTCATAAAGATCATCTGCGATGTCACCGGCAAGAGCCTCAGCTTCTTCGGATGAGTATGCGATCTTGTACGGCTGAATAGCATCCAGGACAGCTTCCATCTGGAGCAGGATATCTGGCACTACATCCGCCTTCAGGTCATTCTTCTCAAAGGCTTCCTCACTGAACCACTCCGGAGCCAGCTCTCTGAGATCATCCAACACCTGGTCAATGTTCGTGTCTCCCTTTACCAGCTTGATACGGCCATAGTTTCTCTTACGGAATTCATTGTAGTCGACATCGGACCAATACTCTTCACCAAGCCTTATGCTTGTGGTTCTCATGTAGTCTCTGAGGCTCTTGTATGACTTGAATGTTTCATCCTCTATGAAGTCTACATTCTCGATCATCTTGACTGCGGAATCCCACAGAAGCTCTGCAGCCTCTGCATGTTTGCCATCCTTCATCAGCCAGTATGCTGACTTGGCATCCACCAGAATCTTGTCTACCAGATCCGACTTGTACTGCCTGCTTGTATCGGAGTTTGCCATAGCACCCATGACTACATCCTTGATGCCCTTCCTTACAGATTTAACATCCAGGATCTTGCCTTCGGTCAGCCATCTCTCATTCCACAGTGTGTTTTTACTCTGAACGAATTCCTTCTTCGATTTGGCCATCCTCACACGGCCTTCTTCTGCCTGCTCGTCATCAAGCGGAACATCCTCAAGTTCATACTGAGATGCCAGCCATTCCATCGCATCATCCTCCGGAGTTATGCTGTACCTAATGTCCGGATTCTCTGTTGGATTCTCGTTCTCAAAATCCTTGACCTGGTTAGAGCTGAAAGCGATGTAGATGTCGGAGATAGGATTGCCACCCCTTAACGATGAAGCTCCGCCAATGTCTCTGCAGTTGCGGATAATGACTCCGTCATAGCCTTGGTCTTCAGCCATCTCAGCAAGTTCCCTTGTGTTGTATGTAGGAACGGCTCCGTAATACTCTTCGACTGTATCCTCATCTATGTAGCCTTCCTCACCTATCCATTCTCCATTAGAATCAAACCACTCATAGCCTGTGAGATTATCCGATGAGAAATGTACATCTCCATTGAAATCCACCTTGTCAACGATCCAGTTAAGAAATTCTCCGGAATCAGATACCTGAAGGCCAATAGCTGCCTGCACAAAATCCCACATATCTAACGATGCTTGAGGATCATCATAAGTTCCATATTTATCTATATAATCCTGCTCATTTATTCTCATGGAATCATGATAGCTGTCATCTCTCCATGTTCCGTCTTTTGCTTTTATGCGCTTTGATATATCAAGTTCTACAGCTATTGGATAACCATTATCGTTATATTCAAATTCGACATCAATACCTGACAGAGCAGTGTTCATATACTGTTCAAGTTCCTGTCTGCCTTTATCGATTTTGCTCTGCAGTTCTGGATTGCCATACTTGATTGCTGACCAGTTCGCTCCCTGTGCATCCACGATCAACGGATTCTCAAGGTTGAGATAGCATTCATAATAGCCATGCTGATTTTTAGTATCTTCGCCCAAATCTTCCTGAAGCTGTGATAGGAGTTCGCTCAAGTTGCTGACTCTGCGTTTAGCTTTATTAGGAACATGGAATTCTACATAGTATTTTTCAGCCTCTTTTTTATCCCATTTAGATGTGCTTTCGGAGAGCTTCACCCACTTGCTAAATCCCTGATCTTGGTAACCAAGTTCGTCTGCAAATTGATTGTCATCTACTCTCAGTACTACAGCATCAATGTACTCAATTGCATTACCATCATAACCAGCGTAATCTCGATCCTTGAATTTATCTCTTAGATATTTTTCTACATCGATGAATCTTTTGAATTCGGTGGCATTGTATCTTATAGGATTTCTTGCCTTATAACCATATGTCTGGCTCACATCGAAGTTTGATGCGAAGAACAGGCTCCGATTATCATCGGAGTATGACGGATCAAACACAGTGAAGCCGCCTCGATTCGTAGTGTGGTAAACCCTCACCAGTCTCCCCTGCTCATCTCTCGCCTGGCTATTCTTAAAGTATTCCATCTGACCGTCAGACAGGATATTGCCATCAGAATCCTGTGTAGGCAGGCTGTATCTGATGTCATCGTTGTTCGGATCGAATCTCTGTGACAGCGGAATGACTGAGCCATCGTCTGCGTAGGTTACAGGATCTGCGGATTTAATCTGACTGCTTCTGAAGGCAACAGCAATGGTCGGAGTGTTAGGATCAGCCATCTCCGATTCATCTCCCCATTTCGTTATAAAGCCATCTATTCCTGTTGTGTCCGTGAGGATGTCATAAAATTTCGATGCTTCATCATAATCACGAATACCCATGCCGGTCATTATCTCCTGCACGATATCCATGTCATTGCCGTTATAGGAAGTGATGCTCTTTATAACTTCATCGATGGCCTTGTCGATAGATCCTGCATAGTATGTATCCGTATAATTTGAGATCCATGTGTCAAATGCTGCTTTGCCAACATCGCCATCATAATCTTCAGCAGCCATTATTTGTGCTTCATTTTCTACTGTGGCTTTAATCAGCTTGCGAAGTTCGGATCTGGTGAGAGTTTGAGTCTCCAGTGCAGATGCCGGACGCTGCATATTCACAAAGCTCTTGATCTGTCTGCTGCCATACTCGTTTGTGATCTCCTGAGAATTGGAAAGATAGATCCCAAATCCTTCGGCATGACCATTCTTTCCGCCCTGCGAGAAGTCAAAGACTGTGAAGTCATTGTATGTGCCATGATACCAATTACCCTTCAGTTTGGTATTAGGCATTGCTTTCTTCGCAGCCTCATCAACGAGTCTCTGCGCTTCGTCCATGTTGCCGGAGTTCACTGCATCCATGTAGGCTTCATCACGCATCTGCTCTTCAGTTTTCATAGCATCGGCTCTTGGAGTGAGCTGAGTACGATCAATGTCTGCCTCATCAAAGTCGATGTATTCATCGCCAGTGATGGAGAACCGAAGTTCATTCTTGGCCTCATCGAACACATTGTCATACTGCGAGTCAAGTGCTTCGTTGATGGTGTTCTGCTCATCCATCATCTCCGTTACACGGCCCATAAACTTCGTAGTGTCTGTCTCGCCCTTTGTCATGTCAAGGCCAGGATAGATGTTCTGAACCGGTTCCATCGGAGCATAGTTCCCATCAACATTGTCATACATGTTGAAGTCATATATCTCGCACTTGTAATAGTTGTCATGGAATGCGAATGGGAAGTAAATCGGAATGAGATCATTGTTCATACACCACTCGATGTAATTGTCTGCGGTCTTCCTCGCATCTCCTGATTTGCTCAGGTCTTCATATGTATTGAAGTCGGCAGTGTTGCTACCATAGGCGGACATATACCTTGCATACTCATTGCCTCGTCTTGGAGCCTTGCGCTTATCTGCCGCTACCTCTTCCTGGATCATGTCATCGAATATGCGAAGCGCATCCTTATACTTTGCAAGGTCAGTCTCGCCTTTTGCCTGCTCCATTGCTTTAGCAAATAACGCCCTGCCTTTTTCGTTCAGCTTATTCGTCTTGTTGATCTTAGTGTAGTCTGTCGCATTGCCCATGTTTGTCATCTGCGCCACTACACCAGGCATTGCCGAGCTGTGGTATCCGATGATATACCTGACATCATTATCATCAAGGGATTTCAACATGTGCTGCTTAGAGAGAGTCACCATGATGATGCCGATGTTCTTGCTGTACCCAGGCTTCTTTTGAAGTTCAACAGCCTTTGGATAGTCGATGCTCTGATCACTGATGTTGTATTCATATTTACCATCGACAAGTTTAAGGCCGGCATACTCACCATCAAGAGATTCGTCCACATCACACATAGCTGACAGATTGATCTTAATGCCTGTCATTCCGAATAATTCAGCGCACTCTATAACTTTGGTGTACATATGCATAGGCAGGCCCCTTGCGGCAAGATCCGCAACAAGCTGCATATAGTCATAGAAGTTCTCAATCTGGAAGTCAGATGCCGACTGCGCCCTCGCTCCGCCAATGCTCATCAGATAATCATAAAGAGTCTTGCCCTTCATGTTATCCGGCAGAAGTGAAACCTCTCCGTTGTATGCCGTGAACGGAACACTCTGTTTTGAGTCACTCTGTCCTCTTTTAAGGAGTCCATACAGATTCGTACCACCTGTAGAACCAATAGCCATCAATGCTCGCTGTCCATCTACCGATGCATAATCGGATGGATTCATTCTCTTCCGGAAGAAAGGATGTGCCTCAATTAGAGTCCTGTTCTTCGTTGCTACATCCTTCTTTGGCTTTGTCTTAATGAGTTCGCTGTATCTGGCAAATGCCTCGTTGATCTCATCATAGTCAAGACTATTAATATCAAGGTTGACCAAGTCAAAGTTATCGGTAATCTCTGTGCCATTCTCTTTTGCCCACTCATCAAGAGCCTTATTCCAGTCATCAGCGATGGTCTTAGCCTGCTTCTGCTGTGAATAGCGGTTCTGTTCTACAAAGCACCCTTTGCACGAAACTTCAAATCCGGCTTTCTCTAAAATGAGGCGGAGCTTATACATGCCTTCCTCATCAAGTTTCAGCTCATCGTAAAGAGTTGACTTGTGTTCGCCTTCTGTCTTTATGAAACGCTCAAGCACCTTCTGCATTGCCTTACGCTTTGAGCATATCGTAGTGAAGTCGAAGTTAACCTCATACTCTGCATTCTGTACCTGGCAAGACAGGATTACAGATGTCGGCTTTCCGTCTTTGTTCGTTCTGTAGTGTACTGTTGCATTGACAGAATTGCTGAGATCAATGTAGTTGTACTTTCCTATCGTATTGGTAAGGCTTCTGCCAATAGTGTCCAGCACTTCATTGATAACCTCAGCCTCGTCATTTCTACCATTCTTCTGCATCCATGCGGAACGAAGGTCCTTAACAGATACGATCACCGGCCCTCTTGTCGGCTGTTTGCTTATAGAGTCCAGTCCTATATCCTTTGCCCACTGCTTAAGTTCCTTTGGTATTTGTCCGCCCTTGATGTAGTCATCTTTGTCTGTAGTAAATGAATATCTGATATCTGGATTGTTAAGGTTGAATCTCTCACTCAGCGGAATCACATTGCCGTTGTCATCGTATGTGACAGGATCTGCTGACTTGACCTGGTTTGACTTAAAGGCAATTACTGTATCTCCTCTTCCACGATTCCTTAAATATTTAGCACTATCTGACCACTTTGTATCCTTGTCATTTGCTATAAATACTCCGTCATAGCCTTCTTCCTGCGCTCTCTTAGCCACATCTGTTGCACTCATAGCATTGTCAGGAAGCCTTCCGTAAACTGTAGGCTTCCACTCTTGCCAAGGCGTATGCTCATTTCTGTAGTCAGAATAGCTATTATCTAACATCAGAGGATTATCAATTTTGATGTAAGCACCAAGCGTTCTGCCTTTGTCATAGCGTGTTGCCCACATTGTTCCAGGATCTCTGTATTCGTCTGCTGTGTCTCTGTTAGATGTAAAGAAAATAATTCCATCATTAAAGGCAGTAAAATCATTGTCAGGCGTACCATGATAAACCTTGCCGAAAGTATACCCAGCTTTCTGTGCAGCTTCATCCACCATGCGCTGTGCAGTCTTCATGTCATTAGCTTCTACTGCAGCCATGTAGTCAGCATCCTGCTCTGGAGTGGCGGAGTGTCTTGTCTCGCCATTCGCCCTGTTCTGCCACTCGTCTATGCCTACGGCAGCTCTGTTCTTTACGGCCTGAGTGTATGCATCGAGCCACAGCTTCTCAGCTTCGTCAAGAATTCCAAGCTGAGAGAAAAGAGTGTTCATGTGTGTCTCGTCATCCAGATTGCTGAGTGCGAGGATCCTTCTGATGGCTCTCAGCGCATCCTTTATGCCGTTGAGGATAGCCTTAGCGAGTGACGGATCGGTCTCTGCTGCCTGCCTTGCAAAGTTTGAATCGTTGATAAATTCGTGAGCAGCATCTGCGATTATCTCTTCAAGAGCTTCCTCTTCGGAAAGGTTCTGTCCATTCCGTCTGTAAAGGTCTATTCTCTTGGAGATCTCGTTCTGCATCTCTTCAGGATTAGCAGAGAACCATCTCTCACGCACAAGATTCTCAAGCGCATTAAACTGTTCCGGAGCATAGAGCTTCAGATGGTGAGTGACTTCGTGCATGAAGATGTAGCCGACATTCTTCTCAAAATCAGAATTGATGTTGATATAAATAGCACCATTGATGTACTGGCCGTTAGCCTGTGTGCCTGTGCCGGTCCTGAGATCGTCAACGAGATGAATGTCCACACCCAAGTTAGTCGCTATCTCAGAGAACACTCTGACCACAGAACCTTTAGGCGAATACTCCGTATCAATGAATACATTGCCTTTAGGAGTTTCAGCCTCTCCGCTGAGATCCATAGCATCGCCAATCTTTACCTGTTTGCCTAATGCCGCTGTGGATGCATCTGCCCTGTCTTTCAGACCAGCATTATACATATCCTCAAGTTTCTGCTCGGAGATCTTAGGGAACATTCTGGCAGCTTCAGCCTTGACTGTATTCCATTCCGTACCCATATTTCTTGCTGTCTGGTACATCATGTCTGCCGCATTAGCATTCATCATGTAAGTGGATCTGTCACGCTCGTCCACATCATCAAGAGCCGCCTGGAGAGCAACACTGCCCTGTGCGCCCATTCTTGATGTGACTTCAGTGACTACCTCGCCCTTAGCATTGTCCATCCAGTTAGCAGTCTCAGCTTCCGCAGTCTTGACATAGTTGTCTGCCGCCATAGCAAAGAGAGCGTCCTTTGTGGCTGCATTGGTCTTAGGGATATCTATGTTGCCCTGCTTATCCTCTACTACATACTGATTAAGGTCCACTCCTGTGGCCTCTGAGAATGCTGTTCTGACTGTTGTGTTTGTATAGTTCAGAGCATTGGCATCTGCCACAGTGAAGGCACCGGTCTTGAATCCTGCAATGGCTCTGCTGCCATTCTGCACTTCTGTATCAGTCAGTGACTCTGCGCCTTCCTGCTCCATCAGATCCTCAATGATGTCTGTTGCCGCATTCGATTCCTTGACATAGTTCGCTGCGATAACCTCATCACCGGCTACGGAACCATCTCTTCCGAATGAAAGCTCAGGCATTACATAGTTTTCATTCTTGATCCTTGTCTCCGCCACTCCGCTTGCAGCCTCACTTCTCTTGAAGTCCTTTTCTACTTGCTGCGCCTGTGCCTGGGCAAGATCATACACCTGAGTGCTGGTAAGTTCTTTGCCTTCATCGATTCTGTCTCTGGCTGCCTGAGCCTTGAGCGATGCGACACCATCCTCAAAATTGATAGCTGTTTCAGAAAGCGCACGAAGGCCTTCTGTGCCTAAGCTGTCTCTTATTGCCGAACCCCTTGCCGCTGTCGATATCCCTGCAGGAAGTCCTGTAGTAAGAGTCAGGAGCGATGTCGATGCAAATGTATCCGCCAGCTCGCCCTTATCGAATTCGCCCAGCCAATCTTTGAGGCTTCTTCCGGACATCGTAGCGGCTATGCTGTCCTCAAGTTCTGCCATTCTGTCAGTGTCACCGGAGAGGCTGGCAGCAAGATAGTCACGCATCTGCTCAGACACTTCCCTTGCTCGCTTCTCACTAAGGCCGGCATCCATATACTGCTTGATGTTCTCTTCGATGAATCTGTCGGAATTGAGATAAGCAGCAGCGGATCTTGCATCCTCTTCGCTTGTAAGGCCGGATCTGATAGCATCACTCTCCTGCTTGAGTGCAGCCTTTGCCGCTCTCTGCCTTACATTCCTTCCGTATGTAAGTTCTTTGATGACAGGATCTGCGAGCCAGCCTGCAGCTTCCTCAGCATTTTCTTCTGCTGTACCACCAAGCAGTCTTATGCCTGCCGCTGTCGCATCGGCAGCTCTGCCAGTCATATTTCTTGTCAGTCTATTGGCGGCTCTGTCAGCGAGCGAAAGACCGACCTTTCCACCACTGAATGCGCTCTTCGCAAGACCAGCACCCTGGAACATCATCTCCGTTCCGACTTCCTTGCCAGCCTGCAGGAGTGAGTACAGTCTGTCCTCGTTCTCTGTTGCGCCTTCTTTTTCTGCCTGACCTCTTGTTGTTCCGTAGGATCTAATGCCCATCGAAGCAAGCGCACCCACCTGGCCTGTGCCGGTAAGCGCACCAACAGCCATATCTGTTGCCATTCCGGTTCCAGATTCGACAGCACCATACCAGGCCTTTTCAAGTCCTTTGGCATTCTTTGTTGCCTCGTCAAATTCCTTCTGCCGCTTCTCCTGCTTCTCGCCAAGATCAAGTCTGAGCCTTCTTGCTTCCTTGATAGACTTCTGTCTTTCCTCTTCTACTTTCGCTCTACCGGCTGTATCATTTTTGTCAATGCCCAGCTTCATGGATTTGGCTTCTGTCCACTTATCGCTGGATTTCGCCATCTCATCTATATCAGCAAGAGTCTTGCCATATCCGGTCAGCGTATCTTCTACGCCCTTCTTAGCGGCTCTGCCGGTATTCTTTGCTACCTCGATGCGCCTCTGATTTCTCTGCTCGTTATAACGCTTATCCTCTTCCGTCTGGATGCCTGACTTCTGTCTCTGCATCCTTGCCCTGCTCTCATCAGTCATAGACTCCTTGACGGAATTGCTTATAGCCTTGCCAGCAGCTCTTATGTTCTCTCTTGATCTGCGCTGTTCCTCTGCTGTAGGCATGTTCATCTTCTGTGCCTGAGCAGCAGTCCTTCTGTCCTCACTGGCAAACCTTCTTGCCGCTGACCTCATGGCCCTTGCGGATTCCTGTCTTCTCGCTTCCTTTGGATCTACACTTCTCTGCTGTGCAGTCTCGACACCGGTCCTTGGCTTCTGTCTCTGAACCATCATCTCACTGGAAGTATTGGCTACAGCCGGCCTGCTCTGTCTCTGTGTAGTCTGTGTAGTCCTGCTGCTGTTCCCAACAGTCTGCTGCTTCTGTGCAGTCTTAGCCTTGTTATTCTTATATACAGGCTTAGTTGGCTGTCCGTATGTCTTCTGGTTCTGTCTCTGCTGCCGTGTCATTTTAGAGACAGAAGAAGACTGTGGCTTCCTCTGTGCCACAGCCTTCTTTTTTTCTTCGTCCTTTTTCTTCTTCTTGTTCGCAATGCTCCCCTTCTGCATTCTTCCCATAGCAAGAGGAGATGTATTCTTTTTCGCCATAGTCATCTTTCCTTTCTGCTGATAGACAATTGCTGCCCTCTCCTACGCATTGTTATTTTCTCTTTTTCGCTTTATTGGCTGCGCTCTTCGCTATCGACTTGACTAACTGAGCTGTACTCTGTTCCGGACCATATGTTGTCTTGTTTTTATTTTTCAATTTATTGAAATCGGATTCGCTTATCGGCATTCCATTGCCGCCACCTACGCTGCCACCGGAATAGCCTCCGCCACCGCCTCCGGATCGGCGGCCACCACCGCCCCCACTACTTTTTTTTTGCGCCTTATTCCACTGATAAAGACTGGTGTTGTAATCAAGACCCCACCTGTACTGATCAAGAGCGTCCTGATACCTCTGATAGTTCTGCGAATAAAGCCACTGATTATCCGCTTCTTTATCCCTGTAAGCATTGTAGTTCTGTGTGTATTGCCACTGATTGTCTGCTTCTCTGTCTCTGTAGGCGTTATAATTCTGAGTCCACTTCCACTGGTTATCTGACTCTTTATCTCTGTATGCGTTATAGTTCTGTGTGTATTGCCACTGACGATCACCTTCGTTATCACGGAATCTGCCATAGGCAGTATCGTCTGCTTCCTTCAGAGCCGCATATGTGGTCTGTGCTCGGTTGAATGCATTCGCCTCAAGGTCTGGGATCAATGCGGCGAGTTCCTGGTTATACTGATTCCTTGCCTGCTGTGCCGCTGACACAGAGTACGATGTGCCGTATCCGCCATTGAGAGCTGCAGCATCAGCAAGCGTATTCTTTGCCGCCTGGTTACCTCTCGCTCCGTATATCTTCGCCAATGCCTGATACGATGCATCTTCCAGCGGATTGTATTTCCAGTTTGTCACTGTGTTCAGTGCGCCGGACAGTTGATCAGCATATTGTGAGTTGTATTCTCCTGGCGTAAAAGCTTCTGGTGCTACTGCTGTCGATTCATATGGAGCAGGAGCCTCTGCCGTTGGTACATATGGTGCAGGAGCTACCGCTGTTGACGAATACGCTGCAGGAGCAGCTGGTGCCACAGCAGCCACATAGCTCGGCGCATAAGCTGGAGCACTCGCCTTAGCTTTTTTCTTTTTCTTTTTCTTGGCCATGCCTGACATTCTCCTTTCTACAGATTTGCCTTCTACACAGACACGATATCTGATTCTTTCAAGGATTTCGCCCATAACTAATTGCAATAAAAAAGGGCAGGCACATCACAGTGTCTGCCCAGATTTGAATGAAGATGCCTACATCTTCTCGATCAGCTTGCGGAGTTCTTCCTTCGTATGTTCATCTACGCTGCCTTCACTGGAATATCTGCCCATAGAATCTCTGCTTCTTCTGCGAGAGTAAGAGCCATCCGGTCTCACATAGCTTTCTTCCGGAGCATATGATCCGCCGTTATCGTATGATCCTCTGTAGGAACCGCCATCATCGTAAGACATTCTCCTGGAATATCCTCTGCCACTGTACTCGCTCTCTCCGGACATCTCCTCACTCTTGAGAAGATTCTTTTTGAGATGGGCCAGTGTGTCGGCTACCTGGAGATCCTGCATCGACAGCTTTCCACCTTTGGACACCTTGCGCTCCATCTCGGCAAGCTCATCGCATGTGTACTCGATAAGTTTATGCATGTCTGTCTCTCCTTTCTACGCTATGCGTGTGATGCTCAGACTGCCATCGATAACATTTATCAATGGTGTCGGAGTTGTCGCTGGATCGTCTACTGTGCCGTTGACATACTCCACAGCTACTGTGAAGCAACATCCTTTAGGCACATCGACCACCGCCCTGCTCGTTACATTGCCGTACTCATCTACCGCTGCAGGAGTAAAGATGCTTCTGCTGCCGGTTCTCTCTTCTCCGGAAACCACAATTGCTGTAGCAATCGGAGTCACAGCACCGCCTGTTGGTATGGCTATATTGCCTGTAAACTCGACATTGTATCTCGCAAAGCATGATGTCGGATTATTGACGATACCACGCAGAACAAAAATCCCTGTGCCATTCTGATGGAATACATTCCCCTTGTTGCATCGGATAGAATCAATGAATGGGATAGCCTGATTGAGAGCTACAGTTTCTACCGCATCCCTTGTTAAATATTCTGCCATATCTCATCACCTCACTTAGAAGCTGCCACCGCATCCGCAGCCTACTCCGTTGTTGCTTCCGCATGTGAAGATCGGAGTAGATCCGTAAACCGGCATCGATGGTACAGGGCAATTCTTCAGTCTGTTGTAGAGTGCGTCTACCTCAGCGTTCATGCCATTCTGTACTGTAGCCATGTTGAGCTGATTCTGGAGTCCGATGTTCTCTCTTTCAGCCTGTGCAAGCTGAGCCTTAACGCCATCCAGCTCAAGAGCACAAAGCTTATCAAGGATAGCCTGAGTTCCTCTGGTCTGTGAGTCGATGATGTCTCTGGTGTTGTTTGCATCAGCAAATCTTGTCATATTGCCTTCGTTCTGAACGATGTTCTGAGTCTGGCATGTTGCAAGTCTGTTCTCGCAGCAACAGTCAGCAAGCTGTGACTGCAGAGCGAATCTCTGATTCATGTCAGCCATCTGCCTTGCATTAGCCGAAATCTCCGACTGTGCGAAGCCGTTAGCGATGCTTGAATTTACTCCTGCAAAGCCACCGCAGAGCTGTGTGCTGATGTCAGAGAGTCCATCCCTGATGCTTGTGATGTTTCCATTGATCATCTGGTCACGGAATCCATCATTGATAGTCTCAGTCTGATTCATCCACGGATAGAGGCTTCCTACACCATTTCCGCTGCCGTTGCCCCAGCCGTTGTTGCCCCAGCCGCAGAGAAGGAGCAGCAGGATGATCCATGCGCCATCATTACCGAAGAACCCATTTCCACCACCATTTCCATACATAGGCGTAACAGGCATTGTGAAAGGGCTTCCGTTATTATCTTCTGTAAAAGCCATATGTTTTCTCCTTTCATTAAAAAAGAAATAATATATATACACTTGCGCAAGATGTATCTGTGTTATAATTAATGAGCGATGGATAGGGTAGCTCCCGAACACCATAATGCCTTAATGGTTTCCATCGCATAGCATTTAAGGCAAGCACGAAAGGCAGGTGTTATTTTTATGTCAGAAGTTTGGAAAGATATAAGTGGCTTTGAAGGCAGATACCAAGTAAGTAATATTGGCAGAGTTAAATCGTTGTCCTTTGCACACACTCGTCAGGAAAAAGTCCTTAAGTCTACCCCTTCTAACTGTGGCTATTTGAAAGTCGAATTATACAAAAGCGGCAAGGGAAAAGTATGTTATGTCCATCGGCTTGTAGCAGAGGCCTTCGTCCTTAATCCGGAGAACAAGCCACAAGTAAACCGCATCGATGGAGACAAAACCAATAATGATGTGAATAACCTTGAATGGTGTTCCCCTGGAGAAAATCAAATTCATGCTATTGAGCATGGCTTAAGAGAGCCATCACCAATGATCGGCAGAAAAGGCAAACTGAATCCTAATAGCAAGACGATTCTGCAATATGATCTTGATGGGAATCTCATTAAGCGATGGGATTCAATCGCTGATGCAAATCGTTATTTTGGGGGAGGCCATTCCGCCATATCGCTTTGCCTAACAGGCCGAAAGCGGACCGCCTATGGCTTTAAATGGGAGTATGAATAATGCTCCCTATTTATTTGTTAACATCTGCTGTATCTGCTGTGCCCTTTTCACAGCATTATCGTATTGAGCCTGAGTTACCCTTCCGGAGTTCAGCATCTGCTGTATCATCTGGTTAGGATCTCCGCCCTTGCTCTTTAATTCATTGAGCTGCTGCATGAATTGCATCGGATTGATATTCATTTCTTCGCTCCCTTCATGTCCTCAAATTTTGCCCTCAGAGAGTCTATTTCCTCTCGGATAAGTGACACATCCTCTTTAGTCGCAAAGTCGCTCTCAGACAGACCTCGCTTGCTCTGCGAGGCATTATCTCGGAATGTGTAATCAAGTATTCTCATGCTCGGCATTCCGGATGCATCTGCGCTCTTGATATAGATCGTCTGAGACTCATTGTCGAACAGAGCGACTGTGCAGCCAGGAGCTACAAGGTAACTCTTCGCTGCTCCTTCTCCCTGAACCCAGGTCAATGCGCTTTGCGTGTTGGACTGATTCTGTCCAACGTTCATCTGTGTTGGATATGCGTTAGGCTGCATTGGATAAGGCTGATAACCAGCCGGAAAATAATTGTTGTAGGCCATTACTCTTCACTCTCCTCTCTGTACCAGACATACTGGACAACTTCGGAACCGCTGTCCCAACTGTCGAACCAATTCCCATCGATGCACGTGACCACGTGGTTTCCAGTGCCGATCACAAAAATCCCACGTGGATTGTCTTCACAGAATTCTTCGACTGTGTAGCAGGCAGGACATTCATCAGGGATATTCTTTCTTTGGAATCCATGCTGACGAAGTAAGGAACCCCACACGCTATTGCTCGATGGCATATCCCCCATTTGTAAAGAGTTAATGGTCAGCGCAATAAACGCAGCTTCCCATCCCATGTTGAGTGCTTTTGAGATTGCTCGAACAGCGCAGTCTCCTACCTTCCTGCCAACAGGATTCGGATTATATTCAATGTAAGCCATGTCAGTCACCATCCTTTCAGGTAAATTGTCGCAATAAAAAAGCACCCCGACGAGTACGCCAGGATGCCATTTTCATATCACTTTAGGTGCTTGAACACCTTCTCTTGGTCCTTGTAGACTATTCGCTTTATCTGAGTTACCGACATATCGAATTCCTCTGCGAGTGGCTCAAAGCAGATGCCGTCTATAAGCCTGCGCTTTAGAATAGCTCTATGCTTCTCGTTCAGAATCCATTCATCAATAGTTTCAGTAATCTCTGTTCTTGAATAATCTCTCATGGTCTTTTTCTTGCTGCAGCCATGTAATTAGCGTTACCTCTACCTTTTGCACGAACAGTCACATGCTTTCTACGTGCTGTTCCCTTACTCTTGGATCTGTCACGCTTAGTTGCTGTCTTGCGCTTTATCTCTATTTTACTCGCCATTGTTGATCACCCCATCTGTTCCAGATTCAAGATAGTTTGCATTAGCACTATCCTGGCCTTCAATAGTGTAAGTCTCCGATGAGAAGTCATACTGGTTGAATACCCACAGCCATGCAAGATTGCTCACTACTACCATAACAATCAAGATGATTATTACATGGATCAATCTCTTAACTGTTCTCTCATGCCTTGCAGCTTCAGACTCATAGACTATGTATGGTACATCCTTGTTGTTATCCATGTTTACTCCTTACTGTTTGATGTGCTCCATCTGTCTGACTTTCTCCTCAAGCACCGGAACCCTGACCGCAAACTCGTTATGCTTCCTGACCTCTCTTGTCAGCTCTTCGATCTTGGTGTCCTGTACGGCCTGTTGTGTCTTCATTTCAGCCATTATCTTTTGATTCCCAGCACGAACAGTCATCCATGTGCTGATCGTAGCAAGGCCACCGGTTATCAATGCTACCTGTATCGCTTCAGTCATAATGATCACCTCACTTTGCCCTCAGCACCTGTATGGTGCTCTGCTTTACATTTGAATTTGTCCACGGCCTCGCAGTGCTTATCCTCGGAAAAGCGTGTTTGCGTGAAGCGTGTGCGATGCGGCCGCCACCGATGTTGATCACTGTGTGCTGACCACTCTTTCCTTTCCTATATCTTATTATATCTCCGGCCTTTAATGCGAATCCATCAAGAGGACCCTTATGTACTATGCTCATGGTACTTGGTACAGAAGGGTAAGGATTTGACGCTTTGGCCGGCAGCGCAAGGAATGTCGATGATAATCCGCTTGCCCTAACGCAAGTGCTGACAAAATAGCCGCAGTCCGTCTGTGAGATCTTTGCAGTCTTGCCCATATACTCCTTCAAGGCCGATACATAAGCAGGTTTTGCACTACCTTTGGGGTAGTCATACTCAGAGGCCTTAGTGCCTTCCGGATATGCATATTCCTTTGCATGAGCGACTATCTCTTCAGCCTTTGAATTCTTCTGGTGTGTATTCCAGTAAGCTACATAGCATTTATCCATATCAACTTTTCCGTTGATGCCGTCTACCTTGCCGGAAGAAGTGTACTGCCACATGCCCATTCTGCTTGCTGGCTTATAGTCCATTGTGTCATTATACTGTGCGATCCAGAATGCATTGCTTGAATAGTCCCTGGCAGTCTTAGTCAGGTAGCGATCCCACCAGTTGAGATTCGCATATACGCCGCCTCTTGCACCAAGAGCTGCCATCTTATTCAGGAATGCTGCAGCAACAGTGTCTGCATATTTTGATAGAGAAGCAACCTCAAGGTCTATGTACAAAGGCATATCAAGGTCATATGGCTTGCAAGCATTGAACAGCCTCTCAGCCTCAGCCTCAGCCTCAGCCTTTGTCTTAGCTCTTGAGAAGATGTATGAGCCTATATGAAGTCCGGCTGCTTTGGCATTTACCATATTCTCTGCAAAGCGTTTGTCGAGTGTTGTGCCGTCAGCATATCTGATGATCGCACCGACTACTCCATCAGCCTTGACCTTATTCCAGTCGATCTTGCTCTGCCAATCGGAGACATCTATCACATTGTAATAGTCTACGCTTGGCCTGGGATACACCGCCTTATCATGCTCGTTCAGATACTTCTGCCATGCCTTCATGCTGTTAGGGCCAAAGATTCCATCTGCTTCAACACCGAGCTTCTTCTGTAAAGCTTTCGATGTATCTTTGCCCCATACTCCGTCCTCTTCGACACCGATCCACTTCTGCATTTTCTTAACGCATACGCTGCCGCCCTTACCAAACTCGACAGCCTTCATGGCAGGATAGTATTTAGCACAGCTTCTATTCTGTCCGCTCAGCACTCCATCCATAGGAGTGCCGAAGAACCTCTGCATAGCTCTTGCAGTGCAGGCTCCGCCTATTCCGTCTACAGTAAGTTTAGGTGCAGGAGTGATGACATTCTTAACAGCCGGATTGATGATGCATCCTCTGAATTTGTAGTTGGAATTCTGGCCCCATCTTCCATTTCCATTATCTCTTCTGACAGTCTTGAATGCCCAGGATGCCCAGCCACTTTCAGAAGTGAGGATGGTTCCATCATCGTAGACTCTTTCGACTACAGCGACATGCCCTGCTCCATCACCACCGCTAAGTGACCTTCCCTTCTGCCATACCATGATGCCACCGATTGCCGGAGAAGATGATATCTTCAGGCCCTGTCTTTTAGCTGACTCGATGAAGTTCTCAGCATTACATACAAGCTGTGCATGGAATGGTTTCACGATGCCTTCAAGCTCAGGGTCATTCCAGCATTCATTAAATCTGCCGTTTGCGTACCCAACGCAGTTGTCAAGTACATTTGCATACCTCTGTGTCGGATTGCCGGCTACAGCACCATTAAGGCCGCCTGTTACCTGGCGGATATAGTATTTATTATTTCTCGGACATTCCGTTCTTATCTTCATAATCCACCATCTCCTCAAATGATTCCTCGTTGAAAGTATTCTGTGTTGTTTCCAGCTTCATATGCTGTTTGAATACCTGGTGCAGGCCAACAGCTGCTAAGCCGGATACCATTCCTTTGACTATTCCTTCATAGTCAACACCGAACAGGATCAGGCCGCTTACAGCACCGATGATAAGAAGCACTGTTGGTATCCATTTGTCATCTGTTGGCAGCCACTTCTTCATGACATATCCGATGCAGAGACAAGCAGCTGTAATGATTGGCATTATCATGCCGTCAATAAAGTCAATGTTCATTTGATTGTTCCCTTTCTAACGCTTCAATGCGTTTCTCTAAGTGCTGACAATATGCAACGAGTGGTGCTATTAACTCTGTATAGCCAAGTGTCTTGTAGCCGTTCATTTCGCCTACCATACAATCCCATTTGTCTGCTTCTTCTACATCCTGTGCATAGAAGCCTACGTGGTTCTGATCGTCCTTCTTGAAGTAGGCAGGCTTCAATTTCCTTATGAAGTCCACGGCATCATCATCAAGGTAGGATATATGTTCTTTGAGCCTTCTGTCTGATGACTGCGTATATGTGCCGGCGATGGCTGTGTTGCCGTTGAAGGCTACTACCATTGCGTTTGAACGCTCTGATTTTGAATATCCGTTTCCGATAATAAAAAGATACTGGTCTCCATACATATTATTTGGGTTTCCAGATGCTACATTATATTGGCCAATAGCAACCTGCGCTAATCCCTGCGCTATTGTTTCCCATCCGCCTGCGTGAGAAGCCATACCGCTTGCAGTTGATTGATACCCCTCTGAGTGAGAATAGTCTTTTGTAGCATCAGTGCTATACCCTTCTGCGTGAGAATATGTGCCACCGGCGGTTGTAAAAAAACCCTCGGCGTGAGCACCAAAACCAGTTGCCTTAGTATCCTCTCCCTCGGCGTGTGAGTAAGTGCCAGTCGCATCAGTATTTCGCCCTTCTGCATGCGAGCACATGCCAGTAGCTTCACTGCTTCGCCCTTCAGCATGCGAGCATGCTTTTGTAGCCTTAGTATTTCGCCCTTCAGCATGAGAGTATGCGCCGCTTGCAGTTGTTATAAATCCCTCCGAATGAGCTTCATATGATGATGCAGTTGTGTTTGCTCCCTCAGCATGTGACATATTTCCACTCGCTACCGTGTTTTGTCCTTCGGCGTGAGAGTTTGCGCCGGAAGCTATCGCTTTATTCCCTGAGCAAAATGAGCGGCCACCTATAATTGAATCTGTGGCCCTATTACCAAAAGTAAAATAAGGAGTTAGCGAGCCATACGTATAAGTTATAACTATCTTTGCTCCGTCAGCAGGTGCAGTGTTGAAGGTCAGAATGGCATTTGTATTCGTGAAGGCTGTTGTTGCCGTTCCGTCTATTGTGACTGTAGGTGTGCTTTGCGGATTAAAGATAAGAAATTCTTTTGTCTCGCCGTCCCCCACATAGTTGTGAACCGCTGTTGCTCCTTGCAAGTCTCCTACCGCATAATACTGTCCAGTGCCTAATGCAGATATTTTCTTTGGTTGAATTAAGACGTATCCGCTTGAAGTTCCGACCTTAACATTAGAACCGAAGGATGCTACCGACCCGCCGCCCTTGTATATATCCATGCCATCGGTCGGACTGATGGTGATGTAGTTTGAATCATCATTTTTCGGATGAAGCTTTACTCCGTCAGATCCGAATTGAGTGACATAATCATCCGCCTCGATAGCGACCTTGTCCGCTTCAATCTGTACTGACTCAGCACTCTGATTAATCCTCGATATGACTTCATCGTTTCCGACTTTCTTGCCGACTTCGGTACGTATGCCGTCTGCATCGACAATAAGTTCGGCAAACTTATCAGTCACCTTTTGGTCATTGAATACTGTGCTTTCTGCTGTTAGTTTCATGGACTATGTCCTTTCTTTTTGGTTCACTAAATTTCTCTTTTTTTATGCTGCTATGTACATAAACGTACCACGAATATTGTGACCGCTTGCCAAACTACTCAGAGTTCTCAGTGACTCAGTCGTGGATCCGTCTAGATGAGTAACCTGTGCGCCAAAGAATTCTTCAGCAGTGTTGTCGTATAAGCTAAAGCTGTTTATGCCGCTGTAATTACTGTTTGACCTGTCAAAACCGCTTATAACGTCCGTGTGCGGAGCGACGGCAGATGTGAGCGTAAACCGTAGTTGAACGATAACCACGTTTCCTATTCGCTGTGAATAGGCGGCCTGGATTGTGGCAACCGATGACGAAAGCTTGCTTTTGATGTCTTTTACAGTTAAGTTGCTATTTAATGCATCAATCTCTGCTCTTGTTGGGAGCTTTGTCCAAGCGCCATACCAGCTATTATTGTTTCTGCTGAATACTCTCCGATACGTGTCCCCATTCGTTAGATAAAAGGTTGCCACACCATAGTTGCTGTTAAAGTCAATGGTCAACAAGCCATAGCGTGATGGAAGGTACGAAGAATCAGCAGAAAGCTGTACCTGGTACATTCCAGGCTCCTTGTTGATAATAACTGTATCAGATGCGATGGAAGTCAGCGTTCCTTTTCCTGCAACTGTTGCTGAGAAGGCCGTTTGTATACTCCTTGCAGAACCTGCGAGTGTGCTGCCTGTATAGGTCTCTATAATTTTCTTTGCAACGTCACTCACAAGCTGTTTATAACTCACATTATCGCTACCCACCACTCTGATAAAATCACTTGTAGTAAGACTGCTTTTCTGCGCCAAGTCTTTTTCATATACGTCTGCCATTAGTATTCGCTCCTTCCCATTAGATATGCTCCTGTGCTTATGCGGAGTTTATCACCAGTATTTGTCAGCAGGTTCATCTGCTGTCGGCGTGTCCAGATACATACCACAGTGCGGCCGTACTCCTGTGAATCCTTTGGTATGATTATCGACCTTCCGCCAAGATCCATTGACACATCACCATCCGGTGTCCTGTAATACCATTCAAAGTCGCTATTCGGTATGGACTCTGTTATGTCCTCGCCGCCCTGGACCACTGTTGCGGTAAATATAAGATTGTCTCCGCTGACCTCCATGCTAACTGTCAGACCTTCTATTTTGCTGACAGCATTCGTAAGCTCGGTCCTTGTTGCCCTGAGAGCTATCTGCTCTGAGTTAGATGAGATATTTGTCTCTGCAGCAGCGACTCTTCCCTGCAGTGCCGCAAGCTCTACGTCATCTATCTCTACCCACTTGTACGTAGTGCCATCTTTGGCCCATCTGTATGATTTGCCGGAAGTAGTATCAAAGTAAATATCACGAAGATGCTGCTCCTTTAGATTAGTTGTAGTCCAGTGTACTGCCGGCTCATTCGATGTTGTTGGCGGCACAGAATAGAACCAGTTTTCAACAGCCTCTATAGCTTCCTGGATGGTCTTGCCGCTGGACAGAAGAAACTCGTCTGCCTTGATCTGGAGCTTGCTGCCATCCCAAGCTATGGCGTTATCAGCCGTAGCAAAGTTGGTTCCATTACCATAGAAGAAAGTTCCGTTCCTTAGGTTTATCCAGCCGCTTGTGCCTTCGATGTTTTGTGTAGTGATATGCCTTGTCATGATAGATCCTGACACGATCTTGTCTGCCGTTATTGTCAGATCCTCAATGACATTGCCGTCCAACTTCTCATATGTAGTGCTGCCGTCCGGATCAAAATGCACAAGATACTTTTCTCCTGTAGTCTGATTGGTATATATCAGCCTCTCGACATCAAGCGTACCGGTCTTTATTTTGGATGCATTGACCTGAATGGCATCAAGCTCAAAGACTTCTCCCTCATTGGCAAGGAGATGTGTTTGTACAAGGAGCTTGTCTATCCAGCCTTCAACAGCCTTGATGCTGTTCGCATCGAGGTTTTTGACGAAAAGATAGTCTCCGTCTATGTCTCCATATAGTGTTCCGGTGCTTATCTTTATATTATTGCTGACTGTACCGGACAGTGTCCTGGCATCTATGTTGCCCAAAGCCATCTGAATGCTTTCGATCAGAGACTGTATTTTTTCATCTGTCGAAGCGTTAGGCCGCTTGTCATAATCTATGATCAAAGCTTTCCACCTGTTCCTTTCCGTATTCTTCGTGTCAATGACTTGATCTGCACATTGCCCTTGCCCTCAACAATGATCGAGTATTTATCGCATCGCCTCGGCACAACAGGAATAAACTCTCCTTCCTTGCTTGCAGGATTAAAGTCTGCTATGAGAAGGCTGTTGCTTTCTGTAGGCTTGATGGCCGCATCATCGAGTGCTATCCGCACTTTCACTCTTGTATTGTTTTCAAGAGCTAACAGCCGAATGAGGACCTTGCTATATATCTTCCTGTTCTCGATATACTCATCGAATGGTCCAAATACAGCCGACCATTCGTAGTCAGCATATGTCTCTGTAGGCGTAGATGGATTGATCACTACTATCTTTCCGGTGTCCGTTGTCGCACCAGAAGTCACGATATAGAGCCTTCCGTCCATCGTGCAGCAGTCTTCTACTGGCAGCTCATCTTCAACATGCCACATAGCCTTCTCCGTATCCAGCACCATCAGGGGATTCCCCCAATCGAAATGGCAGGATGCGTAATACTTGCGGCCTTCTGTTCCGGCTACCACATTATTGAATTTGTCATTGAATTTATCGCTGATGCAGTAAGGAATGCCGCCATCGTAGGCCATGATGCCTATCGTAGACTTGTAAAACACTCTGTCATTGATTACTACAATAGACTTGCCGGAGCCTGCTTCTACGCCGTAACACTTAGCATTTGCAAGCTGCCAGTTTGATGGTGCGGTGCCATATATCCTCGCCATGCTGTTCTGCTTGAAGAAAATCAGATGGTTTGAATAAGCTGCACAGCCTGTCCAGTCCTCGTCTGTTCCTTGCTCTGCATAGTAGGAGTCGAGCGAGGTAGCTTGGAAATACTGCCAATTCTTTGGATCACCCAGTTTGCAGGCATAAATGGTATTAGCAACATTGCTTACTCCCCACAGCCTATTGTTCCACTCGATCACATAGTCGAGGTCAGGCATTGTCCTGCTTATGGTTCCGGTCAGCGTGATGTTCGTAGCACCTTCGCCAGTCAGCTCGATGAATGTCTCTCTCGGAAGGATCAGAACCTTGCCGTCCACTTCTTCGATAATGCACGATGCTAAGGCCGGTACATTATCGTGATGATCTCCCCTCGCATCCGTAAAGGACAGTGTTCCATTTATGGTGACCGCATCGTCATACGCATAGTCTGCAGCCATTGTTTCAGTATGCATTCTTATTCTTACATCTTCATTTGACAGCGTCACTTCAGCATTTGACAGAGTAGAGCTGGCTTCAAGGTTTCCATAATTGCCTGTAGCTACCACAGATCCTGTCCGAACTATCTCAAGATATGTCTTCTGTGGGAAGAAGCAGATCTTGTTGTTGATAGCTACCATTTCGGTATCTTCTGTCAGTCCGGTCACATTAGTGACTTCTGTGAGATGGTAAAAGAAAGCAATGCTCCCATTCGCCTTCTTTGCGATCATGGCGATTCTTTCAAAACGCTCCATGATCTTCAGCGGCTTGACAGCACCAGGTGGCAAGTCATATCCGCCTCTTGGCTTCCGAGGAGACAGCACAGGATAGTTGTCAGATGTCATGTTCTGCATCATCTGCATCTCACCATCTTCGACAACAGTCTTGCGATCAAGGCCTTTGAATTCAATGATCCTTTCTTCAATTGGTTCCAGTATGTTTACCGGTTCTACAAGATTAGCCATCCCATCACCATCCTAAAAAATATTAGAGAAGCGTTTAGGCATCATGTTATCTTCATCTGCTACAAGATCGTTCCTGACAATGTAATCGATGAAGTCCCTAAAATCTTGATTATGCTGTGCCTGGTTATTCTGATAACTCGCATACTCCTCATTCGCATAGTCCACCATTGCCTTGACATATGACACGTAGAGTCTGTCATAAGGAGCCGGTGCAAGGAGCACAGTGCTTCTGTCCGTATCAACACTGTATACCGGCGCAGGATCTGTCTTGAGCTGCTCCGCCACATCCGCTTCTATCTCGTTAAGGAATGCGATAAGCCTCGCCTCTCCAAAGCTGTTAGGCTTCTCGTCCGTTATCTTGCTGAGTAATTCTGCTATTGTCATACGTATCTCCTTAAAAAATTGGTGAGGACCTGTTTTAGATCCTCACCACTGGCTACAGGTCCATGCTCTGATTCTTGAACTTTTCCTGATTCTGGAGTGCAAGCATCATCTGCTGATTGGAATTCTGGAGGACCTCAGCTACGTTTTTCTTGACCTTTACAGTCACACCTTTGCGGAACTTTGTCACATCTCCGTTGATGATGACTGTAACTTCAGGATCTTGGCCTTCCACAAACGGAACCATCACCATCACTCTTTCCTCATCATCGTCTTCCTTCTTAGCCTTGACTTCCTTTACTTCCTCTTCAGGCTTATCAAGTTTCTTCGTTGCCATATGTTACTCCTTTCCGGAGCTTGGATTAGTTGGCTTCAGCGAGTGCGCCATACGAAGCTGTCGACTCGATTCTTACCATGTATTCCTGAGTCAGAATCGTAGCTGTCTTGTTCAGCTTCCAGCCTGCTGTTGCTCTCTGATTGAGAGGATCTGCTGTTCCGCCTGATCCAAGCTGCTTAACGATAGTCTCGATTCCACCATTGTTGATCGATGTAACACCGAACGCATTCTGTGCAAGAACGAGTGTGCCGTAGATAGGCAGGCTTGCTGGCTTGTAGATCTTAGCCTGAGTCGACTGAACGAATCTTACTCCGTACATCTTGCCGACTTCTCCGCTGAAGATTCTTGCGCTGCCAGCGTACTCGTTAGCATCTACCCACTCTGTGTCATTCATCAGGTCATAGACAACGTCCGGATGAACGATGGCAACATAGTCACCATTGATAGTCTCAGCATTGTTTCTTCTGAGCCATCTGACAGCCTTCTTGATGTCCTCAATCTTCAGATCGTCTCCAGCAGCGAGGCCGCCTGTTCCGGTTCTTGCTGTCTTGCCGTTTGCGTACTGTACATTTGTACCAGCCTGCAGGATGTCTCTTGTGATCGTGTCGGAAACTCTGCCGGCCTGCGAAGCAAGCAGCTTCATGATCTCCTGCATGTTGTTGTCATATGCAGTGAGATTCAGCATGTCTGTGGTTGTAATGTATCCGCCATACTGCTTAACAACAGCAGTGATGGCTGTTACTCCGTATACCTGGCCGTTAGGAGTGATACCTTCCTGAAGCTCCAGGCTTGCCGGTACTGCAGGAAGCGCATTGAATTTTCTGAATTCAATGGTCTTGCCATTGCCGCCAGGAATAGGTCTCTTCTGACCGAACTGATCGTGAACGAGCTGAGGCTCTGCCAGTCTGATGAGATTCTTGTCATAGAAGGTCTTCATCTCTGGCGAGAGGTCCTGTGCTGCTGTGTATGGATCTACATTCTGGTTCTGTCCTGTCCAGTTAGGTCTCAGCGGAGTGTAGTCATACTGCGCTGCGTTATCGAACAGATGGAAATCGAATTCGAACTTATTCATAGTTGTTCTCCCTTCATCTATGCTTCGACATAAACGAGAGAGATGCTGTAGTTAGAAGGAGATCGACTCTCCCATTTCTACTCTTCTGTTGATCTCGTCTATGTCTGCTTCAGTTAATGACGAAGGATCTGACTTGCGCTGAATAGCCGCCTGCTGATGCATAGCACCTTCTGCCGGTCTTGCTGCCCTCTGCTGTATCGCATTGACCACATTCTGCGTAGCCTGTGCCGATGCGTTTGCATTTGCTCCGGCAAATATTTCCGCTGCATGAGTTGCAAGGAATGCGTTTCTTACCGGAACTCCGGAATATATCATCTTTGCGAAGTCCTCGTTATGCTCAAGCTCAAGGCCTAAGTCAAATGCCGGAAATGCCTGCTGAAGCTCTGCCGCTTCGCTCTCCCACTGAGCAAACATCTCGTTCTGCCTCTGCTGCTCTTCATAGGCTTCGGTTATCTGTCTGCCTCTTTCAGCATCTGCCTTGAGTCTCAGGTTCTCTTTGTACTGATCGACATCGAGTCCTGCTCTCTCAGCCTGTGCCTGGAAGAATGCATCATCGTTAGCTATAGCGTTCTTCAGTCCTTCAAAGTCTCCGGCTTTCAGTCCGTAATTTATGAACAGAGGCGAAAGATCACTGCTGATCTGGTCTACTTGGCCCTGTAGATCCCTCTGATTTTTGAATCTATCCTGAATAGCACCTGAGACTGACTGCCCAAACAGGTCATGGAATTTACCACCCTTGCCTGTAAGAGCTTTCCATTCTGCATCCAAGTCCTGTGCCTGGCTGCCATTGTCAGAGCCGACCTGACTGTTAGCAGCACCTTCTCCTCTTGACTTGCCGTACTCTACTCTCTGCGGCTGTGTCTGATCCGATCCTGCTGTGCTGGCTCCTGCTCCTTCTCCGCCTTCTCCGTCAAAAAGATGGAAGTCGAGCAGTAAATCTTTGTATGTCATAGTGTTCCTTTCTGCCTTGTTTCGGTTGGCGATTCCGTATTTGTCACTATCTGTTCAGATAATAAGAAATGGGCGAATCTATTTCGCCCATAACTTTTCCTACCGCCATCTATCCCCAACCACCAGCCATATTATTCAATACAGCTTTATGTGGTCCGGATGCTGTCTGGCAGCACTCTTGATGACCTTGTAAACCTCATCGAATAAATATATCGTCTTCTCATCAGCGGATGGCATGTCTATCCGCACATGGCCCTTGCTGTATTCCGTAGGCTCACAGTCTGCATCGAAGCAAGCCTGCACCAGCACATTGCTCAATGTGGAGATGATAGTGCAAGCATCATGATCATCTGCGTGATTGAGACAATCGTAGAATATCCCACTTATGGGATCTGCGTTCATCATTACCTTTGTCATTACCACTACCTCGGAGCTGTCAGATTTGCTGCTCTCAGTCTTGCCTTAGCAGCCTGGGAATTATCTGTCTTGCTTATGCCTCTTGCCGCTCTGTCTTCAGCGGAGCCTTCAGACTGTGTCGGCATCTGTTGTGCCTGAGCAGCCTGTGCTTCAGTCTGCATCATCGCCATCTCTTCCGGAGATGTCAGTCCTGCCTGCATAGCCATTGCCGCTATCTGAGGATTAGCCATCGAGAGCTGGGTGATAAGCTGCATGGCCGCCTGGTACTGCTGGATCATCGTAGCGTTCTGCTGTATCTGATCCTTAATCTTGTCCTTCCCTTCAAAGTCCATCATGTCGATGCACACAAGGGCAGGAATTGCGTTCTCAGGCGCAAATAATCCCATGCCATATAATTCCTTTGCTGTCTCATTTTGTGCGGCTCTGCTGAACGGAGACTGCTTCTCAGCTGTAACTGAGATATCGAATATAGGACGAACATGTCTGACAGAACCATTCGGAAGAGGCGTATCGTGTTCAACGATGCCGGCATTACTGTACTGCACGAAGCGGAGATCCCCATTGTCAGCCACAGTCCTAAAGGACCTCGGCTCTGAGTAGAACTGTCTCACCAGCTCGATGACCATGTGATACAGCTCACGCTCTGCTCGATACAGCTCCTTGTTGACATCTCTGGAAGTCTTGGAGCCTGCTTCTTGCAAGGCCGCAATCGCACTCGCTGCGTTGACTCCGCCGGATATTCCGCCCTGGTTAAAGTCTCTGTTATTCGATGTCTCTTTCAGCTCATCGATCTTGTTAGCGAGATGATTCATCGCACCACTCGGAACATCATCGACATCTATCTTTCTTACAGCTTCTCCCAGCTCACCGGTACCGACTTCGACTATCTCCTGATTCCAGTCCGCAAAGGCCGACATCGATACATTCGCATTCTTCCTTGCCCAATACCTCGGCTTTGCTCTCATCAGAGCATTCTTTATAACCGCCTGATCGAGCTTGTCGATATCCTTCTGAGTGTTCTTCATGATATCGAGATATCCGAATCCCCACGGAGAATCCTTCACAGGGAACAGCCTTGAGATAATGAACGGATACTTTCCATGCTCATAGAATCCATTCTCATAGCCTGGCTCATTCTCTGAGCAGAAGGCCAGCTCTCCATTCACAAAGATGGCGAGATGCATCACAGTCTTCGGTATCTCATGCACCTTGATCTTTGTCGGTTTACCTTCTGCATCGACTCCGTCCATGTATACCGGCTGAAGAGTAGGAACCTTGTAGTACATGTCCACTACCTCGGCACAATGAGATGTGTCGATGTTGTCATCATGGATGTACTTCGTCACACGGCCTGTATCCTGCGGACCTATCTTGTCTGCTATCTTAGGCCACTTCGCCCTGACAGAATCGATATCCTCGATAGTCATGTGATAGACCTTGTCGGAGTCCTGAATGTCGGATACGCCTGGCTGCCAGAAGATGTTATGCACATCGACATTAGTGATGGCTATATCACCAAGGCCATCGTGCTTGCTGCTATCCCAGAACACACCTTTGATGGCTGCACCATCGATGCAGAAGTCCCATCCGGCTCGTCTGTATACCTCTTCATAGTCATTCTGTTCAAGGATCGCAGGCACGATATCGGTAAGCAGCTTGGCCTCTTCTTCATCGTCCGCTTCTCTTGGCAGGACATTAGGCTTCGGAAAGCTGTCCATGATGTCAGCGTGTTTATTGACCAATGAGTTGATCGCCCACGCAGAACCGACTTCAATGCCAGCCTTCTCTGCCTCGTTAGTCTCTCCACCAATGACAGACCAATGGCGAAGCCTCCACCATTGCTGATTCTCTGTAGCCTTCATATCCACCATCTTCTTAGAGTCGATGTAGACATCAAGGTCAGAGAGAGCTTTGGCTACCTGGTCTTCGCCAAACTTCTTGTGTCCATCAAAGACGAGATCCACAGTCTTCTTGTCTTCGTTGTTCACTCTCTGTCTCCTTTCGTTATGCGTTCATTATCATCGTGAATGTATCGTATTCAGTATCATCGGATAACAGATTCAGCGGATCATCCGGAGGCGGATTCCATTCTCTGTCTATGTCTACCTTGATTCTCGGAGTGATCTTTCTCTCCTGGCAGATGTAACGCCACTCGTCATAGATATGGTCTTCCATGTGTGTGTCCACATCTTCCGGATCTGTCTCTGAATAGAGAAGTGCCGGTATGGTCCTTATGAAGTTCCTGCATGTGTTGAACACATAGAACATCGGCAGGCCATCCTCATCGAATGCAAGCCTGTAGTGGCACTGCATCTTGCCAGGCAGCCTGTGCTTATCTGACTTGTCGAAGTAAATCTGTTGCTCCTCAAACTGCTCCGCTATGGAAGGTCCACTCTCATGCTTGAAGATGGCTGTATCCGCTACCCTGTAGATGTGTTTCCCTGCCAGGTTTGGATCATCGCATTCGATTTCTTTTATCTTCTCTGCTATCTGAGGAACATCCCACTCGACACCTGTATCGGCTTCTCCTGTACATCCATACAATTCCCTAATGCGATACATCCTGCCTACCGGAGATATGGCATACCATCCACAAGAAAAAGGTTTGTTATATCCGTGATCGTATCCCATATAAATTATCCAGTCTGCTGGTATAGGGAATGGATTGCACACATGTGTCCATCGTCTGTCATCATAATGTTCTGGATCATCTCTGAAGTCTGAGAAGACTTGGCCCTGAAATACATCCCAGCGGCCAAAACGCCACGCCTCACGAAGCTGTCTCGGAAGGGCCTCAAGCGTAGCGAGATATTCAGGCTGAGATTCCATGAGTGCTTTGTTATCATCTACAAGAGCCTGGATAAAAGTGTAGTCATCCGGATTCTCTGTCGGTAGGAATTGCCGGTCAACAAATATCCGCTTGATGTACGCATGTCCTTGTCCGCCTGGATTGCATGTCAGATAGCATCTCTTCGGAAAGTCATTGACACCACGCAATGTGGCTGTGATAGCTTTCATCTGCCATTCTGAGAGCTGGGCAGCCTCGTCCAGAAAGATGGTGTCGAATTCCAATCCCTGCAGCCGGTCAAGATCTCCGTCTTTGGCGCAGTACATAAATTCAATCGTGCTGCCATTCTGGAATGTTAGGATCTTGCTGGTGCTGTTGTACCTTGCAATGTCCTTGCACATGCTCTTCAGGATTCTTATGTGGTTACCTTCAAGCTCCTTATAGGTCCTACGCACAATGAGGATCTTGATGCCTGGATACCTTGCAGCAAGCAGGACAGCCTTAGTCCTTACGGCCCAGCTCTTTCCACCGCCTCTGGCGCCGCCATATGCGATGTACTTATTCCTGGCATTGAAGAAGAGTTTCTGCTTCTCGTTAGGTTCAGCTATTCTCAGTGTGGACATCACTCTGCCCATCCTTCCTCAAAGCCTTCAATGCGGATGCTATTGCTGCTATCCGGTTTTGCGTATTCAGATTTCTGTTTCTCCCATTCAAACTTCTCTCGCTCAAGCTGCAGCCTCTCTGCTTCAAGCTGGTGCTTCTGTATAGTTTCAGCTTTCTGCAAGTTATAGATGCTCCTTGTCATTGCTTCCATCATCTGAAGGATCTGCATCGAATCCTTCATGGAGCGAGAATCAAACTTCTCGGTCAGTCTCTCTTCTGTTTCTCCTGTTACCGGATTTGTAACGAGCTGCCTCTGGTATTGTTTCTCGTCCTTCAGCATCCTTCCTACATGCCCTTCCATAAGCGCAAGAAAGTCTGCCTCAAGTGATAGCTCTGTGGCCATCCTGTTAGTTGTTTTGGCTACAGCCTTGGCTACAGCCTTCGCTTGTGTCTTTTTCCTGGTGGCGAACCAGCCTTCAGCCTTTGATTTTTTATATATAGCATTCTTTGAAACGCCATATTTTTCGGCTAACTTACGAAGCGTAGCATCTGGATCTGTCAGATACTCATGCTCGATAGTTGCCCAATCATGCCGAATCCCACCAGTGATGTGTGGATCTTTAGGCATAATAAAAGTCTCCTTTCGATACCATACGATACCGAAAAGAGACTCCTCATTTCGCCCATAACTTAGAACCGGAACATGTCCTGTGGAAAAACTACCTTCTCCGTAGTGTACTTATCGCACTCAGAGATCTTGCATCTGCGTGCTTGGCCTGTCGCACCTATGTAGTCGCAGTATGGTGTATATCCGGCCTCGATCTGTCTCCGGTATGAGCAGTCCGGATGCTTGCAGTGTTCTGCAACAGTCTCATGTTCTTCCATAGTTTTCGCCTCGCTATATGGTGCAAACCAGAGGACGGAAGAAATTACAAAAATTGCTTATAAAGGAAACTCAGTCTATCTATTAAAGAGAATTAGTGATACAGCGTTTATGTCCGTCCTCTGGTAGTGCCTAAGTTATTTCCAACCGCAATCCGTCTGCGGAGTATACATACTGCCGTTTTCGCACTCATCACAGTTACCTTCCCATTCGTCATAAGCATCTTTATCACGGCAAGTCTCGCAATCTTTCTCGTGACTTTCTCGTGATTTTCGTGGTGTTTTCACGAGCAAATCCGTCTGCGGAGTATCGGCTTTTGTTGCTGTCAGCGAAAACGATTTCATATTCATTTCTGCATACTTATCGTGTAGTTCCCTTAACAGTGACAGTTCGTCTATCGGCACGCTGAACGCCACATTGAATGTTGCACCCACTGTGCCGTATTTTATCTTGCTAACAGATATGTAAAGCATCTACTCGCTCCTTTCCGTCACAAGGTTTTCGCAACACGGAGTTTCAAATCTTTCCGCTTCTGTTCTTCTGTCATTGTGATATGCAGGACAATCTTCGCACTCCGTTTCTTCGCAAAATATGACTGCTTCTTCGTATGTCATCACTCGCTCCTTTCCTCTCTGCTTCCGTATGAGCAGAAGTCATCGGGATGAATGTCCATATCAATATATGAATTATCACAGACTAATGCCCTTTGCGCTCCTGCATCAACACAATACTTGCACTCCTTGCACCTTACTATGTCGATGCTTGGTGAGCCTTTGAGAATGTCGGTTGCAAGTTCTTTCCAATCTTCAATATCCTCACTTGCAGTACCGCCCCACTCAATTTGAGCATCTGCCATTAAATATGTTCCGAGCCTTTCAATGGCATCATCGTATTCTATCCACCTACTCATCGTCTGCTCCTTTCATTCTTGCTCCGCAAAGCGGACACCATTTAAACATTGGCTTTCCCATAAGGGTAGGCTGGTCTTTATATCCACTTCCACA
>OCVV011354374.1_pt1 | contig 40368 bp, 38 predicted proteins | sample 1539721 | NCBI WGS metagenome assembly OCVV01 (sample SAMN02144230, study PRJEB22623) | gut metagenome | biome: sheep rumen | host: Ovis aries | place: New Zealand | reverse complement strand
GTGATTAAACACGCCTCCCATGCCGGGCAGATTCTGGTTATGTTTCTTTGCCTCCTCGTTTATTGGCGCTTTTGGGATATAATCTCCAAGAGCGGGGTCGGTGGAGATCCACATTGAATACTTGGGGTCCAAGTACCTCGCTCCATAGTAATACAATCCGGTCTCTTCGTCTAGTTCTTTTGCCGTGAACTTGTAAGAGGGGTGATTATTTTTTCAAGCCTCTTGACTTTCGACTAATTTGGAGTTATACTTCAAATTAGTCGAAACACTTTTAAAGGGGGCTTTATGTATATCAACCGCCACATTCTGCCATATTTAAGCAGAATGAAAAAACAGTTCAGGGTTCTCTTAGTTACCGGCTCGCGTCAGGTCGGAAAATCCACTTTGCTAAAAGAAAACTTGCTCCCAGATTATGAATATGTCACCCTCGACTATTTTGCCGAGCTTGAACTGGCGCAAAAAGATCCCGCTTTGTTCTTTAAGAACCATCCGATGCCGGTTATTGTTGACGAGGTGCAGCGCGCGCCGAATTTGTTTTTGCAAATAAAGCTCCTTGCGGACGAAACAAAAAGCAAGGGGCAGATCATCCTAACAGGTTCGCAAAGCTACAAGCTTTTGAGCAAGGCGGCGGACTCCTTGGCAGGCCGCGTCTGCATCATCAACATGGCGGCTCTTTCGCTTAGAGAAAAACACAAAATCGATTTCAACGAGGAATTCTTGCCTACTTCTGAATACATAAAAAAAAGGAAACCAAAAATAAAGCCATACAAAAACTTGTGGAGCCATATCTGGCGCGGAAGCATGCCGGAGTTGGCGGACAAGTCAGTTGAATGGGAGCCGTTTTACCGCTCATACATACGGACATACCTTGACCGCGACGTGGCGGATGTAATAAGCCCAAAGAATCTTGTAAAATTCCACAACTTTATGCAGTGCCTTGCGGCTCGTGTTGGAGAATTGTTCAACGCGGATTCCATTGCCCGCGACGTAGGCGTAACAAGCAAAACCATTTCAGAATGGACAAGCATTCTTGAGTCCTCCGGCGTAATCCGCCTTTTGCAGCCTTATGAAAAAAACGTTTCAAACCGAGCCGTAAAAACTCCAAAGGTATTCTTTATGGACACAGGCTTGGTGTGCTTCCTAGTGGGCTGGTCTTCTGCGACTGTCGCAATGAACGGCGCGATGTCTGGAAGCCTTTTTGAAAACTTTGTCGTAAGCGAAGTAATCAAGTCATACTACAATGCCGGCCACGAAACCGAGAAGATCTATTTTTACCGCGACAAAGACAAAAAAGAAATCGATTTGATAATCGAAAAGGACAACACTCTCTATCCGATTGAAATAAAGAAATCGGCGCATCCAACGATAGAAATGGCAAAACATTTTTCCGTCCTGTCCAAAATTGCCGGAGTCTCCGTCGGTCAGGGCTGCATTATTTGCCAATGCGACAAGCCGTTGCATTTGAGCGATGAGGTTATTTCTCTGCCTATTGAGTATGTGTGATAGAGGGATGAGAATTTTGTAGGAAATTTTATTTTTGTACCTACAATTATGCTCATTCAAATATGAAGATAAAGCATCTAGTTATATAAACCAATATGCTTTGAATAATATGGATGTCATAATTCCATCAAAAAAGACATATATAGATTTGAATATTTCGTCGTAATTATGAACACCGATATCTTTAATAAAATTCAAGAAAATGATAGACTTAAAATATAAAAAGTACTTTGTTACCGAAGTTGATTACTGGAGAGATTATAAAATAAGGGAGATAAATTATGGAAACTGTTATCGAAAGCTATTTAAATGATTTTTGTGATCATTTTGGAATAAAGGATTTGGATGACTCAACGAAATTTGAAGATTTTGTTAATTATGTTTCAATTCCTAAACTAGAAGAAACTTCTGAATCAATAGAAGGCGTTAATGTGGGGAACAATGGGAATCCTGGAGTTGATGGGTTAGCAATTATTGTTAATGATCACATTGTTCATTCCACAGAAGAAGTAGATTATTTTTTAAGCGGCTTAGGACGACTTGAAGTAAGTTTCTATTTTGTTCAGGCAAAAACTTCAACATCATTTGAAATGACAGAGATGGTCTCATTTATTAATTGTATTAAGGATTTTTTCAAGCCTAAGCCAACATTCGATTTTAATGACGATACAATTCGCTTACATGAGGTTAAGGAATATATTTATAGTAAATCTATAAAAATGTTACAAAATCCAACCTTAACTATTATATATGGATGTTTGGGACAATGGTCTAACGATAATAAAAATTTCGAAGCGGCAATTAACACTGCATTAGCTGAACTAAAAAACACAGGGTATTTTTCCGATATCGATTTCAAGCCATATGACAGGGATTTATTAAAATCTGCTTACAGAGAATTAAGGAATACAATAAGCAGAAGTATTATTTTTGAGAAACATACGATTGCCCCTTCAATTAAAGATGTGGATGAAGCTTTTGTCGGTTTGTTACCTGGATCAGAATACTTAAAACTAATATCTTCTGAACAAGGAGATATGTTAAGAAATATTTTTTATGATAATGTTCGTGATTTCCAAGGTTTTAATTCGGTAAATTCTGAAATCAAGAGCACTTTGGAAGAGCAAGATTCAAAAGACAAATTTGCTTTGTTGAATAATGGTATTACTATTGTTGCAAAAAAAGTAAATAAGACTGGATGCACCTTTAATATTAGTGATTATCAAATTGTTAATGGATGTCAAACAAGCCATGTGCTTTTTTATAATCGAAAACTTATAGACGATAATGTTTATATTCCAATTAAGTTAATTGTTACAAAGAATTATGAATTGATGTCAAAAATTATCAGAGCAAATAACCGACAGACAACAGTAGGAAATGAAGCCTTCGAAATTTTATCACCGTTTCATAAGTATCTTGAAGAATTTTATATAGCAGAAAGTAAGAAACATTCAATTAATTTGTTTTATGAAAGAAGAAGTAATCAATATGATCATGATAATTTGACTCGCTCTAGTTATGTTACTTTAGCAAGTCAAATAAAATCTCTAGTCGCAATGTTTTTCTATGAACCTCATAGTTCCTCTCAAAGATATTTTGGAGAATTACTTCAAATGTATACAAAAAATGTATTCAAGGAAGGAGATTTGGGGGCCCCGTATTACGCTGCAGGTTTGGCATTAAACAGAATTGAAAAATTATTTTATGAAAGAAAGCTTGAAAGAAAATATAAGCGTTTCAAATTTCATATTATTATGTTGATAAAAACTTTTGTAATGGGCGCTGAAAAGGTATCGCTAAATAAAAAAAAATTAGAACAAGATTGTGAAAAATTAATATCTATATTAATAAATGAACATCAATTGTTAAATTATGTTCATGAAGCAATTTCCCTAATTGAAGAAAGATTAAAAACCGTTTCAGATTCATATTACAGAAATGCACATGGAACAAGTGCTTTTACAGATTCTATCCTGCCAGAGAAGAAATCCAAAAAGACAAAAGGTACGGTTTCTTATTACAATGATGATAGAGGATTTGGATATTTAGATGTAAATGCACCTCAAGACATTTTCTTTCATATCTCTGACTATCATGTTAATAATTCTGACATACCTCAAATTGGAGAAGAACTTCTTTTTGATGTTGTTGATACAGAGAAGGGGCTTAGAGCATTAAACATATCAAAAAATTAAAGTTTTATTGTTTTATCTTTGCTAACAGAAGCAGGCTTTGTAAAGATTGAAAATTTGTGTATGTCTTAAATAGGGGCTTTAATATTTTTATAAGAAGAATTCCAGTCTTTTCTTTGCTTCAATATAGACCGGACGGCTTTTTTATCAATTGGAAAGGCCCCTTTGATTTTTACATCCATAAACACTTCTAAAACGTTTTTTACAACAACCACCTGCGACTGCGTGTTAATTCTGCTGGATGCAAGATTTTTAGCTCTCTCATCATTTGACATAAATAAAGGAATGGAAAGATATTGGGCCATAATCAAAGAATGAATCTCACCCATATTTCGCTTTGCCTTATGCATTGTTATCGCATCAAATGTCCGTTCGATTGTCTCGAAATTCATATAAACTACCGCCGCTTGATCACAATTCCGTTAGAAACAGTCACGGCACCCATTTGTTCCTCCAGTTTCAAAAAGTTTGCGGAAGCGATAAGACCACAAGAAAGGCTCATTCCATGAGATGCAAAGAAAGCCTTTAGTTCGTTGCGCGTTGACTGCGGAATACGCATTGAAATCATAACGCTTTTGTCAGGCTCTTTTTCTTTCGCGGGACTTGCAGTTATCGCGGCAGAAAAACTTTGCAACTGTTTTGATACATCCGTTGTTCTTGAAAGTGCCATTACAAACTCCTTGCAATCGCCGTGATTGCTGACAACGTTTCAGGCTTTGCATTGAACATTCCAACAGCGCCGTGGCCGCCGCAAGCCCTGTCAAACGCCTGGTCTTGCGGAACTATGAATTTTTGGAAGTCCGTTGTTACAGCTTTAATTTGCGATAAAATTTCCCTTTGCTGTTTAAAGCTTTGATTGCGATTGTTCAAAACAATTTTGTTGAATGTTGGCTTTTCGCCAAGTCGCATTTCCTTCCTGGCAGCAGCAAGATGGTTACCGAAGATTTCAAGACCATCTGTTCCCATGGTGGTTAGATTTAAAACCGCCACAATCTCGTCTGCCGCCGCCACGCAAGAGCGCTCCAGGGCCTTAAAGGACGGACTTGTGTCTATTATGCAATAATCGTAGCAGTCAAGTCGAACGCAGGGCAAAATTTCGTCTGCGATTTTATATTGCGCCGTCAAAGCCTTTGTTTCGGAATATTCGTTCAAACGAGTGTCAGTTCCGGCAGTGGGAAGAACAAATAGTTTTTTTATTGAAGATTCAATTACAGCCTCTTTTAGCGTGGCATCCCCAAACAAAACGTCGGCAAACTCTTTGTTCAAAGATGTCAAAAGCCAACTAGAAGCGTTCCCTTGCGGGTCTGCGTCAACCAACAAGACCTTCTTGCCGTTTTGCGCAAGTTCCGCTGCCACAGAAACGCTGATTGATGTTTTTCCGACACCACCTTTTTGAAGCGCGAAGCAAATTGTTTTCATAAAAATCTCCTTGAAAAAATATATACAAACGCTATAAAAGCGTCATTTTGAATTCATTTGTATGTACAAGTGAAGTAATTTGTATATCTTACAATCAGAAGTATATACAAAATGATTGAGACCTGAACATGCAGGTCATTCTTTTTTTGCAGCTTTGTATTGGTCTGAGCCCCGTTTTAAGAATTTATAAAAATCATCGAGTCTATATCGTTTAATGTCAGACTTATTTATGTATTTGAGCAAATAATACTCAGTTCTTGTGTAGTTGAAATTCTCTGCGACTTCCTTGCAAGCGTCCTCATGAAAAGCCAAGCTGTTTCTATATTGTTCGACAGCATTTTGCCTGATAGCCTCTTTCTCTCTCATAAGAATTTTTGCAACGCGCGCTTCAGCTATCTTTGTTCCATCATGGAATTTCCACGTATACGCAAGGCCTGCCAACGCAACAAGTAAAATGAGCAAGGTCAAAGCAAAAGAAAGAAAAATATTTTGTTTGCTTTTGAGCTTTATGTTCTTTGCTGATGCGCTTATGTCCTTTAAGGCTTTTTCAAGTGATGGACTAATTTCACTTGCAACTTGCTTACCTATCGACTCTCCAATGGCTTCGATTTCTTTTTTGCACCGATAACTTGCGTTCTCGATGTCTGTTGACGCTTTCCCCACTTTCCATTTTAGTTCCGTTAGTAAATTTTTTGTGTTTGATTTCATCTCTTCCGATGTTTTCTCCAGTTCCGATAACGCTTTCTCGCCCTGCTCGTTCTGCTCCTTCAAGAGCGTTCGCAGCTCGTTGAAAATCAGCGAATTCACTTGTGAGCTGATCGAAGTCGGCTGACTTGCCGCTTTCGGCGGCATCTGCGCCATAAGCGCTGTCATTGATGTCGGCGCTGCCACTTGGGGTTGAGATTGAATCGCTTCTTGTTTTTCCATTATTTGAGTCAATGACATTTTTTAGCTCCTCTTTTGTAGATAATGTTTCAAATTCCGGGTAATACTTTGCCAGAGTAGCAAGGCGTATTTTACATTTTTTTTCGCCAGCTGCCTGTCGCTTTGAATCAATGAAAGTCACATGTTTTTTGCTTTCAATCCAAACTGTTTCAAAGCCGCTTTCTTTCATCAGAGCCAAAAACTGAGTGACGCTCGCAGCTTTGTCCTTGTTACGCAAAATCGCAATGCCGCAATTTTGAATGTAACTGTCAACCTCGCCTTTTTCAGCCTTGTTTAAAAGCTGGTAAGTATTCTTGTTGTTGACAACCTTTTCAGTGCGCTTTTCGCCGTTGCTTTTAAAGCCTTTTTGCGGTGCGGGCGAAAAACCATCAGCAATGTTTATCTCATTTTGCAAGCTCTTTAGCTCTTCAAGCTCCTTTTTTGTTATGTGGAACTTGCGGCCATCGACAAAAGAAACGCTATTCACAATATAGTGCACATGTGTATGGCTTCTGTCTTTGTGAACGGCAAGAAGAATTTCATAAGCCCTGAATTTTTTTGTCGCTTCCAGAAGTTTTTTTGCCTGCTCCAACGCTTGCTCAGGCGTTATCTTTTCGTCAGGCGGGTAAGATTGTACAAAATGGTGGTATTCCCTTCCGCTCGTTTTGCCAAAGACTGTTTTTGTCTGAACCATCATTTTATATGCTTGCGCAACTTCAAGGCAGTGGCCGTAAACAAGTTTTTCTTCAGTTTTTTCTGTCTTAAGCACATATTTAATTATGCCTGACAGATTTGCTCGCTTGCGCTTTCCCACTTTAAGTTTTATAGCTTTAAATATTGACATACAGCGTCAAGCTCCTTTTTTATAGACAAACTGTCAGTCGTTCCGCAAGCCTCCGACAGTCTGGCAAGGTCAATGCCTTGCCACTCAAGTTCCAAGAACAACTGTATCCTCTGCCAAAACCTTTCAAGCGTTTTGCAAGCCGCAACAGCGGCTTCCGCCGCGTCTTGCTGACGTCCCGAATTACAAGCGCGGGCAATTTGATTGAGGTTGACTCCTTGATGCCTAAGCTCAATCAAAAGCTCTTGAAAAGCCTCTTTGTTTACAATGGGCTGTTCAAGAGCGGCGCGAATAAGAAACTGCTGGCTGTTAAGGCCAGAGTTTTTTATTCGCGCTTGGAGTCGATGCCACTCGGAAGAAGACACGCGAAAGGCTATAGACTTTGTTCGTGTCTTATTCATAGGCAGCGGCTCCAAAGGCAAGGAAAAATTTGCGAACATGCAAATTTTTCCTTGCGGGGGATTGAAGGGGAACGCCCCTCACAAGATTGCGCAGGACGATACAGTTGTATAGCAATGCGATGGTGCTTACACTTGCGCGAATCTTGCAACAGACGAGTCGCGCGGAATTCGCAGCGATTGGCTGGCGAACACACACGGGAACACGGCAGCGTATTCAGCTGCCGCCGTGGGGGTTGAGCCAGCGCAATCGCGGAGAATGGAGCGCGTCGCGGATGTTTCTTTACGACCGACACGTGTCGGTCGTATTTTGCCGCCAACAGGAGGCTATTATTGCAACAAAAAGTCACGTTAGTCCTCCACTTTCTTAAGGCCGAATTTTTCGTCTATTGCTGCAAGCTCACGGTCATACTGCTCTTTAAGTCTTGTGTTGCTCAATAATTCAGCGCGGCCGCCAGGGATTTTGGACGATAACAATTTAGTTTCTTTTTCGTATGCCGCCATTTCCTCTGGAGACCAATTTAAAATCTGTCGCGCTTTGAAAACTTTGGCATTATCGTCCCTGTCCTGCATATCAAAGCCGCAGTTGCTGCAGCAAGTTAACACATTTGCAGGATGTCCGCAAACAGGACACGCCTCCAATTTCTGAAGCGTGGCATCCTCTCTTTCACTTGTGATTTGACGCGATAACTTAAAGTCGCGGACTATGGAACTTGACAAGGCAAGCTTGTGATACAACCCTTCAAAGGATTTTTGGACCTTCCCCATTTTGGTTCGACAATAAACATAATCGAGGTATGCCTCGATTTGGGTGTTGTCAATCGCTGTCTTTTCAAGAAAAGTTAAAACTTCATTCTCAAATTTAGCATCGAAAGGATATTCGCCAAAGAACAATCTCTTAACTGTTTGAACAAAAACTGACTCACTTCCTTCAAAATGCTGGTTAGCTAGTTCAGTTTTTTGTTTTTCAGTATTTAGTTCATAAGTAGTTAGTAGCACGGGTTTGACCGTTAACGGTTCAACCGTTGACGGTTTCACCGTGACGGCAAATCCGTTACGGTTATCTTCAGCATTCTTTTTAATAGGTTTTGCGTGAAATCCATAAGCTTTGCTAGAAAACTTTCCTGATTTAGTCCTAGTCTGTTCTGTAATTTCTACATAACCAAACTCAACCAATTCCTTTATAGCTGAATTGATGGAGTCAATTCCATCTTTAAAATGTTTTACAAGTTCTGTCTTATAAAGTCTCCAGTTGGACGGTAAAGACATCAAATATGTATGCATGCCTTTTGCCCTTGCGGTTAATCGTGGATCCCTAATGCAAGTATTGTTTAGAATAGTGAAATTTCCTTCCGCAGGGTCAGCGTTATAGCAGTAGGTTTCGCTCATAGCGCCTCCTGTTTTTGGCCAACCAACGAGGTGAGGGGGGCTAGAAACGAATCTTTTTTTGCGCTAAATTCTTTTGAGCATTTGATTGTCTCTTCATAGGGGGTTATCTTTGCCTGCTCCATCGTGTTGCCGCACGATGGAGTTCTTGTATGAATGGTCATTTGGCGCCTCCAGTCTTGGCTTTCGCTTTTATCGCCAGCCGCTTGTATTTTTCGGGGATTACAGTTACGCCGCATTCCTTGGCATAGTCAACAAGGGTTGAATCTGTAACGCACGCCCAGCGTTCCACTACGATTCTTGGGAAAGCAAGACGACCTGCTATAAAAACCGAATACTTTGGATTACCACACCCCGGCAAAAGAAATCTGTTTGCCTTGTAAGTATTTTTTGCGGCTCCACCCTTTAATTCGGCGCACTCCTCGACAGTGTAGTATTCCTTCGTTTGTTGTGGATGCAAGTTTGAAGTATCCAACAGCTTACGGACTTCCTCCACTTCCCGAAGGAGTCTTTCATTCTGAATCTGAAGCTCCTTCAACTCCAAATCAAAATTGTTTTGCATTTTTCCTCCTTAACCTATCCGTGTCGGGATATTTACACGGATAGGATTTTTTGGTAATGTTAAACAAGTATTTGCAAATTAGTGACCTAACAGGAACTGATTCGCAATATTAATAACTTTTACCAAATGTAAAAATTATTACAGTTGGTAATAATAACTGATTATTGCTTATTTGTCAAGTTTTTTTTGAAAAAATGTGTAGTGGAATTATTTTTGTTAACAAACTCGACGACCTTTTAAAAGAATTCAATATCTCAAGAAAAGATTTTTCGGAACAATTAAACTTAAATCAAACCACTATTGCAGCTTGGAAAACAAGAGACATTATTCCAAATGTAGAATTGTTGGTTCAGATTTCCCAATTATTGGAAGTCTCTCTTGAATGGCTAGTAACAGAAATTTCACCTGCGAATATAAATGACTTTCAGAAAACTGTAACTCTTAGACGAAGCATCAGAAAACGAATTTATGAAAGAATTGCGGAGCTACAAAAAATTGAGTCCGCTGACAATGAAAAAACACACAATTTGTTTTTTAAGAGTTTTCCAAATTTGACATATAGACTTTTATATAATTGGGCGGAAGGACGCGCCGACCTGAAAGAATATGTTTTAACAGATATAGCATATTCTTTAGGAATCGACATGAGTTTCCTAATAAACGGAACAAGAAAAGAAAAAATCAAAGTCGAAAACTTTGATAAAATCCTCTTTTTAGCCGCTCAACGGAATCAAAATGATTTGTATTGCTTGGACAACCTTACTGGTAAACGTCGTCAACTCGCAAAAGATATGCTTAACCAGTTGATGGAACTTGAACACCTAGAATACGTCGAAGCAGCAAGAATAGAAAAAGAGCAAAAAAAATATAACTCCTAACAGCTAAGGTTTTTACTCAACGCGAGTAATTGACACGCCCGCTAATTGCACTACAATGGCCTAGGTTTCAATGTCAGTAAATCTCTGTCTCAGAAATTGTATCTGAGATTCAGGTTTACCATCGAGACTCTTTTTTTAATAGTCCGATTGGAGAACCTCTAAGACAACAAGCGGCTAGGCTAATAAAATTAAGTGAGGATTGTCCGCTAAGCGACGGAAAATGAACGCTAAGTTTCCAACAGCGGCTGGAGCCGCTAGGCTCCTGTCGCGTTTTGCCCCCGCTCCCTCACTCAAACAACATATTCGCCGCTCCAACAGCGGGTTTTACGGCCTCCACAAGTTCGGGAATGGCGGCGCGCGTGTAGTGGTCCGTCATAGCAATACAGGAATGGCCGGCAAGCTTTTGGACGGTTTCTCCGGCCACGGTGCGTCGCATTCTAGTGATGTATGTGTAGCGCAGGGAGTGGGGCGTTAAGACGCGATTTCCAACATTGATTCCCGATTTAGCAAGAGCGCGTCTGAACCATTCTTCAGCAAGCCATTTTCTAATGGGCTTGTTATAGCGTTTAAAGACATAATCGTCCTGTGCGATTCCTTCTTCCGAAATGTAGGCCTGCATAATCAAAGCAAAATCTTTTGGAAGCGGAACTACTCTAATTTTCTTATCGTCCTCCGAGCCGCACTTGTTGTACGTGGTTCTCACAAGCAAATTATGCTTGAAAAAACCGTCAACGACAAACATTCCTTGGTCAAACAAAAACTGGCTTGCCCTTACTCCTATCGCCTCCCCAATTCGTAGTCCGCACTCAACGCAACACAAAAACAATAGGTAGATTGCCTTGTGCCCTTCGAAAAACTGCGGATGCTTGGCATATTTTTCTCGGCTTAAATCAATCCAAAGCTGTTCGTTAAAAAAGGCGTTCAACTCGCTCGTGGTAAAAATATCTTTGCGGACGCTGTTCCGCCTAAACTTTGGGAATTTCGGCGTTGGAATATAGGGCAAGCCCATAAAAGGAGCTTCGTCATAAACTTCCCCGACTACAGTCAAAAAATTGTTTTTCCAGCTGCCGGAATGTTTGTCATTGGCAAGAAAGTCTATCACCATTGGAACTGTAAGCTCTTGAAGCTCGAACGTTCCAAAATGTTCCGTCAGAAAAGCCAGCAAGCCGCGCTTGCATTTTAAGGTTTCAACAGAATAACGCTTGCCCAGCTTTTCCATGCGCTCAAGATGGCTGCTGCCTGGAACAAACATAAACTTCGCTATTTTTGCGATTGTATATTTCTGTTCAACAAACAAGGGCGGCAATGAGGATACAAAAGCGCATGCTTCCGCTTGCGTCTTGCAACGCTTGCAAACTTTTTGCCGCATAACGCCAGTTATAGGATCATGCCAATAGCAATACCATTTGTGGACAGTCTTGCCGCCAGTCTTTACAGTTTTTTTGAAAATGTGATAATTGGAATCCATGTCTTCCTCCTAAAGAAAAATGCAAGCGATTAACATTCGCTTAACATTTTAAATCTCCTGAAGGTCAGACAGATTTGCAAATGCTTGTATTATATAGTGTTAACGCCTATCCCGAAGCGTTGCCCCATTGGGCCATCTAAGATTTGAACTTAGGACCAAAGGATTATGAGTCCTCTGCTCTAACCGCTGAGCTAATGGCCCGAATTGACGTTTATTTTAACAGAAAACGCGGCCTTTGGTCAAGCCAAAACGCTAGCCGCGGCGCTAATCCTTGCTGTAGCTTGAAACAAAATACGCGAGCGCGGCGCCGGCAAGAAGGCAGACGACGCTTGCAACAGCCATAAGGGCGCCTGTAAAACATCCAAAGCCCGGAAAGACGGCGAAAACGGAGCCGCAGATAAGGCCAAAAATCACCGCGTAAGTGTTGTTGGGGAACTTTTTCAAAAGCCAGGCGATAAGCTTGGCGCCGCAAAGGATTCCCGCAAGGACTCCGATTCCGTTTGGAAGCAAAAGGAAAAAGGCGTGGACGCAAGTTTCGGGATTAAGCAGGGCCGGAATGCTTGTTATGACGATTGGATATACGCCCATAATCAGCATAAGGAGCGAGCCTGAAATTCCGGGGATTACCATGGCAATCGCTCCGATAACGCCGGCAACAAAAATTCTCACGGCAAGGGGAACGCTTAAAGGCGGAAGATAGCCCAACTTTTCGCGCTCGCCGACAAAGGCTTTTTCCAAATAGTTAAACGTCAAAATCAAGGCCAAGCCGATCAGGGCGCAAACCACGATTCCCGCGATTTTCGCCGCTCCGATTTTTTTTGCGGGAACGCTAGCCGACTCGGCGCCTTCTTCCGTTCCGCCGGCAGAATTGTCCTTTAGCATATAGACAAAAAGCATCGGTATGCTTCCGATAATAAGGCCTGTAAAAAAGAAGTCAGTCTGAATGGGGAAATTTTCGTAAAGCGCCGTGATCATCTTGCTGAACAAAAGCACGCCCGAAAGCATTCCCAAAAACAACGGAACGACAAACTTTCTGTTGGCCCAAAGCTTTTTCACATTGCAAGTAATTGCGTTGATGAATTTTTCGTAAATGTTGAACACCACCGCCAAGGTTCCGCCGGAGACTCCCGGTATTACATTGGCCATTCCAACCGCGATTCCAATGACCGCTGTCTTAATAATTTCAATCATAGTTTGAGTATGATAGAAGAAAAGCGGATTTTTTTCAACAGCGTTGGCGTTTTGGCATCTTTTTTCCTTGCGTTTTGGCAAAAATGGGAGTAATATAATAGCAAGCAAGGAAAGAGTATGAACGATTCTTCATCCCTAATGGGAAAAATCAAGCGATTTTTTAAAGAGAAAGAGTATTCGCCGTTTGTCAAAGATTACCTGTTTACCATAAACGCCCGTTCCAGCATATTTGTGTCCGTAATTGTCGCCGTCCTTGAAATTTGGATGCTGATAATGATGATATGCAACGTCATCGAGGATTCCGGAAATTACAGCCGTGAGTGGCTTGTAACGCACACTATAGCCTACATTTCGCTCTTGGCTTCTTCCATTGTAATGCTTGTTTACTCCGCCCTCTACTTGGCCAACAAAGTAAAGAACAAGGGCGTTGGCTTTGCGATAAAATTTTTGTTCTCGCTCGCGATGATTGTTTTTGGCCTTTACGTTTCGCACACCAGCAAGGACCGCGGCGGACAAGTTTTTGCCTTTATAACCGTAATCATTTTCATCAACTGCCTTTTGGTATGGCATCCAATAATCTCTTTCACGGCCTTGACCGCGGTCTTTTTGACTTACATTCACCTTCAAAGCAAAATCATTCCGATAAATCTAAGCATCAAAGTAAACGCCTTTACAACCTGGCTGGCCTTTTTCATCACCGCGCTCAACAACCACCACCAAAGAAGAATTGAGGCCCAAAAAGACGAGCGCCTAAACGAGCTCAACGCCTACTTTGAAAAAAAATCCATGCATGACGACTTGACCGACCTTCCAAACCGCCACTACTTTTACAAGGCCAGCTCGGAATTTTTGACAAACCCCGGCAACAACATCGACGACATTTGCTTTGTCTTTATCGACGTGGAAAACTTCAAGAACTACAACGAAAAGCACGGCTTTATCGCCGGAACAAATTTCTTAAAAACCGTCGCCAAAATTCTTAAGGACGCTTTTGAAGGAGATCTTTTGGCGCGCTTTTCGGACGACCATTTTGTCGCGCTTACAAAGCATTACACTTTAAATCGAAAGGTAAAGAAAATTCAAAAAGAGATTCACAAGGCGGAGGACACCGTCCAGCTTGGATTTAAAGTCGGAATCTACCGGCCAAAGGCAAGAGACTGCGCCCCCGAATTGGCTTGCGACCACGCGCGATACGCCTGCGAATCCATAAAAAAGCATTTTGGCCGCGACATAATTGAATACGAGTCCAAGATGGACAAGGTCTTTAACCAAAAGCTGCACATCATCAACAACATTGACCAAGCGATAGAAAACGACTACATCACCGTTTACTACCAGCCTGTCGTCCTTTCAAAAAACGGAAAGCTTTGCGGCGTGGAGGCCCTGGCCCGTTGGAAAGACCCGAACTTTGGAATGCTTCCGCCGGCGGCCTTTGTTCCGATTTTGGAAGAGTACCACTTGATCCACAAGCTTGACTTGCGCGTCATGGAAATCGCCTGCAGGGACATCAAGGAATGCCGCGACAAAAAGCTTCCGTTTGTTCCAGTGTCGATCAACTTCTCAAGGCTGGACTTTGAATTGATAAACCCCGCCGAAGAGCTTGACCGCTGCATAGAAAAATACGGGCTTTCCAAGGACGACATTCATGTGGAGATTACGGAAAGCGCTCTTTCTTCCAGCGACGAAAAGCTTAAGCTTTCGCTGGAGACTTTTAGAAAAAACGGAAACTCCTTGTGGCTTGACGACTTTGGCTCCGGCTATTCCGGCTTGAACGTGTTAAAAGACTACAACTTTGACTTGATGAAAATCGACATGGCTTTCCTATCCAAGTTTTCGGAAAACAGAAAGTCGCAGCCAATCATCACAAGCATCGTTTCGCTTGCGCAAAAAATTGGAATGCAAACGCTTTCCGAAGGCGTTGAAACGCAAGAGGCTTACGATTTTCTAAAAGAGATCGGCTGCCAGCGCCTGCAGGGATACTTGTTTGGAAAGCCGATGCCAAAAGAAGAGCTTAACGAAAAAATACACACCGGCTTTTACGAGCTGGCCGGCTAGCCGCGCTTTTTCATGTAGTGCTTAAAACTGATTCCCCATTGAAAGCCAAAGCCAAGGATGTCGGCGGAATTTCCGTAATAAACGCCGTTCTTGTTAAAGGCGAATTTGTAGCCCACAAAAATGTCCATCAAAAAGCGCCAAGGCAACGAAAACTTCCAGCCTGCCTGCGGGTAGATTGAAAATGACGACGCTCTCGCTCCCTCAGGCGTTTTGTCGCCAAAATAAAAGACCAAGTCCCAACAAAAGCCTGTGGCCAAATAAAATTTTCTAAGCTGCCGGCTAATCGGATAATAGTAAACAAAGCCGGCGGGCGAGAATGTGTAGCAGCCCCAGCCGTCGGAATTTTCAAACAGCACGGCCTGGCCAAAATAGGCGCTGGCCGACAAGTGCGGAATTATTTGCTTTTCAAAACTCATTCCGGCGCCTATTCCGCCGTGCGTGAATCCTCTTGCCAGCATCGACCAGTCAAAGGCCAGCATTTGCTTGGCTACAGTTTCGCGCTCGCTTGAGTCGTAAAATTGTTGGCGCAGCCAGGGAATGAAGTCTGTCTTTAATTTTTTGTCCGACTCTTTTTTTGGGCCGGTGATGTCTTCCGTAAAAAAATCGTCATCGTAATAGATGAATTTTACGTCGGCGGCGAACGCAAGCGCGAAAAATGAAAAAAACGCCAATGCCGCGAAAAGTTTCTTCACGAGCGCATTGTAACCGCTAAAATGAATGTTTTCAATAGCGTCCAGGCCGCAGGCAAGATTGACGCTTGGGCTATTTTTTGGCATAATGCCACTATGCCTCTCTTGGAATGCAAGGACCTGTGCCTTGGCTACAACAAAAACATCCTCGTCCGCAATTTGTCATTCAAAGTGAACGTCGGCGACTACCTTTGCATTGTAGGAGAAAACGGAAGCGGAAAATCCACGCTTATGCGGACAATGCTTGGCTTGCAAAAAGCGATTGAAGGCTCAATAATTTTTGGCGACGGCTTGCAGAAAAACCAAATCGGATACCTGCCCCAGCAAACGCAAGTGCAACGAGACTTTCCGGCCAGCGTTTACGAAATAGTGATTTCCGGCTGCCAAGCCTCCGCGGGCCTTCGCCCCTTTTACAGCAAGGCCGAAAAGCAAAACGCGTTCAAGAACATGAAGCGGCTTGGAATTCTTTCGCTTGCCAAAAGATGCTACAGGGAGCTTTCGGGCGGCCAGCAGCAGCGGGTTCTTTTGGCCCGCGCCCTTTGCGCGACGCAAAAAATGATCTTGCTTGACGAGCCGATCACCGGCCTTGACCCCAACGCCGCCGAAGAAATGTACCGCCTTGTAAAAGACCTTAACGCCAACGACAAAATCGCCGTTGTAATGATTTCTCACGACGTCAACGCGGCCCTAAGGGACGCGACGCATATCTTGCACATCGGCGCGAAAATATTTTTTGGAACAAAAGAAGAGTATCTTTCCCTCCAAAAAAACGGAGGCGGACTATGATGCAAGCGCTCGAACAATTTTCAGTTTATTTTTCTTTCCCATTTGTGCGCTACGCCTTGATTGTCGGCGTTTTGATTTCGCTCTGTTCGTCGCTTTTGGGAGTGACGTTGGTTCTAAAGCGCTTTTCATTTATCGGAGACGGGCTTTCGCACGTGGCCTTTGGAGCGCTTTCGATCGCGACGGTTCTTAAAATCAACAACACGATGTTTTTGGTTTTGCCGCTAACAGTTTTAAGCGCGGTTTTGATTTTGGCCGCGGGAAACAAGGCGCGGATCAAGGGCGACGCCGCCATCGCGATGATAAGCGTAAGCGCTTTGGCATTTGGCTACTTGTTGATGAACATATTTTCGGCTTCCGCAAATTTGAGCGGCGATGTCTGCTCAACGCTTTTTGGCAGCACGTCGATTTTGACTTTGACAAAAAGCGAAGTGCTTTTGTGCGTAATTCTTTCTATTATTGTGGTGGCGGTTTTCGCGCTTTTTTACAACAAGATTTTCGCCGTAACTTTTGACGAAGACTTCGCCGCGGCTTCCGGCACAAAGGCCGCCGCATACAACTTGCTTTTGGCCGTAATCATCGCGGTCATAATCGTCTTGGCCATGAATTTAGTCGGAAGCCTTTTGATAAGCGCTCTGATTATTTTCCCGGCCCTAAGCGCGATGCGGCTTTTCAGGAGCTTTTTGTCGGTGACAGTTTGCTCAGCCGTTCTAAGCGTCGTCTGCTCGGTGGCGGGCTTGCTTGTTTCCATCGTGGCGGGAACGCCTGTAGGAAGCACAATCGTCGCCGCGGACTTGGCGGCTTTCATAATCTTTTGCGCGGCCGGAGCGGCAAGAAAGCGCTTGCAAGCCTAAAATTCGCCGTCGCGCTTGAACATTTTTGTTTCTTTTGATAGTATCACTCTTATGAAAGAACTATCTGCATTGATGGGCGTTCGCGAATCAATCCGAGTGATTGACGCGACCTTGCGCGACGGCGGAATCGTAAACGATTTTTTCTTTACCGACGAATTTGTAAAGGAGCTTTACAAGACAAACATCGAAGCCGGCGTCGACTATATGGAAGTCGGATACAAGGCCTCCAAAAAACTTTTTGACAAATCCAAATTCGGAAAATGGAAATTCTGCGACGACGAAGACATCATTAAAGTCATTGGCGACAACGCCGACAAAAAGGTCAAGCTTGCCGTCATGGCCGACGTTGGCCGCTGCGACTTTAAGGAAGACATTCGTCCCAGAAGCGAAAGCCCCGTGGACCTAATCCGCGTGGCTTGCTACGTTCACCAAATTCCCGGAGCCTTGGAAATCATCGAAGACGCAAAAAAGAAGGGCTACGAAGTAAGCTGCAACATCATGGCAATCAGCACCGCCCAGGAAGGCGACATAAAAGTGGCCCTGGATATGATAGGCCAGTCGCCGGTTGACTGCATTTACATTGTCGATAGCTACGGCTCGATTTTCCCGGAACAGATGCAGCGCATTTGCGTTCTCTACAAGGAATACGCCGACAAATACAATAAGCAGCTTGGAATCCACGCGCACAACAACCAGCAGCTGGCCTTTGCCAACACAATCGAAGCTTGCGGCGACGGCGTTGACTGGCTTGACGCGACTTACAACGGAATGGGACGCGGCGCCGGAAACTGCTTTATGGAAAACCTTTTGGCCTTCCTTAAAAACCCCAAGTACAAGGTTTACGAAACGCTCAAGTTCATCGAAAAATACATGCTGCAGCTTAAGAAGGACGGAGTCGTTTGGGGCTACGACGTTCCCTACTTGGTCACAGGCTACTTGAACCAGCACCCGCGCGCGGCGATGGCCTTTAGCAAGGACAAGCGGACGGACTACTCAAAGTTCTACGACGAAGTCATCGCTCAGGAATAAGCCGCTCGCGCGAACAGCGGCTTGACAGGAGGTTTTTATGAAGGATTTAGGCGCTAAGACGATGTTGTTCCCGATGCCGGTTTTGATTTTGGGAACTTACGACAAAGACGGAAAGGCCGACGCGATGAACGCGGCTTGGGGCGGAATCGCCGACGACAACCAAGTTTGGGTTTGCATGTCAAAGCACAAGACGACAGAAAATTTGGCGCTTACAAAAGAGGCGACAATCGCCTTTGGAACCGTCGAAACCGTAAAGGCCTGCGACTACGTCGGAATCGTTTCGGCCAACAAGGAAGCCGACAAAATAAAGAAGGCCGGCTGGACTGTGACAAAAAGCAAAAACGTCAACGCGCCGATTTTTGACCAGTTTCCCCTCACATTGGAATGCCGCCTCTTGAAAATCGTTGACGACGAAAAATACTTGTTCCAAATCGTGAACGTCGTGGCCGACGAAAAAATTCTCGGCGCGGACGGAAACGTTGACCTTTCAAAATACCATCCGATAACTTACGACTGCGCGGGCCACGGCTACTACGAGCTTGGAAAGCGCGTCGGAAACGCGTTCTCTGACGGAAAGAAATTGGCGTAAACAAAAACATAAAATGAACAACTCGATTGACATGCTGAACGGGTCCATATTCAAGGGACTCGTTCGTTTTTCTTTGCCGCTCGCGCTGTCGGGCGTCCTGCAAATTCTTTTTAACGCGGCGGACATTGTGGTCATAGGCCGCTTTGGCTCAAACAACTCGCTTGCCGCCGTTGGAGCCGTCGGAATTTTGTGGGGCCTTTTTGGCCATGTGTTCATGAGCCTAGGCGGCGGCGCAACCGTCGTTGCCGGAAAATTCATCGGGGCAGGAAAAAAGTCCGCCGTGTCGTCCGTCCTGCATGTGTCAACCGCGCTCGCTCTTGTCCTTGGAGCGGCTCTTTCGATTTTCGCCTGGATTTTCATGCCGCAGATTTTGAGCGCGATGCAAATACCGGAAGAAGTTTTTGGCCTTTCGTTAAGATACGTCCACTGCTTGATTCCTTGCATTCCGGGCATCGCGGTCTACAACTTTTGCGCGGGAATCCTTCGCGCCAAGGGAGACACAAAGCGGCCCCTTTACTTTTTGCTTTCCGCCGGAATAGTGAACGTCCTGCTAAATTTATTTTTTGTCATCGCGCTAAAAATGGACGTGGCCGGCGTTGGGCTCGCCACAAGCGCAAGCCAATACTTGGCCGCGCTTTTAATCGTCATCTGCCTTTTGCGCGAAGAGGGCGAGTTCCGCCTGGAAATAAAAAAAATCCGCCTTGACTTTGCGACAGCCGCGGCCATCCTGCGAATAGGCGTTCCAAACGTAATCCAAAACCTCTTGTTCACAATATCAAACCTTGTGATCCAAACCGCCATAAACTCATTCGGCGCCGTCGTCATGGCCGGAAACGCCGCGGCGAGCAACTTGGAAAACTTTACGTGGACCGCGATGATTTCGGTGGAACAGGCCGCGCTTGCCTTTGTAAGCCAAAACTACGGCGCGGGAAATTTTGGGCGGGTAAAGAAAAGCGCCTTGCAGGGGCTGGGCTTGATTTGCGCGACAGGCGCCTTTTTGGGAGGCCTTACGGTTTTGTTCGCGCGGCCGCTCCTTGCGCTTTGCGTTTCAAACGAGCAGGCGATTTATGAGGGCGTCATGCGCTTGCGGATTTTGTGCGCGCCATACATTTTGTGCGGAATAATGTCGTCTTTGGCCGCCGACATGCGCGGCTTGGGCCACTCAACCGAGCCTTCAATCGTAGTCCTTTTGGGAGCCTGCGGCCTCCGTTTGGCCTGGATTTTCACGGCCTTCCAAACGCCGCGCTTCCACACGACGCTTTGGCTTTTAATCACCTACCCCGCCTCGTGGCTCATAACGGGAATCGTTTTGGCCTTTTGCTTTGCCAGAGTCTTTAGACAAGAGAAAGCGCGGTTTGAACCATCGGCGTAAGCGTCTTTGCGTCGCTTGCGATTCCCTTGTCAGCGGTCTTGTCGTAAACGTTTGTAAGAATCGAAAGCGCCTTCTTTTTGGCAAAGGCCGCCTGCGAATACAAGCAATAAGTTTCCATGTCCTGCGCGAGGCAGCCCATCTTTGCCCAAGACTTCCATACTTGGTCGCCCAAAGCGTTGTAGGCGCTGTAAAAGTCGCTTGAAAAAACCGGGCCCGCTTCAAAGGCAAGCTTGTTCTTTCGCGCGTAGTCGGCGGCGGCCTCCAAAAGGCCAAAGTCCGCGGCGGGCGAAAGGTGGCCCCGCAAGCCGTACTGGTATTCGTAATTTGAGTCGGTCGAGGCGGTCATGGCGAAAATCATCGCGCCAAGCTTTGTTCCTTTTTGGAAGGAGCAGCAAGTTCCGATTCGGACAACCGCCTCGACGCCGTAGTAGTTGTAAAGCTCGTAAATGTAAATGCCCGCAGAGCCGGCTCCCATTCCGCTTCCCATGACAGTGACCGGCTTTCCGTTAAATTTTCCGGTAAAGCCCTTCATTCCGCGAATGTCGGTGACAAGCTTCGCGCCAGTCAAAAATTCCTTGGCAATCCATTCGGCGCGCTCGGGGTCGCCGGGCAGCAAAACCGTCGGCGCGATTTGCCCCTTCTTTGCCGCGTTGTGCGGAGTCGGAGTCTTGTCCTTGTTTGAATTATTTTTAACTAAAGCCATGCCTGTATTCTAGCGCAAGTCGCGGCGTTCTTGCAATCGTTGCGCAATGCGCGCTAATATATAGCCATGATTGGAATCGTTGACTACAACGCCGGCAACATCAAGAGCGTCGAGCGGGCCTTGGACTTTTTGGGCGCCAAATACGTTCTTTCTAAAAATCCGGCCGACTTGGCAAAAGTTGACCGAGTGATTTTTCCCGGCGACGGAGAGGCCGCCTACGCAATGCGCGAACTGGTGATGACGGGCTACGACACATTCTTGCGCGAATGGGCCGCGGCCAAAAAGCCCTTGCTGGGAATCTGCATCGGAGCGCAAATAATATTCGACAAAAGCGAGGAAGGCGGCTCTTTTGAAAACGGAGCGCAAAGCTACACCCAATGCTTAGGCCTTATTCCCGGAACAATCCGCCACTTTAGCCGCCTTTGGCATGAGCGCGACCTTGACCCGGATGACAATTCCCGCAAGGTTCCGCACATGGGCTGGAACGACGTCCACTACGCCGGAAGCTGCCCGCTCCTAAAAGACGTTCCCGAAGGAAGCGACTTTTACTTTGTGCACTCCTACGTGATTCAGCCCGACGACCCTTCCGTAATAAAAGGCTACGCCAACTACGGAACGATGGTGCCCGCGGTAATCCAAAGCGAAAACGTTTACGCCTGCCAGTTCCACCCGGAAAAGTCGGGAAAGGCCGGCCTTCAAATCATAAAGAATTTTGTCGAGGGGGACTTGCGATGCTAAAAAAACGAATCATTGTTTGCCTTGACGTAAAGGACGGCCGCACTACAAAGGGCGTAAAATTCCAGAACAACTTGGACATCGGCGACCCGGTCGAGATGGCGAAAAAATACTACGAGCAAGGCGTTGACGAACTGGTCTTTTACGACATCATGGCAAGCGCGCGCGGCGAGCGGCCGATTTTGGATCTTATAAGCAAGGTGGCAAGCCAAGTCTTCATTCCCTTTTGCGTCGGCGGCGGAATCGGTTCTATGGAAGACATCCGTTCCACCATATTGGCCGGGGCGGAGAAAGTCTCGCTCAACTCGCAGGCGGTCAAAAACCCCGACCTTATAAGCCAGGGCGCCCGCGTTTTTGGAAGCCAGTGCATTGTCCTTGGAATGGACGCAAAGCGCGACGACGAATGTCCGTCCGGCTACAGGGTTTACCTTAACGGCGGCCGCGTAAAGACCGACCTTGACGCCTTGGAATGGGCAAAAAAAGCCGTAAGCTTGGGCGCGGGCGAAATCGTCCTTAACTCGATGGACGCGGACGGCACCAAGGCCGGCTACGAAATTCCGCTTACAAAAATGATAGCCCAAAGCGTGGCGGTTCCCGTAATCGCTTCCGGCGGCGGCGGAACTGTCGGCCATATGGCTGATGTTTTGACAAAAGGATGCGCGGACGCGGCCTTAATCGCCACGATGGTTCACTCCGGCGAATACACAATTCCCTCTATTAAAAAGGAACTGAACGAGCTGCATATTCCAGTACGCCTGTAAAGACGAAGCCGGGCAAGCGAGCTTTTTCACTTGCCCGTTTTTTTTGGCTTATCAAAATATTTGACTTATTTCAAATTCGGCGCTAGACTGTAATTTCACACTAACTCTACTTGCAAGGAGCAGCTAATGAAAGCGTCTAAGTTTTTCCAAAGCCTCCAATTCAGGCTTATCGCAATTGTAACCCTAATATTATTGGCGTCCAACATCGTCATCGTGACAGTGGCCATGCGCCTCTCGACAAAATCCACCAACGATTCCGTTGACGCGCTTTTAAATGCTGTGGCGGAATCCGCCTCGGCAAAAATCAAGGCGCAGGAAGAAAAGAATTTCAGAATGCTCAACGCCTTGGCCTTGCTGGACTTCCTAAAGGACGACAGCCTTTCCCTTAGGGAAAAATGCTCGCAGCTCACAAAAGCCGCGAAAGTCAGCGACGAATACGAGAACATAGGCTTTTACGACTTGGACGGAAACGGCTACACCGCCGACGGCCGCGCGATAAAACTCAAGCGAGCCTACATCGACAACGCCGCCGTTGGAAAGACCACCATCACCGACCCGGCGATAAATCCCGTGACCAACGTTCTTTTTCAAATTTACGCCGCCCCGGTTTATGGCGACAACGGAAAGCCCATCGGCTGCATAAGCCTGAACGTTTACGGCGACGTCCTTTCTAAGACAATCGAATCGATTTCGTTCGGAAAGTCGGACACCCACATCCAGGTAATAAGCCGAGCGACCGGCCACACAATCGCCTCCAACAACTTTGAGCAAGTGACCAGCTTCCAAAACGTAAACGACGACGCGGACGAAAGCGTAAAGCCCGTCTTGGCCCGCGTGATGAACGGAGAGACAGGCCACCAGGTTTTCGGCCTGCCCGGCGGCGGAAACAAAATGATCGCGGCCTTTTGCCCGATTCCCGGAACGGATTGGTCGGTCTTCGGCGCCTGCCAATACGAGGACTTTTATTCGGAAATCGAAACGATGAAGAGCGCGATTCAAATTCTTTCAATTATAATGATTGCCGTGGCCTTTTGCGCGGTCGGCGCCGCTATGTCAATCAGCCTAAAGCCGCTCAAGACCGTAAAGGCCGCGATCGAGGACGTGGCTTCCGGCGAGGCCGACCTTACCAAACGCATCAAAAAACGCGGAAACGACGAAGTTTCCGACGTCGTCGTGGAATTCAACAAATTCATGGAAAAGCTGCATGAAATAATCTCGCAAATAAAGGACTCCAACAAAAACCTCGGCGGCGCGGGAGTTTCAATGCAGGACAGCGCGCAGGACACCGCCGCTTCGATTACCCAAATCATCGCCAACATACAAAGCATGCGCGGCCAAATCGGAAACCAAACCAAGAGCGTAGACCAAACCGCCGCCGCCGTGAACCAAATCGCCTCCAACATCGAATCCCTGGAGCGAATGATAGAAGGACAGGCGTCTGGCGTTACCCAAGCGTCGGCCGCGGTCGAGGAAATGATTGGAAACATCGGCTCGGTCAACCAATCCGTGGAAAAGATGGCCGGCTCCTTCAAATCCCTTGAGGAAAACACCCAAAGCGGAATCGTCAAGCAGCAGGCGGTTGACGAGCAAATCCGCAGCATTGAAAACCAGTCGGCCATGCTGCAAGAAGCCAACCAAGCGATTTCGGCCATCGCGGAGCAGACAAACCTTTTGGCCATGAACGCGGCCATCGAAGCCGCCCACGCGGGCGACGCCGGAAAGGGCTTTGCGGTAGTGGCCGACGAAATCCGAAAGCTTTCGGAAACTTCCGGCTCCCAGTCAAAGACAATCGGCGAGCAGCTCAACAAGATTCAGGAATCGATAGAAGCCGTCGTAAAGGCCTCGGCGGACTCAAACCAGGCCTTCTCTTCTGTTTCGGAACAAATCAACGACACCGACCAGCTCATCACGCAAATCAAGAGCGCGATGGAGGAACAGCAGGAAGGCTCAAAGCAAATCACCGACGCCCTCCACAGCATGAACAACAGCGCCTCGGAAGTCGGCGCGGCCGCCGGCGAAATGAGCGAAGGAAACCAGATGATTTTGCGCGAAGTCTCCGCCTTGCAGGAATTCACCCGCGCGATGAACGGCAGCATGGAGGAAATGTCGATTGGAGCCGAAAAAATCAACGAAACGGCCTCCGCGCTCACGACAATCGCGGCCGATGTCAAGGATTCGATTGACCAAATCGGCGGCCAAATCGACCAATTCAAGGTGTAATTTTCTCTTGCTTTTTGGAAAAAGGCATGCTATAATTTCTTTACTTATAGTAAGGAGATTGCATGAAAGTAAAACTATCCTTTAAGATATTTACCATCGTTGCCGCGATGGTAATTTTGTCATCGATAACAGTTTGCGTAATTTCTATTTTGACATTCAAAAGCAAATTTGCCGAGGAAGTTGACAGCAATGTAAAGATTGCCGGCCATGGCGGAGAAGTGCTTTTGCAAAACTGGGAACAGACGCTAGCGGCGGAATCAAAGACAATCGCAGGCCTTAACCGCACCACAACCGGCCTTGTCAACAACGACTTGCCTGTTTTGCAAGCCGTGGTCCAAGGCCAAGTCGGCAGCATGGACGCCGACTACCTTCTCATCGTGGACCGAAGCGGAGACGTTCTTGCCGGTTCAGTTGGCGTGGGCAAAAACATAAGCGACATTCAGGCTTATCAAAATGTCATGCGCGGCGACGCCAACAGCTATTCATGGGTGGAAAAGGATTGGATGCCTTGGGGCCTTGTATACGCCGCTCCTGTGCGCTACCAGGGAGAAGTTGTAGGCGCCGTTCTTTCAGGCTATGACTTTGTAAGGGAAGACTTTGTCAACTTGGTCAAGGAAGCCCACGGAACCGAATGTACCGTATTCCGCGGAGACTTGCGCGTTTCGACAACCCTCCGCGACAGCAAGGGAAACCCGATGACCGGAACCAGAATCGACAACAAGGAAGTTCTTAGCCGCGTTTTGGGAAAAGGCGAAACCGTTAGACTGAGCCTTGTGCTTGGCGGCCTTAACTACCGCGCGGTTTACATTCCCCACAAAAATCCTGACGGACAAGTTGTCGGAATGCTTTTTATGGCCCAGAACCAGCATGTAATCACGGAAGCCACCGAGCAGACTCTAAAGCTTGTAATTCCGTCAATCATCATAATGCTGGTAATCATTTCAATCTTGACAACAATCATCGTTCGCTTTGTAGTCGTCAGGCCAGTTCTCAACGTTCGCGACAACCTTCTTAAGATTGCCAGCGGCAAGGCCGACCTTACACAAAGAATCACGACAAAATCCCAAGACGAAGTCGGCGAAGTTGTCGGCGGCTTCAACGCCTTTGTCGAGCGCTTGCAGGGAATCATCCAAATCGTCAAGAACCAGGACAAGGAATTGGAGGCCGGCGGCGAGAACATGGGCGCCATCAGCCAGGACACCGCCAGCGCGATTACGGAGATTATCGCCAACATCGATTCAATCCACTCCCAGATCGAAAACCAGGGCCAGAGCGTAAACCAAACAGCCGGCGCGGTGAACCAGATTTCTTCAAACATCGACTCTTTGAACAAGATGATCGAAGGCCAGACAGCCGGAATCACGCAGGCTTCAGCCGCGGTCGAAGAGATGATCGGAAACATTTCTTCGGTCAACCAAAACGTGGAAAGAATGGCCAACTCATTCGAAGAGCTTAACCAAAACGCCGACATCGGCTTTAAGAAGCAGCAGGACGTCAACGAAAAGATTCAGCAGATTGAAACCCAGTCCGCAATGCTTGAGGACGCCAACCAGGCCATCGCCAACATCGCGGCCCAGACAAACCTCTTGGCCATGAACGCGGCGATCGAGGCCGCCCACGCCGGCGACGCGGGCAAAGGCTTTAGCGTTGTCGCCGACGAAATCCGAAAGCTTTCTGAGACTTCAACCGGTCAGTCAAAGACTATCGGCGAACAGCTTGCAAAAATCAAGGAATCGATTTCCAGCGTTGTCGCCGCCAGCGACGAGTCGGCCCAAGCGCTCACAGTCGTCGCCGACAAGATCCGCGACACAGACCAGCTTGTCATTCAAATTCGCACCGCTATGGAAGAGCAGACAGAGGGAAGCCGCCAGATCAGCGAAGCGCTTAAGAACATGAACGACGGTTCAATCGAAGTTCGCAACGCCAGCGAAGAAATGACTGAAGGCAATAAGTTGATCCTTAACGAAGTCCGCCTCTTGCAGGACGCGACTTTGGCGATGAAGGGAAGCATGGAAGAAATGGCCCAAGGCGCCGAAAAGATCAACGAGACAGGCTCCGCCTTGAAAGACGTTACAAGCACGCTCAAGGAATCAATCTTCAAGATTGGCCAAGAGATCAACAATTTTACAGTTTAGTCGGGATAATATGTAGCCCGATTTTTATCGGTTTCAAAGACGTCCACCGAATAAAGGCGGACGTCTTTTTTTTGCGCGTCAAGCTCCGCCTGGACATTTTGGCAAATGTAAAGCGCGATCCGCTCGGCGCTGGGATTTTGGTCAAAGAAGGGATTGTCGTTAAGGTTGGTGTGGTCAAGCGCGGCCAAAACTTTTTTTAGCGCGGCCTTTAGCTGCGTAAAGTCCAAGAGCATTCCGCCATCGTTAAGGGCCGAGCCGCGGACGTGGACAAAAACCTTGTAATTATGGCCGTGCAAGGCCTCGCACTTGCCGTTATAGTCGCGCAAAAAATGCGCCGCCGCAAAATCGTCTTCAACTCTTACTTCAAACATACGAAGATTATAGTTATAAAAAGGATTTGTTGCAAGCCAAAAATCGGGGCGGCTTACAGGGCAAACGCATTATAAAAGCATAAAAAATGCGGCTCCCAGTTGCGGCCAACATTGCAAAACCGCTTGATAACTGCGCTACTCGCTGTCTGCATCTTGAAACTATTAACTCTGCCGCTATCGCGGCAGATGCAGACAGAGAGTTTTCGCAATGTTGTCCGCGCCTTCGCGCCGCTTTAGTTTTATTTTTTTATTGCGTTTGTCCTGTAAGCCGCCCCTTTTTCCCGCCATAATTTCATAGCGCCAAAATTCATATATTTGAAGCTTTTTCAAAAAGCGGCAAGGCGGGACAAACAGTTTACTAGCAATAAAAACGCAGGCTCTATAGGCGGAATAAAAAAATCAAAAAAGCGCGAAGGAGTGATGCGGCCGGCGGCAACTCTACGTCGGGCAAGCCCTCCGTTTTGCTTAAGGAAATTTATTCAACTGCCCGCTTACGCGGGCTGGCAATCATTTTGCGCTGACAAGACAGTAGGTGCCGAGCCGTGCGGAGCGCTCCTGCGCGACTGCAATGCCATTAGAGGCCTCGTTTCCAACGGAAACGAGATCGGACGCATTCGCGACTGGGAGCTTTTTAGAGGCTTTACATTTCTCTTAATCCGCCTATAGAGTCCGCGTTTTGTTTTTCTTATGATTCGTTTGTCCCGCCTTGCCGCGCTAGTTGTAATTACTTTCAATATGCGATAAAATAATGGCGCTATGGAAAAAAAGCTGTCTTCTTTGTTGGATTTCTTTGAGTGCAAGGCGGTCGCGGCGGACGGCGTTAGCCCGCTTGACAGTTCCCTTATTGGCGCGACGCCAATCGCAGGCCTTGCCTTTGATTCGCGCGAAGTCAAGGAAAACTATCTTTTTTTCGCTCTTCCCGGAACGCATGTAAACGGAAACAAGTTCATCGCGCAGGCGATTGATTCCGGCGCCAGCATAATAGTTTACCAAGACGAATTGACAAAAGAAGAAAGCGCTCAAATCGCTAAATCCATCGTTTGCAGAACCTTGAACAACATGGGAAGCGCCGACAAAAAACTGTCGGACTTGGTCATGCCGGTTTTGCTAAAAGTCGCCGACGCTCGAAAGGCGATGGCTCCCGTAGCCTCAGACTTTTACGGAAACCCTTCCAAAAAATTGATAGTCATCGGCGTCACCGGAACCGAAGGAAAGTCTTCGACAGTTAGCTTTATCTGGCAGCTTTTGCGCTTGTCTGGAAAAAGGGCCGGCTTTATTTCAACCGTTCAGTATTCCTTGGGAGACGAAGCGGTGGCAAACCCCGTTCACTCCACCACTCCCGAAGCGCCGATAATCCAGCGCGAGCTTTACGAGATGGTTCAGAACGGCTGCGAGTACGCGGTTGTCGAAAGCTCAAGCCATGGACTAAGCGAAAAGCTTGGCCGCTTGGACCATGTTCTTTTTGACTGCGGCGTTTTTATGAACGTCACGCTGGAACACTTGGAGTTCCACAAAACTTTTGAGCAATACCGCGACGACAAGGCGAACCTTTTCCGCGCCTTGGACAAACACGACCACCACAAGGTTGTCAACAACGTTCCCTTGGACTTAACTCCATGCGGAATCGTCAACATGGAAGATCCTTCGGCCGCCTACTTTGTCCATGCGACGCAAGCGGCCTGCTACGGCTTTGCCGCAAAGGAAGTCCAACCGATTGACGGCGTTGAATATTTGTCGGCGAAAAAAATCGACGCCGCGCAAGACTACCTTGAATTTGAGTTTGACCACGGCTCGGCCTTTGACCAAAGCCACGAAAGCATAACAGCGCGCTCGACTTGCGTCGGAGCCTTTAACGCGATGAACATAATGGCCGCGATGATCGCCGTCAACAAGATGGCCGGCGTTCCGCTGCGCGAACTTGCCCGCCGCGCGAACAGCTTGATTCCGGTTACCGGCAGAATGACAAAAATCCAGCGCGGCCAAGATTTTGAAGTCATCGTTGACTACGCGCACACGCCGTCAAGCTTTGAAGCGATTTTTCCGCCAATCCGAAAGCGCTCTGACAAAAGAATATTCGCCTTGTTTGGAAGCGGCGGCGAGCGCGACCTTACAAAGAGGCCCTTGCAAGGACAAATCGCGGCCAAGTACTGCGACATAATAATTTTGTGCGACGAAGACCCGCGCGGCGAAGACCCCAAAGCGCTTTTGGAGCAAATCGCCGCTGGCGCCTTGCAGGAAGGAAAAACGCTCGGCAAAGACTTGTTCATCACGCCAGACAGGCCCGCCGCAATCAGGCAGGCTTTTGGAATGGCCAAAAGAGGCGACATAGTTTTGCTTTTGGGAAAGGGACACGAAAATTCCATCATATACAAAGACCACGCGATGCCATACGACGAAATCGCCGAGGCGAAAAAAGCGCTGGCGGAATTAGGATACAATAAGGAAGTGTAAAATGAATCTAGCGATTTTATTCGGCGGAAAGTCAAGCGAGCACGAAGTTTCCCTTGTAAGCGCAAGCTCCGTAGCCCGCAATTTGGATCCTGCAAAGTACAAAATCATTCCAATCGGAATCGCCAAAAACGGAAAATGGTATTTGCAAAGCGACGACGAGCTTAAGCGCGTTCAGGGCGATTCAAGCGCCGCTTTTAAAATTGACGAAGACCCCGCAAAGCTTGTGAACATAATTCCAGGCGGAAAAAAGGACGCGCTTTCAGTCAGCGGAAAGTCATTGCAGGTTGACGCGGTCTTTGGCGTTGTTCACGGAACATTTTGCGAAGACGGAGTCATGCAAGGCTTGCTGGAAGCGGCCGAGCTTCCTTACGTCGGCTGCGGCGTAATGGCCAGCGGCATTACGATGGACAAGGAAAAGACAAAAGTCATTTGGAAAAGCAACGGCCTTCCTGTCGTTCCCTACTACTGCTTTACGCGAGCGGACATAAACGACAACAAGCGCTACGACGCCTTGGTCGAAAAGGCAATCGCCGACTTTGGATTTCCGCTTTTTGTAAAACCCTGCAACGCCGGCTCTTCTGTAGGAGCAAGCAAGGCCTCCAACGCGCGCGAGTTTAGCATGGCGCTTGGCGAAGCCTTTATGTGGGACAACAAGGTCTTGGTCGAAAAAGCGATCAACGCGCGCGAGGTTGAGTGCAGCGTCACCGGAAACGCAATCATTCAAAATCCCGAAAACGCCTTTAGCGCCGTAAAGGCCTACACTCCCGGCGAGATTCTTCCCACCCACGAGTTCTACGACTACGACGCAAAATACAAAGACCCCGACGGCGCCGCGCTCAAGATTCCGGCGGACATCGACGAAACGACTACAAAAATCATCAAGGAGCTTGCCGTAAAGGCCTACTCGGTCTTGGACTGCTCGGGACTTAGCCGCGTTGACTTTTTCATCGACAAGGATTCAGGCGCGATTTACATCAACGAAATCAACACGATTCCAGGCTTCACGTCCATCAGCATGTTCCCAAAAATGTGCGAAGCCGCCGGCCTTGGCTACAAGGACTTGATCAACCTTTTGATTGACGAGGCTTTGGAACGCTTTGAAGCAGGCAAAAAACTTTTGACGTCACGCTAACAGCGGCAATAAAGCCGCCGATATGGAGGATTAAAATGAAAGCCCATGTTTACCCCAAAGGATGTTTCTTTAAATCGATCGACGACATAAAGGACAAACACATCACAGTAATGGGCTTGGGCCTTAACGGCGGCGGAGAGGCTGTCGCGCGCTTTTTGCTTAAGCGCGGCGCCTACGTTTTGGTCACCGACATGAAAACGGAGGAGCAGTTAAAGCCAACCCTAAACTCCATCGCCTTTGACGACACGCTTAACAAGGAACGCTTGACCTACGTTTTGGGCGGCCACAGAATCGAAGACTTTAGGGACGCCGACTGCGTCATAAAGAATCCCGGCGTGAAAATTCAAGGAAACGAATTTTTAAGCGCCGCTCCGGCGATAGAAACAGACATCAGCTTGTTCTTGCAATTCACAAAGGCGCCGATCATCGCGGTTACAGGAAGCAAGGGAAAGTCGTCTACCGTAAGCGCGATACATTACGGCTTGAACAAAGCCGGCTTTAAGGCCTTTTTGGGCGGAAACATCACGGTAAGCCCGCTAAACTTTTTGGAAGAAACCAACGAAAAGACGCCGGTTGTTTTGGAGCTTTCAAGCTGGCAGCTGGCCGACCTTAGGGGCCGCGGCCTTTTAAAGCCGAAAATTTCATTGATTACAAAAATCGTTCCCGACCACCAAAACTGGTACGGCAACATGGAAGACTACATCGCCGACAAAAAATTGATTTACGCCGACCAGGACGCGGACGACTTTATGATTTGCGACGCGGACAAAGACCCCTTTGGCGCCGGCCCAAAAGAAGGCGGGACTTGGGGAAACGTGTTCGCCAGCGAATGCAAGGCAAAAGTTTTGCGCTACAAGCAAGACCCGCTTGACGACAGCCAATACGGCGTTTGGCTTAGCTTTGACGACAAAAACGATTTGGAAGCCTTGGCGCGAATCCCCTCAAAAACGAACGACACGAAAATTTTGGGAGCGGTGAACGTGCCCGGCCGCCACATGCGCCAAAACGTAATGAACGCGGCGCTGGTCCTTTACTTGATGGGAGTCCAGGCGCAGGACATACAAAAAATTCTTGGCGAATGGAACGGCATTCCGCACCGCCTGCAATTCTTTCACAGCTTTAAAAGCGCCGCGCAAAGAAACGTCCGCTTTTACAACGACTCTTGCTCCACCGTGCCAGAGGCGGCAGCGGCCGCAAGCGCAGCGTTTGGAAAGCCGGTTGTGTTCATAAGCGGCGGAACCGACAAGGGCTTGGACTTTGAGCCTTTGGCCGAGGCCGTTCAAAAAACGCCGGTGGCAAGCCTTTACCTTTTGGCCGGAAGCGGAACGGACAAGCTGCTTCCTTTGCTGGACCAAAAGAAAATCGCCTATCACGGCCCTTACAATTCCTTGGACGAATTGCTTGAAACGCTTAAAAAAGATTTTGACAACATCGAAACCGCCGCGGCGCAAAACGACACGGTGGTCTTTTCGCCGGGCTGCACGTCGTTTGGAATGTTCTCGAATGAGTTTGACCGCGGAGAAAAATTCATGGCCGCCGTCAAAAAGATTTTCTAGATTTTGTAAGAAGCCAAATACTTTTTCATCTCGTCAACGTAGCATTGGCCGATCGCGCTTAGGCTTAGGTTCTTTTTCTTTATCCATCCGATTTGCATCGCGGGGCTGTTTTCTTTGGCTCCGTCGCAAAAGGGAACGGCCACGTAGTCGGAACCGTTCAACTCCTCAGATATGATTCCGCAGCAAAGAGTGTAGCCGTTAAGGCCGACCATCATGTTAAGAATCGTTCCGCGGTCGTTGACCTTGATGACGCGGCGGTGCTTTCGCTCCGAAAAAATTTCTTCGGCAAAATAAAATTCGCCGGCCTCGTCCTGCTCAAACGAAAGGCAGGGATACGGCTCAAGCTCTTCAAAAGTTATGCGCTCTTTTTTTGCCAGCGGATGCTTTTTCCACATGTAGACGTAAGCGCCGCAGTCTATCAGCTTGTTGAATTCCAATTCCTTTGACTCAAGCAAGTTGGTTATCACCTTGCGGTTAAAGTCGCTTAAGTACAAGACGCCCAGCTCGCTTTTCATTGAGGCGACGTCTTCAATAACGTCGCGGGTTTTTGTTTCGCGGGCTGCAAGCTCGTATTCGTCTGTGTTGATTTTTTTTGCCATCTCTACAAAGCTTTTTATGGCAAAAGTATAGTGTTGGGTTGAGACCGCGAATTTCTTTTTTCGCTTTCCGTCGTCGCCGTATTTTTCCAGCACATTCTCCCAATGCCTTAGGAGCTCGCGCGCGTTAAGGATAAAGTCCTGGCCTTCGCTTGTAAGCGTCACTCCTCTGGAAGTTCGGTTGAAAATCGTGATTCCCAACTCCGCTTCCAAGTCGTGAATGGCAGCCGTCAGCGAAGGCTGGGAAACGTAAAGGTTTTCCGCAGCCTTGTTGAAGCTTTTAGCCTCGGAAATGCCCTGCGCGTATTTTAATTGCTGGATTGTCATAAGCGGCTTTTATTTTTTCCAGGGCTTGATGCGCAAGTAGGTTTCGTTGCGGTCGCTTCCGACAGAGACGATTCCTACCGGCGTGTTGGTGAAGTCTTCTATGAACTCGATGTAGGTCTTGGCGTTTTTGGGCATCTTGGAATAAGAGCCGCACTTTTTGAGGTCCTTTTTCCAGCCGTCAAACTTTTGCAAAACAGGCTTGGCCTTGTTGAGTGCCGGAATGCTTGTCGGGAATTCAGTCACGATTTTTCCGTCAATCTCGTAGGCGATGCAAGCCTCTATCTCGTCCATGTCGTCATAAATGTCAAGGTGCGTCAAAACAAGCGAGTCGATTGAGTTGACATGGCAGGCGTAGCGGAGCGCGACCAAGTCAAGGTAGCCGCAACGGCGCGGACGGCCTGTGGTGACGCCAAACTCGTTTCCTGTCTTGCGGACATAGTCGCAAAGCTCGCCCTCGCTTTCGGCGTTGAATTCGCTGGGCATCGGGCCGTTTCCGACGCGCGTCTCATAGGCCTTGAAAACTCCAAAGATTCTGTCCAAAGAGCGCGGTCCGATTCCCGAGCCAGTTGACGCTCCGGCGGAACAAGAGGCTCCGCTTGAAACGTAGGGATAAGTTCCGCTGTCGATGTCGAGCATCGCGCCTTGGGCGCCCTCGAACAAAATGTTTTCCTTGCGGAATTCCCACATTTTTTCGGCGATGTTGACGCGCATTGAAAGAAGCTTTTCCATGTAGGGCTTGAGGAAGTCCTTGTCGGCCTGGTCAAGGTCGGCCATTTTTTCGTCCCAGTCAAGGTCGGCCAAGCGGATTCCGTCGCGCTCTGACTTTTGGGAGTATGTGGTTCCGATTCCGCGGCCTGTGGTTCCGATCGGGCGCTTGCGGGCCGCGTCGCGCTTTTTGTCCATTTCGCGGTAGCCGGGCAAGACGATGTGGGCGCGGTCGGAAATGAACACGCGGCCTTCCCAATCGATTCCGTTGTCTTTGAGCATTTTAAGTTCGGCAAAAAGCGCTTCGGGGTCGATGACCATTCCGGAGCCAAGGAAAACAGTCTTTCCGGGATACAAAATTCCGGACGGAACTTGATGCAGCGCGTACTTTTTTCCGTCAACCACAATCGTGTGGCCGGCGTTGGCTCCGCCCGCAAAGCGCACGACATACTTTGCGTCTTGCGCCAAAAAGTCAACAATCTTTCCCTTGCCTTCGTCGCCCCACTGGGCTCCCATTACGACAACGTTCATTTTACGCCTCAAAAAATCAATAAATTTCGCCGCCCAAAGACAAAACACCGCCGCCTCAAGGCAACCGGGATATTATAGCGATATTGCGGAATTTATTCAACAACGCGTGATTGTCCAAGGCAAACCGGATTGGTAGAAATACAAAAAAACGGACTTTAAAAAGCCCTGCTCCCGGCGTATGCGCGTCCTGCGAAACCGCTCGATATCGTCGCTACACGCAATTTGCCCCTTGAAACTATTTACGTCTGCCGCTAACGCGGCAGGGGCAAATTGAGTGTTTTCGCAAACCGCCCATCCACCTCACGCAGGTCTTATCTATATCCGTTTTTTTTATTGCCACTCCTACCGTTTGCCTTGGCAACCGCATAAAGGTAAAGTTATATGTAAAACTTGGACGCGGAAGCGGAGTTCCGTTTCGAAAAAAATTCTGCGCAAGCGAAGCGCGGAAGCCTTTTTTCGCGGCGGGTTTCCGCTGAAAGCGTCCAAGTTTTTTTTATTATAATTTTTTTATGCGGTTACCAAGCCAATATGCCGATAATAATGGCATGAAAATAGGGGCGATGCTGCCGGTTGTTCTCGGCGTGTTGAAAAATCCAATTACTATCATTACGGCGGCGGTGATTATTCTTTACTTGAATTTTGTCTTTTTTGTCGCGCGCTATGTGAAAAAGCCGGCAAAGCCCAAGAAGAAAAGAGCGCCCAAGCCCGAGCCCGCAAAGAAGGCAGAAGAGAAGAAAGCGGGCGAGGATGAAGGCACAGGGGATGACGGCGCGGAGGGCTAGAGATGTCCCTAAGCGCGGCCATCGCGTTCTCCCACAAAAAGCCCGCGTTGTAAACGGAGCCTGACTTTTCCAACTGCTCCAAAATCAAGTCGATGTCGCTTGAATCCCAAACGTTCAGTCCAAAAATTTTTCTATCAAACGCGTTCAATTTTTCCATCGCAAGCTTTACGATTTTTTCGCGGCTGCAGTAGTTTTGGTTTTTGCGAATCAACTTGTGGACCAAGCGCGCGTCTTGGGCGTCAAAAACGCTTGGAGCCTTCCACGAAATTTTCTTTTCGCGCCCAAGATCCCGCGCCGCCGCTTGCGAGTCGCAAATGTCGCAGCCTGAGCAAATCGCCTTTTCGCCTCCAAGCGCGTCAAGCAAAACTTGCCGGCGGCAGCTTGCGCTTTGGGCAAAGCTTAAAATCACTCGCTCGCGGCTTGAGGCAGGATACTTTTGCCAGTTGAACGAATCCTCGCGGCTCCACAACAAAATCGCCTTGGAAACTTTTTTGTCGCGGCCTCCCCTGCCCGCTTCTTGGATGTAGCTTTCCGCAGTCGCGCTTGGCTCTAGGTGAACGACAGTGCGAACGTCGGGCTTGTCAACGCCCATGCCAAAAGCGCAAGTGCAGCAGAGGATCGCGTCCGTTTTGGGAAAGAACCATTTTTCAACGGCGTCTTTTTCTTGCCGGCTTAGGCCTGCGTGGTAAAAGCGGACTTTGTCGGAGCCTACACATTCGAAAAGCTCGCGCGCCATGTCTTCTGCCTTGGCCCTGGTTCCGCAAAAAATCAGCATTGGCTTTTGCTCCGTAACGGCCAGACGGCAGGCGGCCTTTTTCTTTGCCCATGCGTATTGAACGGAATAATGAATGTTTGGCCGGTCGCTTTCTCCGCGAACAAGATGGCAGGAGCCGCCGAACAAAACTTGGCTTACGCGTTCCAACACTGTGGGAGAGGCGGTGGCCGTAAAGGCTGTCACAAGCGGGACTGAAAGCGTCTCGATAATTTTTCCAAGCGTAAGGTAGGCGGGCCGGAATGTGTCGCCCCACTCCGCCACGCAGTGCGCCTCGTCAATCGCGATGTGCGAAATATTGCAAGCCTTAAAGCGCTGCAAGAGCCGCTCGCTTTGCAAAACTTCCGGATTGGCCAAAATTATTTTGGCTCCGACGGCAAGACGCCTAAAATTTTCTTCCCGCTCATCTTCGCTTTGGCCGCCCCTAAAGACGACGCATTCAATTCCGTTTTGCTCCAAGCGGCGCTTTTGGTCGGCCATCAAAGCGAGCAAGGGATAAAAAACCAGCGTCGGGCCTGGCAGCATCAGCGCCGGCAGCAAAAAGCACATCGACTTTCCGGCGCCGGTTGGAAGCAATACGATTTGCCGGCCCATGCAAAAAACGTCGGTCGCGCCAGCGGCAGAATCATTTGCAAGACCAGGACTGCCCGCGGCCATATCCGCCGCCGCGTCAAGAATGTTTCCGATTACAAGCCGTTGCCATGGATAAAGGTGCGAGACGCCAAAGACATTTTTGGCCACTGACAAGACCGGGTCGTCGGCTTCGCTTGATTCAGCGGCAAAAACTTTTCCGCGCAGAGCCTCAGGAAGCTCGTCCGCGTCCGGGCTGTCGGCAGGACCAAAAGATGCGGCGGCATTCTTAGGCTTGCAAAAGATTTTGGCAAAGCCAAGAATTTTAGCAAGCCTAAGATTCGCGGCGCTTTTTGATGCGGCGGAGTTCCGCGCAAACAACGCCTTTAGTTTTATGAATAAATTTCCCATACCTATAAGATATAGGAGTTAATGCATTTTTAACGTTTTTTTTAAAATTTTTTTTGAAAAAACGCTTGACATTTTTTTAAAGTTAGTGTATGCTAACTTTGTAAGTTGTTAAAGGAACCTTGTTCCTGATAAAGTTCTCCTCCAGCCCCCGGCGTCCGTCGGGGGCTATTTTTTGGGGTGGAACTATGGAAAAAACAAATTTTTTGGTGTAGAATTAGACAAATGAAGGATTGAAATGATAAATTATCTTTTGTTGATTGCGTTTATCGGCTCCATAGTTGCATTTGCTTATATTTGGATTGAAGGGAAAAAGGACTACAATGAATTTGTATCTTTTTTAAGAAAAGAAAATGATTTAGATACGCTTGAAAAGATAGGAGCGCGATTTGAGGGCGAAGATTTAAAATATCCTATAGCCGTGTTAAAGTTTTCAATGGAAAACAGATTGTCATATATGTATGAAACAACAAAAAAGCAAGAGTACCTTAGCTTTTTGGAAAAGTCACAAATCCGTTCCAAAACAACTGTGGCAACTTATTTCATTGCGTTTGCACTTGGCATATGTGTGTATTTGCGCTTTTTCAAATGATTAAAATACCCCACATAAAGCGTTTTTGATGTCAACGCTCAAAATAAATGAATAACATAGGAGTGTTTTATGAAAAAATATTTAATTATACTTTCAATAATTCTCGCCTTTGTGACATTCACTTCCTGCGACAATAAGGAACCACTAAAGTGTTCTTATTCCGATTTATTAAAAGAGAGCTATGAATTAACAGAATTTTACATTAAAAAAAACAAACAGAATACTTTTTATATAACCGGCGTTGTAAAAGAAATGTATAGACCTAAAGACCAGCCTTTACTTAATGAGTGTGTTGTATACATGTATGACGAGCAATTGTTTAATACAAAATCAAAAACGGGAAAAATGATAACGATAAAAATGAAGCCAAGTGTAGAGCGAGAATTCCTAAATAAAACCATTACTGTTAAATGCAAGTATAAATGCATGGGTGAATTTAGATTGTACGACGATTATGAAAATTATTTTTGGATTGAATTCACGAATGGAATATTGGTCAAGTAAGAGGATTATTTCTTAAAAATCAGAATTAGCATGGAATATCATAATGATTAATATAATAAAATATTTAGAAGAACAGTTAATTCCAAGAGTTGTAATAATAGCGATAAACAAGCCCGGCATTTAGCGTTTTTTCGCTGTCCGCAAAACGCAATCATTCCGCTCCAACTTGGCAATATTTTCAGCATGGTTCACATTGGCCTATTGATTTTATCCAAAAAGTACGGCATAATCCTATTTACTAAAACCTTGTATTTACAACTATTCTGAGAATACAAGGCAAGGGGCGTAAAATGATTATAAAACGGCAAAGATACCTTGAAAAGCTTTTGTCGCGCAAGGGAAACGGTCTTATAAAAGTCGTTACGGGTCCGCGGCGTTGCGGAAAGTCTTATCTTCTTTTCACTTTGTTTAAGAAACGCCTTTTGTCGGAGAAAATTCCCGCGGACCACATCATTGAGGCCGCCCTTGACGACGAGGTGCATGAGGCGCTTTTGGACAGGCACGCGCTCGGCGAGTATGTTCGCGGCAAAATCAAGGACGACAAAATGCACTATGTCCTTCTTGACGAAATTCAGGAAGTTGACGGCTTTGAGCGTGTCTTAAACGGATTCCTTAAAATGCCGAACGTTGACGTTTATGTTACCGGCAGCAACTCTACGCTTTTGTCTTCCGAAATTTCCACGATTTTCAAAGACCGCGGCGATGAAATCAGGATGCATCCGCTTTCATTCAGCGAGTTCATGTCCGCATACGACGGATCAAAGGCGGAAGGCTGGGACGAGTATTTTATGTACGGCGGGCTTCCGTTGGTTCTTTCATATAAAAATCAGGAAGACAAGGAAGATTATCTAATCAGGCTTTTTGAAAAGACTTACCTTTCCGACATAATCGAACGCCGGAAAATCCGCAACAAAGACGAGCTTGACGAGCTTGTGAACATTCTTGCTTCAAGCGTCGGCTCCCTTACCAACCCCACTAAATTGGAGAATACATTCAAAAGCGAAAAGAAAATAGATTTCAGCCATCAAACAATCAACAGTTATATCGGCTACTTGAAAGACGCGTATATTATTTCCGACGCCCAACGATACGATGTAAAGGGAAAGAAATACATCAACACTCCTGTCAAATATTATTTTGAAGACACAGGCCTCAGAAACGCGCGGCTCAATTTCCGCCAGTCTGAGGAAACCCACATAATGGAAAACATAATTTTCAATGAATTGAAAATTCGAGGCTTCAAGGTCGATGTCGGAATAGTTGAAAAATACGGAAAAGATGAAAACTCAAAGACTACAAAAAGCTCGTATGAAGTTGATTTTATTGCAAATCGCGGAAGCAGAAAATACTATATTCAATCGGCATTGTCGCTTTCTTCCGAAGAAAAGGAAAGTCAAGAAAAACGCTCTTTGTTGGAAATAAAAGACTCTTTCAAAAAAATCGTTGTAGTAAAGGATGACATAATGCCCCGCCGTGATGAAAATGGAATTGTCACTATCGGCTTATGGAATTTTCTGCTTGACGACAATTCTTTGGAATTATAAAAAATGTTTTAAGAGGAAAAACATGGAAAATCGTGGAGCCAAGATTTTAATTCTAATCGTTTTAAACTTTATTCTAACATTTGCATGTTATGCGCATGAAAAAATTGACAATATGTGCGGAATTTGGGTTCATGAATATGGCGATAATTCCTATGTTTCATTGACAATAGAAAAAATAACTTCTTCAGAATATTTGATTGCGTATACATGCAGTTATGACCATGTTCATGATATGCTGGAAAAAGGCATTGTGGTTTCAAAAAATCTTATACGCATAAAGAATAATGAAGATGAGTTCTTTGTTTATTTGGACTATGATAGGGATTCCGTATATTTTCTATGGAATCACACATTTCCTGACAGCGTTTTCTATGACACGGAATTAAAAAGGGGGACGGAAATTTTCAATGATGAATTGAATCACAAAAAGCAGAAAGAATTTGATGAAAAATTAAAGAAAAGTGTATTATATTCATTAAAGCAGTGACCCCCTATATATAGCGTTTTTCGCTCCCGTCAAAATCCCGCCGTTTATTCCCATCAATAGCGATTTGTAGGCCCTGAAAAAAAATTGCGCCGGTTTTTGCCAAAAAACGCGCGTTTTTTTTCGGCGGACGAAAATTTTTAAAAAAATTTTTTTTCCCCCTATGGAAAAATCCATTTTTTTGGTGTAGAATTATGCAAAAGGAGGAATGAACAGAGGCAGGCAACATCAATGGCGATTTGTATGCCTACGCGGGGAACAACCCGGTACGCTATATAGACCCCGATGGACGTGAAGCTGGAGATTTGTTCGATTCACCGGACGAAGCAGCAAAGGATTTTGCAAAAAATTAT
>OCVV012850903.1_pt1 | contig 40388 bp, 37 predicted proteins | sample 1539721 | NCBI WGS metagenome assembly OCVV01 (sample SAMN02144230, study PRJEB22623) | gut metagenome | biome: sheep rumen | host: Ovis aries | place: New Zealand | reverse complement strand
CCGTCTCCTATTGCCTATTGCCTGCCGACGAGTGCATGTTAGAAACAAGGCGGCAGACAGCGCGGCGGCCTGGGGTCAGGCCGCCCTACGGCTCCTATTGCCTATTGCCCGATGCCTATTGCCTGATCGACAAATCCCAGTTTCCTCCGTGGGCTGAACGGTTTCCCTTTGTCCGCCCAAATTCTGAAAAAAGCCGCAGCGCACATCTTGCGAAGCTCCGGGCTCTATGCTATAATAAGAAGAAAAATTATCATTCTCTGCTTCGGAGGCGAATCGTATGTTTTTTGACCGCGAACGTTATCTCTATCAAAAGCCCCAGCTGATCGAGGTCATCTGTCAGCTCCGCTATCCCACGATCCTCTCCATCCCTGCCCGGGACCCCGTTGATTTTCAAGAGGCCATCCGGCAGGAGTTCCCCCAGTATAAGCGCACGGTGGAGCGCCCCGCACCCAATCCCGGTCAGCCCGCGCAGGAGGTCGTCAACTTCCAGTTCCTGAGTGCAGACGGCCTGTGGCGGGTCAATCTGACCGCCGACTTTATCGCCCTGGCGACGAGCGTCTATACGAAGTGGGAGGACTTTGCCGCGAAGCTGGACCGCATTCTGGCGGCCTTCATCCGCGTCTATCACCCGGCGTATTTCCATCGCGTCGGACTGCGCTACGTCAACGCCTTCTCCCGCAAGGCGCTCGGCTTGGAGGGCGTTCCCTTCCGCGAGCTCTTCCAGCCCGGCTATCTGGGCCTGCTGGCTGACGACGACGTCCGCGAGGAGAGCTTTGCCCGCTCCGGTCAGGATATCGAAATGCAGATCTCCGGCGGCTGCCGCGTCAAGATGCACGCCGGTCCCGGCATGCTCACCAAGGGCAAGGTCCAGGACCCCGAGGTCCGGTTCATTCTGGACAACGACGTTTTCCTGACCGGTCAGACCCCGATCAACCAGTGCGCTCCCGCCCTGAACACCGTTCACGTTCATGCCGACCGCATCTTTGCCGGGGCCATGACCCAGCGGCTGCATGAGGCCATGCTTCCCGGACTGCTGGACTGAAACCGATGCTGAACTTATGCAACGTATCCGAGATGAAGGCCCTTCTGGGTGAATACGGCTTTCATTTTTCCAAGGCCAAAGGTCAGAACTTTCTGACTGCCGCCTGGGTGCCCGAGCGAATCGCCGAGGAGGCGGGGGTGGATGAAACCGCCGCCGTCCTTGAGATCGGACCGGGCATCGGCGCTCTGACCCAGCAGCTCTGCCTGCGTGCGGGCAAGGTCCTTGCCGTGGAGGTGGACAACAGTCTGCGTCCGATCCTCGCCCGGACCCTGGGAGAATTTGACAATCTGGAGATCCGATTCGCCGACGCGATGAAGCTGGACCTGGCACAGCTGGTCGCGGAACAGTTTTCCGGCCTGCGGCCTCTGGCCTGTGCGAATCTGCCGTACTATATCACTTCCCCGGTGCTGACGAAGCTCCTGGAGAGCCGCGCCTTTGAGGCTGTGACCGTCATGGTCCAGAAGGAGGTCGCCCAGCGCATCTGCGCCGCCCCGGGCAGCGCGGACTACAGCGCGTTTTCGGTGTTCTGCCGATATTATGCGGAGCCGGAGATCCTGTTTGAGGTCCCCCCCTCCTGCTTCCTGCCCCAGCCGAAGGTGACTTCCGCCGTTCTGACGCTGCGCGTGCGGACGGAGCCTCCCTGCGAGATCGCAGACGAGGCCATGTTCTTCCGCGTGGTCCGGGCAGCCTTTGCCCAGCGGCGGAAGACTCTCTCCAACGCCCTCGCCGCCGGCTTCCCGGAACGGACGAAGGCCGAGCTGACGGACTGCATCGTTGCCTGCGGCCACGCGCCGACGGTCCGCGGCGAGACCCTCTCCATCCCCGAATTTGCCGCCCTGTCGCGGGCAATCGCGGAGCGATAGGATGCAGTGGCGGTCTGCCAATTCGTATTTCCGGGCGCGCTTCGGCTGTAAGGTCTACAAGCTCGCCCTGGACGGCGGGATGACCTGTCCAAACCGCGACGGGACGCTGGACACGCGGGGCTGTATCTTTTGCTCCGCCGGCGGAAGCGGCGATTTTGCCGAGCCGCTCTGCGGAAGCATCGAGGAGCAGCTCGACCGGGCAAAGTCCCGCGTTGCCGCCAAGGCCGGGCCGGACGCCCGCTATATCGCCTATTTCCAGAGCTACACGAACACCTATGCCCCGGCGGAGCGGTTGGAGGCCCTGTTTGCCCCGGTACTGGCGCGGCCTGAGATCGTCGCCCTCTCGGTGGCGACCCGCCCCGACTGCCTGCCCGCTCCGGTTCTCGACCTGCTGGAGCGGCTGAACCGGGAGAAGCCGGTCTTCGTGGAGCTGGGTCTGCAAACGATTCATCCGCAGACCGCCGCATTCATTCGCCGTGGTTATGATCTGCCCGTCTTCGACCGCGCCATGCGCGAGCTGTCGGCTCGTGGGCTGGAGCCCATCGTCCACGTGATCCTCGGTCTGCCCGGAGAGGACGAGACCGATATGCTGGAGACCGTCCGCTACGTCGGCGCTTCCGGTGCGGCCGGGATCAAGCTCCAGCTCCTGCACGTGCTGGAGCACACCGACCTTGCAGCGCTCTGGCGGCAGGGCAAGGTCCCGACGATGACGCTGGAGGAATACGCCGTCCTTCTGGGACGGTGTCTGCAGGTCCTTCCGCCGGAGATCGTGATCCACCGGCTGACCGGTGACGGCGCCAAGAAGGACCTGCTCGCCCCGCTCTGGACTGCCGACAAAAAGCACGTTCTGAATTATATGAACCAATATCTGAGAGGCCTGCCCAATGTACTTTGATTCTCACGCCCATCTGGACGACCGCGCCTTTGACGCCGACCGCGGCAAGATCTTCGACGAGCTTGCCGATCACGGCGTCGGGCGGATCCTGAATATCGGCTGCGACCTGTCCAGCAGCCTCCGCTCGATCAGCCTGGCGCACAAATATTCCTTCGTCTGGGCTGCCGTCGGCTCCCACCCGGACGACGCAGCCAGCGTCAACGACGAGCTGCTTTCCATGTATCGGCAGCTTTGCACCGACGAGCGCGTGAAGGCCATCGGCGAGATCGGCCTGGACTACCACTACGAGGACCCGCCGCGCGAGGTTCAGCTTCCCGCCTTCCGGCGGCAGCTTGAGCTGGCGGCGGAGCTTGATCTCCCGGTCGTCGTGCATGAGCGCGAGGCCCACGCCGACGGGATGGAGCTGATCCGTCAGTTTCCCCGGGTGACCGGCGTGTTCCACTGCTACTCCGGCTCGCTGGAGCAGGCGAAGGAGCTGGTGCGGCGGGGCTGGTATATCGGCTTCACCGGGGTCGTGACCTTCAAGAACGCCCGAAAAGCCGTGGAGGTCGCTCAGTGGCTGCCCCTTGACCGCATCCTGATCGAGACCGACTGCCCCTATATGTCGCCGGAGCCCTACCGGGGCCGCCGCAACGACAGCCGCCGCGTCCCGCTGGTCGCGCAGAAAATTGCCGAGCTGCGCGGCATTGACCCGGAGCTCGTTGAGCAGGCGACGACCGAAAACGCCAACCGTCTGTTCCGGATCGGGCAATCCGATGGATGGGCGATTCCGCAGCAGGGACCGCATTAGCCTGCCAAGCTCTCCCATCCAACACTGCTGAATATCTCAACAAGGAGTAACGATATGTCCACCCTGAAAGAAGAAATCTCCCGCAGACGGACCTTTGCGATCATCTCGCACCCCGACGCGGGCAAAACGACCCTGACCGAAAAATTCCTGCTCTACGGCGGCGCGATCGCCCAGGCCGGCGTGGTCAAGGGCAAGAAAAACTCCCGCGCCGCGGTCTCCGACTGGATGGAGATCGAAAAGCAGCGCGGCATCTCCGTCACCTCCTCCGTGATGCAGTTCCAGTACGGCGGCTTCTGCATCAACATCCTGGACACCCCGGGCCACCAGGACTTCTCCGAGGACACCTACCGCACCCTGATGGCGGCGGACTCCGCCGTGATGGTCATCGACTGCTCGAAGGGCGTGGAGGCCCAGACGCGCAAGCTCTTTAAGGTCTGCGCGATGCGGCACATCCCGATCTTCACCTTTATCAACAAGATGGACCGGGAATCGAAGGACCCCTTCGACCTGCTGGACGAGCTGGAGCATGAGCTTGGCATCGAGACCTGCGCGATGAACTGGCCCATCGGCTCCGGCAAGGAGTTCCGCGGCGTTTACGACCGCCAGAACAGCCAGCTCCTGCTCTTCTCCGGCATCAACGGCAAGAGCAAGGCCGAAAAGCAGGCCATCGACCTCTACGACCCGGCGGTCTCCGGGATCATCGGGGAACAAAAGCACAACCAACTGATCGAGGATGTGGAGCTGCTCTCCGCGGGTCGGGAATTTGATCTGGAAGAGGTCCGGCGCGGCAATCTCAGCCCGGTCTTCTTCGGCTCTGCTCTGACCAACTTCGGCGTGGAGCCCTTCCTGGAGGAGTTTCTGCGCATGACGCCCCCGCCGCTCTCCCGCACCGCCGACTGCGGCGTGATCGACGCCTTCTCCCCCGACTTCTCTGCCTTCGTCTTTAAGATCCAGGCCAACATGAACAAGGCCCACCGCGACCGCCTGGCCTTTATGCGCATCTGCTCCGGCAAGTTCCAGCGCGACGCGGAATACTACCACGTCCAGGCAAACCGCAAGATGCGTCTGTCCCAGCCCCAGCAGCTTATGGCGGCGGAACGCGAGATCGTGGACGAGGCCTATGCAGGGGACATCATCGGCGTCTTCGATCCGGGCATCTTCTCGATCGGCGATACGATCACCACACCGGGGCAGAAATTCCGCTACGCCGGCATCCCGACCTTCGCGCCGGAGCATTTCTCCCGCGTCAGCCCGCGCGACACGATGAAGCGCAAGCAGTTTTTGAAGGGCACAGAGCAGATCGCTCAGGAGGGCGCGATCCAGATCTTCAAAAAGCCGGACACCGGCATGGAGGAGGTCATCGTGGGCGTCGTGGGTACGCTGCAGTTCGACGTCTTCCAGTACCGGATGAAGAACGAATACGGCGTGGACCTGCGCATGGAGGGCCTGCCCTATGAGGAGCTGCGCTTCATCCGCAGCAGCCCGGTTCCCGAAAAGGACCTGAACCTCTCCTCCGACGTCGAGCTCCTGGAGGACTACCGCGGCCGGAAGCTGCTGGTCTTCTCCTCCTATTGGGCCATCGACTTCACCGTCCGCCGCAACCCCGGTCTGGAGCTGGGCGAGACCGCAGAATAACCCGAAGCTGAAACGACCCCGCGCGGTTCTATGAACCACGCGGGGTCGTTGTTCGCGCCGGATCACCGGCGGCTGCAATCGCGCTGCGAGCAGGCGCCGCAGGAGGCGCAGTTGCCGCCGCAGGCGTGCTTGCCGGCCTTATGGTCACGAATCATGCCTCGGATCACCAGAAAGCAGGCCAGGGCAATGACCGCGATCAGAACGAGATTGATCCAGTTATGCGCAAACCAGTCAGCCATTTCAGGCGACCTCCTTTCCCGATCCCGCCGAAGCGGAACCGATGCGGCGTTCTTTGATCGGCTATGCCGTTTTCTGCATTTTATCCAAGAAGTGCGGAAAAGTCAAGCGTCTCGTTTCCCTGCAGTTTGGGCTGGCTCCCTTCGGAGCCAGCCCGTTTGCAGGAGCATAGGGATCGGATCGTTCTCAGCGAACGGTCAGCTTATTGGATTCCTTGTAGGGCCGGAAGAGCATGTAGACGATGCACGCCAGAAGCGCAAAGGCTGCGATCAGGCCGATCACCTGCGTAGCGCCGACAAAGAGCAGGCCGATCTGATAGGTAATCAGGGCAATCGCGTAAGCAAACAGGCACATATAGGCGATCGCAAAGGCCGTCCACTTACCGTTGTTCATCTCGCGCTTGATCGCGCCCATGGCAGCGAAGCAGGGAGCGCACAGGAGGTTGAAGATCATGAAGGCGAAGGCCGCGAGCTTGCCGTGACCGCCGGACATGTTGTTGAAGTCCTCCTTCACATTGGCCCAGATGATGGAGCCCTCGTCGTCCCAATCGTCGGAATCGGTATCCTTGCCGTAGAGCACGCCGAAGGTGGAGACGACCTCTTCCTTGGCGACCAGACCGGTCACGGTAGCGACCGTGGTCTTCCAGCGGCCGAAGCCCAGCGGCTCAAAGATGAAGTCCACCGTGCTGCCGATGTCAGCCAGGATGGAATCGTCCATCGGAGTCACCTCGTTGAGCGCTTCATCCTCGCTGTAGGTAACGCCCATGCGGTCAGCGACCTTCTGCTGGTATTCCTCGGTCCAGAGCTGTTCATCCTCCGCCAGATTATCTACCATACCGAACTTGCCGTTCACGGTGCCGAAGGAGGAAAGGAACCAAATGATCACGGAGGACAGAAGGATCACGGTGCCGGCGCGCTTGATGAAGGACCAGCCGCGCTCCCAGGTGCCGCGCAGGACGTTCTTGACGCTGGGCACGTGGTAGGCGGGAAGCTCCATGACGAAGGGAGCGGGATCGCCGGCGAACATCTTGGTCTTCTTGAGCATGATGCCGGAGATGATGATGGCAGCCACGCCGATGAAGTAAGCGGAGGTGGAGACCCAGGCCGAGCCGCCGAACAGAGCGCCGGCGATCAGGCCGATGATGGGCATCTTTGCGCCGCACGGAATAAAGCAGGTGGTCATGACGGTCATGCGGCGGTCGCGCTCGTTTTCAATGGTACGCGAAGCCATGACGCCGGGGACGCCGCAGCCGGTGCCAACGAGCATCGGGATGAAGCTCTTGCCGGACAGGCCGAAGCGGCGGAAGATACGGTCCATGATGAAGGCGATACGGGCCATGTAGCCGCAGTCCTCCAGGATGCAGAGCATCAGGAAGAGGACGAGCATCTGCGGAACGAAGCCGAGCACGGCGCCGACGCCGTTGATGATACCGTCGGAGATCAGGCCGACCAGCCAGTCAGCCACACCCCAGCCCTCAAGCAGGCTGCGGGAGCCTTCGACCAGCCATTCAGCGCCGAGGGTGTCGTTGGTCCAGTCTGTCAGGAAGGAGCCGAACGGGCCCATGGCGATCCAGTAGACCAGGAACATGACGACGCCAAAGATCGGCAGAGCCAGCCAGCGGTTGGTGACGATGCGGTCGATCTTGTCGGAGGTCGTCATACGGGTCTTGTTCTTCTTCTGGCAGCAGCCCTTCATCAGGCCTGCGATGTAGACGTAGCGTTCGTTGGTGATGATGGACTCGGCGTCGTCGTCGAGCTCTTTTTCAGCGGCCCGGATATCCTGCTCGATGTGGCTGCGGACGCTCTCGGGGAGGGCGAGCTTTTCCAGCACCTTTTCGTCACGCTCGAAGAGCTTGACGGCATACCAGCGCTTTTCCTCCTCGGGGATCTGATCCAGAGCGGCTTCCTCGATGTGGGCAATGGCGTGGTCCACCGGGCCGGAGAAGCTGTGCTGGGGGGTCATCTTGCCGCCGGCCGCCTTGACGCAGGCCGAAACTGCCTCGTCGATGCCGGTATTCTTGAGGGCGGAGATCTCAACGACCGTGCAGCCCAGGGCGCGGGCAAGCTCCTTGCTGTTGATCTTGTCGCCGTTCTTGCGGACGATATCCATCATGTTCAGGGCGACGACCATCGGGATGCCGAGCTCGGCGAGCTGGGTGGTCAGATAGAGGTTGCGCTCCAGGTTCGTTGCGTCCACGATGTTCAGGATCACGTCGGGGCGCTCGTCGATCAGGTAGTTCCGGGCGACGACCTCTTCCAGCGTATAGGGAGAAAGAGAGTAGATGCCGGGCAGGTCGGTCACGCCGACGTTCTTCTGGCCGCGGACCTTTCCTTCCTTCTTTTCCACGGTGACGCCGGGCCAGTTGCCGACGTACTGCTGGGTGCCGGTCAGCGCGTTGAACAGGGTCGTTTTGCCGCTGTTCGGGTTGCCCGCAAGGGCAATGCGAATCTCTTTATCCATGTTCTGCCTCCTACTTCACTTCGACCATTTCCGCGTCAGCCTTGCGGATGGAAAGCTCATAGCCGCGGAGATTGACCTCCACGGGGTCGCCCAGGGGGGCAACCTTGCGAACGTAGACCTCCGTACCCTTCGTCAGACCCATGTCCATGATGCGGCGCTTGACCGCGCCCTCGCCATGAAGCCGGACGACGTGGACGGTTTCGCCGACTGCGGCGTCTCTGAGTGTTTTCATGCGATATCCTCTCCTTTTCGGTTTATTGTACCATGATTTTCTGCGCCATCTCGCGGCTGATCGCGACGCGGGATTCCTTCACCTTGACGATGAGGTTTCCCCCGATGACGTTCAGAACCGTCACGCCCGTGCCTGCGACAAAGCCGAGGTCATTCAGGTGCTGCCGGACCTCAGGCGATCCTCCGACGCGAAGGATGACGGACTCCTCTCCTGCTTTCGACAAAATCAGCGGCATCATGCGTTGCGCTCCTCTCGGGTTTGATATTCCTAACGGATGTTAGATTCCGCTAATTAGCGGGGTCTAAAAAATGTTAGATTCCCCTAACCTCTGTAGAGTTTACCACGGCTAACTGCAAATGTCAAGTGGCTTTTTGAGAAAAAGCATGAAATATTTGGGGGCTGGGGTTGCTGCCCTTTCTCTCTATCTAAGAAAACCACTCAAGCCTGAAAGAAAAGTACCGCCCGTCATATTCGCAAAAATCCAATCATGACGGGCGGCTAGAATCGACTTGCAGGAGCGTCTTGATTTTGAGGCTCTTTTGGGATATAGTAATTAACACATTTCGTTCGGGGGGATGTATCTTGCGAATTGTGGATTCAAAACGGAATCAGCAGGTTTTCATCGGCTTGTTTTTGCTCGCCGGTGTACTTCACGTGGTTGAAGATTGGCTTCACAATGTTCCGGCGCCGGATTATTCTCTCGTCACGCTGTGTTTCTGCTTCGTCTTCTCGATTTACTCCGCCTTACTGCTTATTTGGATTCGATCCGTCTATTCCCGCCTTCTGCCAACAAAAGCTCGCGGCTATTTGATTACCATGACCTTGCTTATGCTTCTTTACCTCTGCCTGCGGGTATACAGATACCGCGTTGCTTTGAGCGCCGCCGCGCTTCGGCTGACCTGGTTCGCCTTTTATCTGCCGATGACCGTTATTCCGGCCTTATTCTGGATGGTTTGCGTTCGTGTCGCGCGCGGAGAAACGCGCAGAGGCTGGGACGAGCGCCTTCTGTTGATCCCCGCGGCGCTTTTCTCCGTTCTGATTCTGACCAACGACCTGCATCATCTGGTGTTTGTTCCCAAGCCCGGGATTGGTGAACTGATCGGCTCAAACGGAACCTACACCTACCGCCTGCCGTTCTATTTGACCTATGCGTGGATGATTCTGGCTGTCGCAGCCGGTCTATTTCTGCTGATTCGGGCTTGTGGGCACGGGAAAAGCAAAAAGACGATCCTGCTGTTTTTGGCTGTAACGTTTGTCTGGTTCGGGCTGATTGAACTGCATCGTCTCAAGAAGATTGTCGAATTCATTCCACCCTATGAGTCGCCGGAGATTCATATTTTTTCCATGCTTGCAATTTGTGAGATCTGCATTCAAAAAAGGCTGATTCCGCATAATGTGAATTATTCCGAGTTCTTTGAGGAACTGCCGATGCCCGTACTGATTACAGATCGGGAGTTTTGTGTGGTCTATCGCTCTGCGGAAGAAATCCACGCAAACTCCGACCAATTATCCGCAGCCCTGGAAGCCCCGATTCAGATTCGCTTGAATCAAAAGCTGTCCGGCAAACGGATCAGCGGTGGTTTCGCTTTCTGGCTCGTGGATGAAACTGAGGTTCAAAAGGCCAACGAAGCGCTCTCCGAGGCGAACGAGCTGCTGGAGAGTGAAAACACGCTGATCGAATATGAAAACCGCCAGAAAGAGCAAACCGCCTATCTTCGCTCCCGGCATCACATTTATCACGAAATTGCGGAGCAGATGTATCCCTGGCAAAAGCGGATCGAAGAGCTGCTCAACAGCGCCCGTCCTGGTACACCGGCTTTTCGCCGCGACATTGCGAGCGTCTCTGTTCTCAATGCCTATGTGAAGCGCAAAACCAATTTGCTGCTGATGGTTTCCGAGCAGAAGGAGATTCCGCTGCGGGAACTCTTTCTGGCCGTTTCCGAGTCCGGACGGTATCTCTCCTATGCCGATCTCAAAACCTCTGTGGACGAGAGCGGCTTTATGGAAACACAAAGTCCGGATGCAGAAGCGCTGCTGCCGTCCGGCTTGATCATCGCGCTGTACGATACATTTGAGATATTGGCAGAGCAGCTGCTTGGCTCCGCTTCCCTTCTGATGGTCTCCTATTCCCAGGGGACTCTGCGCTTGGCCGCCAATCCGAAGACGCAGATCGCAACAGCCGATACACCCTTGCCTGTTCGTTCTGACGAACAAGAAGGAATCCTGTCTCTGACTGTCTGTATCCGGGAAGGGGGCGGCATGAAATGACCATCTGGAACGCAATGGAGACGCCTGTCCGTAGTCTCCTGGTCATAACAGCCTTGCTCCTTCTGCTTTGGAACAGCTACCTCTTCCTGATTCTGGCTCACGCCAAGGAAAGCCGCACCCGTATTCTTCCTGCGCTTTGTTCCTTGCTTGTCATTTTCGTGCTGTTCTTCTTTTTGCTGGACGGTATGTTTCACTATGGGGAGCCGGAATACCCAAGAACTTGGCACACTGCGACCACTGCCTTCTGCTCCTTTCCGGTATTCATTCCGTTAATCATAGAGCTTATCACTGCGGTCTGGCTGTTTTGGGCTTCTCGCGCACTTGCCCTTCTGCGAAGGGCTCGCCCAACTCCGGATTCCGTAAAGGAGACGGTTGATCTGCTTCCGGTGGGGATTGCCTTTGCGGATGAATCGGGTCAGACTGTTTTTGCCAACCTGACAATGGACGCGCTTTCCCGCGCTCTGACCGGGAGAGTTTTGACGGATCTGCAGCCGCTGCTGAATCGGGCTGAAGCAGGTGAGGCCCCGCTGGATGGGAACCTGCAGACAGTTGTCTCCGACGGCATCAAGGTCTGGAAGCTCTCTCATGGAAAAATCAGAGCCGGCAATCAAGATTATTTCCAGCTCACGGCAACAGACGTTACCGCGCTGGCTAAGATCAACGAGGAACTGCGGAACAACCATGACAAGTTGCAGGAGCTGCACCGGCGCTTGGAAAACTATAACCGGGAAGCGGAGCAGATGATCGTCTCCCACGAACTCCTGAATGCCAGAATGCAGGTTCACAACGAAACCGGTCACATTCTCCTCGTCAGCCGCCGTTACATGGATGATCCGGAGGCCATCGACGAGACGGCTCTTCTCCAAACGCTGAGCATTACCAACGCTCAACTGCTAAAAGAATATGAGGAGGACGATACCCAGCGCGACCGGCTGAGCAAAGCGATGGAGGCGGCAAGGACGATCGGCGTCACGGTACGGTTACGCGGAGCAATTCCGGAAAACGGAACGCCGCGAACGATCCTGGCGGCGGCTATCCGGGAATGCGCATCCAACCTTCGCAAGCACGCGGACGGAAACCGTCTCGAGGTGGAAACGGAAGACGATGACAATGAGATTCGCTTCACCCTGGCCGGGAACGGACGAGCCCCGGAGAAACCGTTCTCCGAGACCGGAGGGCTGTCTTCACTCCGCACCCTGGTGGAGAACGCGGGCGGAACCATGTCAGTCTCGGCTCAGTCTTCCGTTTCGATTGAAATTCAGCTTCCTGAATAAAAAAATGGTTCCTGCGGACGATGAAAAACGCCCGCAGGTTCTGTATGCTATCTCCAGGAAGGAAAACCTCCCGAAAAACAATAACAATAAGGAGAATTGAATGATGAGGAAATTGGCATGGATTACAGCGCTTGTCCTTATGCTCTCGATTTGCATGGTTGGGTGCGGCAAAAAGGATGACAGTTCAAACGACGCGGGCAGCACAGGAAACGCCGGACAGACGACGGAGGCGCCGACCGCAAAGCCGACCGGTACAACGGAATCCTGGGGCGTGTATTCCGAGGTTTTTGTTCCGGACGGAATGAAGCTGACCGGCGGTTCCCAGATCGACAAGGAAGATCAGAATTCCATGTGGGTTCTGAAGAATGACAACGCAATGAACTACTTCCTGTTCGTAATCTCCACGGAGGAGCAGTGCCAGAAGGACATTGCCTCCACGAAGGAATACAATAAGGATTCCGACAAGGTCTCCGAAATGAAGGACGTGTCCGTTCAGGCTGGAGCGTATACTTGGACCGGCGTCTCTTATCTGTATGAGACTTACAGTGGTCCTTCCCCTGTTGTTCAGATGTACACTGTGATCGGAGACAAGGCCGTCAACGTCAGAATGGCGGGCTTCGCCTATGATTCCGATATTACCAAGGCAATTTTGGAGTCCATCAAGCTGAACTGAAACGAAAATAGAGTCAGGCGAAAGTGAGGTGATTTCGTCGTGGGAACCCCCATCAGAGTAGTAATCGCAGACGACCAATACGTGGCCAGAGGCTTTTTTGAGATGTATATCAAGGCCGCCGCCAAGTACGAGCTGACTGCGTCGCTGGCCACGGCGGAGCAGGCCGTGAATTTCTGCCGGACCAATCCGGTAGAATTGGTCATTCTGGACGTGATGATGAAGCGGGGACTGGATGGCCTGACCTGCGCGGAAACCATCAAACGAAACAATCCCCACGTTCGGGTCATCGTGGCAACGTCCACGGCGGAATCCCGGTGGATTGAGCAGGCCCGGCAGGCTGGGATCGAGAGCTTCTGGTTCAAGGAATACGACGAACGCTCCCTGCTGGAGGTGATGGACCGGACCATGCAGGGCGAATCGGTCTATCCGGGAAGCCAACCGGACCCGGAGTTCGGCAGCGTCCGAAAATCAGACCTCACAGACCGGGAGCTGGAGATCCTGCGGGAGCTCACAACCAACCGCTCCAACGAGGAGATTGCGGAGAAGTACGGCATCTCCGTTTTTACCGTGAAGCGTCATATCCAAAACATGCTCAATAAAACCGGCTATACGAACCGGCTGGAGCTGGCGGTCAACGCAAAGGCGCTGGGCCTGGTGGTTCACGACGATGACCGGAAACAACATGGAATTGATTAGGAGGAATCAGATGAAACGAACAGCAAAGAAGATTCTGACCCTGATGCTCGTCTTCGTAATACTGCTCACCATTACAGCGCCCGCCTACGCAGGCTATGAAGACGGCGTGGAGTGCGAGTACTGCGGGGCCTGGCGCTATGACGACTGGCTCTGCTCCGGCGGCGATCACTGCGCCGCCGGCTATGGCTGCGGCGACGAGCACCACTGCACGGAGTGCGGCGCCTGTGAGTCCTGGGGGGACTTTTGCGAGGAGTGCGTCCTGTGCCTCGACTGCGCAAAGGACAACCACCAGCACTGCCCAGAGTGCGGCGCCTGCGGGCAGCAGATGGGCGGCTGCCTGATCTGCGGCTGCTGCTTCGACTGCAGCCCCCAGTGCAACGACGGCTGCGAGGACATGTGTCTGGAGTGCCACATCGAGCTTGGCCTGGCCTGCTGCGAATGCGGCAACTGCTATGTGGACGGCAGTGTGGACTACTGCCCGGAGTGCATGCTCTGTTCCGACTGCATGTACGCCGATTACTGCAGCGACTGCGGCATGTGCGGCTTCTGCGCCTGGTCCGTCAACGGCACCCACTGTCCCGACTGCTACACGTGTACCAAGAACGAGGGTTGTTTGCTCTGCAGCCGCTGCTTTGACTGCGGTGGCCGCTGCAACGACGGCTGCGGCGAGATGTGTCTGGAGTGCCATCTGGAGGAGGATGCTGCCTGTCCCGACTGCGGCAACTGTTATATCAACGACAACCACAAGCGCTGCGATAGCTGCGGCCGCTGCGAGGAATGCGGCGACGGCTTCTGCGAGACCTGCGGCCTATGCATAGAATGCTGTCTCGACCAGGGCCTCCACTGCTCGGGCTGCCGCGGCTGCAACGAGGATGCGGAGCTGTACTGCCTGGCCTGCGGCTACTGCTCCGACTGCGCCTTGGTCTGTCCCGGCTGCCGGGAAAGCTGTTCGGAATGCGGGGCTTTCTACTGCGTGGACTGCGGCTATTGCTCCAACTGCAAGGACATCTGCGAGGTCTGCGAGCGCTGCGAGGATTGCACGAAGCTCTGCGTCGACTGCCGTGTGCGGTGCGCCGACTGCGTAGAAATGTGCGAAAACTGTCAGACCTGCGAAAACTGCGCCGAGATCTGCCCTGAATGCGGCGAGGCCTGCAGCGCCTGTGCCGCTATCTGCCCCTGGTGTGAGCTCTGCGAGGACTGCTGCGGAGAAATCAGCACAGACGCAGGCTGCGACCACGGTCTCTGCGTCATGGAGCCCGATTGGGAGGAACACTGGGCAACGGAGCACAGCGGCAAGCTCATGGTGAAGCTCTCTGTCGATAAGACCTCCGCCTTTGTGGACGAGCCCGTCACCTGGACTGCCTCCGCCGTCGGCGGGACCGGCGCCGTACAGTACTGGTTTGACGTCTCCTGGGAAGACTATGACGCCAACCAGGGAGATTTCGTCTATGAAGGCAGCTGGACAACCACCCAGACCCTCACCTTTACCCCCGCAGTGCCCGGCGAATACACGGTCTGGCTGAGCGCAAAGGACGCGGCTGGAAAGACTGTCGACGTGCAGGGCGCACGGGTCGCGGTGCGTTACGCGGAGGATTCCCTGCGGATCACCTCTGTCACGGCTGACCGACCCAACAACGTCACGGGCTGGCCCGTCACCTGGACCGCCGCGGTCCAGGGCGGCGTGGGCGCGAAGCAGTACCGCTTTGACGTCTACTGCGGCGCGAGCGTAATCTACAGCTCCCCCTACAGCACCTCCAACCAGATCACCTGGAAGACTACGAAAGGCGGCGTCTACAAGGTCAAGGTCCACGTGAAGGACGAGACCGGGAAGGAAGTCTCCAAGCTGGGCGACAGCGTTCCGGTGCTGGAGGTCCTCAGCGTGGTTCCCGACAAGACCAGCGCCGAAGCGGGGGCGTTCGTCGCCTGGACCGTGACCATGGTGGGCGAGACGACTGCTCGGCGTATCCAATACGACCTTTGGCGGGACGGCGTCCTTGTACAGGAGGGCAACTACGTCGCAACGCCCACCTACGGCTATGTTCTGACGGAGCCCGGCGTCTATACCGTGCGGGTAGAGGTGACGGACAACGGCGTGCATTACGAGATGGAGAGCGAGGCAGTGAACGTGGGTCTGCCCCTGCCGGGCCTCCGCGGTACGGTCCAGGACGGGAAGAGGGTTCTGCGTTGGGACGAGACAGTCGGCGCGTCGTCCTATTACCTGTACCGTCGGGAGCATGACAAGACCGGCGAGGCGGGCTGGGCTCTGAAGTACCGGGGCGCTGATACAAGCTGGACGGATGAAACAGCCGGAGACGGCGTCTACGAATACCGGGTGCGCGCGCTTTCCGGCAAGACCTTCGGCGGTTACTCCAACACCCTGATTCTTGGGCCGAACCCCTTTGTTGACGTTGAAGAAGGACAATACTATTACACCCCGGTCCTCTGGGCCTACTACCACGACCCGCAGGTCACCGCCGGTACGAGCAAAACCAAGTTCAGTCCCGCGAAGACCTGCACGCGCGAGCAGGTCGTGACCTTCCTCTGGCGGGCCAAGGGCTGCGAGGAGCCGACGAGCACCGAGAATCCTTTCAAGGACGTTCCGGCTGACGCGTACTACACCAAAGCCGTCCTCTGGGCTGTGGAAAAAGGCGTCACGAACGGCAAGAGCAAGACGAAATTCGGCGTCGGTGATCCTTGCACGCGTGAGCAGGTCGTCACCTTCCTCTGGCGCGCAGAAGGCATGCCGGAGCACGAGACCGTCGAGAACCCCTTCACCGACGTCAGCGAGACGGCCTACAGCTACCACGCCATCCTCTGGGCCGTGGAAAACGGCATCACCAACGGCACCTCCAAGACCAAGTTCTCCCCTGCAAAGACCTGCACACGCGGTCAGATCGTGACCTTCCTTTATCGGTACATGGAATGATAAGATAAAGAAAAACCGATTCATAAAATAGAATACCGGGATGCTGCGCACTGTTCTGTACGCAGCATCCCGGTATTTCCTTTCGGGAGAACCTGTCAGGCATCAATGACCGAACAGGATATCAAAGTAGTCCAGATCCAGGCATTCGTCGGAGTAGCGGATCTTCTGGCGGACGATGGCGTCGATGCGGTCCGTGTAGCCCTCAGGGACGGTGACGCCCTCGTTCGGGGTGAATTTTCCGGTGCGGGCGTTGTACTTACCAAGGTTGGTCTTCCAACTGCAATTCGGCCAGAGCACGAGGGGCTCGGCGTCGGAGAAGACGTCGCGGCCCGGGAGCAGGCGGGAATCCCATTCGGTGCCGAAGAGGTTGGACAGAGTCGGCACGATATCCAAGCTGTAGACCGGATCGTCTACCACGATGTTCTTGTCCTCCAGGCAGCCGGACCAAATCAGCAGGGCGTTGTGGTCCTGGGTGAAGCAGTCGGTGTTCGGATAGCCGTAGAGCTCGTCAAGCACGCCGTCGGGGATGCCCCAGGTATCGCTGGGCTCCAGGGCGTAGGGATAGTGGTCGGTGGTCAGAACGATGACCGTATCGTCTGCGATCCCGGCAGCCTCAAGCTGCTCGATCAGGGACTTCATCGCGGCCTCCAGTTCCAGGTTCGCGGCGATATAGGCCTTGACGTGCTCACTGGCGTTCAGACCCTGGACCTCGTCCTTGTGCTTTCTGGACATATCGCTGCCGGCCCAGGAATACAGGCCGTGACCGGAGACCGTCATATAATAGATGCTGAAGGGCTGGTGGTCGATATACTGCGGAACCGTGAAGTCGATCATCTCCAGGTCGCTCTCGGGCCAGGCCTTGGTCACGCCCTCCTCCATGCCCGTGCCGACGCCGATGTACTTCTCGTAGCCGAGGTTTTCATGGGTCAGGTCGCGGGAATAGTAATTGTAGGTGTGGTTGTGGTAGGCGCGGGAGAAATAGCCCAGACGCATGAGCTGGTTGCCCATCGTGAAGTACATATTCTTGTCGGCGCTCTCGATCATGCTCTTTACGCCGTCGTAGGGCTCCAGGCCGGTCAGGTTGGTGAACTCGCCGGTGGAGGTACTGCCGCCCCAGGCGGGCTGATAGTAGTCGGTAAAGGTGATGCCCTTGGTGTACATGCGGTAGAGCGTCGGGGTCAGATCCTCGCGGATGACCTCCTTGGAGAAGCTCTCCGCCGTGATGAAGATCAGGTTCTTCCCCTTGAAAAGACCGGTCATCTCGTTCGTCTTCGAGGGCGTCAGAGAGTTCACGTACTTGTGCAGGGTCGCCACGCGATCTGACTTGGCGGAGGCGATCAGCGATTCAAAGTCGAGCGGCAGGACGCTGTAGGGCTTCACAGGCTCCTTCGGCTCCGTGGTCTCGACGGGGCCGGTGCCGGTCTCGCCGGAGGGATCCGTGACGACCGGAGCCGCCCCGGTGCTGCTGGGAACGACGTCCCATTCGTGCGTGACGATCGGGCCGTCCAGGTCGCCCAGCGGGTCGCCGGTGGGCCGGCCGCCGTTGATCTGGTCGCGAATCAGCGCCACGGGCAGGCCGTAGGCCTCCGTCGCGGCGGTGAAGTTATATTGATCGGTCAGGGTGCGGGTATCCGCGGAGATCACCATCGCAAAGAAGAACGCGACTGCCAGCAGGACGGAGCCGCCCACGAAGAGCAGCTTGCGCACGCCGCGGGTCATGATCCGCCGCCGCAGCTTCACGTAGCGGTTGATCAGCAGGAAGGCGACGATGGGAAGGGCATAGAGCAGGATACGCCAGAAGCCCGTCAGGATCAGATTGAAGGTACGGGCGGAGAAGTCCTCCTGCCCGGCGTTGCCGGAGCCGGAGATGAGCTGGGAGATCGTAAAGAAATTCTTGAAGGAGTCCCAGACGAAGTATTCGATCAGAAACATCACCGCCCAAAAAATCGAAACGACCAGGCCGAGGATCAAATGCGTCCGGCGATTGCGCGAGATCGTGGCGATCAGCGAGAACAGCATACCCAGCGCCAGGGCAAACAGCAGGATGCCGAACCAGCGGCCGAGGTTGAACGGCTCCTTGATCCAGATGTGGAACAGGATCGTGTCAAACAGGAAGGAGACGATCACCAGCAGCCAGGGCGGAAGCGGGGCGGCGCGGCGCTTTTTGCGCGGCGCCGGCTTTTCCGGCTCAGCCGGCGGCTCCGGGCGGCGGGTCCGGCGCTCGTAGCCCTCCAGCGCAGCCTGCAATTCGTCGTTCTGCGCGTTCTGGACAAATTCTTGGTTATTCATGGTTATCCTCCAAAGAAGCAGTCGGAAAAACGGACCGCCCGGGAGCCGGTCCGTTTTCCGCGGAACAATCGGCTAACCGGCGGAGCGGCCAGCCTCCTTATCCGGGGTCTCCACGCGGCTGATGTCCGCGCCGAGGCCACGCAATTTTTCGATCATGGTTTCATAGCCGCGCTCGATGTAGTGCGCGTCCTCCACGGTGGTGACGCCGTCGGCAGCCAAGCCGGCAATGACCATTGCCGCACCGGCGCGCAGGTCGCAGGCCTTGACCGCGCAGCCGTGGAGCCGCTCCACCCCGTCGATCACCGCAACCTTCGTGTCCACCTGAATGGACGCGCCCATGCGGTTGAGCTCGCCGCAGTAACGGAAGCGGGTGTCATAGATGCTCTCGGTGATGATGCTGGTGCCCTTGGCTAAGGCCATACATACGCCGATCTGCGACTGCATATCAGTGGGGAAGCCGGGATAGGGCAGGGTCTTGACGTTGGCGCGGCGCAGTCTGCCGGTGCGAACCACACGGATGGCATCCTCATATTCGGTGATCTTTGCGCCCATCTCGCGGAGCTTGGCGGTAATACACTCCATGTGCTTGGGAATGACGTTCTGGACCAGAACGTCGCCGCCCGCGGCAGCAGCAGCCGCCATATAAGTGCCGGCCTCGATCTGGTCGGGGATGATGGAATAGAAGCCGCCGTGCAGGGAATGGACGCCCCGGATCTTGATGACGTCAGTGCCCGCGCCGGAGATCTTTGCGCCCATCGCATTGAGGAAGTTGGCAAGGTCCACGATGTGGGGCTCCTTTGCCGCGTTTTCTATGTAGGTGATCCCGTTGGCCAGGACTGCGCCGATCATGATATTCATGGTGGCGCCGACGGAGACGACGTCGAGATTGACGCGTGCGCCGGTCAGTCTGCTTTCCGGGGCTTCCGCGCAGACGTAGCCGTTTTGGAGCTCGACCTTGGCGCCGATGGCCTCAAAGCCCTTGATGTGCTGATCGATGGGACGGGGTCCGAAGTTGCAGCCGCCGGGAAGCGCGACCTTCGCGTGGCCGAAGCGGCCAAGCTGGGCGCCGATCAGATAGTAGGACGCGCGGATGCGGCGAACCAGATCACTCGGCGCGACGGAATCGCGGACGTGGGTGCAGTCGATTTCAACGGTGTTGGCGCTCATGCGGCGGATCTGCGCGCCCATCTCGTCGAGAATTTGCAGAAGCAGACGGATATCCGATATATCAGGGACGTTTTCGATGCGGCACACGCCCCGGACCAGCAGCGTAGCCGGCAGAATGCCGACAGCGGCGTTTTTCGCCCCGCTGATGGCAACCGTTCCGTTCAGGGGTTTTCCCCCGTGGATCACATACTTGACCATGGATGTTGATACTCCTTGGAAGCGTAATTTCAAGCGAACTGTATTCAGGTGAACAGAGATTCCCTTTTTAATAACTAATGTATTATAGCACGCCGGGCGCAGGATGTAAAGAGCGAATTTTGGAAAGGTTAGCCGAGGGTGCGCAGGCCCTTTGGATAATGGTTCTTCAGGACGCCGCCGGCGGCCTTGGCCCAGCCGAGGGAGCAGCCGCCCAGCCGCAGGAGGGTCCAGCCGGAACCGAAGGCCGTCGGCAGGGTCTCGCCGCGCAGATAGTGCGCCGCTTCCGTCTGACTCAAATCGCGGACAGCGGACGCCTCTCGCAGATAGAGGGCAAGGGCGTGCGCCGGCTCGGCGCGGCCCTTTTTCAGAACGGCAAGCTCCAGACCGGGCCGCAGTGCCTTCAGACCGCGCAGCTCCGGCAGGTCGGGCGGCGCCCAAAAGACCCGCTCGCCCCAGAGGACGGGAAGCCCCGCGGGGAGATTGACGTTCAGTGCGCGCAAAAGTTCCAGAACCTCGGCAGGAAGTCGATCACTCTGACCGCCGCACGGCGACGGACGCAGCGTGAGCGGATCCTCTCCCGCCTCCCCTCTGCGCAGGACGGCGGCAAAGTGTCCCTCGCCGCGCAGGAGATGGGGCCAGAGGCGGAGGGTACGGGCCAGCTCGGGCTGTCCGTCCGGGACCCAATCGGGTCTGCCCGGCGCGAACCAGGGAGCGTCCGTCTGCTCCACGGAAAAATCGGGATGCCGGCGGAGGAAGGCGGATACGGTTCCCTCGTTCTCCTCCGGCGAAAACGTGCAGGTGGAATAGACCAGCCGACCGCCCGGGCGGAGCATGACCGCCGCGGAGTCTAAGATCTCCGCCTGGCGGCGGGCGCACATGGCGACGGTCTCCGGGCTCCAGTCGGCCCAGGCCGCGTCGTGCTTGCGGAACATGCCTTCGCCGGAGCAGGGGGCGTCCACCAGAACGCGGTCAAAGAAGGCCGGAAAGCGCTCGCTCAGACGGGCCGGATGCTCGTTCAGCACGAGGGCGTTGGCAATGCCGAGGCGCTCAACGTTGCCGGACAGAACGGCGGCGCGTTTGGGATGGATCTCATTGCAGACCAGAAGGCCCCGGTTTCGCATTCGACCTGCGATCTGCGTGGTTTTGCCGCCGGGAGCGGCGCAGAGGTCCAGTACCCGTTCGCCCGGTTGGGGGTCCAGCAGGGCGGCAGGGGCCATTGCGCTGGGCTCCTGAAGATAGTAGAGGCCGGCGTCGTGCCAGGGGTGCAGACCGGGGCGGGCTTCCGGGTCATAGTAAAAGCCCGTCGGCTCCCAGGGAACCGGCGTCAGCGCAAAGGGAAGCACAGGCGGGTCTTCGGTTTTCAGCGGATTCAGCCGCAGGCCGACGGCACGCGGGCGGTCCAGGGCCGTCAGAAAGTCCGGGTACGCAGCCCCGAGCAGGGTCTCCATCTTTTTGCAAAACGCGTCCGGCAGCATCCGGGTCCCTCCTTCGGTTTTTCGTTTTCACCATCATAGCGCAAAACCGATGAAAATGCAAGACCCGCGCAGACCGGAAAACCGGCCCTGCGCGGGTCTTGCGTTTTGTCTGATCACAGCACCCAAAGATAGATGCAGATGAATTGCAGAAGGCTGCCGAGGATCACAAAGAGGTGGAAGACCGCGTGCATATAGCGCACCTTGCGGCCCACGCCGTAGAGGATCGCGCCGACGGTATAGGCCACGCCGCCCGCAAGCAGCCAGAGCTGGCCCGGCAGCGGAATGGCCCGCCGGGCGACCGGAGCTGCAAAGATAATGCACCAGCCCAGACCGACGTAGCAGATCATGGAAAGGACGCGGTATTTATGCAGATCGATCGCCGTGAAGGTGACTGCAACAGCCGTCAGGGCCAGGATCACGCCAAAGAGAACCCAGGCCGTGACCGGCGAGACGGGCCGGATCGAACAAAACAGGATCGGCAAATAGGAGCCCAGGATCAGAAAATAGATCATACAGTGATCCAGGACCTGAAGCACCTTCTTGGCCCGCTCGGGCCGCAGGCCGTGATAGACGCTGGAGATCGTATAGACCGCGATCAGCGATACGCCGTACACCGTCCCGGAGACGACGGCCCATGCGTCCCGCTGCGACGCCCGGACGACGGTCAGCACCAACAGGACGACGGCGATCCCGCCGCCGACGACGTGAGAGACGAAGTTGAAGATTTCCTCTCCCCTGGTATAAAACGGCAGCTTGCGCGCTGCAATCGGGGTACGCGCGCCCATCTCAGGACAGGGCCTCATGCGCGGCGGACGGATGGCTTTGAAAACGGAACTTCATAGAAAACACTCCCTTGTTTTTGTTCGGTTTCTAATGTGCGGCACTGTATCATCTAATATGCTATATTAGCATGCTTCCGGTCCGATGTCAACCAAAATCAGGTTTTTTTCGTTGCTTTTTTGCAGATGTTGTGGTATTATGATAAAACGGTATTGAAAAGGAAGTGGGCGCATGTCCTATGACAAGGCTCTGGTGGCGGGCAAGCTACGCCGCTGGGAAAAGTATCTGAACGCTTATCATCTGCCGCGTTGGGAGGAGATCCCCGACTTCGGCCTGTATATGGAGCAGCTCATCGTCCTGCTCAAGCAGCATTTGGATTATCTTCCGCCTGAGCTCAAGGAGGAGCAGTTCATCACCGCCTCCACGATCAACAACTACGTTCGGACCCGGATCATGCCGGAGCCGGTCAAAAAGCGCTACTACCGCGTTCATATCGCCTATCTGCTGATCATCTGCACGCTCAAGCAGGGGCTCTCGATCGCCCTGATCCGGAAGCTGATGCCGATGGGGATCTCCGACGAGGAGGTCCGCGCCCGCTACGACAGCTACGCGCAGCGGCACCAGCTTGCAGCCAGCTTCTTCATCGAGCAGGTGCGCCGCGCAGCCGGTCCGATTTTGAGCCACGAGGACCGCGACCGCTACAGCGTGGAATCCACCGAGGAGCTGATCGTCGCCTCCGCGATGATCGGTGGGCTTTCCCGCCTGCTGGCGGAGAAGCTCCTGCTGCTGGAGGGCAAGGATCTCTCCAACGGCGGGAGTATCGCCCAGCACGGTCAGGCGTCGGAACAAAAGGATTGACTTTTTGCCCTGCCGTATTTACAATAAGCGATACGAAACAGACCCTTCTGCACCTCATCACTGCGCGGCATTTCCGCCGGGAAAGGACACCGTAATATGCCATCGAAGATCATCATCACCAGCGACAGCACCACCGACCTCTCCCCTGCCCTGCGCGAGCGCTATGGAATTCAGTTGATGCCCCTGGGCATCAATCTTAACGACAAGGAATACACCGACGGGATCGATATCGAACCCGAAATGATCTATGAAAACTACCGCCGCAATAAAACCCTCCCCAAGACGGCCGCGCCGAATTTGGAGGACTGCTCCGCCTTCTTCCGCCGCTTCGTCGAGCAGGGCTTCAGCGTCGTCCACTTCACGATCAGCTCGGAGATGTCCTCCACCTACCAGAACAGCGTGATCGCAGCCCAGGATTTTGACGACGTGCACGTGGTCGATACCCGAAACCTCTCCACGGGCGGCGGCCTTCTGGTCATTCGGGCCGCTGAGCTGGCGCAGAAGGGCCTCTCCGCCGGGGAGATCGCCCGCGATTGCCGGGCGCTGGCCCCCTTCGTGGACGCCTCCTTCGTCATTGACAGCCTGGAATTCCTGCACAAGGGCGGGCGCTGCTCCGGCGTTGCCATGCTCGGCGCGAATCTGATGAACTTCAAGCCCTGCATCGTCGTGAAGGACGGCAAGATGTCCGTGGGCAAGAAGTATCGCGGAAAATTCGATCAAGTCCTGCTGAAATACCTCGCCGACCGCGTCGGCGACGCCTCCGATATCGTTCCCGACCACGTTTTCATCACCCATGCCGGCTGCGACGACGCCGTGGTGGACGCCTGTCTGGCAAAGCTGAAAACCCTCGGCGACTTCAAGGAGATCCACGTGACCCGCGCCGGCTGCACCGTTTCCTCCCACTGCGGACGCAACACGCTGGGCGTGCTCTTCATCCGAACCCACCCGATCAACTGACGCGCTTCTGACCGGCGGCGCATTTACCGAGGCTGATCAGGAAGTATTTTGAAATATCGTCCCGGCATTTTGAGGCAAAGCAAACGCCTGTAGTTCAACCGAAAGCGGTTGTTCTACAGGCGTTTGCCGTATGGCGGCTCAAACGGACAATAATTCTATTTCGCACAATCGACAAGCTTGCCTTCCTTGTCAACAATGGGGTTGGAAGGGGGTGAGAGCTTTAAAAATATTCAAGTGACAGCCCGGCTTCCAATCCATTTTGTATGAATCAATATGGAACCATAAACAACGATTGCAAGCCAACAAAGAGAAGCGAGCGCATAGAGAACAGTTGTTCTGCCGGGGATCAATAGCTCAATGCCGGTGAGCATGGGAAGAACGGAGATATAACCCCCCCAAGGCTGATCAAAATAATAGATCACACCTGGCAAAAGAAGCAGTACGGCACCTGCCAGAACCGCCTGTTCCCAGCTTTTTGCCCGGAAGCTGATCCAGGCGACCAGCAGACCGACGACCAGCATGGCGGTCAGCCGCAGGGCAAAGGCCAGGGCAAGAAACTGTTTCAGCGTCACGCGTAAAGGAGAATCGGACAGGACGTTTTGAATCGGTGCGTCCAGGGAGGCCGAACCGATGTAGTCCAGTGTTCCGGTCCACTGCCGAAGGTACAGGATCGCCCAAATTGCCAGGGCTTCCAAACAAACGACGGCGTACTTCCGCCGCAGCACCTGGCCTCGGCCCTTCGGTGCGGTCCGCAGCAGTTTTTCCGTCCCCGCTTTCCGTTCAAACGAAAAGACAGGAGCGCAGACCAGCAGTAAGGTGAGAAGCGCGACGAGACCGGACCAGCGGTGAATGCTTCGGGCGTCTGGCCCAAGCACGTTGTTGATCCGCACCTGCTCTGTCAGCCAGGGCGTATAGCCGCCGACGGCAGCCTGCTCCCGCAGTGTTTCCAGTTCCGCTTCCAAGCGATCCAGGGCTGCCTCATACGCATCGGAGTCGCCGTAATAATCGGCCAGGTTTTCCCTGGCCCGGGCGAGATAGGCGTCCGTTTCGGCTGTGATCGGCCCGGCAGCTTCCCGAACGTAGCTGTTATAGGATGCGTCTTCCGCGTTGCCGAAGCGATAGCCGAAATACCGAAGCTTCGGCGCATACCAGATCGCCGCCAGCAGAAAAAGGACGGTCCCGCTTATGATTAACAGCTTATAGCCCTCCATGGTCAGCAGGGAGAAGCGGCTGCGCAGGAGGTCGAAGGCCCGGTTCCAAAGGGATACAAGCCGCCCCAACACGTTCCGATTTCCGAGGGGCCGCCGCCGGGCTGCACCGAAGACCACCCATGCCGAAAGGGAGACCGTGAGCAGCGTAAAGATCCAGAGCAGCAGGACCAGGGTCCCCACCGGATAGCCGAAGAAGTTCATGTTGCCATAGCCTGACAAGGTCTCCGCAGGGAAGACGTAGGCGAACAAGTTTACATAACGTATCACCGAGATCGCCATCTGCGGCGCGATCAGGGTCCAGGCAGCATACTCCGCGCCCAAAATGCCAAGGAGCACCAGCCAGGCCAGTTGCATTTGAGACAGGAAGCTGAGGACAAACCAGAACAGCAGGCCAAGCAGAAAACCGCAGAGAACCTTGACCAGCAGATAGAGTCCGATCCACTGGCCGACGGTTACATGCAGCGTACAGGTACGGAAGCCTTCCACAGATTGGATCGTGTGTCCAAGTGTGTCCGTGCCGCCATACAGGAAAAGGGCCATAACAAGCGGAAGAAGGCAGAGCAGGAGCGTCAGCACAAAGGACGCAAGAAGCAGGATTCCAAGCCGTTCCAGGGCCAGGACGCGCCGTCCCTTCGGACAGGCCCGGACCAGGGGAAGCAAACCGCAGCGTTTGTCCTCGAAGAAGGTCAGTACCAGCACTAAGATCGCCAGCAAAAAGAGCAGGTCCCCGCCCCGGAAGCCAATCCAGGTCTCCAAAGCCCGATTGCCGCCAAATTCCACCCGGATTCCGTCAAGCGTTAGGAAGTCCCTTGCGGTCTTCTGGATGTTTCGATAGGTGAAGCTGTCTTTGTCCTTGCCGAAAATGCTGGAGGATGCCATGCGTTTCGCCTGGGTCTGGACTCTTGCCAAATAGTCGGAATAGCCTGTCACATGGAGCTTGGTTGTCCGCAGGGTGCTGCTTCCTTCTTTGTCGAACCAGTAGCTTTCGCTTTGATCCGCCTCAGCCTCCGCTGCGGACATGACGGCGAAGCGAGGTACGTTCTCCCGGTAAGCGGAGATCTCCGCTTTCAAATAGTCCACGCCGCCCCGCACCTCGCCGCCCATGCGCTCCAACAGGTAGAGGCCCAGGCAGAGGAAGGGCAGAACCAGCAGCAGGGTAAGCCGCCTGCGGTCTTTGAGAATGCGGTGCAGCTCGCTCATGGCCGGGCCTCCGGATCGCTTTCTTGGCGCACACTGTGCGCCGCTACAGGAGCGTGGTCGTTTTCGTGGCGCACACTGTGCGCCGCTACGGATTCGTCGTCCTTTCCCAGGTAGTGGAGGTACACGTCATCCAGGGAGAAGACGCCGCCCAGCAAGGGCGTGAGCGCTTCAGGCAGAGAGGCAATCAGCGACTCGGGAGAACCGGAGCGGAGGATGTGGCCCTGCTTCATCAGGAGAATATCGTCGGCGATGGCCTCGATGTCGCTGACAATGTGGGTCGCCAGCAGGACGATCCGGTTCCGGCCCAGATCCCGAATATAATTGCGCAGACGGATTCGCTCCTTGGGGTCCAGTCCCGCTGTGGGCTCGTCCAAGATCAGGACCTTCGGCTCCCCCAGCATGGCCTGAGCCAGCAGGGTCCGCTGCTTCATGCCGCCGGAGAAGGCGCCGATCTTGACGTGCCGCTTGTCGGTCAAATTGGTCAGCACCAGCACCCGGTCCAGCTCGGAGCGGAGCTGTCTGCGGGGGATGCCCTTGAGGCGGGCCATATAGGCCAGAAAGCTCTCGCAGCTCAGGCTCTCATATAAGCCCTGCTGCTGGGGCATGAAGCCCAGGGTCTTCCGAAAGGCATCCCCTAACTTCAGCACGTCGGTTCCGTCCAGCAGGATCTCTCCCGCCGTCCGGCTAACGTTGTCCGTGATCAGGTGCATCAACGTGGACTTTCCAGCTCCGTTAGCGCCCAGGATGCCGTAGATCCCCTCGCGGAAGGTATATGAGAAATCATCCAGCGCAAGCTTTTCGCCGTACTTTTTTGATAAATGGTAAATCTCCAGTTTCATACTGCTGCTAAAGCCTTTCAGGTGCCCATTCCTTCATGAAAGGATACGCTGAAAAGAATCTTTGAGGTAAATGTATTTGCATCGAAAGCCAAAAAGCCATATTCAGCCGGGTCGTCAAATCCATTTAACAGAAAATAATACACGTCATCTGCGCAGCCAACATACTCTTTTCCGTATTCTGAGTTTTCTAAGCCCGGAGGGAGCATACTGCCCTCATATAATACATGACCCGCATAATCAATACAGCAGCATTCCGTATAAGATGTGATCGTCAAAATGGTATTTTCTCCAATAAACGCGCAATCATCCGGATCGTCGGATGCGCTTGGAAGCTCTTTCAGCTGATGATCCTTCAAGGAAAACTCAAAAGTCGAAAAACCGTATCCAAACAGCAATTGATTGTTCACCACGGAAAGGCTGAGTGGTTTTGCAGAGACGCTGCCGGAATACAGTTCATTTTTGGTATCACGATTCAAGTCAAACTCATACAGACACATCTCTGTTGGTTCATCCCGATTTTCCTTGAAAGCTGCGAGATATAGATGTTGACCGTCGATCGCCACAAGAGGATCACACATATCATGAAGCTGTATCATTTCCGCAGGCGGGCTGTCCTGATCAAAAGCCTGCCGGTATAGTACGATTCGGTTATTGACCGCTGCGCCTTCTACAGTTTGACGATAACAACAGCGATAGATGATATCATCATGTATCGCAAAAAGGGAGTACCCATTGCCTCCAACCTCATATTTATTTTGCAATACAAGGATTTCAGTTCGATCTGATCCATCCGGCTCCATTCGATACAGCTTAGCGTCGCTGTAAGAAGAATCAAGATAATAAAGTCGCTCTTCAGATGCTGTCAGACTCACCGGTGCGCCGGAAGCACCTGCAAATGCTGAACATGTTTGACTATTATGTTCACACTCCGGCTTGCTGCAAAGAGGAAAAGTATCCATTGTTTTCAGATCAACTGCGAAAATCATGGGAGTATCTTTTGCACCGTATTGTGAAAAATACAGAATATCTCCTATACGAACAGCTCGCTCATTGCAAACGCCGAAAAAGCTGCTCTGTTCAGGCAGACTGTTTCCCATATCGTTGTCACGGGTTTCAATGGATACGGCCTCAGTCTCAGGTCGTGTTGAAGTGTATGTGTGTTCAGAATAATCCGCACAAGATGACAATGTAAACATCAACAATAGTGTCAAGATTATATTCGTTTTTCGATGATTCATTTTGCCTGCTCTCCAAATAAGAATTTCGCTGCGTTAGAGCCGGATGATCTCGACCAGGGAATATTCTCACCCGGCTGTAACAGATTGAAACAACTAATAAACTCCTGTGTGCTACCTACGTTGTAATAATCTTCAAATCTTCATATGTATTGTAATTCCATTGTTTATTAACAGGCACATTGACTGCGCAATTTCTTAATAAGAGATTGCCCCGTCGCTTGCTCCAAGGCAAAAAGAGGATACCCCGGAAATGGGCCAACTTTCCGTCTGCTCCTTTTGGAAATAGACGATCAGAAACAGCTTTGAGCGTTTCCATTTCACGACCGTCCCCTGTAAATCACTGTCATATTCTACAGAAACATCAAAACCCGACTGGTTTATTTTCCTCTCGACGGTCTCTCTGCTGTCACCCTGCGCAATGCTAAACGGCGCTTCCTCGACATATTTGCTGCCCACACAGATACTTTCCACCACCCATCCCGCTTCAGTTGGGCGGTAGGTGATCTGCACGTTGCCGTAGTTGCATAAATAGAAATCTCCGAGGACCTGATCCGGTTTTCCCAACTTTTTTTCGATCTCATCCATCGGTTCGCCGATATAAAGACCATTCAGCAGAACGTCTTTTTCCTGTGTAAGACTCTCCCGGATGATTTCATCTGTTATCTGAGGAAGTGACAGCGACCAGTTTTCCCCCGGCGCTGCAGTGGTTTCCGGTCGGTCTGCCAACGCCCCCGAATCAGGTTTTTGGCCTGCACAGCCAAAGAGCGACAAGAGCACCAGTGTCATGCACCATAGGATCATGATTTGTTTCTGACTTAAATGTTTCATCCTAATTGTCTCCTTAATTGCAGAGAATGAGAAAGAGCATCAGCAGAGCAAGCGTTCTGTTCATGGCCCTCAAAACATAATCACCTCCCTTCATCCGTTCCAATAATAGTAACGAATGGGGATGTGATTTTGTGACATAAATTCTACAAAAATATTTTTTGTAAATTTTATGGTCTGTTTGTTATTCTTTCAGCTAATGCTATAATCTCCTGTACTTCAATGTTGCTCTCTACAGTAATAACGTAGCTGTCTTCCGTCCAAAATAGGATATACCAGTCATTTTTGGAAACGGCGGTGACCTTCCTGCCCTGAATATCCAGTATTGAGACCTGCGCGTCCTCTGTATCAATCATTTGTGTTCCGCCGCCGTTGGCGGAAATCACAAATACGTCAACATCCAGATAGCATCCGGCGTTGTTCTCACAATGGATGTGTCTGCTTAGCTGCTCAAACTGCTCGTCCGACAGAACCTGGAAGCCCTCCGGCAGGGCGTCAAGCTGAAGCTCAGGCAGCGCCGCGTCCTCCTGACCGCCGCTGAAATGATATTGCGTATGGTCGGAAAACACCTGGGAAACGACCTGAAGGACGTTCTCCCGGAAGGCTGCGTTTACGGTCATCAGGACGGTAAGGGAGACAGTCGAGACCAGCAGCAAAGCGGCGGCGGCGCGGCCGAGCGAGCGGAAAAAGGTCTTTCTTTTCTCAAGGCGGCGAGCCTTGCGCAGAAGACGGTCCATGTTCTCCTGAAACTCCGAGGAAACCGAACAGGCCGGGAGCTCCTCCTTCTGCGGAAGCGTATCAAGCCATAGCTCCCGCGCCTGCGCCGCGTTTTGACGCAGCATTTCATCGCTGATCTTCACCGTTTCACGCCTCCTTCCTCCAACAGCTCGCCAAGCTTTTCCTTTGCCCGCTGGATCGTTTTCCGGACGTTCGGCTCTGTCATAGAGAGCAGCCCCGCAATTTCCCGACAGGAAAAGCCGTCGTCATATCGCAGCAACAGAACCTGTCGATACCGCGCCGGAAGCGCCGCTACGGCTGCCGCCAAATCGAGGCGAGTCTGGACGCCGTCGATTTCAGAGGCGGCCGGAATGGAAACCGATTCCTCGTCGAAGGGCTCTGCGGCGGTCCTCTGCCGACGGCGGTATAAATCGATTGCGGTCCGTTCAACTATTGTAACGACCAGCGCCCGCGTTTTGTGACACTTGGGCTCTTCGATTTTATGCAAAACCTTGATCAGCTTCAAAAAGGATTGATGCACCACGTCCTCAGAGTCGGTTTGGTCCCCCAGGATTCCGTTGGCAACGTACAGCATCAGGTTTCTGTATTCCCGATAAATGATTTCAAGCTTTGACCGGTCGTCGTCAGACTCGATCAGGGATAGGTACAACAGCGTAGGACCACCACCAAAAGAAAAATCCATTTCAATCATACATATTTCTGCTTAATATGTCAAGATAAGCGGTGCTTTGGCCGGATGAAATGACGCGCCGCAAAAAGAGGCTTTCCTTCCTTCGGCGCCTCCGGAATCTGCGCCGCCGCGTTTTGGGTTTCTGCGGCGTTGTAACTGTTCAGACCGCCCTGCGAGCTGAGGGACGAACTGTTACGCGGCGTTTTTGTGTTTTCTCGGATTTTTTCGTTTTTCGTTGCATTCCGATTTTTTATCTGGTATAATGTATTCATACACACCATCACAGGAGGGTGATTGCATGGACAATGGCTTCAAGGGCCGGGGCAAAAACGTCACCGGCAGCACAAGCGGCATCCATAAGCGCGGCGAGGGCGTCAGCAGCGGCAAGCCCGCCGGCAAGGACGTCAGTTACTCCCGCCGCACGGAAAACACGCGGCCGTCCGGCTACTCCGGCGGCTATCACCAGAATCAAAACGGCTCGCAGACGCAGCGCAGCACCACCCGCGGTCTGGGCGGCGGCAAGCTGATCGTCATCGTCTTGATCGCCTTACTGCTCTTTGGCGGCGGAGGCAGCGTCCTCGGCAACCTGTTAGGCAGCTCGTCTTCCTCCTCCGGATCCTCCGGCGGTCTGCTCTCCGGCGGCAATCTGATCTCCGACCTCAGCGGTCTGCTGGGCGGCTCCGGCAGCTCATCCGGATCCTCCGGTCTGGACATCACCAGCCTTTTGGGCGGCTTCTCCGGCGGCAGCTCGGTCTCCACCGGCTGGAAGCGCGAGGCGAACGTCGGCACGCTGGACAAGACCGTTGCCTCCGGCGCCCGCGCAAAGTACACGAACGTCCTCGGCGGCGGCAAGGACGTCTTTACCATCATGGTCTATCTTTGCGGCACCGACCTGGAATCCAAGTCCGGCATGGCCACCAACGACCTGCGCGAGATGACAGCCTCCACGATCGGCAAAAACCTGAACATCATCGTCTTCACCGGCGGCTGCAAGCAGTGGAAGACCAACGGCATCTCCAACTCCGTCAACCAGATCTATAAGGTTGAGTCCGGCAAGCTGATCTCGCTGATGGACAACGCCGGCACCGCCTCGATGGTCGAGCCCGACAACCTGGCGGGCTTCATCCAGTTCTGCACCAAGAACTACCCGGCGAACCGTCAGGCTCTGATCTTCTGGGATCACGGCGGCGGCTCCGTCTCCGGCTACGGCTACGACGAAAAGAACCAGTCCGCCGGAACGATGGATCTGGCCGAGATCCGCGCCGCGCTCAAAAAGGGCGGCACGACCTTCGACTTCATCGGCTTCGACGCCTGCCTGATGGCAACCCTGGAGACCGGCCTGATGCTCGACGACTACGCCGACTATCTGATCGCCTCCGAGGAAACCGAGCCCGGCATCGGCTGGTACTACACCAACTGGGTCACAAAGCTCTCGCAGAACACCTCGATGTCCACGCTGGAGCTGGGCAAGAACATCGTGGACGACTTCGTTTCCGAGTGCAACCGGCGCTGTGCCGGTCAGAAAACCACGCTCTCCGTGGTGGATCTGGCGGAGCTGAGCGCCACCGTACCCGCCGAGCTCAAGAGCTTTGCGACTTCCACCTCCAAGCTGCTCAACGACAGCGATTACAAGGCCGTCTCCGACGCCCGCAGCGGGACCCGCGAGTTCGCTGAGTCCAGCCGGATCGACCAGGTGGACCTGGTCAATCTCTGCGACAACCTGGGCACCAAGGAATCCAAAGAGCTGGCAGAGGCCCTGCTTGGCGCGGTCAAGTACAACAAGACCTCATCCTCGATTTCGAATGCCTACGGCATCTCGATCTACTTCCCCTACAACCGCACGAGCTACGTCAGGACTGCGGTCAAAACCTATGACTCGATCGGTCTGGGCGACGAATACTCCCGCTGCATCCAGCAGTTTGCCAAGCTGGAAACCGGCGGTCAGTCGGCCTCCAGTTCCTCCGGCTTCGATATCACGAGCCTGCTGGGCGGCTCCGCCGGCTCCTCCGCTTCGAGCGGCGGTCTGGACATTTCCAGCATCCTCGGCCTGCTCGGCGGCCGGTCCATCGATCTGAGCGACGAGGCCGTGGAGCAGACCCTGACGGACAACTACTTCGACGCCTCCAAGCTCGTCTGGACAAAGGAGGACGGCGTGCCCGTCATCCGTCTGGACAAGGCGCAATGGAGCCAGGTCCACGACCTGCTGCTGAATGTCTGGCTTGACGACGGCGAGGGCTATCTGAACCTCGGTCTGGACAGCATGTACACCTTCTCTGCGGACGGCGCTCTGGTCGGTCAGTATGATTGCACCTGGGTCGCCATCAACGACCAGCCGGTCATGTTCAACTACGTGGATACGCTGGTGGACGGCGCCACGATGATCACCACCGGCACCGTTCCCATCCTGCTCAACGGTGATCGCGCCAATCTTCTGGTCGTATTTGAAAACGATGCCGCGACCGGCGAGGAGAAGAACGCCTACGTGGCAGGCGTGCGCTTCTCCTACGACGACGTATCCGAAGAGGAGCCCGCCGCCGTTGCGAAGGCAGCCGAGCTGACCGCTGACGACACGATCGTATTTCTCTGCGACTACTACACCTACGCAGGCGAGTTCTCCGACACCTACCCGATCAGTGATCCGATCACCTATGACGGGACGCTGAACGTAAGCTACACGCAGTTTAAGGACCCGTCCATCCTCAAGGCGTCCTACCTTTTCACCGACATCTACAACAACGAGCACTGGACCGCTTTGATGCAGAATGATATCGTAAAGGATTAAACCGATCCCTGAAAAACGCACAGCCGACGCCAAAAGGCGTCGGCTGTTTTCTGTCTGCGCGATCAAAGGGCCGGAGCCGCGGCGAAATGCCGCCGGACTCCGGCCCCTGTCGTTTACTTGCCGCGGAAGAGATTCAGGAAGCTGCTGAGCAGGCCGCCGCTCTGTTCGGGCTCCGGCTCCGGCTCGCTGTTTCCGCCGAGCAGACTGCCCAGCAGACCGGCTCCGAGGCCGGAGGAAGGCGAGCCGCCGCCAAGCAGTCCGCCGGAGCTGCTCTGGCTCTGGCTGCCGCCTGTCATGTCGATGGCGCCGCTCTGGGTTCCGCTGCCGCCCAGACCGAGCAGGCCGCCCAGGAGACCCAGGATGCCGCCGCTGTTGCTGTTGTTGTTCTGCGCCAGCAGGGACAGGATCAGCGGCGCGGCCAGGGCGAGGATGGTCGTGGTTTTGCCCTTCGTAACGCCGGAGGAGCCGGCGATCTGCTCGATCAGAGCCTTCTGGTTACCGCCCAGCACGTGGCCCAGGATCTTCTTGCCGTCCTTCAGGTCGGCGCCCTTGAGGAACGCGCCGACGTTTTCGACGTTGTCCTTGCCGTGGTCATTCAGGGCGCGGCCAAGCGATTCCTCGCCAGCCTTGTCGGAGGCGTTGTCATGCATCCCGCTCAGCAGAGCCGGAATACCGGCGGAGAGAACTTTGGCAACGTCGCTCTGCTTGACCTTGGCGCGCTTGGCGATCTCCGCGACGCCCTTGCCCGAGAGCAGGCTGCCAATGGAATTCAGATCAAAGCCAGCCATAGCGCCCTCCTTATTCGGTGGTGACGACGGAAGCGCCGGGGACTACGATCTCCAGGCCCTTTTCTGCGACCTCGTTGACGACCTCGCCGTCGGTCTTCAGCTTTTCCAGATTCTGCGCGATGGCGGTGAGATCGTCCGCACTGTAGCCGTGCTCCTTGAAGTGCTCCAGAAGCTGGAGCTGATCGGCGGTGGCGTTGTCCGGATCCAGGACCGCAGCGGCGGCCTTGACCAGATCGCGGGCGCAGAAGGCGCACAGGGAGCCGCGGCCCTTTTCAATGGCCTCGGTGACTTCGCCCTTCTCATAGCTGGAGGAATTGCGGATCGCCTGGCACTCGGAATCGACGTGATACTTGTGACCGAAGGAGGACCAGTAGATCTCCTTGCCGGCGAAGATCTCCTCGGCGGAGGCCTTCTGCTCGGCGGTGATGGGGTTGAACTCCGCAGAGGCCACGCCGGTGATCAGCAGGGCCACGACGGCAACGATGGTGACGATGGTCTTGGTCTTCTTATCCAGATTCTTATCCTTGAGCAGGAAAATGATCAGCGGGATGAAGCAGATGCAGGCCATGATGACGCCAAGCTCGGTCCAGATATAGAACAGGAACTTGTTCTTGCCGCTCATGGGGTTGATCCGGTTGGCGCGCTTCCAGAGCTGGGCCGCGATGATGGCGAAGACCAGATCCAGCACGATGGCGAGGATCAGGAAAAGGGTCAGGTTCATGGGGGGCAGGAAGTACCCCGTGAGCGCCAGGATCGCAAAAACTTCACAGGTGATGGCAAGCGCCCAGAGCACGAAGGCAAGGACGCGGAGCAGCACGGTGCTGCGCTTCGGCGCGGGCGTGCTCGCCTTGGGTTCTTCCTTCTTGGCGGGTTCCGCTTTTTTGGGGGTCTCCTTTCCGGTTTTCTTGGCAGTATCGACCGCCTTGGCGGCGGTTTTCTTGGCGGCATCCGTCGCCTTTGCCGCGGTTTTCTTGGCGGATTCAGCGGTCTTGCCGACCTTTTCACGGGTCACAGTTTCAGCCATTTCTGTTCCTCCATTCTCAAAATATAGGGAATAACCCTCTTTCTATTATCTATATTTTGGGGGAACTTGTCAATAGATAATTCACAATTTTGTGGAGGAAGCGACAAAATCGGCGTTGCATTTGCCGCCGGACCGTGGTACAATACGGAGAAGAAATGAACGGCGCGCCGCGCCGGGGAAGGAAGGAACCATGAAAACCGGAAAGCTGCTGATCGTACTGCTGCTGATCGCCGCAATGCTGACCGTCTTCGCCGCCTGCACGGATCCTGAGACGGAGGAAAATGACACCGCCGCGAACGCGGAGACCTATACCCATCTCGTCCCCGCCTCCGAGGGCGGAAGCGAAGCGGTCGAAGTTGACACTTATGCGGACAGCAACGAGGATCTGCCCGCAGAGAACGCCTCAGAGACCGCCGAGGACAGCGACGAGGACCTGTAAGCCGAGAAAAAAATCGGAACGGAACACGATCCGCATGAAAAAAACTGTTGACAAATCTGTGAATGTGTTCTATAATAACGGAGCGTCTTGAAGGCAACCCGATGCGGGAGTGCTGGAATAGGTAGACAGGCAGGCTTGAGGTGCCTGTGTCCAACCATAGACGTGTGGGTTCAAGTCCCATCTCCCGCACCACGAAAGGCATCTTTTGTCATTTGACAAAAGATGCCTTTCGTTTTTCTTTCCTGAATTTCAAATTTTTTTCAAAACCTTGTCGCCTTTTCGTCAGAAAATGACTTTATTATTATGGTCGGTTTTCTTCGCCGACAGATTCACGGACGAGGCGGTCCGGGAAATCCTGACGATCGCCGTGCCCGTTGCAGAGCCATGAAAGCATTTCGTTTGAAAGGTGCGAATGGAACAATGAAATGATTTCTTTTTTCACGGAAGCGTGAAATTTCAGGTCTTCCGAGATCTGAACTTTGAAACATTCAAAAGATACAGCTTGCCTGCAAGCTGCTGAAAACCGACGAGGTATGAAAATGACAGAGAAAAGTGAAGAAATCCAAGCACTCCTGCAGCGGCGCAATGAGCTGGAGGAAAGTCTGAAGGCCCTGCCCTACACCGGCACGACCGAGATCAAGACGACCGGAAAGCGGCGGTATATCTACGTTCGCAAGCTGACCGACGGAAAGCTGACGACGACCTATATCGGGCGTTACTCCGACGAGCTTTTGAAGGAAGTCCGGGGAATCACCGCAGAGGGAAAAGCCATTCGGAAGGAGCTTCGGCACATTGCGCTTCTGCTGAACCGACTTGACGGCTCCGGGGAACCGGATTCTACCGCCGTCCTCTGATTCTATCATGCAACAGGAACCGTTCAGCCCGCAGCTCTGTGGGACGGCGGCCAGAAGTCTGGCCGCCCTGCGCAGGGGAGCGGGCCGGACGGTTTTATTCGATGGTACCGTTCAGCCCTGCGGAATGCGGGAGGACAGCAGCACGGATCCGCAGGAGGCAGGGACGAAGCGACACGCGAAAGGTCCCTCCCCTCGAGGGGAGGGTGGCATCCGGCGTCTCCCGCAAGCCGGATGACGGAAGAGGTGATTTTCGTTCCGTTATTGCATCCGTCGAAACAAACTGCGATCCGGTACGACACCTCTTCCGTCGCCTGCGGCGACACCTTCCCCTCAAGGGGAAGGACTTGGGAGCGGACGGTTTTATTCAACAAAAGGATTCCTTGAATTTTAGACTCAGGCGCTTGTATTTTCCTCCGATCTGTGATAGGATAAGGACAGAGGAAAGACCGACAGCAATTTGCCCGGTTCCGGGCGGATCGGAGGACTTATGCCGAACACCGAAATTCTCGAATACAAATGCCCATGCTGCGGCGGCGTCGTGGAATTCGACTCCTCCACGCAGCTGATGAAGTGTCCGTACTGCGACACGACCTTTGACCCCGCTGCGCTGATGGAGAAGGACGAGGCTCTGAACCAGCCCCCCGCCGACGAAATGCAATGGGAATCCGTCTCCGAGGAATGGCCCGAGGACGAGACTTCGGAGATGAACGTCTATACCTGCAAATCCTGCGGCGGCGAGATCATTGCCGACGCCAACACCGGCGCGACCCACTGCCCCTTCTGCGGGAACCCCGTCGTGCTGACGAGCCGCTTCACCGGCGCGCTCAAGCCCGACTACGTTCTCCCCTTCCAGCTCAGCAAGGAGGACGCCAAGCTGAAGCTCAAGGCCTTTATGAAGCAGAAAAAGCTGCTGCCCAAGCTCTTCTCCGAGGAAAACCACCTCGATGAGATCAAGGGCGTCTACGTTCCCTTCTGGCTGTACAACGCCGATGCAGACGCCGATCTCAACTATCACGCCACCCGCACCCGGATGTGGCGCTCCGGCGACACGGAGTATACCGAGACCTCCCATTTCCGACTGGTGCGTCAGGGCACGCTGGGCTTCGCCAACGTCCCGGTGGACGGTTCCTCCGTGATGGACGACACGCTGATGGAATCCATCGAGCCCTTTGACGTGAGCCAGGCCAAGCCCTTCCAGACGGCCTACCTCTCCGGATACTACGCGGACAAGTACGACATCGACGCCAATCAGAGCGAGGAGCGGGCCAACCAGCGCATTCGGGCCACCACGGAGGACGCCTTTCGTTCCACGGTTTCCGGCTATGCGACCGTTGCGCCGGAGCGATCCACGATCCGGCTTACCAACACGAGCACCCACTACGCGCTCTACCCGGTCTGGCTGCTGAACACCACCTACAAGGGTCAGAAATACCAGTTCGCAATGAACGGACAGACCGGAAAATTCGTCGGCGATATGCCCATCGACAAGAAAGCCTATTGGAAGTGGCGTCTGATTTATACCCTGCCCATCGCCGGGGTGATCTGGCTGCTGCTGTACCTGTTCCTGCGTTGAGGAGGTGGAAGCAATGAAACGACTCCTGTCTCTGCTCTTTGCGGCGGCCCTGCTGCTGCTTCTGGCGACCCCCGTTCTGGCTGACGGACTTCCGACCACCATCTCCGGCACCGATCCCGTTGTGGATCGGGCGGACCTGCTGACGGATTCCGAGGAAGCTGCTCTGCGCACCAACGCCAATGACATTGAATTGGCGCACGGCTGTCAGGTGATCATCGTGACGGTCAACGGTCTGGGCGGTTCCTCCGCCCAGGATTATGCCGACTGGTTCTTCCTGAACAACGGCTACGGGACCGGTGCGGATCGCGACGGCATCCTGCTTCTGGTCTCAATGGAGGACCGGGATTACCACATCAGCACCCACGGCTTTGCAATCGACGCCTTCACCGACAACGGCCTGCTCTATCTGGAGGATGCCTTCCTCTCGGACCTCTCCGACGGAAACTACTACGACGCCTTCCGCGCCTACCAGGACAGAGCCGAAGATATGCTCTCCTACTACGACGGCTCGGCAACCCCGGAGGAACGCGAGGAGATGGAGAAAGCCATCGAATCCTTCGCCCATAAGACGCCCTTCGCCGGGATCAGCATCGGTGCGGCGGTGCTCGGCTTCCTGGGCTCCCTCCTGCCGATGTCGCGTCTCAAGAAAGAGGTCAAAACCGTCCACAAGCAGTCGAACGCCGGAAACTACGTTCGGGATAACAGTCTGAATCTGAACGTATCGCGGGATATTTACCTGTATGCCAACGTGACCTCCCACGTCATCCAGCGCAGCACCAGCTCTGGCGGCGGAGGCGGCCTGGGCGGCGGCGGAAGCTCGACCCACTCGACCGGCGGCTCCACCTTCGGCGGCCACGGCGGAAAATTCTGATCCGGGCTGTTCCAGCCGGTCTCACAGGCAGAAAGCGTCCCCGGCAGGACCGCGTCAGCGATCCTGCCGGGGACTTGTCTGCGCAATGGCTGCTGCATCGGGCTTTGCGCGCAGGTCGGGGCGTCCGCGGATCAAAGATATCGGCGCAGATCCGCAGACAGGTTTTCCTCAATGGCGATCAGCTTTTTGGCGGCGTCCTTAGCCCGTTCGTCGGCAGCCCCGTATTCGTTAAGATAGCGGCTGAGCGATTTGACGCCCATATTGCAGCCGTCGGTCATCAAATCGGCTACAGTGCTGTCGCCCGGGCGGAGGGTCAGCTTCACGTTCGTTTTCAGCGAAGACATTGCGCTTGCCATTGCGCTGGGACGCTTGCCGCCGTCGCCAAAGCGATCAAGCTGCGTTTGCAGCTCGGAGCTGAGCTGCCGGTGCTCGTTTTTGCAGACGATCAGTCGGCGGCTGAGCCGGTCGTCGGTCACGCGGCCAATGACGTCGTCGATGGCGGAGACGCCCATCCGAATGCCCGCGTCACATTCGCGGAGCAGGCGGATCGTATCGGGTTCAATCAAAGCGATCACTCCTTTCCGGGTTAGGATGCCCGAAAAGGAGTGATCGCATTCGTTTACTTTTCGTTTACCAGCTTGCCGGTGATCTGCTCCGGCACGAGGGCAAAGCAGAGGGTCCCAGGGCCGGACGTCCGGATCTCGTCGTCGATATAGGCTTCGTCAGAGGTGTATTTCCGGCTGAGCCGACGGCTGATCTCCATGGCGCGGTCATGGTCGGTCACGAGCTCCACGCGGCCGAAGACGATCACGCTCTTGATCCGCAGCCACCACTCCCCTTCCAGCCGCTCGCCGGCGGTATAGACGCAGAAGGAAGCCTTATTGCAGGCGGCAAGGGCGTCGAGCTTATGGCCCTTTCTGCCGCCGTGGAAGTAGAGCCTGCCGTCCTCCGGGTCGTACCAGAAGTTCATCGGCATACCGTAGGGATAGCCGTCGTCTCCCAGGACGCTCAGGACGCCTCGGGGCTCGCTTCGGAGGATCCGGGTGCATTCCTCATCGGAAAGCTGCTGGCGAATTCGAAGCATGGGGCGAAACATCGGTTTCCGCCTCCCTTCGATCATTTATTCTGATCGTTCCGCCAGAGGAAGGTCACAACCTCGCCGCGGGTGCAGGTCTTTGCCGGGGAGAACTTGGTCTTGGAGGTGCCGTTGGTGATGCCGTGCTCCACGGCCCAGAGGATGGCGTCGTAGCTGTAAGCCGTCTCGCTGACGTCGGTGAAGGGATTATCGGTGGTCGTGTGCTCCGGTTCGCCCTCGGCGCGCCAGAGGAAGGTCACGACCTGCTCGCGCGTGCAGGGATCGCCGACGCCGAACTTCGTCTTGCTCTTGCCGTTCGTGATGCCGTTTTCCACGGCCCAGAGGACGGCCTTGGTGTAGTACGCGTCAGCCGGAACGTCCTTGAAGGGGTTCTCGGTGCTCGTCGGCTCCTGGCAGCCATTGGCCCGCCAGAGGAAGGTCACGACCTGCTCGCGCGTGCAGGTCTTCGCGGGACTGAACTTGGTCTTGCTCGTGCCGGCGGTGATCTGCGGATCGTGGTAGAACGCCCAGAGGACCGCGTCGTAG
>OCVV011357007.1_pt1 | contig 40389 bp, 45 predicted proteins | sample 1539721 | NCBI WGS metagenome assembly OCVV01 (sample SAMN02144230, study PRJEB22623) | gut metagenome | biome: sheep rumen | host: Ovis aries | place: New Zealand | reverse complement strand
GGGGTATTAGCTCAGTTGGTAGAGCGTTTGAATGGCATTCAAAAGGTCAGGAGTTCGATTCTCCTATGCTCCACAAGGTCAAGGATTTAAGGTAAAACTTAAGTCCTTGATTTTCTTTTAGTTACCTCCCTAACCCTTTGATAGTCCGCGAGTTTTGGGACGTTTTGTGTTACTGTGGCGTATCGCTTCCAGAATCAAAAAGAAGCATTCTAAAGTAGCCAGTTTGTAACCAACCTGTGACCGATTGTTTCGGTTTGGGTTACAGGTTACAGGAACCTCAGTTCAAAAACCAGCCTTGAAAGCACTTTTATGTTCCGAGAGTTCGATTCGCCAAATAAACATATATTTCGGCCATTCCAGATATCTGTATGGCCGATTTTCAAAAAAGCGGTTACAAGTAAGGGAAACGCCTCCCCAGCATGTCAAAGACCTATGCGATGTTCTTCATCTCTCGGTCACAAATATGGCATCTTAATCTGGGGATATCAAGTTATTTCTGCTCTTTCTGCGAGTCTCCGGAAACCCTGTGCTGCTCCACTACTTTTCCGTTTTCATAGACATTGAAAGCATCCTGGATGGCCGGGTCGCTCGCCCGTCCAAAGTAACGGCCGCGTTTCTGTTTTACAGCTGTTTTCGCTGCTTTTAAAGCACTTTCCCGGTCCTGGTGGACAACCACACTATACTCGTCCTTTGGCTGCTTCTTTTGCCCCGGAATAAACGCCCGGTTATACCTCTTGCTGTACAAGACGTAATCCGGGATCTCCGTTGGCGGAGGAACTGTCTCAAAAGGAATCATTTCTTTGGCTCCCAGTGCTGGCAGCAATACTTTGTATCCCAGCGATCCATTTCCGGAGTGCCGTAATGGTTGTATTCGCTGATGATGCACCCGGTGTAGAGATCCTCGGCCATCTCCTCGATCACATCCCGGAGCTCCAGATTGTCGGTGAAGTGTGCAGGGATAGCGCTGCGGCCAAGAAGGGCTCCCATGATATTCCCACAGATGGCTCCGGTGGAGTCGCTGTCTCCGGAATGGTTGACGGAGCTAACGATGGCATCCTCGAAGGAATCCCGGTGCTTGGTAGCACTATAGATGGCGATGGCCAGTGCTTCATGGCCAGTCCAACCACCACCTATGGACTCAATGGCGTAGTGGTCTTCGACATCGGAATAAGCCAGATCCAGCGCCTTTGTAATAAGCCTTTTCTGTTTCTTAATCTCCTCCGGCCATAGCTCACCGTATTTCTTGTTCTCATCCACCTCTGATACGGTATCCGGCAAACGTAGCAACGCCTGCTCAACGAAGTATTCCGGTCTCTGTTCCCTCCCCTCGATACCCTCCAGGATTTGCATCAGCATATCGTTCAAGATGGCAGACGGAATAAAGCCCAGAGGATGCTTGTGAGTAATCCGGGCAGCTTCTGCAGCGCACATATCGCAATAGAGCTTGTCTCCATTGGAATAACCATGCAGCTGATTAAGCAGCGCCAGCGGAGCCGTCCGCATCACACCACCACATCCGCAGCTGTTGTTCCTCGGTTCCTTTCCCTCTTCGATGGAGTGCAGTGCCGACAGACAGGTATTACCAGGTGCGCGACGGGAATACAACTCCGGCACATCCATCAGCCAGGAATCAACGCGGGCATCTTCATGCCGGGAAGTCCACTCCTGCGTGTGAAGCCAGTCCAAATAAGTGTGGCGGCAGTATGTGTCGATGCGGCCCATGATGCCCCGCATGTATCCGCGAGTCATCCCCAGGAGGATTCCTGCAGCTGTAAACAAAGACATCTGGGTATCATCGGAGATCAGGGCAAGGCCATGCCTGTCCAGGGCATAGCACGTGATGCCATTCTCGCCGTACTGCTTGACGATGGATCCATAGGAGCTGAATTCCACGGCATAGCCGAGGGCATCACCAACAGCTCCGCCGACCATGCAGCCGAGGACTTGATCCTTGGTACGAGGAGTAAGTTTAGGGTTTTCGTTCATGATTTAGTCTGCAAGCAGGGACAGCATAAAACTATCCTTGTAGTTCTCATCCTGAAGGGAGAATTCAAATCCGCACTTGGGGCATTTGACCGGAGTCTCAAACTCGCGCTCCTTGGGCATGGGATCAAGATCCTCCTCGCTCATGAGGATACCCTTCATGACTTCATATTCTTTGCCGCACTTGGGGCAGCGGACAGTGTAGATGGATGCCATAGCCTTACTCCTTGTTCTGGTTCTTGATATAAACGATGACTTCAATCTGATTCTCCGGATGAGCGTCCGGGGAGATACGCTGGATGCGGACTTCGTAGATGTCATCGAGTCCCATGTCCAGGTACTTGGAGATATCGTGATTATCTCCGCGAGGAATGAAGCCCAGCTTGAAGTCGCCAAGGTAGATGGCCACAGCATATGCATCGAACTTGTTATCCGGCTCCCTGACGAGGTCAAGTCTGGTGCCGATTTTCAGCTGCTCAAAGGCTTCAGCGCCATCCCAAAAACCGAATCCAGCAATGTGGAAATTCGTCAGATGGACTTTCTTGACGGGTCTGTTTTCTTTTGCTTTCATAGGGCATGCACTTTAGTTGTTCAACTTTCTGAAAGCAAAAATAAATCGGGGTTGTACCATAGCGTGATACAACCCCGAACTTTTTAATTCTTACTTTTTATACTTACTACGAAATGCTTGTAAAAGAACGTGATTAGCTCCTTCGCTAAAATTCTGTTCGTGGCGAGCATCAACATGTGCGTGGCAATCAATACAAAGGCACTCAAGATTACCGTCAGAATTGTTTGCCTTATTTCCATCCTTGTGGTGAACATGGAGGAAACGTCTATCAAGCGGATCTTCTATATGAATACCACAACGCTGACATGTATAATTATGCTTTTCCCTGATGGCTCTACTTATTTGTTCCCACCCATGAACATAGCCGAAGATATCATATTCTGCGCCGAAGTCAGTGTCAACAAGCCCAAGTTCTTTTTTTATATCTTTTGCTATTGCAGCCTCGCCAAGATCATCAAATAACCCATCCTCATCTGCCTTTTCGTTTCCATACACTTTGTTCTTGATGAAATCAACAAACTGAATAGATGTCTGAAAAGTTACGTGCCCCGCCACTTCCCGAATCATACTAATGCAATTCTTGCATAACTCTAAATGATCAAACCGCACCTCATCACCTGTATTTCGGTTAATCACTGTAACTGATTCGGTGTTTGCCCATCTATACTTGTTAAAATATCCATTTTCCTTAAACTGCTGAATCGTGGAACAATTGCAGAGATGATATTTGGGAGGGCCGTATTCATCTAATTTATAGTCTTGAAGATATAAGAAACCGACATGCTTGACTCCATTGCCATCAATGAAATACATGCCGACACTGGAATCATCATCTCGAATCTCAAGATTCCCATTTTTAATGTCTTTCGCTGTAACGGTTACAGGCGAAATGGGAGTCCAAGGACGCGCTTCCTTTACTTGATAACCAAGTTCAGAAAGTGCCCTTTTTAAGCCATCAAAGGCATATATCGGTTCGCTACCTGGCATTACCCCTTCTCTTGCTTACAAAATCTTCGAGTATTTCATCACCCGTTGTTATAATCCTAAACTCGACTCTTCTTGATTTAGCCTTGTCAATTGGCATTTTTGAGTCATAAATATAACGCCCGTTGCTATCCAAGGCTCTACCATAGGATAATCCATTGGCAGTAAACCAGTAATTCAATAAATCCTGATCTTCTTTTGAATACTCCTTGAACGCTGGAATTGCTCGAATATATTTCAACACATTTCTTGCCCTATCCTGGGATAAGCGAATGTTGGCAATATATGGGTCACTCCCATAAGTGGGATAAGGAACATTATCTGTGTGTCCCTCTATTCGAATCTCGTTGATATTACGCCTCAGACTATCTCTCAATAGAATGTCCAGATACTTGGGAATAAAGTCATCAAGAACTGCCTTGAATTCCGGTGTTATATCGGCAGAACCCGACTGAAACAACGTGGTTGGATCATTAAACTTCATGGATAGGTCTTTCCCTATTGTCATTTGCCACCGGGTTGTATCATCCGCGAATTTATCAACCAGTTTATCATGAAGCTCTGTCTTGGTATCAACGTAATCGGTCAAAATGCTTGTACTCTTCTGGACGCGCATAATATATGCAATTGCCACGAAGAGAAAAATAACCATCAGGCCTGTCATAAGGTCTGATACGGACATCCAGACGTTATGTTTATTGGCCATATTTAATTACCATTTTTCTGTCTGACCATCGCCTGAATGCATGCATCAAGCTCGCTGAGGGTAGATGCAAGTCGATCATAGAATTCCTGATTTATGCTATGAAGATTCCTATTAAGGGACTCAGACGACGACTTAATGATGTTAACGCTGTCGTCCATCCCCTTCTTGGTCTCTTTCCAGAACTGGGAACTATAATCGTTAATCTTGTTGATTTCCTCCAGCTTGCCCATAAGCTGTACTACAGCATCTACAAAGTTGCGCTGCTTTCGAACCCAGTCATTCAGCTTCTCAGTGGACTCATCAAACTTGGCCATATTGTCCTTGGACAATTGAGCACTATCTTCAAGATTCTTGGTTATCTCGACGAACTTGGTATCATCCACCATTACCTTCGTTAAAGCAGCCAATAGCTCATTGAGCTTACCACCGTCGCTAACCAACAAATTCGTATCCTGTGTGATTCTATTTAGAGCAGTAGCATCATTCGCAAAATTGTCGCTCATCTCCTTATACTGCTTGGTGAGAGATTGTATCATGGCCTTGTTCTCAATCTGCCATGTGTTCAGCTGCTCAACGCTCTTGTTGAGTTGATCAAAGTTTTCTTTGACGAGCTTTTCTATCAGGGATCCCATTTGTCTCTGGAATTCTTCTGTCAAGCCCTTCATTACCTCGACCAAGGCCTCTGTATTACTCTTCTTTAACAGCTCCGAGAACTCGTCAAACTTCTGTGTGAGCATTTCGTTTGTCTCCTTCATTTTGGCCTCTATATCAGACACCTCATTATGGAGATTCTCGGAGTATGCCCTTGTCTCTGTAAGCTGGGCTTTACTCGTCTCAGATAATTCTTTCACTTCATTAAGTTGTTCACCGGATGTCTTTACAATCTCTCCGAGAGCAGCTCCAGCGGTCTTATTCTCTTGCAGCTGTTCTTTGACATTGACTGAGATGTCAGAAATTGCTGTCGTTATGCTCTTAACGTCCGAGCTCATACTATTAACAGATTCCAGAGGCTTCAATTGGGTGCCTACAGCAGTTGTCTGGAGCAAAATGGAATTCATTATACCCTTAATATCCTCTTTCACGGAATCCAGATATTCTTTGTTAAATCCATTCAAAGAAGCCAATGCTGCCGTGTAGAAGGCCGCCTGATTATTCTGAGCAGAAGTGAGTTGAGCTTTAATTGTCTCGATGGCATTTGTAGAAGATTCGCTCATTTGCGTTATAGCATCACAAATCTTTGCCACCGATTCATCTTGTGAGCTTGGAAGGGATGCCTCAAAGACGTCGTAAATGTGGTTGAGAATCGCATTATAAACCAAGGAGGATACCATTCCAGCCAGAGAGGTAAAGAAGGCGGTTTTTAATCCACCAAGCAGGATGGGAATACTGCTGTCAAGGTCATCAGCATTAAAGCCCATAAGTCCCCAAGTGATGCCGAAGAATGTTCCAAGCACACCTAATGTTGACAGTGTTGCGGCTCTTGACTCGAAAGTAATTCTATTGTCCTTAAGCTTCTGATTATCGCCCTTCGCCATTAAAAGGCGCGTCAAGTAGAGAACAAAAACAGCAATAATGACAACAACCCATATGATTGTCACCAAACCAGAGTTCTCATTCAGAAAGTCCTGAAAGTTCATAGTAGTTATGCGGAATAATTTTTACAAAGTTACACTTTTTTTCTTGGGGTTTAAGACACCGCCGAGAAGGCGAAACGGATGTTAATTTATCCCTCGTACAACTGAGCGGCCTCAAGGTGCTGTTTTTTAATCTCATCCGCCAGCCACTGCGGGCTCAGCACTTTGATTAGCGGTCCCCTGGACAGTAGCGGTGTATAGAAGTCTGGCGTCGGCCGGAGAGTCAGTTCAAAGTCGGAATAATCATCCTCGGTGGCCACCTCCTCTTGGCTGTGGTGGAGCGGCAGATCCCGTAGGTAATAAACCTGCTTTCCATAAGCCCGGATAGTCACCTTTTCCACCGGGGTATCCTCTACCCACAGAATTCCGTAGTTATTCCTGAAGAATCCAACCGGATCGAAGCCCTTCGGGTATTTGAACTTCTCATCTGTGAGCTCTAAGGAAAGGACGCGATCGAAAGCCAGGACAAACATCCACCCGTCCTCGATGGGCTTCCGGACAATGCCATACCACCTTTTGTTGGTGAGCTTAACGAAGAACGGCTCTACAAGCATTTCAGACTGCTCTTCCACCCCATATTTCCTGTATACAACCTTGATCCGGATATTGCGCTTCATGGCTTCAATGAACAGGTGCAGGTTCTCTCCATCAGACGGAATGGGCTCCAGGACGATTCGATTATGGACACCCTTATTCTCCGCAAGGATGCTGTTGACCGACAAAGTGGAAAGCATCCAATTCTGGATGGTATCCTCTTCCAGCACATCCACGTTGTCAATGTAGTACCGGAATCCGTCCTTCTTGTCGCACTCGATGATGATGCCAAACATATCCAGGATGGCATCCCGGTGACGATTGAAGGTGCTACGAGGAATGCTAACCCCTTCACTCATTTCGGTCTCCAGCCAGCGCTGGTTGATCTCGTCGAGGGTGATTCTCTCGGCTTTGTGGATGGTGTTTACCAGCCAGATATATTGTTGAAATAGAGCGTAGGATTTCATATGGATTTTAATCTAATAACCAATCATCGGAATATGATCCATTTTTTTGAGAAGAACGAGGAGTCACCAAGGCATCTCTCATCTTTTCTTCACTCGGAATATGCCAGTTGGGCAATAATCCGGTCATGGCTACTAACCGATATTCCAATTCATTGATTTCTGGCAAATGGCCTATTCTGCAATTGTATATAAGGTGATTAACCTCGCCTTTATATGGATCAGATAATTCCTTTCGGTTAATGGCAAAATACAAAGCTTCTGCAAATGACCGACTTCGGTTGTTGCCCAAACCACAATGAACAATTTGTCTTTTTTCGGCCTTATATGCCAAATACATCTTTGGGAGAGCCACAGAGAGAGCAACCAGCCAGTCGGCTCCGGCTTCTTCGGAAATGGGGCAGTGTATCCATTCAATGCCATGTTGGGCGAATGCTGCTATTAACTCTGGGGAATAAGGTCTTTCTGACAAATTAACGCAGAAAGAAACACCGCCCCAGATATATGGGTTATCCAATATACTCACTGTCGGATACTCACGGGCAGATATTGGGGCAAAAGTATATGCTTTCATCAGCTATTGTACCTCGAACCAAGAAACAATGTCATAAAACGGATTTCCAATATATCCACTGATTGAAAAACCAGCGGATTTTGATGCCTCAAGAAAGTCGTGCACCCATTTCCCTAATTCCCAGTCATTGTTGTACGTATAGCGGCCCCGTGTGGAAAGATAATCCATAATAACATGAAGCATCGCATAAGCATTCTTGCCATACTTATCTACACTTTCTTTTATCAATCTGGCCACATATCTAAGATCGCTAACGAGACGTTCCTGCGCATTCTCGGACTCTGGAATAGAGATTACTCCAAAATACTTACAGTAAAGCGGCAACATGTCTCGATCCGCCAATTTCGTGTTCTTTAGAGCCTTGATAATTTCAATGAACGATTTCTGAATAGCCGCAAATTGAATATTGTTCTGCACCTCATCAAGAACCTTCCTTCGGAATTCTTCAAAGGGGATGGTATGCTGAGTTTGGATTGACACGGTATACTCCGGCATCAATAGCGGAATTCTATGCCTTTTGTTCTGATAGCCAAACGTGTACCTCAATGGTTCACTTTTGTCATAACTATTAATTCCCTCAAGAAGAGCTTGCCACCCATCGTTGATTAAGGGTTGGTACTCTTCCTCCTCGCGCATTACCGTCATTTTACAAACACCACTTTTCTTTGAGAGTTCGAAATGGTCAATCGTATTGGATTTAGGCTCATTCTCGTCAAAAACACTATAGGCAACCTCTCTCAATAAATCATAGACTTGCTTATTCGTGTAAAGACAGTACTTCGATGTGGCTGTTGCAAAAGTGTGTCCAGTTTCAAGATCTACAATTCCATAAAACCTTGATGGAACATATTGTTCAAAGTCATTTATTTCGCAATTGGCCCAAAACAGAGGACGCATTCCAACGGGGAAAAAAGGATTTCTATCCGGATCCATCAGTCGATATCCATCGGGCAGAGGAATTTGAACTGCGCCAAATGGGAGGATCTGTCCTTTGAACATTTTTTCCATCAAGAGGGCTGCATCTTGTCTTTCATTTATAGTCACATTACGCCAAGAAGTATGCAAAGCATATTCAACAGCATCATATGGATTGTCTATAACTGGAAGAATATCATCAAACCCCTGGATTCCCTCGCGCTGTTTGAACTCAATTATTGCTTCATGCGCCATATATAGGAATAGGACATTCTCAAGAATGTAAGAGACATTGAGATTATCAGCCAACAATTCTATCCACTTACTCAGTGATTTCTCTACCAATTTAAGATTGCCTCGCATGTAAAAGACAGCCCACGTATGGTTTGCAGGCATTTTTGCAACATGAGGAATCAGGCTATTATCAATTCCAAACATATGTAGATTGCTTTTATCGGTTTATTGATGTATCTAAATATCTGATTTCTTTACCATTCTTCTTGGCATATTCGATTTCCGACCGAGTGCTTGAACCAATGTAACCACCCACATTAATCACGTAAATGGCGTCGGCCATGTCAATCTTGCGTTTGTGCATGTCGTCCAGCATCTCCTTGGTGCCTTCCGTCCACACCTCATCATCTCCGGAATGTCCGAAGAGGCCGACGCTTATGACGATGTTGCCTTCGAGGGTTAAAAGCTTCTGCGCCTCGAGGAACTGATCCTTAAAGCGCGTGCTACCGCAGAGAGTTATGACTTTATACTTCCCAACCATACGACTAAATGATTAAGCGGATCCGTCCTTCTGACTTGCAAAAAGTATCCGGGTGTGACATGACCACAGCGTACACCATCTTCCCATCCACCGGGGCATTGTCCCAGCGGGTGAAAAGCTTCCTCTCGTTGATCTCGCGGGCTATCTGCTCGGTTTTCATTCCGTGCCCGGAGGATGCGAGGACATACACTATGGCTTCTTCAATCTTCATTATTTCAGTTGTTTCTTGTCGGCATTTGACTTCGCCAGCCCTTTGGACACATGCTGTGTAATTTCCGAAAGAGTCAGAAAAACCACATTATTCCCATACGGAAAATCAAATGAATAGCGTTCAAGACATCTGCAAACATCTTTTCCTGGTTTTGGCGGATGAACTTCGATGGAATACCAATCGCAGAAAATTTGAACACTGCATTTGTCGAGATGGTAGTACTTTACCTTAAAATCTGAATTCATTTGGAGCTCAAGCTGTGCACCATATTGAGAAATGAATGCAAAGGTTTCTTTAAAGGTGTTACACCACTTTATTTGGTAGTCCATCAAAGCGTTCTCCTCATCTACTCTTTTGGCTTCTGCAGAAAAATCCAAATCGTAGATGGCACGAAACGCATCCTCTAACATCTGCTGGGGATTTGTATTCTTCAGTTCATCCATTATTTCCAGCGTTTTCTTTGTTCTTTTATAGCGGCTTTGAAACCAAGCTCAGCTGCTTTATCAATCCAGTACTTTCCGGTAACCGGATCGCACGGAACGCCATATAATCCATCGAGGAGAATCATGCCATATTGGTACATGCTATCTGCTGCAGGATGCTCTTTGGAAGCAGCTGCTTCCTGTGCTCCTTTTTTTAGCCAGCCGAGTGCTTTCCTAACATCATACCAGGGCTTCCCCTCCATCAGGAGCATCATCCCATACAATGTCTTGGCTTGGGGAAGTTCATATTGAGCAAAGTCCTCCATCATCGAAAGAGCAACTTGCGCTTCTTCAATAGTGTTTGCATGATGAAGCTTGCCAATCAGCAATGTAGTCAGCTCCGAGAAGTCTTTTGTGAACTGCTTGGCTTCTTGTGCTGTCATGTATGGTCTTTCGTCTCTCATATCATATATTTAGAATTAGGGCGATCGAGTCAAGTTGTCGCCTGATACCTTCGAATTCAAGATTTAGATCAAGGGTGCGCACCATGATGCGGTTGGGGCCGAAGTGGGCATCAAGGTCTGGAGCAATAGACTCCTGAGTTCGGGCATAGAGGAGCATGCCAGAGACATTCCCGGTGTTATCCTTGTCCAGATTCTTGACATAGGTGAAAATCTGGTAGAGGTTGCCGGAATGAATGGTCTGTTTATCAAACTGCTCCTGCATCATGTGGCCGTAGTATTTGGTATCGATGATGAGAGTGCGGTCGCCTTTATGCAAAGTGATGTCCGTTTTCATCGCGGGCAGAAAGTCGATGGCCGCAGTCTCACGGTCGGTGATGTCCCAGGCAATCTGGTCCGGGTAAGCCGATAGCCCTTTATGATGCACGCGATAATACTCCAGCACAAACTTCTCGAAGAGCCGATTCATGTGGTCGTCCGAGAAGGAGGCCATCTTATATGCCCCGGCCTCGGTGGTCATCAACATCCCATCCAGAATGAAGTAGCAGATGTTCATCAGCATCTTGTAGGTCTGGTTGTTGCGTTGGAAGCGCAGCATATTCCAGTGGATGTTGAACGGATCAATGACCGCGACGCCATCAAAGAAAGGCAAGATGGATTTAAGCTGGTTCTTTCTCTTGGGAGACACCGATTTTTCGCGGATAAGAATCCCTGCGGTGGTTTTGATGATCTGATTAAATACGTTATTCTCAGATAGCTCATCAAACTCGCAAGACAGCACCTGCTTGTGCCGGACGCGATTGCGTATGGTCTCTACCATATCCAGCTTACCGCGAAGGACTGAAAGTGTATCGTGCCGCTCTATGTACTCCCGGTACAAACCCTGCTTCAATTGATAAGAGATACCCTTGTAGAGAATCTCGGCAAACAGATCCTGGATGTATTCAAAGTCCTCCTTTGAAATCTCATCATAGTTATTCTTCCTAAGCTCTTGAAAAGCATAGGATAGCATATAATAGATGTTCCGGATCAGTATGCCCTTGTCGTTAATCATTGAAGATGGAATTGAGTTCAGCTTCCCACTTCTTCACTTCGGAACGATTATCAAACCAATACTCCTGCAGCATAGGAAGGATGTCGAAGTTGATGACCTGGTGTAGCCAGGCATCATCTACACTCTTCTGGCCGCAGAAATAGCTATGGCCAAGTTCAAAACCAGAGCCCAAGGACTCGTCTTTAGCGATGGCTCGGTTGAGTTCCTCAATCTTTTCAATGAGCTTGTTGAAGTGCTCATTGTTCATTGCAGCCTGGTATTTCTTAAATCCGTCGGATTGGAATCCTGGGTGCATCTCATAGAAACTGAATCTGCGGCGGAGGGCATAATCGATCATGGCCAGTGACCTGTCGGCCGTGTTCATCATTCCGATGATGTACAGATTCTTAGGAACAAAGAACTTCTCGTCTTTGTATGCCAGTGTCAGCTTTTCGCCTCTGTAGTCCTTTTCAATGAGCATTAACAGCTCACCGAATAATTTGGAGAGGTTGCCTCGATTAATCTCATCAATGATGAAGAAGTACGGTTTGTCCGGATTGTTGGCAGCACTGATGCAGAACTTGTAGAAGGTACCTCTCTGGAGCTCGAAGTCAGATCCAGAAGGTTTGTACCCTAAGATGAAATCCTCGTAGGAATAGTTCTGGTGGAACTGAACCAATTGGACGCGGGACTCATCTTTCTCGCCCATCATTTCAAAGGCCAGTCGCCTTGCACAAAACGTCTTACCAACACCAGGTGCACCCTGCAGGATGATGTTCTTCTTGTTCTTCAGAAGATTCTCAAGCCCGGTAAGGTCGTCTTTGGACATGAACACTTCGTCGAGGAAATCCTCCCGGCTATATTTCTCATAAGAAACCTCATGGCTTGCACCCTTATTAGACTCGCGGATGAGATCCATAATGACGCCATACTCCTCCTTCGTCAACTTGAAGAAGCTGCCGTTAGGATTAGCAAGGAACTCCATCTTCTGGAGGTCTGCATTCTCCTTAATGGTTGTGTATGGGATCGGAGTCATGAGCGACTCCACTTTCTCAAACCAGATCCTCTGGCCATCATTTTCTTTAGAGACAATAGCCAAAGCTGTTATCTGCTTTGTGGGATTAGCCTCATAGCAAATCACTTTGTCTCCAGCCTTGGCATCGGTAAAGTTGTGGAAGATACGTCGCTTGTTGCCGTTGTCGTTGTAGAGAGTGTAATCCTGCTCCTCCCCGACGGGCCAGTCCGTCATGCTCCAGACGGATGGATTGGCACAGAGCCAGAAATAATTACACTGCTCTTCAGGTACTTTTCCTCCGGAAACAAGGATAGCAAGGCGTTTGACATAATCGGAGTATCCGGTAATGTCAGTGAGAGTCTTCATGGCTTGGAACTCTTGTGTGTCCCAGTCTCCAACTTCCGTCCAGCGAACTTTACGGATGTGTTTATATTCATCTCGGCTGTCATCAAACTCATACTCGGATTCCACAACACCTCGGCCTACGATGTGAGTGCGGCCACGTTTGGCATAGACGATATCTCCTACCTGAATCTCATTGATGAATTCCCAAGTAGCGAGGCTGTCATTCATGTAGGAGCCCTCAAGACCATAAATCTGGCGCATCTGATCGCGCATTGCCTCGCGGTTCTCATATTCGCTAAGGTTCCCCAATTCTTCCCAACCAAGACACATGATGCCATCATGGACGCACTCGTTCCACTTGCGGGCATTCTCTCCCGGAGAGTACATCCACACGTGCGCATCCTTTTGTGCTACGGGTTTTTCTGGAGTGCTGGGCTTGAAGTAGCGGCTCACGTAGAAATCAAGATCTACGACAACGCAGTTAAGGTTTTCGTCTTTATAGCAGTCTGAGGTGAGCGCAGCATTAAGCATGGGCCGGATCTCTGGATCCTTCTGGACTTCGGCGCGAAGCATATCGAAGAACTCGATGGCCTGCTTGAATCCAGCGGCATCAGCACCTTTACGGACAACATAGCTTGACTCCAGAGCACGAGTCGTGGCCCGGATCTCGGAATACTTGTAAATGTAGTATTTATCCGGGTACCGAGCCCATAGATAAGTGCTAATGGAATTGAAATCCTGATAGTGCATCTTGTCGGGCCAATACTGCTCGCGGATACGGTCAGCCTCGGCCTTGAACTTATTCACCCTATCCTCAAGTGGCTTGGATTCATCGTAAAGATTCCGGAACATCTCCCGCACCGTCTCTGGCTCGGATTCATACATGCCTTTGACCATCCCACGCGGGAAATGATTCATGGACGTCAGGAGGTTATCGAAAGTGGACGTTGCCTCCCAGAACATGGCGAGGAAGTCCGGGGCATCAATGTCCCAGACATCTTGGAAGTGCTTCACTGCCTTCCATTTGTAGATTTCGTCGCTGATGTGTGTCGGGAAGTACTTCTTGTATCCGGAGATAACTTCCTGTAATTTGGTACGGCTAATGACTATCATAGTGTTACGAGATTAATCCATTGATTTCATTATGTCCAGGAGGGTCTGGTAGCTGTCCACTTTGTGATAGCGGACATTTGACGTGGAGAGATTGTTGAACAGCTTCTCTGCACAGCCTATCTTGGCCTTCTCGATTTCCTTGAGTTGCATCGAATCCATCGATCCCTTTGTCTCGGCAATAAAGAAGATGTGTTTGACCGTTCCCTTGTTGAATGCGATAGCCCAGTCGGGAGCATAATTGCCAACCGGAGTGGGAATCTGGAATGAGCGAGGCAGTTTAGCATATACGCACACTTCAGTTGCAGCATCCAGATCCTCTGCGAACTTCTTCTCTCCATCAGAGTCGGCAAACACATAATCCATGATGCTTTTCTTGGAAGAATACGCCTTGTTGATATTCTGCGAGTGTTTCTCTTGGGTGAATATCTCGCTGTCGTAGGTCTGGTCAATCTGGTCGTATTCGATGTGCTCCACAATCATGGTGGCCTTTTCATCCTTGATAATTCGGCTCACATTCTTGATGAACTCCTCCGGGTTATTGCGGAACATGGCCAGCTTAGTGGGCCGTATACCTTTCAGAATGGTGGCGACGGTCTTACGGGTCAATGTGGTGCGCTTGGCCACCTCCCCTACAAGGTCATATTTCACCGTAGATGTGCTTACCGTCCCCAGTGCCTTGGTGCTTGTCTGGGTATCTCCAAAGGTGTCAACCGCCTCCTGGTCGCCGACAGTCATCACATACTTCAGTTCGGTAACGGTGAGATGAGCATCAATGGAGATGATGGCCTTGCGAATGAGTTCTGCGCTATCGTAGTGGACGGTATACACATATTTGTGATTTATCTCATTCCATAGGGCTTGGAACTCCTTCTTGGAGAAATTGTCATTAAGACGGTTGGTGGCTTCTGCTGAAGCATTTCCATCCTCGATCATATTGTCGAGTGTAACGCTCTCATCGAAGGTGGCCTGAACGAGCGTATGGATTTCCTTTTCAATATGCTTGAGGCCAGGGAATACGGGCTGCAGAGTTCCTGCTTCCAGATCCTTTTTGTATGTATCGGTAACTTTATAGTCCTTATCGACATAATTGAACCCGATAAGATATCCAGCAATGGCTTGAGCATCCTGCGGGCTGATCACATAAGGAACACCAGGTGTGCTTTCGGACTTGACTTTCTTTCCTTCGAAGAAGTCCGGAGTAGCCTTGGTGGGACGCTCGCGGAGTGCTTCGCGGGTTTCTTTCTGCAGATCAGTCACGAATGTGGAATAACTCTCATTGGCTATGACCGTCAGTTTATTAATGTCTTGAACTTGTTCCTCTCCAAGTTCCTCAAGATCCATGCGGGCGCCATTCTGGTCTACGCAAAGACGAAGTCCACGACCGACTTCCTGGCGTTTTGCGATAGCGGAAGCCGCATGGCGGAGCGTGCAGATCTGGAACACGTTCGGATTATCCCAACCCTCACGAAGTGCCGAGTGTGAGAAGATAAATCTCGTAGGCTCTTCAAAGCTTAGCAGGCGCTCTTTATTTTTGAGGATCAGGTCGTAGGCCGAGATATCATCTGAGATATCGCTTTTCCCCTTCGTCTCACTGTTTACGGCCCGTCCTTTTTTATCGATGGAGAAATAACCATTGTGAACTTGATCCGGGGTGAAGCGACGGAGATACTCCTGATAATCATCCTCGAACAACGATATATTGTCATTCAGGATGCGTTCATATTCCTCTTCGAAAATCTTCCAGAAGGGGCCGTGGACTTCATTGCCCTCGGAATCATAACTCTTGTAATGGGCGACCTCATCAATGAAGAACAGTGACAGGGTCTTGATTCCCCGCTTGAATAGATCGCGTTCTTTCTCGAAATGAGACATAATGGTCTCACGGATCTGGACGCGTTGCATGGCCTCCTCGCTGCTGTCTCCATACACCTCTCCCTTTGCTATCTTGACACCATTGAGGAAAGTAACGGTGTTGCGGAAAGCATCAATGTCTGAAATGGTGAAATCCTTGTATTCCAGAAGGCCAGATTCGCTATAAAGGCTGTCGCCATGTCCCAGTTTCTTCATCACCTTCTTGACTCCGGTAGCAGTCTCGATTTCAATCTCCAAACGCACCATAGGAGGTTGATTCTTGGAAAGGATGATGTCGTCCAGATAGAGGTATGAGCTGGTTCCTTTGAGGTTTTTGACCTCGAAGCCCTTCACTTGGATCTTCTTGACCAGTTTCTGTTTATATGCGTCAAGGGCATCGAGTGCGTAGATGCAATTATGCTGCGTCTTGTGGGTTGCAGAGTAATAGAGCACGAACAAAGGCTTGAATCGCTTGAGCGCAGTCTGGGTGGCTACGCCCTCCATCTTCTGCGGCTCATCCATGATGATGATTGGACGGTTTGCCGCAATTACATCGATGGGCTTGCGGCTCCCGAAATCATCACGCTCGGTGTAAATGATACGGCTGGCTCCTCTGGAGGCACCTTCCTTCATGTCGGTTGCAAATGCCTGTGTGTTGATGATCATGACATTAATTCCGGCATCGCTGGAGTAGGAGTCCAGGAGTTGCAGGTTGGACGAGTTATAGATGAAGAACCGGGCCTTCTTGCCGTAGTGCTCCATGAAGTGGTCCTCAAGCATGTTGAAGCTCTTGTTCACACCTTCGCGGATAGCGATGGACGGAACAACGACTATGTATTTGTTCCAGCCGTAGCGTTTATTGAGTTCAAACATGGTCTTGATATAGACGTAGGTCTTTCCGGTACCCGTCTCCATCTCAATGTCAAGGCCCAGTTTACCAAGATCGCTGACAAGCTTTGCGGACTGTTTGATATCCTGCGTATCCTGAATCTTCTGGATATTATCAAGCAGCTGCGAATCAGAGAGTTCAATGTCGCTGTTGCGATACCCGGCAAAGTCCTCTTCGAAAGTAAACTGACCAGATTGCCCCTTGCCGAGGTCGCGTCTATATTGAAATGAGTCGCGGGACGGCTGTCCGGCAAATACCGAGACGGTGTTCTCTACCGCGTCGGTCTGGTATTGCTGTATCTTAAACTTGAAATTCATAGCTTACAGGATTTTACGGATTGTATCCTTGCTGTAAGCTTGGAAGATCTGTTCGAAGTTATCGGCGACATTGTCAGAGGCAAGAGAGCTGTCGCGCATAACGAAATAATAGGGTTTGCGTTTGGCTACATCCTTGATAACCTCCTCATTAACATCTTCATCGAAGCAGGCAATCAGGTAGCCGTTATTAACGGTGAACACTTCTTTTCCTGCAATCTTCTCGGTCTGAATATTTGCGGACAGAGGGAGATTGCACTCCAGCATGACCTGGAAGAGAAGATCTTCCGATGAGCGGCCTTCTTTAACATTGCTTTCAAAAAGGGTCGCTTCAGAAGATTCTTCTGGACGATAATAAACATCTTCCATATTACTGGAATCAAGTTTTAACACTCTGAAACCAAAATCAATCTTAGATTTACATGTGTTAGAAGAGAATAAATCGGCACTCGTTTCACCACTTGTGATAGTATCATTTATTAACTTTCCTGCCCGACGAATGCGTTCTTTCCCTATCTCGCATATATTCTTGAATCCAACTTTATAGGCTTCGGATTTTTCGTCTGTGGGTTCCGGAAGTTGCATCATAATGAATCTTCTATGCCCACCGTCCTGTGCATTCTGTTTTAAGATTGCATGAGCTGTAGTTGCAGAGCCAGAAAAGAAATCGAGAATCATGGCATTCTTGTCGTTGATAACATCAAGCAAATAACAAAGTAGGGAGGTCGGTTTGGGGAAATTAAAGACCTTAGAACCAAATAGTTCTGTTACTTCTTTAGTGCCGTCCTGAGACATCCCTATTGATTCTGGAAATTTAGTGCTAACAGCAATTCTTCCAAAGGAATCTCCGGCCTTTTTCATATCATCTTCTTTCCAGTAGCGTAGGACGGGCTTCGTAATACGAAGGAAATCATAATCGCCGGGGAAGACAATACGGTTTTGTGTATAATAACTGTCAAAAGTATCTTCTGTTATCCTCCACGTCGCATTAGGGTTAGCAGGATACTGCTTCCCATTTTTGGGATTAACTATGGTAAAGTAACTTTTCGGGCGCTCACTTGCAGTAGTTTGTTTCGTTAAATCGTGAACGCGCCAAGGTCGACCGGGGAAATCCTCTGTTTCATAATACTTTCTTTCTCCTCCATCAATGCTTGCTTCAAAGGCCCCGCTTTTGGCATAGCAGATAAGATATTCGTAGTCTTGGGAAATTCCAAATGGGACGTCGGATTTTGCTGTGCGTTTGCGCCAAGGAAAGCTTGCTACATACCGTAATTCTCCAAATATCTCATCGCAGATTTTTTGTAGATTTTCAACTTCGTTATCGTCTATGCTGATAAATATAACTCCGTCCTCGGACAAAAGGTCTCGCGCAATTTTTAAGCGCGGATATATCATATTTAACCAATCTGTATGAAAACGTCCATTACTCTCTGAATTAAGCACAAGGCGATTCCCTGCAGCATCGGTCTGTCCTGAATTAGAGGCGTATGACAATGAATCTTGTGAGAAATCATCTTCATAAACGAAGTCGTTCCCGGTGTTATACGGTGGATCAATATAAATCATCTTTACTTTCCCAAGATAATCCTCACGTAGCAGTTTCAGCACCTCCAAATTGTCTCCCTCTATATAGAGATTCTCGGTATTATCGAAATCGACACTTTCTTCCCGGCAAGGACGAAGGGTCATGTTGGAAGGTGTATTAGCAAGACGGATGGCTTTCTTTTTATCTGGCCAAGTGAACTGATACCTCTCCTGCGGTCCCTCGACGATCTCCTTGGACAGTTCCTGGCGGAGCTGGTCAAAGTCGATCGCCTTCTCCACCTTTCCATCTTCGCCAATCTTCTCGGTGAGGCAATTAGGGAAAAGCAGTCCGATTTTCTCAATATTACTCTCCGTGATATCCGGAGTATGCATTTTCAATTTCTCCATAGTTATTTGAATAAAGCAATTATAGCGACGGCAAGAGCCACAACCGAAATTACAGTATTTACGATATATTTTTTATCATCCCAGATGCTGGGATTCTTCAATTTAGGATTAGTGGCCAAATATGCTTTCCCCAAGTTTGAAAGTTGCGGATTGATTAAAATCCCTCCATTAACCTTGTTGGTGGTCACAAAGCGATTGACTTCCAGCAGATTCATTGCGTCCCAATCCTCATTAGGAACTTGAACGGGGTATTTCTTCTCGGCCAACTGCAGCAAAATGCGTTTCTCGGCTTTTGATAGATTAATCTTATCCATTAGCAACTATTTATGGGGCGGAAACATAAGAGGAAGCGTAAAGTGGACTTTACTCACGGACTGGTTCTGTGTTTTCTTGGTAGCTTCTCCTCCTGCTGATAGCACAGATGCAATGCTAATTTTACCACCTTTCCCAGATTCTTTGTCAGTAACTACCTCAAGGGCAATATCGAAATCGACATCGGTGACATAGTTCTTTCTCCATGTTCCTTTGTAATTGTAATCGCCAAGAGATGCTACGGCTGCGCCCTTCTCAGAATAGGTAGTATTAAGATCATCCACAGAATCAAGAATCTGCGAGATGGTCTGCTGTATAAACTCTTTAACTTCCATTATATTGTGCTTTTAATATTTGCAATTCATTAAACATCTCCAGCTTCTTCCGGGGCTGCTTTTCCTGCCGGGCTTTGACCTCCAACGCAAGAATCTGGAGACGCAGTTTCTCTCGCGCATCGTTGATTGCAATCTGCTCAGCAAGAGTGTTGCCCTCGGCAACCTCAATACCACCGATGGTTTTCACCAGATTATCCCAGACGATGTCTGTAGTCGTCCCCACGAGCTGAAGCTCAATGGCATCTTCCTTTGTCCAGCTGCCGCTGATGAGCTTGGTATGATATATAGCCATCTGGACCTCATCCTCAAAATGCAGGGCAAACAAAATCTTCTGGTGGATGAGTTTGCTCAGCATCTGGATATTCTTCTCGTCATAGTTGGGCTTTTTGAGCACCACCTCAATCACATAGATGGTATCAACGGTCTCGCCCTTTTGGAGTGCCGGGAGCGTATTCTGAGAGATAGCATTCACAATCACCATCTTGCTGATGTCCGCGTCGAAGTGATCCCGCTGGGCTGGTTTCAACGCAAACTTCTCGAAGATGGCCTTCTTTGGAAGTTGCTTCGGCTTAATCTCTGTGCTCTTGGGCAGTCCTAACATTGCAATCCTCCTATTTGACTACCAAGAAACAAATGAGCTCAAAATCATCCAATCCTCGTATCTCCTTAGTGAACAGCTCGCCTTGAGCTCCCTCAAGGAAGCTATCAATATCGCTCTTCTCCTTGACACTGATAATGCTGGTGATGGCATCGCCCAGCAGCTTGGAGTAAGTCTCCATCTTGAAGCCGTCTCGCGTCTCCTTGTTGAATGCTCTGGTCAGCGTAGGAATCGGTTGATTCTTTCCCTTGCACAGACTGCGGAACTTGTCCAGCAGCTCCTTCGGGGCAAGATGGTCTACAACGACCGTCCCATCGCTTCGGAGGTAAACCATGTAGAATGGATGCAGGCGATTCTTCTTGTCAATGTTAACCCCGGTGTTCCTGTTCTTGAGAACATAAATAACACCTGGTTCTGTGAACTCATTAGCTCCTACAACGGCATGGAGGCCATAAGGCGTATGCTCTACATCGCTATGCGTCTTCATGTATTCCAGAAGGTCGAGCCGGAATTCATTCAGGCCAAGATCCATAATGGAGACACCGTTGTTCATATCTTCGATGTCCACCACCTCTTCCTGCAAGCGCTTGAGCTGCTCCTTGCGGTATTCCAGATCGCCCTTTTCCTCCGGAGAAATAGGGTTATCATCTCCGGTGGAAGTCATGACGGATACCTTCATTCTGGCCTCTACGCGGCCCTTCAGGTCTATATACTCGTCGAGGGTCATATCCGGCCAATAATTGACCAGCTGGATAACGTCGTTCTTGGAGCCGATACGGTCAATACGGCCAAAGCGCTGAATAATGCGGACTGGGTTCCAGTGGATATCGTAGTTGATGAGGTAGTCGCAGTCCTGCAAGTTCTGGCCTTCGGAAATACAGTCTGTAGCAATGAGCACTTCTATCTCCTCGTCGATGTTTGGATAGACGGAGTCCTTTTCCTTTGAGATTGGAGAGAACAATGTCAGGACTTTATTGAAGTCGAGTTTTTCCTTTAGTTTGAGAGTGCTCCGGGCCTCGATATCGCCAGTAACAATGGCGGTATCCATGTTGTATTTTTCTTTGATGGACTTGGCGAGATTGTTATACAGGTACTCTGCCGTGTCCGAGAAAGCGGTGAATACAATGACTTTCTTGTTGTCGCCGTTGATGGGATGCTCGAACTTATTCCGGAGGTCATCTACCAGCTGCTGAAGCTTGCTATCGTGCTCCGGAGTGATGTCGGCAAGCATCAAGCGCGTCAACTCAAGCTCGTTCCAGTCGGACTGCAGATAGTTTCTCCACGTAACGAAGTCCATATCCTCCAGAAGGATTTGGCGCTTCTTGGTACCGACGAATACATCGTTGTCGCCATCCTCGATATCCAAGTCATGCGTATCCACTTCCTGCGTATCAAGTACGGTGGATCCGCTGTCTATCTTATCGATGGTATCTTTGATTAATTTCTCCAGCCTCTCCAACGTGAGACGGAATGAGTTCACAGAGCTCTCCAGGCGCTTGAGCATCAAGATGCACATAATGCGCCTGATACCCATTTCTCGTCCTATTGAAGTCAGACCTTCCTGATCTCCGGAGTCCTTGTACTTGTATGCCTTGCTTGGAAGAATGAAATCCGACGGGGTGTAAATGGCCAGATTCAGTTTCGAGAGCTGGGCAAAAATCTCATTGTAATTGATGGCGTTATCAAGATCCGTGAGCGGAGGTCTTCGAGAAATAGGAGAAAGCCTGGTCGGGAATTTTCCAACGGCCGTTGTGTCGTAATATGCCTCGATGTGCTTTCGGCTTCGAGCTATGGTAACACTATCAAGCACCTCAAAGAAATCGAAGCTGAGCATGCCGAGGAGTTTCTCGGTGGTGCGCTGCTCGCTGGGGAGCTTGGCCCACTGGTTATAGGCCTTTTGTGCTTGACGGAAAATATCGTCCAGCGATGCCTCGGTATTAAGAAGACTGTCGATGCGTTTGACATCACCTTCATACGCCAGCTGGAGCTGGTTCTTGAGATCGTTGAAACGGTTGTTTACCGGGGTTGCAGAGAGCATCAGCACCTTTGTCTTAACCCCAGCCTTGATGACTTTATTCATCAAGCGGAGATAGCGGTTCTCGCGAGGATCGCTGTCTTCATCGCCCTTGCTAATCTTACCTCCATTGCGGAAGTTATGGGATTCATCGATGACAACCAGATCGTAATTTCCCCAGTTAACCTTTTCGAGCTCTATGCCATTGGATTGTCCCCTGTCTCTGGAGAGATCGGAATGAAAGAGCACATCGTAGGAAAGACGATCCTTTGCGATGGGGTTTGTGATGTAGTTACTCCGATAGGTCATCCAGTTGTCGCGCAGCTTCTTGGGACAAAGAACCAGGACAGACTTGTTTCGGGTTTCGTAGTATTTTATAACCGAGAGCGCTGTGAAGGTTTTACCAAGACCGACGCTGTCGGCAAGAATACAGCCGTTGTATTTTTCCAGCTTATTGATGATGGCCAAGGAAGCATCTTTCTGGAAATCGTACAGCTTATTCCAAATCTGGCTATCCTTGAATCCGGTGGCCTCGTTCGGAAGTACATCTTCGGAAATGTCCTCAAGGAACTCATTGAAGATGTTGTACAGCGTGACGAAGTAAATGAACTCCGGTGAATTCTCTTTGTAGATATTCGAGATGTGATCGATTATCTGCTCGGTTACATCCGAAAACTTGGCGTCATCGTTCCATGCCTCATTGAAGGCCCGTAGGTACTGTTTGGCGTTTTCACCGTCAATGCGCTGGACGTAGTTCATGAAGTTGTTCCCCTTCTCTACGCCAAGTCCGGTAGTGGTGAATTCGTTAACAGGAAGATAAGTGAAGTTTTTGTCGTTTCCGGAGAGCGAGATAAATCCCATCATCTGCTGCGGAGTTGTGTTGGACTTGAATTTCACTTTTTCCTTGATCCATTGAGCACACTCGATGGCGATTGCTTTCTGGGTTAGCTGATTCCGGAGTCTGACCTCAAACTCGGAGCCGTAGAGAGTACGCTCGCGATTAAGACGCGGAATGAAGAATTCCCTGCGCTGCTTGGACTCGCGCTCCTGGACAAAAGATGGCGCAGTAAAGATAAACCGAAGCTCTTCAATATCCTTCAGTTGTTCTTTCAATTCGTTAAAGGCATAAATAGAGAAACAGGCTGCAGCGATGCTGACCTTGCTTCCTTTGCCAACTGTCAAACGAAGGTTGTCTACGACCTTGTTATTGACATTGTCAAAAAACGACAGTGTTATGTCTGACGATTCCATCTTAGTGTCTACTGGGTATTCTCTTGCTTAACTCACAAATTTAACAAATTCCCCCTATCTAACCTAATATTTTTAACATAATCAGCACTTTCCAAGTCCCTGACTCATCGGCACAAAACACAAAAATAATTCATAACTGTCTCATAATGTGGTACAACCCGCATATATTTTTGCTACCAGAAAGAAATAGGCAAAACACAACTTTAACCAATAATAAAAAGTTATGAATGAAATTCTAAATTGCCGTTTTCTTACAACGGCGCAAAACCAGTCCGACGAGGACATTGCCCCTTCAGAGCTCAACTCACAGCTCCACGAATTCATCGAGCAGGCCAGAGCACTTCTCTGCGGCCGTCCGTATCTCGAAGTCTCCGACACCTATGACAGCCTCCAGATGGCTTTCGACAAGGTGGTGGCGAGGAAAAAAAAGGACTGATCGTGGAAGCGGTCAAAGATGCTCGACACAAAGTCGTTCTGTATCAGAATCATAACGAGAAACGGCTCCGTTACCCGGACCTCTTCATCTCGGCCACACCAAGTATCGACTCCCCGCTGTATTGGGATACCGATGTGGTGAAACTCAAGGAACTCCTGACTGCCCTTGATGCTGATAAGGCCATCAGCAATGTCTCCAGAGAGAAGGCTCCGTTCACAACCATCGTGGAGTGCTTCGAACAGTTCTTCCATGTCAAGCTGGGCAAGGCCACCGAGGTCAAACGCACCATCTCCGACAGGAAGTTCTCAATGACCAGCTACCTGGACTCGCTGGCCAACGAACTCAATCAATCCAAGAACCAATCGCAGAAGTAATTCAGAGGCAGATTCTGCAAACAATCGTGGTACATATGGGCACCCATATGTGCCTTTTTTGTTTTTATAATGCATTTTCTTTGTGGTCACAAATCTGGTGACCATGCAGGTACTCGACACACTAAACGACATCGAACACTGCCTTGAGGCGCTCAAGCACAAGGTACAACTGATCCGAGCCGACATGACCGGGAGTTTATACTCGGTGGATGTCCTTATGACCCGGAAAGAAGCTGGAGACTTTATCGGCCGGACGGTCCAGTCTGTGGACAGGCTCTGCCGGGAGCATAAGATCAAGAAGGTCTATGTGAATGGGATGCCCCGTATCCGTAAGAGCGACCTGCTCTACTTTAAAGGCATCGAAATAACCGAAACAAAACTACCAGGGCCGCAGTCAGAACTCGAACAAATCATCAGCCGATTCAAATGAACTACCTCACTGAAATAAAGCTGTTCTATGATTGGCTGGAGACGCATCCGCTGACTCCATCGGCCATCGCCCTTTGGCATGGACTCATGTTCATTGCCAATCGGCAGGGCTGGGAGGATGTCATTACCATCCCGCTGTCGGTCTTGGAGTCCAGGACCGGGATCCCGTCCACCACCTTATACCGGATTCGGAAGCAGCTCCAGGAAGCAGATCTCATTGAGGTACTCTCGCCTGGTGGAAGAGCCTGCGCAGCTTATCGGATCCTATCATTTGAGTCACGTTTTGCTTTCCAAAATGGGAAACAAAATGAAAGACAAATGGAAGACAAAAGTGAAGTCGGACGGGAATCGAGCGAGTTTGCTTTCCAAAATGGAAAACAAAGTGAGAGCATTATTAAGACTAAACAGGATGTTGATGTTTCTCATCAGAAAAAACATGCAAAAAAGAAATCTGCATTCTCGCTGGATGAATGGGTGGCCGCACTGGACTCTCCCTGGCGCGAACTCATGAGGATCTGGCTGGAATACAAACGCAGCAGGAAGGAAACGTACACATCCCAGATGGGTGCTAACGCCTGCCTCAAGAAACTCAGAGAACTCTCCGGGAACTCTCCCGACCTTGCCCAGAAGATTGTGGAGCAGTCAATGGCCAACAACTGGGCCGGGCTCTTCCCTTTCAAAGAGCAAACTGCCAGAGGGCATCCTGCAGCCCCGGCCACCGGACAGCGGATTGGCCAGATCATGCAGCCGGACAGCGAAGAGCATCGGAACTCGATCCTTCAAAAATTCAAAGACGGAGTCAACAAATAAAACCACAAGAATATGTCAGTACAATCAATTCAAACCATTATCAAGGAACTCCAAAAGGAGACCACCATCCTTGTCCGCCAGCCCGTTTCCTTCTCTTGGTGCAAGAACATAAGCGAGGCCGGAGAGCTGCTGGAGACCATTTTCAAAGAAGTCGACAAGACCGTTGAATACTTCCAGTGGCTGGACGAATACTACCATGTCAAGTCTTGGATGATGAATACCGAAGGCAAGGGCCTTCTTCTCATGGGCAGCTGCGGTCGGGGTAAGTCTGTCATCGCATCTGGGGTGATTCCGGTGCTCTTCCGGATGAAAGGGAAATATCTGCGTCCCGTGCACGCCCAGGACATGACTAAACCCACCCCGCAGCAGCCCTACCTTGCCTATGGCCAGCGCCCGGAGACCTGGCTGGATTACCTCCAGCGATGCCCCTTCCCCATCATCGATGAGTTGGGAGTGGAGATGCAGGTGAACGACTACGGAGAGAAGTGCGAAGGGTTCAACCTGGTCATCAATGCGGCCGAGAGATACAACCGTCCCATGTTCATCACCACCAACCTGACCGAGGAACAGATCCTCGCCCGCTACGGAGAGCGCACGCTCGATCGTCTGGGACACCTCTGCAAGACCGTCAAATTCACCGGAGAAAGTCTCCGAAAATAACGAGTCATGATTCGATAATTGCCGAATAACGAATGTTTTATGTACTACTTCCCGAAACGAGTTATATTCACTCTGGCTGACGGCCGGGACATCTGGGACGTTCATAACGGAGAATACGTTCTCTGGGATGAGGAGGACATCAATGCTCTCCTGGAGAACATGCAGCGCTATGGCCATCCCTACTTCACCTCGGATCTCGAACACTACGATGTGAACTACGAATCCCTGCACAAGCGATTCCCTCATGATCGTCTCATCGAGGTGAAAGGTGTGCAGTTCCGAAATAGGATGGGCAGGCCCCATGTGGAGAAACAGCGGTAAGCCATGCCCAGCATCAAGAAACACACAAAGCGGCCCTGGCTCCCTGAGAAAAAACCCTTCGCCGGATTCCAACACAACAACACCGACTTCTACCAGAGTCGGAAGTGGAGAACGCTGCGAGCGCTCAAGCTCCAGAAGGATCCTCTCTGCGAAGAGTGCATGCGGAAAGGCATGCTGGTCCCGGCCCAGATGGTGGACCATATCGTCCCCATCAATAAAGGCGGAGCACCGCTTGATCTGAACAATCTTCAGTCCCTGTGCAATCATTGCCATGCGGTCAAGACCGCAAGGGACAAGTAGTTAGTAGTCTCTCAATAACCAAAAACCATCAGTCTCAAAAGGAGGTGTTTTCATATGTGGTAAGCAAGATACTATAACCAAGCAAGGGAGAGGAATCCGGCAGCAGGCTCTGCCGGGAGGTACGGCCTCCTGCTCCTCGTGTAATAAATGTTTAATCGAAACACAAAACACAGGTTGCAAGCAAATTATAAATCAGAGATTCCCTCCCTTATTATCAATCTGGTCCTTTTCAAGTACGTTTTATGAGAACAACAAAGACACTGACAGAAATCGTTGATGAGTGGATAACGCTCCTGGATGCGCTCCCCGCGACAAAAGCAGACCACCGGAGGAAGATCGGCCTCTGGCTCCGCTGGCTGTCGTCCCAGGGAGTGGATCCCCGGACACCAAGCCGGGCAGACATCCTCCGTTATAAGCAGGAGCTCCAGAAGCAGGGCAAGTCCATCTTTACCGTCAACGGATACGTGACGGTCATCAAGGTATTCTACAAGCACTGCGCGACCATGCGCTACTACGATGACATCGCCTCCGGCATCAAGACCTCGTTCCGGGCAAAGGAACATTACAAGCATCCCCTTACCCGGCAGCAGTGCTCTGACCTTCTGGCATCCATCGACAGGGACAATATCGTCGGGACCAGGGACTATCTGATGATCCAGCTGATGCTCACGAATGGTCTGCGCACCTGTGAGGTAGCCCGCATCGATATCAAGGACTTTGACACCTTGGACGGAAAGAACGTCTTGCACATCCAACGCAAGGGTCGTATCGACAAGCACGATGTGGTTGCCGTCCCGGACGAGGTGATGGACTCCCTGGAGGATTACATGTCCATGCGCACCGATGACTTCGGAATGGACTCTCCGCTGTTCATCAACTTGATGAAAGGCCGGGAACACTCCCGGATCCTCAAGGCTACCATCTCCGGCATCGTCAAGCAGCGGCTTCGCGCCATCGGGATAGACGATCCCAAGATCACCGCACACTCTCTCCGGCATACCTGCGGGTCGCTCATGGTGGAAGAAGGAATGCCCATCGAAACAATCCAGGATATGCTGGGCCATAACGATCCGTCCACCACCCAGATCTATATCGACATGGCCAGGCAAAAGAGACTGCTGGAGCATTCACCTTCTGCAACGATCGCCCGCATCATATCACAGAAAAATGAAAAAACCGCAAAGGATTGATACACAGTCGTATGATACAGGAATTAATACGACTTCCGAGTTTGTCACAACTCTAAAAAACTCAAAGAGTTGCACACTCGTATTAACTACAAAAAAATCGGCCGAAAAACCGCGTAACTCTTTGATAAAAGTTCAAAAAGCACTCGAAAAGACAACTCTATGCATACGACTGAAATGGGCAATATGATGCTGCGTTGGAGCGTCCGAGATGACTCGGTCATCCGGATGAGAGATGCTCTCCTCTGCAGACCGGGAGGGGGTCAGATTTCCTTCGGGGGTCGAGAATGTCAATCGCCCCCTGAGTCGAGAACGCACGCGTGCAAAAATGGCGATATCGAAAAAAGCCCGGAGCGGGGCTCCGGGCATACTGAGTTGGGTTTGTGTCCATCTCAAGGCCTATCCAGAGATACAAAGATAATGAACTATGGCAAAAGGACGAAAAAAAACATCGGATGCAAGTAAGCGGCTCCGAGGGACAGACCAGCCGTGCCGGATGGATGGAGACCTGGTTCCGATGGCTCCGGCCACCACTCTCCCCAAAGCAAAGGGCCTGAAGGGTACAGCCAAGAAACTGTATCAGTTGGTTGGTACCGAGCTGGCCAGCAAGGGACTCATCGATGCTGTTAACATTGATCTGCTGGTTGCGTACTGCAGGGAGATGGCACTCTATCAAGACATGATGAAAGATCTGGAGACAGAGGGCTACACGGTCAAGGTCCCCACCAAGACCGGATCGATCACCCAGGTCAACCCCAAGAGGAAGGTTGCCGAGAATGCTCTGGTGGCAGCAAAGACGCTGGCTTCCGAGTTCGGTCTGTCCCCGGCCAGCCGAGCGAGGGTCGCTGCGATGATTGCCGGGATCCAGAAGAAGGATGATTTCGCGGATTATGAAACTGTAGACGAACAATAACATGGACAAACTAACAAAGGCAGAGCAGTACGCAGAGGATGTCAGGGCCAAGAGGATCCTGACCTGCGAGCTGGTGCAGCTGGCGGTCAAGCGCTACTACAATGACCTCCGGGATGCGCTGGACAAGGGATGGTACTTCGACCGCAAGGCAGCGATGAGGGCCATCGGATTCATCGAGCGCCTTAAGCACACCAAGGGTGAATGGGCCGGGCAGCGGTTTGTGCTGGAGCCTTGGCAGCACTTCATCCTCTGGAACATCTTCGGCTGGAAGAATGCCGATGGCACGAGACGTTTCCGGTATGTGTACGTGGAAATCGCCCGTAAGAATGGCAAGACCGCACTCTCTGCGGGTATCGGCCTGTACATGCTCTTTGCCGATGGTGAAGCCCGGCCGGAGGTGTACTCTGCAGCCACCGTCAAGGATCAGGCGAAGATCTGCTTCTCCGATGCTGTGGAAATCGTCAAGAATACAGATCTGAAGAACTATCTGGACACTTACCGGAACTCGATCGTCTACGAGATGAAGGGTGGCATGATGAAACCTCTCTCCTCGGACTATGGTACCCACGATGGCCTGAATCCCTCCTGCGGTATCATCGATGAGTTCCATGCCCATAAGGACTCCGGCATGTTCGATGTCATCAAGTCTGCCTTTGGTGCGAGGCGGCAACCGCTGATGTTCATCATTACCACTGCGGGATTCAACAAGAACGGAGCCTGCTACGCCTACCGGGAGAATGTTATCAAGATCCTCCGGGGCATCAATAAGGACGACACCCTCTTCGGGATCATCTATACCCTCGACTCCAAGGAGGAATGGGACAACCCCAAGATGTGGATCAAGTCCAACCCCAACCTGGGAGTGTCCGTTTCGGTGGACTACCTGGCCGACCAGGTCACCGACGCCAAGAACCGTCCGGAGGCCGTACGAAATGTGATGACGAAGAACGTCAACCTCTGGGTGGATGCCGAAAAGACATGGATCCTGGACGATGCCTGGATGCGTTGCTGCGGAACAACGGACAAGGAGTCGCTCAAGGGCTGCACATGCTGGGGCGGGCTCGACCTTTCCAATGTATCGGATATCACAGCATTTGTGCTCATTTTTCATGAGCACGACCGATTCCAGCTGCTGCCGTTCTTCTGGATTCCGGAGGAGAAGATGCTGGAGAAAATCAAGAAGGAAAACATCAACTATGACCTCTGGGTGCAGGCCGGATATGTGAAGGTCACCCCTGGCAATGTGGTGGACTACGATTTCGTCAAGGCCGACATCCTGCTCATCATCGAGGACTACGATCTGGACTCCACTGCCTATGACCGCTGGAACTCCAGCCAGACGATTATTGACCTGCAGAACGAGGGCATGGAGTGTAATCCATTCGGCCAGGGTTACGGCTCGATGGGAGCACCTACGAAGGAGTTCGAGAAGCTGGTGCTCACCGAGAAGATTGAACACTTCGGGAATCCCGTACTGCGCTGGATGCTGTCCAGCACTGTTGTTAAAACGGATCCGGCCGGGAATATCAAACCGGACAAGGAGAAGTCCGTCCAGAAGATTGACGGAATCGTTGCATCTATCATGGCCCTTGGCGAGTGGATGACAAAGCAATCCGACGATGATGATAATCCCTACGACAGGCGGGGTATGCTGTCGCTGAATGACTGATGGCAAGGCGTAGAATTAGTGACGCACAGATCACCGTGCGAAAGCGGTATGAGGAGAAGTTCTCGGCCATCCCTCCCTTGTCGGAGGATGCCCGCAAGCTCCTCTCCCCGGCTGGCTTTCTGTACACCTTCCTGGAGATCCGGATGCTCTATCAAACCTACGAGGATGCCTACGAGATGCTTGAGTCCCAGGTGGAGCGCATCACCGGAGAGCGCATGTACTCCGAATACTCCTCCTTCCGCATTCAATACCTCCGCTGGAAAACAAAAAAACGCTCACCGAAGTGAGCGCTATTCGAATAAGCTATTTACTGCGGCATTCTATTAAGTAAACAAAATCTTTAACTTTCTTCACTTGTTTGCTGAGTTTCTTTTCTTTGATTTCTTTCCCGGATATATCTATACCAAGGTCAGAAGAGGAAATGAGCGAGAAAAGGTATGAGATTTTGATAGCGTAATTGGCATTTTCCGCATCAAGATGTTTTCCACAGACAACCCCGATTATAACTCCATTTTCGTTGAAGACAGGCCCTCCACTATTCCCCGGCTGAACAGCAGCGGAGATTTGATACATGGCATCATCTCCTCTAAACCCAGTTGAAGAACTAATAATGCCATCTGTTAGTTTGATCTCCTTACCCATTGAAGAAGTCATTGGATAGCCCAAAACAAAAATATTATCTCCTACATCTACAGATGTTCTCCCAATTTTATAAGGCAAAGATCCCATCGAGTCAAAATCTTTGTCAACAATTTTAATTATGGAAAGGTCATGCTCTTTATCAGAAGCCACGGCGATGCCTTTGTATGATTTTTCTAATTCACCATTGATGCCTTTAATCCGTATTGTTTTCGCTCCGCTTGTTACGTGATAGTTTGTCGCAATATAACCATCAGCTATTGCAAATCCAGTCCCTGTCCATTCGGCCTTTTGTACTTTTTCGAATTCAGCTATGGGCGGATAATCCCTAACGAATTCGTAAGTGGCAAAAAAGTTATACCAATTGTTGTGACCAGTCTCCAGTCGGAATTCAAACTGCCCCGGATCTTCAAGTGTCATTTTCCCCTCAGAAGAATAATCGTTCTCCTTATCTATCTTCAAAATAGCATAGCTATTGGTCTCGCCAATTTTAACAAATTTATTAACCCAATTCTTATTTGAGCCATCTGCAAGATAAGCACGATACCCATCAATTCTGTCATCTTTTGCGATTGCATAGAATGCAGATTCGGTATCATTCATTCCTATAGAATTCGGGTTTTCACGACTTTGATAGTAATCTTTTATAGTCACATAATAAATGCCTTCGATGGGATCCAGTTCCCCAAGCCTTGAATCAAAATACTCCACAAAATCATCGCGTGTTGGTTTGTATGCTAATTCAACCTTTGTTACCGGCATATCCTTCCCTATCAACCGTCCGTGCAAATCGTAATATTTGATCTCCCATGTCCCATTAACCTTATTTTGAACAGCTCTAACATTTGATCCTTCTTGATTGAAGGCTGTTAGGTAGCTCTCGTTAGTTACACTAATAATTTCTTTTCCATTTAAATCAATATAGCCGACTTTTTTATCTTTTGTTACAGGAGCTATGCCGTCTATGAAGGACAAGATTACGTCATAATCACTTGAAAGAACGATATTCCCCGTCGTGTCAATCTTTGATGCTTTCCCATCCTTTATTATTGTGGCCAAGTATGTTTTCGAGTCGAAACTTCCAACTCTGTCAGCGTCTATTGCACAAATCTTGTTTCCTTGGCGATCTATAAGACGCTTCTCACCGTTTACAACCGCAAATGCTCTATTGCAATTAAAACCAGTGAGAGTTTTATCTACAGAGAATAATTTATTTCCAGTAAAGTCTATATAAAACTCCTCCTCACCCTGTCTTACTCTGGCAACTTTATCTTTACCAAATGTCTTGGCGACATCAAAAGCAGGCTTTATTATGATTACTCCTGTATTGTCCATGTATCCCCATTTGCCATCTAACTTAATAGGACAAAGGCCATTTCGAAATCCATGAAGAATACTATCGCAAGGAGAGCCAATCGTATTACCTTTTGTGTCTGTTATAAACCAGTCTTTTTCGTCATTTCGTCCTTCTACAAGTATGTATGAACTGTCATCATCTTCTACAATCGACACAGAATACTGATTATCTTTAAGAATGAAGTGACCACTTTTATCCACCACATTTTCTTTATGCCAACCATAAAAGGCAACACGAGACAGCCCATTAACAAAATTATAACAACTGCTTACAGAATCTGGCAGTTCAATTGAAAATAAGCCACTCTCGTCAATGAACCCTCTCCTGTCACCCATTTGGGCATAGCAGAGTCCTTCTGTAAAGCGTATATATGCTTCATCAAATTGCGGTTCAATTACTATCTTCCCATCTTCGTTTATATAGCCATATTTCTCGCCTATTAGAACTCTTAAAAGAGCGGAGTCCTTTTTTTGTGATTCGTTATCAGATGAACAGGAAAACACAAAAACACAGAATGACATAGCAAGTGCTATGAAGATCGATTTCCTCATATTATCCGTTTAAAAGATGCCTACCATAACAATGATCTGTACGAAATAATCGTATTATTTACAAAGATAATCATTTTCCAAGACTGTAACAATGTTTCACCTGAAGGCGGAGGTAACCGATTAGTTTTGCACCCGGTTATTAGTTTAGTGTTAAGCTACGGTGTCAAGTCTGCTTTCATCTCTTGCCTCTTTCTTGAAAGGAGAGAAGCGCGTAAGTTCACAGGAATTCGAGCACGCTGTGAATCAAGTGCTTCTCTCCGACACCGTGGCCGATGCCACCTCGAAGAAGGTCATCACCCCGGAAGGCTCGCTGGCCATCTCCGCAGTCTGGGCCTGCGTCCGAATCCTGTCGGAGACGGTCGGCACCCTTCCGATTCACCTCTTCCACAAAACCTCCTCCGGTCGTGAGCAGGCAAAGGGACATCCCTGCGCCAACATTCTCTCCAAGCCCAACGACTACCTGAATCGCTTCGGACTCCTGCAGCACCTCATGATGGGCTGCACCCTCTGGGGCAATGGCTACGCCAGGATACACCGGGACCGCTATTTCCGTCCGGTGCGCCTGCAGATCCTGCACCCTTATGAGTGCGAGCCCCTCCTCACTCCGGATGACGAACTCTTCTATCGGCTAAGTAGCGGTGAATTGCTCCCGGCATACGATGTGATCCACTTAAAGGGCCTCTCCACCAACGGCTACAAAGGCAAATCACCCATTCAAGTGCATCGGGAAAACCTATCATTGACCCAGTCGGCGCAGGATTACGGGGAGAAATTCTTCACCCAGGGCGGCAATATGTCCGGTGTATTCAAGTACCCCAGCACCCTCAAACCGGAGTCCTACAAGCGACTCAAGAAAGACCTCATCGAGCAGTCTGTGGGCTTGCACAATGCCCACACGCCACTCCTCCTGGAAGGTGGAATGACCTACGAGCGCATCTCCATCCCTCCGGAGGATGCGCAGTTCATCGCAACCCGCAAGTTCCAGAAAACCGAAGTGGCCACCATCTTCGGAGTTCCCCCGCACATGATCGCAGATCTTGAGCGAGCCACCAACAATAACATCGAGCACCAAGGGATGGAATTCGTGCAGTACTGCCTGATGCCGTATCTGGTGCGTCTGGAAGAAGAATTCAACCGGAAACTCCTCCGAGAGGATGAATTCGGAGAGTTCTACTTCCTCTTTGGCCTCAATGGACTCCTCCGGGGCGACGCCAAGACCCGCTCCGAGTACTACAAGAACATGAATCTGGTGGGAGCACTCTCTGCAAATGAGATCCGATCCCTCGAAGATATGAACAGCTACGACGGTGGTGACACCTACTTCGTGCAGCTGAATATGCAGACCGTCAAAAACGCCCTCAAAAATGGAGAAAAATCAGAAGAATAACATCGAGATCGAGGTGCGGAGCATCGTCTCCGACCTTGCCATACGGCAGCAGGAGGATGGGAAACCCTCCCGCGTCATCACCGGATATGCTTCCAAGTTTGACACCTGGAGCGAGCCTATCTACGGCTGGTTTGTCGAGAAAATCGCCCGTGGAGCCTTCGAAAAGACCGACATGAGCGACGTGATTATGGTATTCAATCACGACATCTCCGGTGTACTGGCCCGCACCACCTCCGGAACGCTCAAACTCACCGTGGACGAGGTCGGGCTGCGTTTCGAGTTCGATTCCCCGGAGACCACCCTGGGCAATGACATGCTGGAGCTGGTCCGAAGAGGCGACATATCGAAGTGCTCTTTCAAGTTCGTGGTGGAAACCGACGAATGGCGCTACGCAGATGACAAGAACAAGCTCGAATATGACGAGCGCACCGTCAAGTCCATCGCCAAGCTCTACGATGTATCCCTGGTCACCTACCCTGCCTACAAAGACACCGAAGCCAGCGTCCGGGAGCATCTGGAGCAGCGCAAGCGCGAGGCACTCGCCCCGGCAAAGATCGACACCTCTTCCCGCGACCGGGCAGTGGCCGTCCTGAAACTCAAATCCTAATCCATAATTCTTAAGTTTTATGAGTAAAAAGTTAAAAGAACTCAAGGAGAAACGAGCTGGTCTGTATGCCCAGATCGATGCTCTCCGCAAAGAGACTGACGGTCGTGAGATGACCGCAGAAGAGCAGCAGAGGTGGGATACCCTGTTTGCCGACTATGACAAGGCCGACAAAGCCGTCACTGCCGAGGAGCGCTTCCTCGACATCCAGAAGCGCCAGGCCGAGGATGCTTTCCAGCGCGAAAACGGCGGTGAGGGTGCCGAAGCCGATCAGCGTGCCAATGCGGAGTACCGCAGGGCCTTCACTGACTACCTCATCAATGGTGCTCAGGGTGTCTCCCCGGAGAATCGCGCCATCATCGAGAAGCGTGACGCCATTTCCGGACTGACGGGTGGCGTGATCATCCCGAAGGAACTGGCCAATGCCATCGAAGTGGCCATCAAGACCTATGGCGGCATGTTCGAAGCTGGACAGATCATCACCACCTCTCGTGGCGGTGACCTCATCCTCCCGACGGTGAACGACACCGACTCCAAGGCTACCATCGTGGCCGAGTACAACCAGAGCACCAAGGCTGCTCCCACCTTCGGAAGCGCAACGCTGAAGGCATACACCTACCGCACGCCGATCATCCCGGTGTCGCTGGAGCTCCTCCAGGACAGCGCCTTTGATCTGGACGCCCTGCTGAGTGGCCTTCTCGCCGATGCCTTCGGAAGGGGTATCAACGAACACCTCACTGTGGGTGACGGTACGGGCAAGCCTACCGGAATCGTTACTGCAGCCACCGACTGCGGAGCCACCCCGGAAGCGAGCGCCATCTCGCTCGACGACATCATCGACCTGGTCAAGAGTGTCGACTCCGCCTATGCCCGCAACGGCAAGTTCATGTTCAACAAAAACACCCTGTGGGCGCTGGCCAAGATCAAGGATCTGGAAGGCCGCTACATCTGGCAGCAGAGCGTCCGCGATGGTCTGGCCCCGTCCCTCTTTGGCAAGCCGTACATCATCAACGACGATGTCGCCGATATCGGAGCCGGGAACGCATCCGTGCTCTTCGGAGACTTCTCCAAGTACAAGATCCGCATCGTCAAGGGCTTTAAGGTCATCCGCCTGAACGAGCTGCTGGCAGAGTACCTGTCCATCGGCCTGTTCGGATTCGCAAGGGCCGACGGTCTCCTCCTGGATGCCGGAACGCACCCGGTTAAGAAGCTGGTCCACGGCGCATAAACCTCTATCTTCTCTCAATATCTATGTCTCAGTCCCTGATATCACTTGAAACGGCACACGCACACCTCCGGCTCGGAGATGATACTTCGCTCGATGCGCTCGTTGCGGACTATCTTGAGATGGCCATCGGCATTGCAGATGATTACCTCAATCGCTCGCTTTGCACGGAGTTCACCTCTGAAAACCTCCCTCCGGCAATCAAGGCCGCTCTTCTTCTGATATTGGGGACTCTTTTAGACAACGAGGCCGATGTGGTCGTGGGACGGAGCGTGGCTTCGCTCCCGATGACCGCAGAGAAACTCCTCCAGCCTTGGAGGATCCACCCCTACGGTGATGGTGGGGCCGACCCGGATGGGCCTGATGCAGAAGGGTATGTGACCCGCACCCGGAAAGTGAGATATAAACCCGACAGCAATGTTTGACCACCGCATCGAGATACACTGCTTCCTTGAGTTCCGGGACGAGTACAACGACCGCACCAAGCGCATCGACTTCGTGGCCGAGGCCTATGCCCAGCGCACCGAGGCAGGGGGCCGGGAGAACATGTACGCCAGCCGTATCGTCCATGAGAACGAGGTGGTGTACACCATCCGCTGGCGGAGCCATATCGAGCCGGGGATGCTCATCAAAGACGGAGAGGATTGGAGACGCATTGTGGGCACTCAGGAAGAGGGCCGACACCATCGCCTTCATATCCGCACCGTCAAGACCGATGCAAAAGACCTCCAGGAGATCCTTGGCCATGCTTAAGATCAAGGTGGAAGGGTACCAGGAGGCAAAGGACATCCTCGATGAGCTTCCGAACAAGATGCAGAAGCAGATGCTTCGCTCGGCCCTCAAGAAGTCCAGTAAGCCCTTTGTCAAAGGAGCCCAGAGCCGAGTCCCGGTGAAGTCCGGCCAGCTCAAAAAGCAACTGAAGGTTGTCTCCTACCGGGATAGGCAGGCCCCTAAGACCGAGGTGGATGTGGCGGTGAAGCACGTTTTCTCTCGAAGCAAGAAGAAAAAGGCCGTCAACGAATACTACGGCAAGTTCGTGCATGAGGGAACGCGGGATCCCCGCTGGCCAAAGAAGAAAGGTGGCGTGCTGGTCTTCACCCTCCCCAATGGGGACAAGGTCTTTGCCCGGCACGTCCGGGGGCTCAAGCCCCGGCCCTATATCGAGGAGGCCTATAAGGAGAGTTACCAAACGGTGGTGGACGGCTTCGGAGACGAGCTGGCCGATTCCGTAGAGAAGTTTGTGAACAAGAACTTTAAACCTGTCAAGAAGTGAGCGACTTTAAAACAGCCCTAATCGAAGTCATCCAGACTGCAGCACCGGAGCTTGAAGGCAAGATCCAGTGCGGTGCAGTGGATGAGAAGACGGTGGCTCCCTTCGCAACCTATAGCACCCCGGAAGAATCCCCTGTGCGCACCAAGGACGGCATCGCAGGCTATGACACCCTCTTTGAGGTGGAGGTCTACGATAACCGGGTGGCAGGGGCCGAGCTGCTCAAGCGAAAGGTGCGAGGAGCCATCGAGGGCCTTGTGGTGGACGGAAAGGTGTGCCGCCACCGGAGTTCCTCTTCGGATTATTACCCGGACTACGATTTACACAGTTGGACATTAACATTCAAAATTCAATAATACCATGTCAGAACAAGTTGGAAATAAACAGATCATCCAAGGTGAGGACATCGTTGTCACCGTGGACGGCAAGCCTACGCTCCATGCCACCAACCACTCCCTGAAAGTGGATCTGGAGGTGAAGGATATCCGCACCAAGGATACCAACGGCAAGGAGAAGTACCCCGGAGATATCAGCTGGAGCGTGGATGTGGAGGGCCTCGTGGTCATCGATCCGGATCTGGCGGCAACCCGCGACAACGCGGAGGATATCCTCCAGTCCATCCTCTCCAAGTCAAGTGTGGGGGTGGTACTCAAGGCAGCTCTCAACGGAGCCCTTACAAAGAACTACACCGGGACGGGATACATCACCTCCTTCTCCCTCGGCACTCCGGCTGGCGACAACGCCACCTACAACTTTACCATCACCGGAAGCGGCAATCTCACCCCGGCAAACCCTTCATAGCGGTGATGCGGTATCCGTATTACGTACCAGAACCAAGAGATTATGTTGACTATTACTATCGCTGGAAGCCAGTACCCCGTCCACTTCGGTATGCGTGGTCTGAGCGCCTACGCCAAGAAAACCGGATTCTCCTTCGGCCAGCTCGTTACCTCAGAAGATGCCGTCAACTCCATCGAGGGGCTCGTAGGCATCGCGGTGCTGGGCCTGAACGAGGGTGCCCGGAAAGCCGGATTGAAAAACGCCAAGACCTTCACCGAGGATGACATCTGGGATGCCATTGATGAGGATCCCGGCATCCTCCTCCAGATTGCCGATGCCTTCTCCATCTCCATCAAGCCCCTGATCGACAAGCTGGACAGGGTGGTTGACCCAAACTCCTGACGGACTCCGATGAAGAACCACATCCACCCACATACGAGATGTGGTTTGCCATCGGGGTCGGGCAGATGGGCCTGCGCCCGGACGATTTCAATGACCTGACCCCAGCCGAGTTCTTCTATGCATGGGCTGGCTGGGCAAAGGCCAACCGGGATGCCCAGAGGCAGGAGTGGGAACGTACCAGGTGGCAGACGTGGGTTCTCACCTGCATCCAGATGGAGAAAAAAGACCGGAAGGAGATGACGCAGATGTTCCCGCTTCCTTGGGAAAAGTCTCCGGCTCCAAAGCGGGTCAAGTCATCGGCAGAACTCACTCCGGAAGAACGGCAGAAACGAGTAGACGAACTCATGAAATGTGTAAAAACCAAAGACTAACTATTCTTGTAGCATGGCTCCTCAGTGGGCTGCTCCTCTTCCTCTTTCCCGGCTGCGGATCCATCCGGGTGGCAAGAAACGCGGTGTCCTCTGCCTCGCTGCGGGATTCCCTCCTTGTGGACTATCTCCGCACCGAGCTGGAGACGGGAAATCTGGAAGTGACTCAGACCATTGTCGAGTTCTTTCCACCCGTTGACACAACTCCCGAAACGCCACCCTCCATCCGGAATCCCACTGCCGGGCCTGTTAAAAGAGTGGTACGAACGGAGCTGTCTGCAAATAAACAGCAATCAGTCACAGTGGACAGCTCCACCGTAGCCGGGACACACGTGGAGGAGCACTCCGAGGACAATACCAAGAAGGAGTCCGAACTCAATGAGCCCCCGACTGCCACCAAGTTCAATGTTACCCTCAAGGCCCTTGTCGCCTTACTTGCCCTGCTGATCATCTGCTACGGCATCATCCAATATCGAATCAACCTGTACAAGAAATGAAAACCCCAATCTCATACTACGGTGGCAAGCAGTCCATCCTGAAGCACATCCTCCCGCTTGTCCCTGAGCATACGCTCTACACCGAAGCCTTCTGCGGAGGGTGCTCCGTCCTGTTCGCCATCCCTCCCTGTGAGTGCGAGGTGATAAACGATGTCAACGCAGAGCTCATCAACTTCTACAAGATCGCCAAGGAAAGGTACGATGAACTCAAGACCCTCATCGACTCCACTCTCCACAGCCGGGAGATCCATGCCCATGCCAAGCACATCAATGCCCATCCGGAGTTCTTCAATCCGGTGGAGAGGGCTTGGGCTGTCTGGGTGTGCTCCAAGCTGGGCTTCGCCTCCATGCTGGATGGCACCTTTGGCTATGACCGCCAAGGCACGACCACCAAGAAGCTCCGCAACGCCAAGGATGACTTCACCGAGGCTCTCTGTGGCAGGCTCGACCATGTCACGATCGAATGCGAGAACGGCATCAATATGCTAAAGCGTTACGACTGCGAAGGGGCCTTCCACTTTGTGGATCCTCCCTATGTGGGAACGGACTGCGCCCATTACAACGGCACGTTCAACGAGCAGGATTTCGAAGAACTCCTGGAGGTCTTGGCAAACTGCAAGGGCAAGTTCATGCTGACGATGTTCCCGCATCCCCGGATCAAGGATTACGCTGACCGCTATGGTTGGAAAATCCACACCCTGGACCGCACCATTACCGCCAGCAAAACCTCCCGAAGGCGGCAGGAAGAGTGGATCACTTGCAACTATGAGATCGAGGAGAAATAAGTGTATCTCGGCCTGTCTCAAAGGGTTACCTACGACACATCTAAGTGCTTGAAAATAAGTGCATTATTTGTCAAAAATAAAGTCGAATTAACTTGATAAATCCGAATAATGTAGCGACCTTAGATGTGCCGGAAGGCAGCAAGTAAAACCTTAAAAGACAGACAATTATGACACGCAAAGAAACCCTCC